>ENA-UOOM01000008-UOOM01000008.1-fermentation-metagenome-genome-assembly--contig:-NODE-8-length-330095-cov-5.826200_pt1 | contig 330095 bp, 268 predicted proteins | sample MGYA00245781_ERZ724031 | MGnify/ENA primary metagenome ERZ724031 (study PRJEB28704, sample SAMN03018317) | fermentation metagenome | biome: anthropogenic terrestrial biome; feature: soil; material...
AAAGGACATTGAAGGCCAACAGCTGTCTCCCATGATGGAGCATTATGCGGCGGAAAAGAAGAAGAGACCGGACTGTATTCTCTTTTATCGTCTGGGAGACTTCTTTGAGCTGTTCTTTGATGATGCCTTATTAGCGGCTCGCGAACTTGAGATTACACTGACCAGCAGAGATTGCGGTTTAGCTGAGAGAGCACCGATGTGCGGTGTACCTCATCATGCCGCTGATCATTATATCAACAGACTGGTTGCTAAAGGTTATAAGGTTGCGATTTGTGATCAGGTAGAAGACGCCGGCCAGGCCAAAGGACTGGTCAAAAGAGAGGTTATCCGGATTGTTACCCCGGGAACGGTCACGGACGCAGCTGCTCTGGATGAGAAGAAATACGCCTATATCGCCTCCATCTATCAGGCGGGCAATGTTTTCGGTCTGGCAGCCTGCGATGTCACCTCCGGGCACTTTGAGACAACTGCCCTGATGAGTGAAGCTGCTAATAAAAGATTGGTCGATGAATTAGCACGGCTCAGGCCGCAGGAACTGCTGGTTAATGCCGGCTGCGATGAAAACCTGGCCTTTCAGTCCTGGCTGGATGAGAATGACATTGTCGTTACCGTGCGGGAGGACTCATATTTTAATCCGAAGGATTTCCCCGGTGATCTTCTTGATTTCAGCGAAAATGATTACCTGTGGCCGTATGCCTCCGCGGGACTGCTGCGCTATATTGCGGAAAATCATTTACAGCTGCCGCAGAATATCAGCAAAATATATCCTTATAAACAGCAGGATTATATGCTCTTGGATCAGGCGGCGCGCCGTAATCTTGAGCTGACCGAAACGATCCGTGACCGCTCTCATAAAGGCAGTCTGTTTGAAGTTATTGATCGCACAAAAACCAGCATGGGCAGCCGGCTGCTGCGCAGCTGGCTGGAGCAGCCCTTGCTCAATCGCTCTGAAATCGAGGCCAGATATGACGCTGTTGAGAATTTAATTGATCAGTTCATGATCAGAGAGAACTGTCGTGAAATGCTGACAGGGCTTTATGATCTGGAAAGACTATCAGGCAGGATAGGTCTGGGTACGATTAACGCCCGTGACCTGACCTCCTTGAAGACAGTCTTGACGAAGATACCAAAGCTGAAAGTTGGCCTGAGCGGGTTGAAAGCGGACAACCTTATCAACATTATTTCTGCACTGGATCCTCACGAAGAGTTATGCAGACTATTAGAGGAAGCTATAGTCGAAGATCCTCCTGTCTCAATTAAAGAAGGCGGGATCATCAGGGATGGCTTCAATGCGGAGATAGACAACTATAGAGATATCTCCGAGCGCGGGCAGGACTGGCTGCTGGAATATGAGCAAAAAGAGCGTGAGGAGACCGGCATCAAAAATCTGCGCGTACGCTATAACAGGGTCTTTGGCTATTTTATTGAAGTGACAAAATCAAATTTATCTCTGGTGCCGGATCGGTACATTCGGAAACAGACTTTGACCAATGCTGAAAGGTACATAACTGAAGAACTGAAGGAGCGCGAGGACAAATTACTGGGCGCCAAGCAAAAACTGATTGATTTGGAATATGAGTTATTTCTGGAAATCAGAGTGCAGGTACAGCAGGAGCTGCCCACCTTACAAGGCACCGCCAGAGCTTTAGCCAGATTGGATGTTTATTCTGCGCTGGCAGATCTTGCTGAAAGGGAAAATTATTGCCGTCCTGAGTTAAGAGATGACGACAGCCTGATTATATCGCAGGGCAAACATCCTGTGATCGCAAAATTGCTGCCTGACGGCGCATTTGTGCCCAACGACCTGACCCTTAATACTGATGAACGGCGCTGCATGGTTTTGACCGGTCCTAATATGTCGGGCAAATCAACTTATATGCGCCAAAATGCTTTAATTGTGCTGATGGCTCAGATGGGAAGTTATGTGCCGGCTCAATCGGCCGGCATAGGTCTGGTTGACCGCATTTTCACCAGAGTCGGAGCCTCTGACGATATCGGCGCAGGCAAATCTACTTTTATGGTGGAAATGACTGAAGTCGCCAATATCATGAGCCAGGCTACTCCTTCCAGTCTGCTGCTCTTAGATGAGGTCGGCAGAGGTACCAGTACCTACGACGGCCTGGCGATTGCCTGGGCTGTACTGGAGCATATTGCAGATAAATCTTTTTTGGGCAGCAGAACTTTGTTTGCCACTCATTATCATGAACTGACGGATCTGGCAGACATTAAAGACGGCATTTTCAATTCCCATATTGCTGTCAGTGAGCAGGATAACGAAATAGTTTTTTTGCATCAGATTTTCCCGGGAGGCACGGATGACAGCTACGGGATTGATGTCGCCAAATTGGCCGGCGTGCCGGTATCTGTCGTCAATAGAGCCCGGGAACTGGTGATGCAGCTGGAGGCAGACAACAAAGGCAAGAGACTGGTGATGCGCAAAGGCTCCAAAACTCAGAAAGACCAGATCGATATTTTCAGCACTGCCCGGAGTGTGCAGGAAGCAGACAAGCTGATTGATGAAATTGATAAAATAGATGTAGATCACCTGCGTCCGATTGACGCTTTGAGTAAAATTATCGATCTCAAAGAACTGGCTGGAAAAATGAGGAATAAAAATAAATAGGAAAGCTCTGACTTCGCACGCGGGCGGCAGAGGATAGTCAGCGTATCGCACGAGGCAGAAGAGAATCAGCGTATCGCACGCGGCAGAAGAGAATCAGCGGCAGCAGGGAAGATGTGTTATCACGGTAAACAGGAGGATCAGATGGCAATCATAAGACAATTGGATCCGGTTACAATCAATCATATTGCTGCGGGCGAAGTTGTCGAGCGGCCTGCCTCAGTAGTTAAAGAATTAGTCGATAATGCCCTGGACTCAGGGTCTTCACAGATATATGTGACAATCAGAAATGGCGGTATCAGCGAGGTCACTGTCAAGGATAACGGCGGCGGCATGAACGAAACTGACGCTAAAAACAGCCTGCTTAGTCACTACACCAGTAAAATCTCCCGCATAGACGATCTGGAAAATATTGAAACTATGGGGTTTAGAGGTGAAGCACTGCCCAGCATCGCATCAGTCTCCAGGCTGCATTTGCGTACCCGGGAACCCGGAACGGAAATGGGCTATGAAGTAAAAGCAGAAGCAGGCAAAATCACCAATGCCGGTATCTGTTCCTGCCCTGAAGGAACAACTGTTACCGTCAAAGATCTCTTCTACAACACACCTGCCCGCTACAAATTCCTCAAGAAAGATAATCTGGAGGCCGGCTATATCTCAGATATGCTGAGAAAACTGGCTCTGACCAGACCTGATGTCTCCTTCCGACTGACAGGAGATGATGGTAAGACAATCCTTTATACTCCAGGCAATAATGACCTTTTGAGCACGATTTATGCGGTCTTTGACAGAAAAACCGCCGAGGGCATGATTCCTGTCGACAGCAGGCATAATCCCGTTCACGTCACCGGTTATATGTCCAAACCGGAAAACGCACGCGGTAATCGTTCGCGCCAGGTTTTTATAGTCAATGGCAGAAATATTATCTCCAAGACTTTGACAGCCGCTGTTGATGAAGCCACCCGTACCTGGTTTGTTAAAGGCCGCTTTCCTGCTCTCGTCCTGCAGATCACTGTCCCGCAGGAGCTGGTGGACATTAATGTCCATCCGCAAAAAAGCGAAGTGCGCTTTTGGAATGACCGGGAGGTCTTCCGGGCTGTCTACCACGCCATTCAAAATACTTTGACAGCCGAATCAGGAATTCCCAGTGTGCTGCCATCAGAAAAAGAAACAGACGCAGGAAAGCAGATTGAACCCTGCGCTTTACCGGCACAAACAACTATAGACGGTCTGGAAGGCCCTCCAAGCCAGTTTGCCGTCTCATTTGATGATGGTGGCCGTCAAGACTATAAAACGCCGTCAAAACGTGCTTACGAAGGCGGAGACCGAGGTTTTGCATCTGCTGTCCGGCAAGAGGGCGATGCTATGCCGCAAGAAGCCGCTCTCAGAGGAGATGCAGGTTCATCTGATACCGACAGCGACAGGGATTATGAAAGTTTGCCCGCATCTGATCCCGTCAGAGACAGTATTGCAGATCAGGTAACTTTGACTGAGCAGGCAAAAGCTGTTGCCGGCACATCCATGGAACCGCATCGGACACCGGCTGCTGCCCTGAGGATCAATGTTCTGGAGAATGCCCGATTAATAGGCGTCTTCTCAAATATATATATTCTGCTGGAAGCTGATGAAGATCTAATAATAGTTGATCAGCATGCTGCTCATGAACGTATTCTTTATGAAGAGCTGATTGCCAAAAGAGAACAAGCAGGGAAAAATAGTATACCCAGTCAGCTATTGCTGGTGCCGCATAAAATGAAAGTATCTGAACTTGAATCTGCAGCCTTAAGTGAACACAGCGAAAAGATACCGCCCCTGGGTTTTGAGTTCGAGTTCTTCGGCCCTGATTCGATTGTGCTTAGAGCAGTGCCGGAAGTGCGCTCTGAGCTTAATCCGGAATTAGCTTTCAGCGCAGTAATCGATGCCTGTCTCAATGAGAACATTGAACAGCAGGAGCGGGATAATGACGAATTGCTGCATGACATCGCCTGTAAAGCCGCAGTAAAGGCTAAAGATCGTCTTGACGATTTGGAAATCGAACGTTTATTGGCTGATCTGACCAAGTTGGACAACCCCTATCATTGTCCGCATGGCAGACCGGTGCTTATCCGCTTCTCGCGAAGAGATCTCGATAAGATGTTCCGGCGCATAGTAAATTAGAGCTTCGATAAATAATTATGGATAATCTTGAAGAATACACAGATAAAAGCTGGCAAGCAAAACTACATGAATATCGCCGGAAGATAAGCCGTGCTGCCAGAGCTAATCCCGGTCATGTAACTTTGATCTGCGGGCCGACCGCCTCCGGCAAATCAAATCTGGCTCTATGTGTCGCACAGGCAATTGACGGAGTTATCCTGTCCGCCGATTCTATGCAGATCTATCGCGGTTTTGACATAGGCACCGCCAAAGCATCTCCGCAAGAACAGCTTCTGGTTCCTCACTATATGATTGACATAGTTGATCCTGATCAGAAATACAGTGTTGCCAAATTTTCCCAGGATGCCGGAAGAGTACTGAAAGAGAGGGCAGAGGAGGGCAGGGCTGTTGTTGTATGCGGCGGCACCGGCCAGTATATTCAAGCTTTGCTGGATGGAATAATCTTTACTGCACACGAAAAGGATGCCAATTTGCGCGCCCAAATCACAGAGGAAGCGGAAAAGGGCGGGCTGGATAAACTATGGCAGGAAATTGAAAGGCTTGATCCGGATACAGCCAAAATTATGGATCCTGCCGATAAAAGGCGCATAATACGTTTTCATGAACTATATCAATTGACAGGAAAAACACGCAGTGAAATTGATCTGGAATCACGAGAACATGGCAACAAATTTAATTTCCTGCCCTATTATCTCGATCCCGGCAGATCATACTTAAACACCAGAATTGCAGCAAGATGCAATGACATGTTAAATAAGGGACTAATAGATGAGACTGCCTCTCTGCTGACCCAATACCCGGATACGACATTGCAGCCTTATTATGGCATCGGTTATCGTGAAGCAGTCGCCTATCTGAACGGCGATTATACTTATGATGAAATGAGAGAATGGATTATAATCCACACCAGACAATATGCAAAAAGACAGCGAACCTGGTTTAGGCCACGTACTGATCTGATTCGTCTTTAAATCTGAATAACTTTCGAACAGCGAAATAATATGCGTAATAGTTATTATTAGTAATATATACTAACATTTTTAGTCATATTGTGGTATTATATTAAATGATCTTATGCATTTTGCATAAGCGACGCTGTACTAAAAGACAATGAAGATGAGGAGGAGGTGCTTTGAGGAAGCACTGTAAACTTGTATGAAGGGGAGAAAACTTGAGCACTTACGATCATTAAAACAGAAAGCAATTATTTACAGCGCAAGGGTAGAGGAACATTTCCTAAATCAATGTATACGTCTATGTACGCTGGTTGAGTTGCTGCTGATCAATGGTGAACGGCACAAGGCTGTAATCGCAGATCATGATCACAAATCAATAATTATAAGAAAAGAAAACGGCTGCCAGACCTTAGTCTACAAAAACGCTCTCAGTTATATCCGACCCCAGGTCAGCGAAAACTATTTGCAGATCGAAGATGCTCTTGAGGGGCTGTTTTCAAAGGGAGGGGCGAAATACTCCTCTTACTATTCCTAGTATTCTATAAGATTCATCCTCAAAAGGGATAAGAGAATAGGCGGGATTTTCCGGTTTAAGGAAAATATGGTTTTTTTCGCGAACTAAACGCTTTACTGTGGCCTCAGAATCAATGAGTGCGACCACAATCTGACCAAGATCAGCTGTAGGCTGTTTGCGAACAAACACTATATCTCCATCCAATATTGCCGCATTCTTCATGCTGTCGCCTCTGACGCTCAAAGCGAACATTTCATCTGAATCAGAGAAATATCCGGAGGGAACCGGCAGCTCGCATTCAATATTCTGCACAGCCAGAATTGGCAGGCCGGCAGTAACTTTGCCGAGCAATGGAATCATGCGTTCTCTGCTCATCTCCAGCGCAGGAACACTTATAGCCCGGCGTTTCCCGGACTTCATTTCAATCTTGCCGCTTTCGGCAAGTCTTTTAAGGTGGTTATGAACTGTCGATGTCGATTTGACTCCAACTCCTTTGCAAATATCGCGAACTGAAGGAGGGAAGCCGTTCTCATTAATATAATCAACTATGTATTTATAGACAACTTCCGTGGTTTGATCAACAGTAGCTCTCGTAAAAGGGTATTTTTCATTCATACTAATGTCTCCCGCCTGCAGCATGCAATTTATTTGCCTTATATTGTATTATTGTTATATATTTATTGTCAAACACTTGTTCTGTATCTTTTCTAAATTATTTCATTATGTAATAGTTATGTGTTATATTCTCCTGAGAGGCTGTTATCAATTGATTATCTCAGGTATAATATATAGAAGAAATCAGGGAGGACGCTAAGTGTCAAACATTCGCAAGCCGCAATTCGGACCTTTAGACGAAGATACCGCCTTTTATGATGTAGATGGTTCAGAAACGGATCTTAATCAAACAGATCAGACTGAAAGAACCAGGCAGCTTCCTAAGCAGGAGAATTCCGGCATCAGAAGTCCGTTGCCATCATCCGGTATCCGGACTCCGGCTTTGCAGGTTGACTTAGAGAGCGGAGATACTCAAAAAGTATTTGAGCGTGAAGATCCTCGAATAATAGAGGACTCCAGCGCCGGTTTTTCAGAAGACACCACCGTTTTTGATCCCGAAGGCGATTTGGACTCCGGGATTGAACAAGGTGAACTGGAGAGGCAAGAATATTACTCCAGAGAGAATGTCACAGAAAGATACGGACTGACGCAGCAGTCTCAGCAAACTAAGAGAAACCATCTCTTGCAGACAAGTCATAATTTTCTCAGAACCGGTCTCGGTAACGGCAATCTGGATTTAGACTCACAAATAATGACTGGTGCGAGAACTTACCATTTAAAAGGCTATACAACTGTTGACAAAATTAAAAGAGAATTCCGGCGGGAAAATCGTGAGAAGAAAATCAGAAATATTTTAACCATTCTGGTAATCATAATTTTTGTAGCTATCATGCTGGTAATATATAATCCGATCAAAGATATTTCGGAATGGAGAAAAATTTTGGGACTGGACAGCATTTACGCAGAACAGACGACAGCGGATAACGGGATTGAAAATACGATAGCTTATGTCGAGGGAAATATTTTACCTGCCGAAACCGTCACGCCGGCTAAGTAACGGATCTTATAAGACCGCTTCTAAATATCCCGTATTTTATCTATAAGGGCACCTTCTTGATATTACCGGCTGTATTCCCTCTCAACTTCGCAAAACTTTTATTTTGCGAAGTTCGTCCCGGATCAAAATGTGCCTTCACTTCATTAATCAGTCGGCAGGATCGGCTGAAACTTTTAACGTCAGCCTTCTCACCTGCTGATAATATTCTCTTTATCTGCTCTTTTGCTGTTGTACAGAAGTTTGGGAATTGACGACACCAGCATTATTCCCAGTGCAAGTGTTCCCGTAATCATCAGTGTACGCATGAAGCTGCTGATGAATTCAGCATGCTGTCCGTCTATGAACATGTGCATGGTACGGTAAATGTCGTATCCCGGAACCAGAGGATATAATCCGGCAGTCAGATAGACTGTAGCCGGCTTCTTTGTCACTCTGGCCATTATCTCCGCATAGGAAGCCAGGAATATGATCGCCATCAAGATGGGCAGCGCATAATTGAATTTGCCCTGCTCTCTCATAAGGGCATAAATAAGCCAGGAGATCCCCCCTCCTGCACTGCCCACCAGAAGAGGGAGTTTACGCACATCGAAGACAACCATAAAAGCAAAGACTGCCGCGATGGCAATAAAAATTGATAACGGATCCTTCGGATCGATATATTCCAGCGCTTGCATGCTGGCCTGACCGACGTTAAAGAGATAGCTAATAATTGCAGAGGCAATACCTGTACCGACTGCCAGTGCAGATGCAGCTAATACGGTTTCGATTATTTTAACTAAGCCTGCCAAATAGTCACTGGCTATTAAATCACGAATACTGTTTACGAGCAAAATGCCCGGAAATAAATACATGAAAGAGCCGGCTATCATAAGATGGATCTGGTCAGAGTACTCTGTGAACATTACCGGGAAAATCATAATATATATCAATATTCCACGGATAATATTTATGAAGATTCTGTTACCTCCCAGCCTCTGTAAGGGTTTGATCAGATACATGAGTAAAATGGAAGCGGCAGCAGCCCATAAAGCAGGTACCAGACTTGCCCCCAGCAGCAAGGTAAAGGAAAAACCGGTCAGAGCAACCGCTCCGGCATAAATCGGCGCCGGATATCTGGATGCCTCAAGAATCTCATTCACTTCTTCTCTGGCCCGGGCAGGGTCAGGTGACTCTTCACATATTCTTCTGGTAATATCGTTCAGCAGATCTACCCTGTGCAGATTTGTTTCTGCACTTCTGATGTTCCTGGTTAAGACGACAGTATCTCCTTCCCTGTCGTCAGCAGAGATAGTCAGGTAATGGGTTATAGCAAAAACTTGTACATTGGAGACACAGTCATCGTAGCTGGCTAAGATACTTTCCATACTGTCCTCTGCCCGGTATGTCTCAGCGCCGTTAATCAGCAGACCGGTGCCGACCAGTGCGGCCAGCTGGATAACTTCATTAGCCTGGTTTTGCTTCGTCACCATCGAATCACGCCCACCCCTTCTCCCCTGTTTAAAGCTCTTTTGTTTTGTAACAAATATGTAAGATAAAGACTATTATAATGTGTTTAAGGATGTTTTAAATACGTTTTATGCTTTCCTATAAACTTTACTTGAGAGAATTGCATAATTCAAGCTTAATAAATGGAGTGATTCGCAAAATATGACCGATCAGGATAAACGCAAAAAATGCCGCCGCCTGGAAGATTTCCTTGGATACTTTCAGTCGATTCGCGAGAGATCCCCTGCGACTATTAAAGAGTATCGCTACGATCTGACTCTCTTCCTGCGTTTCCTTTTGAGCAGAAAACAAAACATTTCTCCTGAAACTGAATGGGAAGACATCGATCTTTCCCTGGCAGATGATAATTTTTTACAAGAGGTCACATTGTCAGATCTGTATTTGTATATTACCTGGCTGAGCACTGAGCGTAAAAACTCTGCTCCTACACGCTCCAGACATATCTCCGCAATCCGTTCGTTTTTTCATTATCTGACAACTAAAGTTAATGTGCTGGAGGAGAATCCGGCTGCCAATCTGGAAATGCCCAAACAATTGAGGCGTCTGCCGCGCTATTTATCGCTGGAGGACAGTCGAAATCTGCTCTCTGCCGCGGAAAAAACGGATGAACGATACCGCAGCCGCGATTATTGCATAATAACTTTGTTTTTAAACTGCGGCTTGCGCTTGTCTGAGCTGTGCAGCATAAACATATCGGATATCCGTGAGAATACCATAGTTGTCATGGGCAAAGGCGGCAAGGAAAGAACAATCTACCTTAACGGCGCCTGCTTAGCGGCTTTGGACGATTACTATCCGGACAATCGCATCAAGCCTAAAGACAGTGATAAAGATGCCCTGTTCACAAGCCGCTTAGGTAAAAGGATCGGAGCGCGCGCAGTGCAAAATATTATCCGCAAGAACATGGTCGCTGCAGGGATTGATCCCAAACGCTATTCAACGCACAAATTACGTCATACGGCAGCTACTCTGATGTATCAATACGGCCAGGTAGATATCCGCAATCTGCAAATGATATTAGGTCACGAAAGCATCGCCACAACGGAAATATATACCCACACAAACGAAGATGCCTTGCACGATGCTGTTGAGAAAAACCCTTTAAGCAGCGTGCGCAGGCATCCTGATGATGGTGAAGACGATTAAGCCCGTCAGAAGCTTTTAATAGTGAAGACGATTAAGCCCGGGCAGGAGTTTCATATGCTCAAAGAAAACTTTGTTCGCCCGATAAGTCTCATAGATATCTAATTTAGATGTGACTTCATAGCAGGAGTGCATCGATAAGACAGGTACGCCGCAGTCAATGACTTCCATGCCCTTAGCAGCCTGCAGCATGGCAACTGTACCGCCGCCCCCCTCATCAACAATACCCATCTCCCCTGCCTGCCAGGCGATCTTATGCTCATCCATCAGGCGGATAACCGCCGCATAGTATTCGCTGCTGGCGTCAGATGTATCCCCCTTGCCACGCACTCCGCCGTACTTGGAAAAGGCAATGCCACGGCCGGCGTGAGCATTATTTTGAATGTCAGAGACGAACTCAAAGGTTGGATCATGGGCATTAGTGACATCCGAGGAGAGAACATAACTATTAGCCAGATTCATCTGATACTCCCTGTAAGTCGGCTCCGAATCAGCTTGTTTGGCAAAAATCTCATTTTGGATATTGAAGTAGAGATCAGATTCTGCGCCGGTATTGCCCATGCTGCCGACTTCTTCTTTATCGTAGAGAATCATCAGAGCCGTACGGTTGACAGTATCCAGATCAATTATTGCTCTCAGGGCTGTGTAGGCGGAAACTCTGTCGTCTTGCCCGTAGCCGCCGACAAATGATCTGTCGAAACCGATATCTCTGGCGGCAAAGGCCGGCACAGCCTCTATTTCAGCAGTGATGAAATCCTTTTCAACAATCTGATACTTATCATGGAGAAGCTGCATGACACCCAGCTTAAAACGATTTTCAGTATCTTTGTCCGGGAAAGGTATTCCTCCGACCAGAATATTCAGCTCTTCACCCTTAATGATATCCTGTGATTTTCGTTCCATCTGCTGCTTGTCAAGGTGAGGCAGAAGATCTGTGACGCAGAAAACCGGGTCATCAGCGTCTTCGCCAATGCAAATTTTAACTGCTGAGCTATCTGCCCTGTGCAGCACGCCATGCAAAGACAAAGGTATGGCCGTCCACTGATACTTCTTAATCCCGCCGTAGTAATGGGTTTTTAGCAGTGCCAGATCGGCTTTTTCGTACAAAGGATTTTGCTTCAGATCTAGTCTCGGTGAATCAATGTGAGCGCCGATGAGGTTAAAACCTTCGACAGGGTCTGACCTGCCGATTACGGCAGCTACCAGACCGCGGCCGCGCACATTAGAATAGACTCTATCGCCAGGCTGCAATTTTTCTTTGCTGTCTAGAGGTACAAATCCTGCCTGTGTCAGTGCAGCGATAGATGTATCAACGAATTCGCGCTCCGTCTTCCCTTCATCCAGGGCAATCTTATATCCCTCACTAAAGTCCATAATCTCCTGCCTGCGGGCATCATCAGCTTCATGCCAGCGGTTCTCAAAAGAAAACAGCAATTCTTTCCCGGCCTGATTCGATTGTTTCTCAGTTTGATTCGTTTGTGCCATACACGTCTCCTCTCATCCTTCCACAAAAAAATTGTCCGCTGTTGCGGACAATTATCTATTGTAAATTTATTGATTTTTCAATCCGGGCAAATCTTCGTCTTCACTTTCGTCATGGGCGTCCTCATCCAGATCGCCGAATTTTTCTCTGATTTCATCTGTGAGAAGATCGTTATCCTGATAGTATTGCAGCAGCGCTTTTTTTACAGCCTGTTCCGCCAGAACCGAACAGTGCATTTTCACTGCCGGCAGACCATCCAGAGCTTCAGCAACGGCCTTATTTGTCAATTCAAGAGCTTCATCGACACTCTTGCCTTTTATCATCTCTGTGGCCATGCTGCTGGTAGCAACAGCAGAGCCGCAGCCGAAAGTCATGAATTTCGCGTCTTCAATGATGCCGTCAACAATCTTCAAATCTATACGCATAATATCTCCGCAGGTAGGGTTGCCAACTGTGCCGCTGGCCGTAGCGTCTTCGATCTCACCTACATTGCGGGGATGCAAAAAATGATCCATTACTTTGTCACTGTATTTCATACTTAAGGGCTCCTTTCAATATATCGGTACCTTCCTCAGGTATTATATTCTTAATTTTGCCGCTTTTGAAGTCTGCGTATAACGGAGACATGAGACGAAGGCGCTCGATAATCCCTGGCAGGTCCTTAGCTATTCTATCTATGTCATCTTTGGTATTCTCTCTGCCCAGAGAAAGGCGCAGTGAGCCATGGGCAACTTCATGAGACAGCCCGATCGCCAGAAGCACATGCGACGGATCCAGTGATCCGGATGTGCAGGCTGAGCCGCTGGAAGCCTGATACCCCAGTTGATTCAGGAATAAGAGAATTGACTCGCCTTCAATAAACTCAAAGGCCAGGTTGATATTATTGGGCAGTCTCTTACTCGGATGTCCGTTCAATTTAGTATAGGGAATATTGCTCCGGATTTGATTTATCAGATCGTCTCGCAGAGCGATCTGTCTTTTAGACTCCTCCGGCATATCGGCGAGGGCCAGCTCCAAAGCTTTGGCAATACCTGCTATATAGGGTGTATTCTCGGTCCCTGCCCTTTTGCGCCTCTCTTGCGCTCCGCCATCCATGAAGTTGGCTATTCTCACGCCCTGCTTAATATACATAAGACCGATGCCTTTAGGGGCGTAAAATTTATGTCCTGAAAATGCCATCATATCTGCGCCCAGATCATGCGGAGAAACCGGAATCGCTCCTAAAGCCTGCACAGCGTCAGTATGGAACAGAACCCCTTTAGCATGACAGATTTCCGCGATCTCAGCTATCGGCTGGATTGTCCCGATTTCATTATTCGCCATCATGATTGAAACCAGAATGGTATCCGGACGAATCGCCTTTTCCACATCCTGAGGATCTACAAAGCCGTAGCCGTCAACATCAAGATAAGTTACTTCATATCCCAGTTTCTCTAAAGCCTGCATGCTGTGCAGCACCGCATGATGCTCAATCGTGCTGGTAATCAGGTGCTTGCCTTTTTTATGTTTGGAAAAGGCTGTTCCCTTGATAGCCCAGTTGTCAGACTCCGTGCCGCAGGAGGTGAAAAAAATCTCTTTTGGCGAGACATTGAGCAATTCAGCGATTTTGTCCCGTGACTGCTCAATATAGTCATGAGCTTCATATCCCTCATTATAAAAGGAGGAAGGATTGCCATAGACATTCTCAAAAATCGGCAGAATGGCCGAAAGCACTTCTGGCCTGACTGCCGTTGTTGCAGCGTGATCAAAGTATATACGTTTATTTTCCATCCGGAACCCTCCTCAAAATTAGGCAAATAATGTCTTTTTCAGTCCTCTCAAACAATACTCCAACTGACTCTGAGTTCAAGTAACTCTAGTTACTTGTCTTGCTCTTTAGTATCGGCCTCCTGCCGGCCTTGCTCTCTCAATTTCCGTACTTCCGCCAGCCAGGATTTCACCTTCGCTTCATAACCGCTCTCGCTTGGCTTATAGTATCGGCCTTCTTCATAAACATCCGGCAAAAAGCGCTGATAAGATATGCCCTGAGGGTAGTCATGATCATACTGATAACCAATGCTGTAACCCAGATCTGACATTCCCTTTACCGGAGCATTGCGCAAATGATAAGGAATCTCCGGCACATTGCCTTTCCTGATATCGCTTAAGGCCTTGTCTATGCCGACATATGTACTGTTGGATTTGGGGCTTGAAGCTATGGCGACTGCAGCCTGGGCCAGAATAATCCTCGCCTCAGGCATGCCGACTGATTCAACAGCCTGGTACGCAGACATCGCTATTGAAAGCATTTGCGGATTTGCCATACCTACATCTTCCGCTGCGCAAATCACAATCCTCCTGGCCAGAAAACTGCTGTCCTCTCCGGCCTCTATAGCTCTGGCTAAATAGTGCAAAGTTGCGTCAGGATCGCTGCCTCTCATTGATTTGATGAAGGCGCTTATCGTGTCGTAATGTCCCTCGCCCGACTTATCATACTGCGGGGCTCTCTTCTGCATGCAGTCCTGCATGATTTCCAGATCAATTTTGATCTTTTCGTCTATAGGTTCCGTGGTTAAAATCGCCAGCTCTAAAGCATTTAAGGCAACTCTGGCATCTCCGCTGGCCAAGGCGGAAGCAAACTCCAAAGCCTCATCCGTAATATCGATATCCAAAAAGCCAAAGCCGCGATCAGGATCATTTAGCGCTCTTTTAAGCAAAATCAGGATGTCTTCTTGTGTCAATGGGTACAGTTGGAAAACTGTGGACCTAGATATCAGCGCCTTGTTAACTTCAAAAAAAGGATTTTCGGTCGTCGCGCCGATCAGAGTCAGGACGCCGCTCTCTACATGGGGCAGCAAGGCATCCTGCTGCGACTTGTTAAAGCGATGGATTTCATCAATAAAGAGAATAGTTCTGCCCTCAGGAGTCAGGATTGGGTTCTCTGCATCAGCGACAACCCTCTTGATATCTGCGACTCCGGAGGTTACGGCATTCAATTTCACGAATTTGTATTTGGTAGTCTGCGCTATGACGCGCGCTAAAGAGGTTTTGCCTGTCCCGGGCGGACCAAAGAGAATGATCGTGGATAAACGGTCGGCATCAACCATGCGATGCAGCATATGCCCCTTGGCCAGCAAATGAGATTGTCCGACTATCTCATCCAGGGTGCGGGGAGCCATGCGGTACGCTAAGGGTTCACGACGGGTCAGATTAATCTTGTCTTCTTCTTCAGTCAAAATCGGCATAGAGTGGGTATCGTTCGCACATCAAGGCAACTTCACTTATAATTTTATCTTTACTGTCTTCATAGTTGAATATGGCGTCACTTAGTAAGTCGGCTATCGTATCCATGTCCTCTTCCTTGAAGCCTCTGGTTGTCAAAGCGGGAGTCCCCAGACGAACCCCAGATGTAATTGTCGGCTTCTCAGGATCAAAGGGAATCGTGTTTTTATTGCAGGTGATGTTTACAGCATCCAGCTTCTCCTGCAATTCACGGCCGGAAACTCCTGACTTGCTTAAATCTACCAGAATAAGATGTGTATCAGTACCTCCGGAAACAAGGCCTACTCCCCTTCTCATTAAGCCATCAGCCAGAGCAGCGGCATTAGCCAGTACCTGCTTTTGATAATCGACAAAGGCCGGCGCCATCGCTTCCTTTAAAGCTATTGCCTTGGCGGCAATAATATGCATTAGCGGCCCTCCCTGGATACCCGGGAAAATCGCAGAATCAATCTTCTTGGCATACTTCTCTTTACAAAGGATCAGGCCGCCTCTGGGTCCGCGCAAAGTCTTATGGGTTGTCGAAGTGACAAAATCCGCATAAGGCACAGGGTTCATATGCAGACCGGCGGCTATAAGCCCGGCAATATGAGCCATATCCACCAAAAGATAGGCTCCGGCTTCGTCCGCAATCTCACGGAAAGCTGCAAAATCAAGCTTACGCGGATAAGCACTGCCGCCGGCAATAATCATCTTGGGTTTGACGGTTTTAGCTGTCTTTAATAACTGATCATAATCTACTTGACAGGTATCAGGATCGACTTGATAGCTGTGTGCCTGGAAATATTTGCCGCTGATGTTGATCTTCATGCCATGGGTCAAATGCCCGCCATGTGATAAATCCATACCCAGAATGGTGTCACCGGGATGCAGCATGGCAAAATAAACAGCCGTATTAGCTGATGCACCGGAATGCGCCTGAACATTAGCATGTTCTGCCTGAAAAATTGCTTTAGCTCTGTCGATTGCCAGCTGCTCAGCAACATCTACAAACTCGCAGCCCCCGTAATACCGCCTGCCAGGGTATCCTTCTGCATATTTATTAGTCAAAACCGAGCCACAGGCTTCTAAGACAGCCTGACTGACAAAATTTTCAGAAGCGATCAGTTCCAATTTAGTCTGCTGGCGACCTAATTCACCCTGGATAGCGGAAAATATCTCCGGGTCTGTTTTTTGAATTTGAGAACAAGTCATTTAAGCCCTCCTGAATAGGATGATTAATTTTTAAATACCGTCATATAATATCACAGTAAAGTCTTATTTTAGACCGTCGCGCAGAAAAATTTCTCTTGACTCGGTATTGGCGACAGCATTCGCTGTCAACGCTTCAATATCCAGATTTTTTTCCGCACGAACTGCGTCTTCCGGACTGGGATGAGTTTTAGGATGTTTGGAAACAAAAACTGTGCAGCAGTCCTCAAAGGGCTCTATACTGGTCTCATAGGTACCGATCTTTCTGGCCAGCGAGACAATTTCATCCTTATCCATCCCAATCAAAGGACGGAACACCAGCAGATCAGTGACAGCGTTAGTCGCAGCCAGAGCTTCCAGCGTCTGGCTGGCTACCTGACCCAGGCTCTCTCCGGTAATCAGCGCTTTGGCACTGTCCTTCAACGCCAGTTCGGAAGCAACCCTCATCATCATTCTCCGCATGACAATAGTCAGCATTTCTGGCGGGCATTTTTCATTAAGCTCAAGCTGAACAGCAGTGAAGTTGACAATATGCAGCGTATGATTACCGACATAACCGGCTAAGACAGCAGCTAAAGAAGCCACCTTGTCCAGCGCTTTTTCACTGGTATAAGGAGGCGTATGGAAATACACCATATCAAGCTTCATGCCGCGGGAGGCCATCATCCAGGCTGCAACAGGACTATCGAGACCCCCTGACAGCAGTACCATCCCCTTGCCGCTCATTCCTACCGGCAGTCCTTTGGGAGCATCAGTTTTATCCGAGAACAGATATATATTATCTCGTATTTCTATGTAAATCGTTATATCAGGATCGTGCACATCAACTGACAAGACATCTCTAAAGCGATCCAGCAGAATACTGCCGGCTTTGCTGGAGACTTCATAGCTGGTAAGCGGAAAACGCTTGTTTACTCTTCTGGTCTCAACTTTAAAGGTCTTCTTCTCTTTGCCGGCAAAGATTAGCTCTCCGTATTGATTAAGCTGCTGCCAAAGCATTTCTTCTTCAGCGGGAAAAGATCTTACCAGGCTGGCAGAGACAATGCCGAAGACGCTTGTCAGACGTTCCAGAATTTTTTGCCCGGGGAATTTGCCTTGCCGGGCGCTTATCCAAATGCGGGTATGACTCTGGACTATCGAGAAACTGCCCAGATCACGCAAGCGATAGCGGATATTTCTGATTAATTGCTGGTAAAACTTGGCACGATTACTCCCCTTCAGAGCAATTTCGCCGATTCTCACCAGTATTATTTCTTCATATTCAAGTTTTCCGGTTTCTATATTCACTCTGATTACCTCTTATAAACTATTCCTGCTCTAAGTCTATCGCAAACCGCTGCCAAAGCAGCTGTCCGAAAAAATATAATATTCACTTCAATCTTGCCGGATCTGACTTCATGGACACGGCTTAAGCTATGCTGCTTCAAGTGAAAAACAAACCGAATGTCACAAACACCACCACCCCGGCTGTCACTAACACCACTGAACCGGAAGTCACAAACACCACCAAACCGAATGTCACAAGCGCCACTTAAGATACTCTTCCCCGATTATCTCTGCTGCCAGAACTGCCTCTTCGTCAGTTAGATCTTCTGAGAGACTGATCCTAACGGCACCAAGAACTTCCGCTTCAGAGATTCCCAAAGCGCTTAAAGCAGGGTTTTCAGTCTTACTCATCCCTGAACAGGCTGAACCATGCGATATATAAACCCCTCTGGAACTTACCGCATTGACCAGAGTTTCGCCGCGCAGATGCGGGAATGTCATAGATATTATGTGGGGTACAGCATTCTCCGGTGACAATAATCTATACTCATTTGTAACCTTATTAAGAGTCGAAAGGAACAGATCTTTCAACTGCCTGCATTTCTGATTATTTGCTGACATATTGTTAACCGAGTCTTCTGCAGCTCTTGCTATCGCCATGTACAAGGGAGCGTTTTCTGTACCGGAGCGCAGACCGCACTGATGACCCCCGCCATGAATCAAAGGCTCCAGCAAGACCTTCTTTTTTCTTAGCAGAAGTCCGATGCCTTTTGGAGCGCCAATCTTATGACCGGAAATTGACATCAGATCACAATGTAAACGGGAAAAATTCAGTTCAATTTTCCCTGCAGCCTGGACGGCATCCAGATGGATTTTTGTTCTGGGGCTTATTTCGCGAATCGCAGCAGTCAGGTCTTCAACTGAATTTACTGCTCCGGTTTCATTGCTTACAACGATGAGACTGACAATGCCAATGCTGTTTTTCGAGATCGCCTGCATCAGCTCATCTATGTCTACAGCTGCAGTGGCAGGGTCTAATTTAATCGCCAGAGTCTTCCATTGCAAGGCTTTTGCGGTTTCGCGAACTGCTTCATGTTCTCCCTGAGAAATGATAATGCCGGCGGGAAGTCTCGGATATGCTCTTTTAAGTCCCTTTAAGGCAAAATTTATTGATTCTGTCCCGCCTGAAGTAAAAAGAATCTCTTCCGGCAAGGCAGAAAAAGTCTCGGCTAAAATATCTTTCGATTTAGCAATAATCTCTGAAGCAAAATGTCCGGCTTCATGATTTGAAGCCGGATTGGCGTAAATCTCTTTCAGATTAGTGACGTATTCCTGGAGTACCTTGGGCTTTATTCGTCTGCTGGCAGCATTATCCAGATAAATCTTTTGCTCTGACATCACTAGTTGATTTCTAGCTGAATCAATTCCGGCTTCAGGGCTGTCCTGACTACTTCACAGACGCTGCCGTTACGGGCATATAAGGGCCCCTCCACTGACAGGACATAAGAACGGCGCGGAATTTCCAACATTACAGCCTCTTTATTGCGGGCAGGACGCGCCACAATATAAACGCTGCCCTTATTGGGCAAGAAAGCGTATTTATTTGATTTAATATCCACCATTCTCTTCCCTGAGCTGATACTTTGACCCAGGTCGGGGAAAATAGATACGGGGATATATGAAGAACACCAGCCATGAATCTGATTATCGTAATGTATCGGCCATTGAGCCAGCCAATATCCGGAATGTTTGCCGGTGAAACCGAATAATTCATCAAGCTCATTGTCCGGCTCCACCAAAGTAACCGGACGAAGTTCAATGTCTTCATAGGAATTAAGGTTCAGGAAAGAAAAGCTTAAAGAATTAAAATGAGGAATTGACAGTCTTTCCGGTTCAGTTGCTACATAGGTTCCTCGTCCCTTATGTATCTCCAGTATGCCGTCAGACACTAATTCAGAAATTGCCTGTCTGACAGTCGGTCTGGATAAATCCAGTTCTTTGCAAAGCTGCATCTCCGAAGGGATTCTGTCCCCTTGTGCGTATTCACCGTTTTGAATTCTTTCAATAATAAGTTCACGCAGCTGCGCATACAGCGGCACGCTACTGTGTTTATCCAACTTCATACTGCTCCCCCCATATATCTCACTACTAGAAAGATGTCTTTACATCATATCATAGAGCGAATCTAAATCAAATGGAAATTTTTGGTAATGACAACCAAACCACCCGGATTTATTAATAAATCGGAAGGTATTTGATATGCTCCACTTCTTGCCTGTTATCAATGCTTACCAAGGCAGCCAGCAGGACCGCTGTTTTATCTGACAAATTATTGTCTCTGAGGAAAATCGCAGCTGTGGCACGAATGCGTTTAATCTTCTCCTTTGTGATGGCAGCAGCGGGGCCGCCGTACTTTGTACTTCCCGATCTGGCCTTGACCTCTACAAAGTAAACAGTCTCATCTCTGAGGCATATCAAGTCAATTTCACCAACATTATGGACTCTGAATCTATGAGCAATAATGGCAAAGCCCTGTTTGGATAAATGACTGGCCACTTTTCTTTCACATTTTTCTCCCAGCTCATTGTCCTTTGAAGAACATTCACCTTTATGTTCCGCTTTGAGGAAGCTCTGTCGATGTATGGCACAAGGTCCGATCTTGTCTAAGGCCTGATAATGGTCCCTGGTCCCATAACCCTTATGCTGAGAGAAACCATAACCGGGGAAAGCGCCATCATACTCCCTCATCAATCTGTCACGAGAAACCTTAGCCAAAACGGAAGCCGCAGCTATGCAGTTGACCTTGCTGTCCCCCTTGACAATCGCTTGAACCGGCATGGTAAATCCCCGCAAGGCCATCGCATCAGTTAAAACAATATCAGGCGCCACTTTAAGGCTTCTGACTGCGGCTGCCATCCCTTGTAAAGCAGCATTGCGAATATTTATCAAGTCTATGATCTCGGCAGATATGGGGATTATGCTGTAAGCAACTGCATTTTCGATGATTTCCTCATAGAGAGATTCTCTGCGCCGGACTGTCATTTTTTTTGAATCATTTAGTCCAAGAAATTCTCTGTGCGGCGGCAGAATACAAGCTGCAGCGACTACAGGGCCTGCCAACGGGCCTCTGCCGGCTTCATCCACTCCCGCTATAGCCTGATATCCCAGACCGGCCAGCTCCTCCGTATAAGCCTGCATTTCTTGCCAGCGTTCTCTGTCGCCGTCACTGATCCGCATCTTATAGCTGTCTTTTGTTCTGTCTTCTCTATCTGCCATAACTATTACTATACAATATTCAGTTATCGTTTAAATTGAATTATTTATTTGGCGGTGATTCCAGGCTGATCCTGCCAATCCGGCCGCTGCGAAATTCCCGGATGAGCAGCTTGTTAAAGCGGTCAATATCCGGCTTGCCGCCTTTAGCCAGGCAGTTGCGATTGATTGCTGCCTCCTGAAAAAGCTCCCAATAATAGCTGTTATCTGCATATTCTGCCCGGGAGCCAACTTGATATCTGTCTTCCATAAATTCAGGGTAAGTCTTGATTAAAATAATAAATAATGCGAAGGCGACTTCTTCGAGGGGCAGAATATCGTCCGGGATGGCCCCGGTCGCCGCCAGATTCACCTTCGACTCCCGGGTATCCAGTTTAGGCGCGAGAATGCCGGGAGTGTCGAGTACTTCAAAATCCGTTCCGCCTCTGATCCAGCGAAGCTTACGAGTCACCCCCGGTTTATTGGAAGTCGCAGTTGTCTTCTTGCCAACTAAGCGATTAATAAGTGTTGATTTGCCGGTGTTGGGGATTCCCGCCACAATAATTCTCAGAGGGGCGATTCTTTTGCCCTTGCTTATCGCGGTCTGCAGAGATTTAGCATTAAATTCCTGCAGCATGCCCCTCAGTACCCTGAGATCAGGCTCAGAAAATATATCCATGGCCAGCCAGGTTTGCTCTCTTTCAGCTGCTCTGTCCAGCCATAGTTTTGTACAAAGAGGATCCGCCAAATCTGCTTTGCCTAAAATAGTCCAGACCGGCTTCTTTTGTAAGATGTTGACCAAATCAGGATGGCGGGATGATTTAGGCAATCTGGCATCACAGATTTCCAAAACCAGATCTGCCCGCTTTAAATTGTCCAGTAATTCTCTCCGGGATTTGGCCATATGCCCCGGGAACCAGTTTATCTCCATGAAGCGTGCCTCCCCGTGAAAGGTGAAAAAAAGCTCCGCTGTGCGGAGCTTAATATTTAATCTTGTTTGCGAGCCGGTAATTTCTCTTTAACTTTGGCTGCTTTACCGACGCGTTCACGCAGATAATTGAGCTTAGCACGACGTACACGTCCTTTGCGTACTATTTCAATGTGATCGATCTTCGGTGAATGAACCGGAAGTATACGTTCAACTCCGACGCCGTAAGATATGCGGCGAATCGTGATAGTCTCATTAACACCATGACCGCGGCGGCCAATTACCGTTCCTTCAAAAACCTGAATACGCTCGCGGGCGCCTTCCTTGATTTTCAAATGGACACGGACAAAATCTCCGATATCAACATTATCATAAGCTTCACGAAGATATTCATTTTCAACTGCCTTAACAATACTCATATTGCGTTCCTCCTTTTCCGTCGGATGTTCATACACGCAATGGCAGCGGACCATCCTATTAATAAGCCAAAAGTGATTTTATCAGATAGTTTCAATCTGTGCAAGCTTTCAGGTTTTCTGCCTGCTGTGAGCGAAACTCTAATAACTCTTCCCATTCCTCTGTCGTCAACGTGAGCGCAGCAAGCAAATCCGGTCTGCGCTCCAAGGTAGCATTCAGAGCTGACAGGTGCCGCCAGCGATTTATTTTAGCTTCATGTCCGGATAAAAGCACTTCCGGCACCTCTTGTCCTCGCCAGTTAGCCGGTCTGGTATACTGCGGCTCTGCCAATAAGCCTGAGGCGTGAGATTCTTCCTGCCATACTTCAACTGAGGAAAAAACCCCCGGGATTAGTCTGCTTACCGTGTCAATAACAGTCAAAGCTCCTAATTCCCCGCCGGTCAGCACATAATCGCCCATAGATACTTCCATTGCGCCGATTCTGTCAATTACCCGGGAATCAACGCCTTCGTAATGACCGCAGATGATAATCAACTCATCAATTTCTGAGAGCGACAGTGCCAGCTCCTGATCGAAGAGCCGGCCACGCGGCGACATAAACAGAGTTTGAGTGTTTGCTTCTTCTGCTGTTGCTGTCGTTTGGTCCGTCGCAGCCGGGGGCTTGATATCCGGGTCGAGACCCCGGCAATGACACCAGCCCCGCCAGATGGGTTCAGCCATCATCAACATACCCGTGCCGCCGCCATAAAGTTGATCATCGACCTTGCCATAAGCATTGATGGCGTAATCTCTTATCTGGCACAATTCCACTTGCAAAAATCCTTTATCCTGAGCACGCCCCAGAATAGAGGACTCCAGATAAGGAGATATGACCTCCGGAAATAATGTCAAAACCTTAAAGATCATTTTTCTGCTTTCGGCTTTGCCCCTTCTTTTGATCTTGCTCTGGCTTTGGGCTGAGCCCCTGCTTCCGATCATGCTCTTGCTTTCGGTGTCATGCCCCTGGCACAGAGTCATCTTCACGGTAGATCTCGTAGAGGCCGGGCGGGAGCTTTACCATAATTAATTTTTTCTCCTGATCGATTGAAACAATAATCGTTTTCAGCGCAGGAAGGAGCAAGTCCTTCTCACCCTTGTTTTGGACGATGTACACGTCATGATGGGGCTGCGGCAAAATATCTTTTAGCTTGCCCAGATAACCCCTCTCCTCGTCATGCACTTCGCTGCCAATCAGGTCAGGGATAAACCAGCTGTCAGGGCCCAGCTCTATTGCATTGCTGCGGTCGACCGCTATCTCCATGCCATGAAGCTTTTGTGCCTCTTCTCTGCTGTCCACTCCTGATAATTGCAGCAGAATTTGCCTGCCGTGAATCTGTGCGTTGACAACGTCAAATTCTTTGACAAATCGACCGGCCTCTAAAATCTGGCATTGACTGAGCCGAAGAAATCTTTCCGGCTCGTCAGTCAGGGGCTTTACTCTAAGCCTTCCCTCTATGCCATGTGTGCCAGTAATCAATCCGATAATCAAACGGTTGTTAATAGTTTTGGACCTCAATCTACAATTTCTACCAGAATACGTCCGCCGTCCTGCGAAGCTCTGGCTTTCATAATCGTCCTGATTGCATTGGCACGCCTGCCGCCCTTGCCGATAACCCGCCCCATGTCTTCCGGATCCACGTGTATTTCAAGAACCTGCTGGCGGTTCTTTTGTGTACTGACAATAGAAATCTCTTCCGGGTAACGGACTAAGGGAGTAATTAATGCGCGTAAAAAATCTTTCATTGCTCGATATCCTCTGCAGCTTCGGATTTCGCATCTTTCTTATCCTCAGCCTCTTTAGCCGGCTCTTCTTCTGCCTTCTCTTCTGCAGCAGCGGCTTCTGCCTTGGCTTCTTCTACTGCTTCAGCTGCTTCCACCGCCTTGACTGCTTCAGCTGCCTTGATTTCTTCGGCCTCTGCCTTGACTTCTTCTACTGCTTCCACTGCCTCTACTGCTTCAGCTGCTTCTTCTGCTGCCTTAGTTTCTTCAGCTGCTGCCACTGTCTCTGCTTTTGCAGGCTCAGCTGCTTCATCTGCTTTGCGGACATCATATTTCTTAGAATTATCCTCAATCACACCAACTTTTTTCAGGATGCTGCGAACAGTGTCAGTTGGCTGAGCTCCCTTGGCCAGCCAGTCTCTGGCTGCCTCTTCATCAACCTGAAGCTGCTTGGGGTTAGTCTGGGGATTGTAATAACCAATCTCCTGAATAAATCTGCCGTCACGCGGTGATCTGGAATCTGCTACTACAATCCTGTAACTGGGCTGTTTCTTAGCTCCGGTACGTTTTAAACGAATTTTTACTGCCATCTTTACCTCCAAAGATATAAATAATTTTTATTTGGTAACAGTATCTGGCTTAGAAATTCATGCCAAACATACTGGACAAACCTCTCTTGCCGCCTTTTTTGCCAAAGCCGGAGAATTGTTTCATCAGTTTTTGTGTCTGCTCGTACTGACGAATTAATTTATTTACTTCCTGGATAGAAGTACCCGACCCTTCAGCGATGCGCCTTCTGCGACTGGCGTTCAAAATTTTATGATTTTCGCGCTCTTTCATAGTCATAGAGCGGATAATAGCTGCGAGACGATCGAATTCCTTCTCATCTATGTCGGTATCTTTAAGTTTTCCCCCGGCTCCGGGCAGCATGGAAACCATCTCCTGGATTGAGCCCATATCGTTTACTTGCTCGAGCTGCTCCAACATATCCTGCAGGGTAAATCTATTCTTTTGCAGTCGGTCCAGCGTTTTCTGGGCTTTTTCCTCATCGAGCTTTTTCGACGCTTTCTCCACCAGGGTAAGCACGTCACCCATGCCGAGTATACGCGATGCCATTCGCTCCGGATGGAAAACCTCCAGCTGATCAATCTTTTCGCCCATGCCGACCAGTTTAATAGGCTTTCCGGTTATTCGTCTTATCGACAAGGCAGCGCCGCCTCGTGCATCGCCGTCCAGTTTTGTCATTATAAAGCCGTCAAGGCCAATTTCACGGTCAAATTCCAAGGCTATGTTGACCGCTTCCTGACCGATCATTGCGTCTAAGATTAATAATTTTTCATCAGGGTTTACAACGGAGGCGATTGCTTTGAGTTCAGTCATCATTTCCCCATCGATCGTCATACGTCCGGCTGTATCCACAATCAGAGTGTCAGAGAGCAGGTAGCGCCCTCTGTCCATAGCTTCCTGGGCAATGACCTCAGCCCTCTTCTCTTCTTTATTGATATAACAGGGGACGTCAATGCTCTGGGCCAGGATATTCAGCTGATCCGCAGCAGCAGGACGATGCACGTCAACTGAAGTCAGGATTGGCTTCTTGCCCTGTTCCTTCAAGTGATAGGCAAGCTTTGCCGCTGTTGTCGTCTTCCCGGCGCCTTGCAAGCCATAAAGCATATATACTGTAAAACCTTTAGGGTTAATGGCTAATTTGCTCTCTGATCCCCCCAGGATTTCCGTTAAAGAATCATGAACAATCTTGACGATCTGCTGTCCGGGAGTAATGCTCTGCATAACTTCTGAGCCAGCGGCTTTTGCGGATATTTCATTAGTGAGATCTTTTACCACCTGATAGTGTACGTCAGCCTCAAGCAGAGCAAGTCTTATTTCACGCATCATATCTTTCAGATCACGCTCAGTGATTCTGCTTTTCCCGCGCATCTTATCGGTGATCGCTTGTAGTTTTTCGGATAATCCTTGGAAAACTGCCATGTTCTCTCCTGTCAGTTAATATGTTTCCTGCCGTAGTATCTGCTTTCAGTATCTATCCTTCTTGCCGGGGTCCTCAATTTCCTGCCACTCAGCCAGCACTTGCTTGACTTCAGGCCAGCTGGTCAACTTAATCGCCTTCTTTAATCTGTCTTTGAGAACTCCGCTGCGGGAAAATATCTCCACCAGATTAAGCGTCTGATCAAATTCTTCCAGTTTCAGCACAGCGCGATGAACAATGGAATTTACCGCCTGACGAGAGATGCCTTTGATCTGACTGATCTCAAACAAAGACAGATCTTCGTAGTAAAACAAGATCATCATCTCTCTTTGCCTGTCATTCAGCAGGCTGTTGTAGAAATCCATCAGCGTGCAAATGCGCATATGTCTGTTTTCCGGATCAATCAGCTCGGACATAATGAAAGGATATAGGGGAATTCAACTGCTGTCAAGATAAAATATTGACACTAGATAAGTAAGTCGCTCTGAAATGATTATTATTATTCAATATTTTGCAACAATTACTTTTATTCACTATATTTATTACCGGTGATCATCTGCCATCTACAGCATCAATCCGGCAAGAGAGAATCAACGAACAGTTCGGCATCAAAGGGGGCTAAGTCGTCAATGCCTTCGCCTAAGCCCGCATAAACCAGCGGAATACCTGTATCGTCAACTACCGCCAGAGCTATGCCGCCTTTAGCATTGCCGTCCAGCTTGGTAATAATCAGGCCATCCAGTGAGGTTACTTCATTGAAAGCCCTGGCCTGTATAACCGCATTTTGTCCGGTAGTTGCGTCTAAAACGAGAAAATTATGGATGACCGCCCCTGCCTCTTCACCTTCACGGGCCGCGACCCGGTGCATCTTCTCCATTTCGTTCATCAAGTTCGGTTTGTTATGCAGTCTGCCGGCAGTATCAATTATCAGGAGCTTGACGTTTCTGGCTTTGGCGGATTGCATGGCGTCAAAAACTACTGCGGCAGGATCAGATCCCAGAGTATTGGAGATGACAGGAACATTAGTCCTCTCCCCCCAGGTCTGCAATTGCTCTATGGCTGCCGCTCTGAAAGTGTCTGCCGCTGCAAGCATTGTTTTTATACCCTGACGTTGATAGAGGGCTGCGATTTTCGCGGCAGTAGTTGTCTTGCCGGTTCCATTAACACCAAGTACAAAGACGACATTCAGTTGCTTGAAATCCGGCTGAAAAGGTTTGGTCTCAAGTATTTCCAGCATATCCCTTTTTAGAGTTTCCAGAACATACCCGCGATCGACCTTACCCTCCCTGCGAACTCTCTCCCGGATTGAATCTGTCAATTTGGTTGCAACCTGGACCCCTGCGTCAGCCTGAATAAGGATCATTTCCAGTTCATCGAGGAAATCCTCATCATATACTCCTAAGCTGGCCGCTACGCGGTTAAAGCCTTCTGTCACGGCTAGCCTGGTCTTGGACAGACCTTCTTTAAATTTGTCAAATAAGCTCACTGATGAATCTCCTGTGAATAATCAGATAATTTCATTGAATAAATGCTGGAGACACCACGCTCCTGCATTGTCACTCCGTATAAACGCGCAGCTGCTTCCATGGTGCCTTTGCGGTGAGTAACCAGAATGAACTGTGTCTCATCAGCGTAACGGGCAATATAGTCCGTAAATCTGAGGACATTGGCATCATCAAGTGTTGATTCGACCTCGTCAAAGACACAGAAAGGCGCAGGTTTGAGCTTGAAGATAGCAAATAGAAGAGCGATAGCGGTAAGACTGCGCTCACCACCGGAAAGCAGATTCAAGTTCTGCAGGCGTTTACCCGGCGGCTGCGCCTTGATAATTATGTCAGTGCACAAAATATCATCCGGATCCTCTAAGAGCAGTTCGGCGTAACCTCCGCCGAACAGTTCGCGAAATACAGTATCAAAATTTAGACTGATGTCGGCAAAGTACAGATTGAACTGTTTTTCCATTTCTTTATCCAGGTCACGTATCAGGTCAGACAGCTCACTTCTAGATCGCTCAATATCATCTCGCTGCCGTTCCATGAAACTATAGCGGTCAATAACTGACTCATACTCAGTGATAGCGTCTACGTTCACCGGTCCCAGATCCCTGATCTTTGTCTTTAGCTGATTTAGCTCTCTTTGACTCTTATTGGGACTTGTTATTTCCTGACGCCAGTCATCCGCGGTGGCATAAGTCAATTCGTAATCTTCCCAGAGACGGTTTCTCAGCAAATCATTATTCTGCTGCAATCTGAGATGAGCTTCTTCCGTTTTTCCCAACTCACCCTTTACGGCGGCCATGCTCTCAGCCTGAGCTTCCAGATTCTGGAAAAGTCTTTGTCTTTCCGCCTCCAGCAATTCCTTTTCCTTATTATTTTCCGTCACTTCGCCAATCAAATCAGAAACTTCCCGGCGTGAGGCTTCAATATCTGATTCAAGCCGGAGCAGTTTAGCGTTATTATCTGTCTGAGCCTTCTCAGAATCGCTGATTGTTTTCTCCAGCTGACTGCGCCTGGCTGTGTCAGCAGCTGATTGTTCGGCCAAGTGGGAAACGAAATCCAAAATACCTGACAGTGATTGCTCTATTGAGCCTAATGATACTTTTAGATCTGTAACTCGTTCACGCAGCGAATTTCGCTTCGACCTGTCAACTTCGCGCTGTGAACTCTCCTGATCAATTTCACCGGATAGTCGGACCAGACTTTCTTCAGCTGCGCTCTTTTCTGTTTGCTTTGTCTGCAAGGCAGAAATATTTTTTTCTCGTTCAGTTTCCAGGCTGACAAGCCTTTCCTGATTCTGGCGGATTTCGCTCTCAAGCTTTTCAATTCCACGTTCAGTATTTTCTGTCTGTATCTTCTTAGAGCTGCTTTCAGCTTCAATTTCCTGCAATTTTTGCAGCAATTCTTCGTTTAGCTCCTCCGCCTTTCTCAGCTCTTCCTGGGCAGAAGTGATTTTCTCAGTCAGATCTGAATTTTTGCTTTTCAACTTTTCGATCTCGAGACCAAGCTCAGTGATACGGCCGCTGCGGCCAATAATCCCAGCCGAATTGCTGTTGATGGATCCACCTGTTATGGAGCCTCCCGGATTTATTATCTCACCGCTGAGTGTGACGATTCTGCTGCTGTGCTGTAATTTCTTTGCCAGACTCAAAGCCTGAGGCAGGTCTTCGACTACCAGAGTTTTACCCAGGATATTGCCAATAATTCCTTTAATCTCTGCGGAACATTTAACAATCTCAGCGGCGACACCTAAATAACCCCTATGCTCAGCAGCAATATCCAATGTCTGTCTGTCAAGCTTGCGAGCTTTAATCGTATCGATGGGCAAAAAGGTAGCGCGGCCGTTTTTCGAATTCTTTAACCATTCGATCAAGTTTTTTGCACTGTCTTCGGTCGCAGTAACTATATGGTTGGCACTGGCTCCTAAAGCAATTTCTATGGCAGTGGCATATTCTTGTTCCACTTCCAGAAGCGAAGCCAAAGGTCCTTTGACTTCCGGAGCGAATGCCGGATCGTTTTGGACCTTTTGCATGATTCTTTTAACAGGAATCTGGTAGCCTTCCAGACTATCTTCCAGTTTTTGCAAGGTTGACTGCTGGTATTCCAAATCTCTGATACTCTGATCTGATTCCTGTTTCTTTTCTTTCAGCGAAGCAAGCTGGTCTTTTTTTGTTTGCAGTAATTGAACGTTGTTTTTATTTTCCGACTCAATCAGGTTAATTTTTTCCAAATCAGCTGCCAGATCCTTTTGCCTGTTCTCTTTCTCCTGCGAAAGGGCGGCTATCTCTTGAGTCAATTTTGTCTGCTGCGAATCCAGGCCGTCAATCTGTCTTTTAAGCAGCTCCGCTTCACTCTCCAATCGGGCTATAGCAGTGTCTGCGGCAAATATCTTCTCTCTTGTCTCAGCCAATGTCTGCCGGCGCAGCTCCTGTTCTCTGGCCTGCTCGTCCATCTTGGTCAGGATAGCATCATACTGGGATTCAACTTCCGATAATTGACTGCTGAAGGCTTCCTTCTGCCGTTCCAGAACTGATCTCTTGTGTTCTCTGGTTTCCTTTTCCGCTGCCAGCAATTCCTGACTGCGGTCAAGCCTTTCTAGTTCAGCGACAGCCTCGTTTTTTTCCTTCTCCAGATGCTTGTTTTGTTCCTTAAGCAAACCGATATTATTTATTAGCAAGGATTGCTGATCCAGCTTATCTCCATGCTCAGTGCGAAGCTTTTCGATGTGAGCTTCCTTTTCTTTGATGATCTGCCCTATCCCCTCATTTCTTTGTCTGATCTTGAGGATATTGGCTTCTGCATCAGCCAGATCTGCCGCTAATTGCTGTTTTGACTCTTCCAGCTTTTCTGCCTCTTGTTCTTTAATGCTAAGCTGATGCAGGAGCAGCGCAATATCCAGTTTCTTGATCTCAGCTGAAATCTCCAGATAGGCCCTGGCCTTTTCAGATTGCCCCTTAAGAGGTTCTATGCGGGTTGAAAGTTCTCCGATTATATCGTTAATACGTATAAGATTTGCGTCAGTTTTGGCTAATTTCCGTTCCGTTTCCGATTTGCGTGTCTTATATTTCACTATGCCGGAGGCTTCATCAAAAATTCGTCTGCGGTCTTCAGATTTAGAGCTCAGTATTTCATCAACTTTACCCTGACTGACTAAAGAATAGCCGTCTCTCCCTATGCCTGTATCCATTAACAAAGCTGTGATGTCCTTCAGCCGGCAGGGTGTCTGATTGATCATATATTCGCTCTCACCTGAACGGTAATAGCGTCTGACGATGCGGACATGATTGTATTCAACGGGCAAGGTATTGTCGCTGTTATCTAAATTTATTGCTACCTCGGCAAAGCCCATTGCGCGTCTGTTCGCAGTGCCGCTAAAGACAATATCTTCCATTTTGTCACCGCGCAGTGACTTAGCGCTTTGCTCACCCAGAACCCAGCGAATCGCATCAGTGACGTTGGATTTTCCCGAACCGTTGGGACCCACAATGGCGGTAATGCCTTCGTGGAATTCAATGATCGTACGTTCAGGGAAAGATTTAAAACCCTGCATTTCCAGAGAGGTTAAATGCATCAGCTTTCCTCTCCATCATTATTATTAGTCGGAATCCCGGAATTATTATTGTTCAGATAAATTATGGATCCATCATCAGCGAGAGAATTTGACATAATTGACAATGCTCTTTCAGCAGCCATCTGTTCTGCTTCTTTCTTGCTGGTGCCACAGCCATATGCAATTTCAAGATCATCTAAAATAGCCGCGGCAGTGAATTTCCTGTTATGTACCGGACCTTCTTCATCAACAATTGCAAAGCTCAAAGTGCTCTGTCCCTTTGTTGTCTGGACTAATTCCAGCAGCCGGCTCTTAAAGTCGTATTGGATTTTCCCGCTTAAAGCCAGCTCCAGATATGGACTGAGCAGTGATGTAATTACACTTCTGGCAGCCTCTATGCCGCCGTCAAGATAAATTGCTCCAAAAACAGCTTCCAGCGAATTGGAAAGATTAGAGGGTTTTTCAGCTCCTCCGGTCTGCAGCTCGCCTTTCCCCAAGCGAAGATATCTATCCAGAGAGATATCTTTTGCCGCCCGGGCAAGAGTTTGCTCACAGACGACTAAAGAGCGGGTTTTTGTCATCTCGCCTTCTTTCAGTTTGTCCTGCAAAAGGAAAAGCTGCTCGCTGATCACGAGCTGCAAAACCGCGTCACCTAAAAATTCTATACGTTCATTATTTTCGCTGTCGCGATTTTCATAAGCGTATGTTGAGTGTGTTAATGCTGTCTCCAGAAGGAGTGGGTCTCGGAATGAATAGGAAAGGATATCCATAAATGCTTGCAGATCTTCTTTTTTCATTTACTTTATCCTTTCTAAAAAAGAGCCCCCTAAAATTACCAGGGGCTCTTAGCTATTTTCAGAACTTCTACATATTTTCCTTGATAAAAGCTACGGCGTCTCCTACTGTCTTAATTCTTTCTGCTTCTTCATCCGGAATAGAAATGTCGAACTCTTGCTCCATGCTCATTACCATCTCTACGATATCTAAGGAGTCAGCATTCATATCATCAATGAAGTTATCCTCCATCTTGATATCTTTAGCATCAATACGCAATTGCTCTGACAGCATATCGCGAACCCGTTCAAAAATCTGTTCTGTGGTCATATCTTATTCCTCCTGATTTATCTGTATTAATGTATATATAATGCAGTTAATACCCACAATAATATAATACTATTAGTTATCTTGCCAAAAAATGTCAAGTAATGACAGTTGAGCGGCACAAAAAATTACTGAATCTTCTCATCAAGGAAGAATCTCCGATTCTTCCACAGATAATCGGCTCCTGACAATAATGTCATTATTACTGTAATCCAGACAAGGACTGTCTTAATTATCTCTAGCGGCTGAGACGGATAGGCTGCACCGGTCAATTGATAGAATATCGGCTCTGCCAGCAGGAAGATGATAAAAATCAGCTGTGCGACCATTTTTGCTTTGCCAAACATACTGGCAGCGATAACCACACCTTTCTCTGCGGCCATCAGGCGCAGACCGGTAACTAAGAATTCTCTGGCAATAATAATAATCAAGACAACCACACTGGCACGATCCATTGCGACCAGACAGGCTAAGGTGGAAATAACCAGCAATTTATCCGCTATAGGATCCAGAAACTTCCCGAAATTGGAAACCATATCGTTTTTGCGAGCAAAGTGCCCATCCAGGAAATCAGTGAATGAGGCTAAGGAAAATATTACCAGGGCAATAATATGGCCGCCGATTCCAGTGACAAAATTATTCCAGCCGGCGGCCCCCTCAACCGGAATCGGTAAAATAAACAGAATAATAAAAGGAATCATTAACATTCTGCTGATAGTGAGCTTATTGGCTATATTCATACTCAGTAACCCCCACAAGTGAATAATGTTCTGCATCTATTATACGTACCGGATGTCTTTTGCTCAGGTCCAGATCCGGGACAGTGGCAGCAACCCAGATAAGCGGGTCAACCTCAGGAGCTTCACCATAGCTGCGCCCCTGATAAAAAATATCATCTTCAGTATAACCGCTTAAAATAACTTCAGTTACCGTACCGATTCGCGCCTTACTCTTTTCCAGTTCAATATCCCTTTGCAGAGACATTACCTCATTATAGCGATCCGCTGCTGTTTGCGAAGCAACTTTACCTTTTAGCTTTAATGCCGCCGTACCCTCTTCCGGAGAGAATATAAAACAACCGAGACGGTCAAATTTGACCTCTTTGATAAACTCCAGCAGTTCGGCGAAATCTTCATCAGTTTCTCCAGGGAAGCCAACCATGACTGTAGTACGCAAAATAAGACCGGGCAGATTTTCTCTGAGCTTAACAATACGTTCTCTGATCATAGCCTTATTCTCAGACCTGCCCATCAGTTTCAATATCTTGTCTGAAGCATGCTGGACAGGCATATCAATATAATTGAGAATCCGGGGCGAGGAAGCGATGACTTCTATCAGTTCATCTGTGATTGCATCTGCATAAAAATACATAATCCGAATCCAGATGTCATCTGGCAGTCTGGCATCCAGTTCACGCAGCAATCTGGCCAGAGCCGGACGACGCCAGATGTCCTCACCATACCTTGTGGTGTCCTGAGATACAAGGATAATCTCCTTTATGCCGCGCTCCGCTAAAAACATCGCCTCATTGACTAAATCATCCAAAGGTCTGGATATCAGAGGACCGCGTATGGAAGGAATCGTACAATATGTACAGCGATTAGAACAGCCTTCTCCGATTTTCAGCCAGGCATATTGCTGATCAGCGGGGATTCGAAGACCGTGCAAATGCGAAATGCCTCCCACTCCTGCAAGCACCCTGCGCTCAGGCCAATTTCCCTTTGCCAATCCTTTAAGAGCATCGGTAATCAAGCCATATTCAGCTGTACCGAGGACAGTGTCAACTTCCGGCAGGGCATCATAGATTTCGGAACCGATCATTTGCGGCAGACAGCCGGTGATTACAAGGAAAGAAGCCGTACCTTGAGGTTTCTTAAAGGGAATAAGGTCTAATATTTGTTCCGCCGCCTCTTCCCTGCTGTCTTCTATAAAAGAGCAGGTGTTGACGATCAAAGCTTCGGCTTCGCCCGGGGTGGCAGTTGCCACATGGCCTGCAGCGCTAAGCTGAGCACTCATATATTCGGCATCCACCTGATTCTTGGGACAGCCAAGGGATAATAAGAAAAATTTCATACAGCTATTCTATTTCTCCGCGGTCCATTTGGCAATTACCTCGGATATTATCGAATAACTGTATCCCCTTCTGTTCAAGAGCCCGGACATGCTCTGATAAGAATAGTCTGCCTGACCGGAATAATATGCAGTCAGAAGTTCCGCTGCGGTATCAAAGTCAGAAGGGCGCTGCGAGGCTATTTCTTCGGCAATTATCTTTTTAACCCCTTTTTGTTCCAGATTGTACCGGACAGCAAACTTGGAGCGGGTTTTTTTGCCGGCATACTGTCTGGCTATCATTTCACCCGCTCGCCGGTCGTTTACGTAATCAATTTCTTCCAGATAGGCGATTACAGATTGGATCAGATCTTCATCAGACGTTTCCCTTAAGAGGCGTTGTCTCACCTGTCCGCTGGATTTACCCCGTCTGAGACCAATAAATCTTACCGCCTTTTCTCGTAAAAAATCAAAGTCTGCTGTGGCCATTTTTTATCCTTGGCTTAGTCCAGACCCAGAAGATCATCTACGTCCTCAATGTCAGCGGCCTCAGCTTCATCTTCAGAATTTGAAGATTCTGTCTGACCTTTGGATTCCAGACTCACATAGTAATCTCTTATTTGTTCTTCAATTTCATCTGCAATTTCCGGGTTTTCAATCAAGTACTGTCTGGTATTATCGCGTCCCTGAGCCAGCTGCTCGCCTTTATAGGAGAACCAGGAGCCGCTCTTATCAACAATATCCAGATCTACACCAATGTCTATCAGACAGCCTTCCTGAGAGATGCCTAAGCCATAGAGGATATCGAACTCCGCTTCTTTGAAGGGAGGTGCTACCTTGTTTTTGACTACTTTCGCTCTGGTGCGGGATCCGATTATGTCGGTGCCGCTGCGCAGGGTTTCAATTCTTCTCACGTCAATCCGCACAGAGGCATAAAATTTCAAAGCCCTGCCGCCTGTGGTAGTCTCAGGACTGCCAAACATGACGCCGATTTTCTCACGCAGCTGGTTGATAAAGATTACCAGGGTCTGTGACTTGTTCAGGACCGCTGCCAGCTTACGCAAGGCTTGCGACATGAGCCTGGCCTGTAGTCCCATTGATGAGTCCCCCATCTCTCCGTCTATTTCAGCTCGCGGTACTAATGCGGCGACGGAGTCTATGACAATAATGTCTACAGCGCCGCTGCGGGCAAGCTCCTCAGTAATTTCTAAAGCCTGCTCACCATAATCCGGCTGTGATACGATCAGATTATCGATATCTACGCCCAGTTTGCTGGCATAGTGTGGATCCAGAGCATGTTCAGCGTCAACAAAAGCAGCAATACCACCCATTTTCTGCGCCTCGGCAATGCAATGTAAAGCTACAGTTGTCTTGCCTGAGGACTCCGGACCAAAAATCTCTACTACCCGCCCTCGGGGCAGTCCCCCTATACCCAGGGCAATATCAAGTGAAAGCGCACCTGTCGGAATTGAAGCCATCTCATAATCGGCTTCATCGCCCAGCTTCAAGATTGCGCCTTTGCCATATTGCTTTTCTATCTGACTAAGCGCGACTGACAATGCTTTCTTTCTAGCCTCATCTGCTTTCGGCTCGATATTCTGGTTATGTTTTGATGATTTTTTTGCTCTGGCCATATTGACTCCTTTGTCACTGTATTAATATTCCTGAAATTATCCTTTTTCACCTATGAGAACGTATGTTCTTAATTGAGCATACCTTATGAAATGTCGGCTGTCAATTACTTTAATCATGCTGAACGTCTGCCGTTTCGTCAAGATTTACTCAAGTTTCGCTAACTGTTTTGCCTTCCTTTGAACTGAAATGACCATTCTGACAGCTCTCTGCAAAAATTTCTCCGGTTGCACCTAATTTTAGGCGTCATCATCTGTCACAGAGCTAAAATAATCCTATTCTGACACAGGGGAAAAACCAAGTATTCGTCTTACTTCTGTCTGCACAAACACCGCTTCACGTAAATTGATGGCCAGACCGGCAAAATACCAGGTTAAAAGTCCAATGATAACTTTGACACCGTACCAGATCAGCTGCAGCACTTTACCGGCAGGATCAATGGGAATAGTGTTCATCCCCATGAGGACTATGACCGTTACAGCCGAAATCGCCAGTGTACGTAAGTAGAACGGCAGCAAGCGATAAGGTCTGGCTTCGGGTATATGTCGTCTATATATAAAGCTAAGAATCATAGCCCGGATCACTTCATTGAGAACATTGGCCATAGGTATGCCGTAGAGACCAAATCCTAAGGTATTGGCAAACAATACACAAAAGATCGGATTCAATACCAGGGATACGAGAGAGGTCAGGATGGAGATACGCGTTACTTTGCGCGCATAAAATGCAGTTGTAGTTATATTTATGTAAGCGGAGATTGCCATCGATAGGCAGTGAATCTGCAGTAAACCGCCTTCAACTGCCAGACGATTTTCAGGAATAGCGCCTCCCCACTGAAATATTGCCTGGATCGTTTCCTGCGATAAGACGAAGAAAATTAAGGTGAAAGGGATGATCAAAAAAAGTGTGCGGCGCAGAGAATTAGTATAGATGCGCCGCATTGATTTGTAATCTCTCCTGGCATGAGCTGCAGACAGAAGCGGCAGCATCATGTTTGTTATCGCCACGACAATTATTCCCAGAGGCAGATTGCGGGTAACCTGAACATGCCTCAGCGCCGTAACCGCTCCCGGAAACTGATGTGCGAAATGCGTCTGTACAATAGCGTTTACCTGCATGACAGAGCCTGATAACAAAGTAGGAATAGCCAGATGTACAATCCTCTTGAAACCCGGGTCCTGAACATCCAGATTGGGTCTGAAGAACCTTACTTCCTTACGTCCCCTTATTAATACGTACATGAACTGAATGAAAGCGGCTATGACAACACCAAATGCCACCCTCACAGGTCCTGCACTGGTTTTATCTCCCCAAAAGATAATAAAGAAAATACAGACTGCGTTATATAAAAACGCATGAAACAAACTCTTATGGAAGGCTTTGTTGGCATGCATCACGCCTACTACAACACCACTCAACATCATAAAGACGGTTTGCGGGAACAATGCTCTTGAGACCTTAGCCGCCAGATCAATTACTTCCTGGGGCTGATTGGTATTATAGGCACCTATCAATTGAGGCGCGAGCAGAATGCCAAGAAGACTGGCGGCGACCATAATCAGAGTCAGTACTGTAATAAAGGTGCTGAGACTCTTCCAAAAACGCCTGGTTCTATCCTTGGCTATGGCAGAACTCAGCAAAGGAATTATCGCAGCACCGATCGCCCCGCCGACCAGCATCTGGTAAAACAGATCAGGAATTTGAAAGCCGATTGTATATGCGTCTGAGTTGACGCCATAACCCAGTGAAGGAGCGATCAGGATCTCTCTGATAAAGCCGGCGACTTTTGTTGCCGCCAGGCTTACCATCATTGCTATTGTCATTACTGACAGGTCTTTAGATAGTTTCTTTTTTGCCATTTTTCGCCAATCTAAATAATTTTTAATAATCTCTTGCGCAGAAAATCCAGCGCTGTCAGCGTTGCGATCTTACGGATATGGCTGCGGTCCCCTCCAATAAGGAAGTGTTCTGCCAAAGTACCTGCCGCGTCCGCCAGCCCTATCCAGACGGTACCAACCGGTTTTTCCTTGCTGCTGCCGTCCGGTCCCGCTATGCCTGTAATCGAAACAGCGTAGTCCACTCCCAGCAGAGATCTGGCGCCGGCTGCCATGGCCAGGGCACTGGCCTCACTCACAGCGCCTTCGCTTTTAATAATTTCAGAAGATACTCCCAGGAGTGACTCTTTAAGCTCATTTGAGTAGCTGACAATGCTGCCGGCAAAAGCTTGGGATGCGCCCGGGGATTTAGTAATTTCCGCTGACACCAGTCCGGCTGTACATGATTCCGCAAAGCCAACTGTCGCCTGCTTTTCCACCAGGAGATCCAGGACCACCCCGGATAATGTTCGATTATCCCGGGAATAGATATATTCTCCCACTCGTGACTCAATCTGCTCAATTACAGGCCGGAAGCGCTGCTCTACCTCCTTCGGGGAGAGCTGCTGCGGGGCCATCAGGCTTAAACGCAGCATTACTTCGCCGACCGAGGCATATGGAGCGATGGATATTTCACTTTGTGTATGGATAATATCAGTTAACTTCGCAGTGAGGCCGCTTTCACCCAGACCGATCGTGCGCAGATAAACATGGTAAAGGCTCTCATCCGTGCAGATTTTCAGCCATGGCTTCAGCTGCTGTTTAAACATCTGGTTCATCTCGGCCGGAGGACCGGGCAAAACAGCCAGATACTTTTTTGTTCCCTCCTGATTAAGCTGATATAGCGCGCCGGGGGCTGTGCCTACTGAGTTATATAGTATCTTCGCCATGACAGGCAGATGAGCCTGTTTCCAATTATTATCGGCGGGTTCTCTGCCGCGCAAGGCAAAGAAGTCACGGATCCAGCCTTCCGCCTCTTTACTGTGCGTCAGTTCAGTGCCGGCGATTCTGGCCGATATCTCCATCGTAATATCGTCTTCGGTAGGACCCAATCCACCAGTAGTTATTACCAGATCAGCCCGGTCGAGCGACTGCCTTAATACTTCTTCCAGACGCTCGTGATTGTCACCGACAACCGCTTGATAAAAACAGCTGATCCCCAGATCGGACAGCTCAAGCGATAAATCCCGGGCGTTCGTATTGAGGGTCTGCCCCAGTAACAGTTCAGTGCCCACAGAGATTATCTCAGCAGAATTAATTTTGCGCCCTGTGACAGGCAATTCGGCTGTGAATTCTTTCACTGAGCGCCCATCCGTCTGTTATATGAAGTAACTGTATTCTTCAGCAGCATAGCGATAGTCATGGGGCCTACACCGCCGGGAACAGGAGAGATAGCGCGGACAATGGGCTCTACGGCCTGGAAGTCGACATCTCCTACTACCTTTCCTTCTTCAGTGCGATTTATGCCTACATCAATAATGACCTGACCCGGATTAACGAAGTCGGGCGTGACGAAATTGGCTCTGCCGATCGCCACTACGAGGATATCCGCCCGGCTGCATATCTTCGGCAAATCTCTGGTCCGGGAATGAGTGATCGTAACTGTGCAGTTTTCTTTCAGCAAGAGCTGTGCGACGGGTTTGCCGACAATATTGCTGCGTCCCAGCACCACCGCATTCTTGCCCTCCAGTTCAATTCCCGAAGCTTTTAGCATCTCCAGAATACCTAAAGGCGTGCAGGCAACAAGCGCCCTTTTGCCTAGAGAAAGGAGGCCGACATTAACAGGGTGAAAACCATCAACATCCTTTTCAGGATTGATCGCGAATGTTACCTTGCCTTCATCAATCTGGGACGGTAAAGGCAGCTGGCACAGTATGCCGTCTACGAGCGGATCAGCATTCAGCTCTGTTATGAGATTCAATAAATATGCTTCGCTGATATCCTTTTTTAATATATGGCCAAAAGACTCTATGCCCGCTTCCTTGCAGGCTTTAATCTTATTATTCACGTAAATTGTCGAAGCCGGATCCTCGCCGACCTGAACAACTGCTAAACCGGGAGAGCGTCCATACCTGGCTGCCAATTCTTTTACTTCCGTCTTCAGCTCTGCTCTGATCTGCTCTGCCAGTTTTTTGCCATCAATGATGAGTGTCATAATAAATCCTCCCAGATTATTAAATTTACCTGCCTTAAGGGCTGCTAGCTCTCCTCTGACTGCCGGGCGAGGTATTGATCCATGGAGATCAAAACTTTACGCGGCTTGCTGCCTTCAAAGGGTCCAATATAACCTAAATCATGTAATCGGTCTACCAGACGGGCGGCTCTCGGATAGCCAATGGTAAGACGTCTTTGCAGCAGTGATATCGAGGCGTAGCCTGTCTCGACTACCAGTCTTAAGGCCTCTTCAAACAATTCGTCCTCTTCACCGGCTCCGTTAGCGCCGCCTGCAGCTGACTGACCAACGGATTCCGGATTGGCTATAGCCTCCGCCACGCTTTGATCATAGTTCTCACCATAAAGGCTTCTGATGTAATTCAAAACATTCTCCACTTCAGAATCCGTCACGAAGGCTCCCTGCCCGCGCATAGCCTTGGGAGCGCTTTGCGGGAAATATAATAAGTCTCCTTTGCCCAGCAGCTTCTCGGCTCCGCCGGTGTCAAGAATCGTCCTGGAGTCTACTTGCGAGGCCACACTAAAGGCGATACGCGAGGGAATGTTTGCTTTGATTACGCCGGTAATGACATCAACAGAAGGTCTTTGCGTAGCAATAATCAAATGGATGCCTGCCGCTCTCGCTTTAGCCATCAGACGCTGGATTGCGTCTTCAACTTCTTTGGAGGTAGTAGCCATCAGATCAGCCAGCTCGTCAATGACAATCAAAATAAGAGGCAAATGCTCCGGATCTTCGTCTGAGAAATGTTTGATGACATCATTATAGGAACGGACTTCTCTCACTTGACGCTCTGCAAAAAGATTATAACGGCGATCCATTTCTACTACTGCCCAATTAAGCACACCAAAGGCTTTCTTGGGATCCGTAACTACCGGCTGCAGCAGATGAGGAATGCCATTGTAAACACTCAGTTCGACAACTTTCGGGTCAATCAGCAGCAGACGCAGATCTTCGGGCGAAGAGTGATACAAAAGGCTGATCAAAATAGAATTGATACATACTGACTTGCCTGCACCGGTAGCGCCGGCGATCAGAACGTGCGGCATTTTTGATATGTCACAATAGATAGGCTGTCCGGAAATATCGCGGCCAATCACCGACAGCAGCGGATTGTTCTCGCATTGCTGTTTAAAAGATGGTTCCTCGAGAATTCCTCGCAGCAAAACCGGCTGTGTATGCTTGTTGGGAATCTCTATGCCGATGGCTGATTTGCCCGGTATCGGCGCTTCAATCCTGACGCCGTACGCAGCCAGATTCAAGGCGATGTCATCGCTAAGATTCACGATCTTGCTGACTTTCACCCCCAAGCCCGGGGTCAGCTCAAAGCGTGTCAGTGTGGGACCTGTAGTATAGTTTGTTACTTTCGCCTCTACCCCAAAACTTTGCAGCGTTTCTTCCAGTTTCCTGCTCATCTCCTGAATATTGCGGATATTCTCGCGGGATGGCTGGCGAAACTTGTCTGCTTTCAATAAATTAAGCGGGAAAGGTTTATATTCGGCGAATAAGGAAAGCTGTTCACCTTTGTGGTTAATTTTTATTTTCCTGACACCGTTGGTTTCATGGCTGCGATCGACCCAATCTTCACGGCTGAATTTATCCTCCACTCTTTGCGGTCCGGCTTTCACGGCAGAACCGGCATCGACTCCGCCTGTACCCTGACGTCCATTAACTCCGGACTGACTGAATCCTCCGTCCTGCTTAGCGCCGGTACCGTCAACATCTGCCCCCTGCACCGACCTTTCTCTATCAGTCAGCTGAGCATTTGGAGACAGTTCTCCCTTATACATAGGGTAGTCTATATCGCTGCCCGGATACTCGTTTGCCTGAGCGCGCAAATCACCCTCAGGCAGTTGATACCTGACCCGGTCATTTCCCCCGGGCAGATCAGTTTCAAAATTATCCGGCTCTTCACCGTCAGGAGCATGCTCTCTATTGAGATAATTAATATCACCGAACTCGTCATAGAGATTCGTATCAAGATTGATAATATTTCTGTTTTGAATTTTATTCTTGATGCTGCTGCCTACTTTAGTCTGCGTATCCTTAAAAACTTGTGCTGATCTGCGCACATAGGCAGAATAGGAAACATTGAAAATAAGTACCGACAAGGCAAGAATCATTGCAATCATTATGATAATCGCGCCTGTATGTCCGGCTACCGCTCTCAGACCAAGACCGATCAGCCCGCCAATCAGTCCGCCGCTCCAGATGCCTGCCTCAGCAGCGTTTCCGACAGCAATGCCCTGTTGCCACAAGGTGTCAATCAATTGAAAGGCGCTGAGCTCTCCGCCGGCAGGAGAAAGAGATTCGAGCGACACCCCGGCCAAAAGGCTGATAATGCCGCCAGCCATCAACAAGATCAGACCGACACTGATCAAGCGGAATCGGGTCGTCTGCGGCTCATCTTCAAGAAAATACTCTACTGCCAGATAGATCAGGAAAGCAGGAATAACATAAGCTGCAGTTCCCATAATGCCTAAACCAATGTTTCTGGCGAAGGCGCCTATGGGCCCGGTCCAGCGCTGCGGTGCGTAGAAGGCCAGAGCAAGCAGCAGCGCTGCCGCCGCATAAAATACGCCGTAGATCTCTTTACGTGCAGTGTTCTTATTGTCTTCAGCTGCCCAAATCATCATGTTTTCTCACTTAAGCTAATCTGGCCGCGAGCAAAATACCAATACATGTTTTTGCATCCATGATGCTGCCGTTCAGAACCATCTGCATAGCATCATGCAACGGCAGCCTGACGAGAGAGACAAACTCTCCGTCATCACAATTCTTCTCACCTCTGGTAAGATCCTCCGCCAGAAAAATACTGATCAATTCATCCGAGTACCCCGGAGTAGGCATGATAGTGGCCAGCTCGCGCCAATCTTCAGCTGCAATACCGGTTTCTTCATAAAGCTCACGCTTGGCGCAGCTTAGCGGGTCTTCGCCGGTATCCAGCTTGCCGGCAGGCAGTTCCAAAGTTATGCGGTCAAAGGCCAGGCGAAATTGCCTGACCATAAATATATTTTGATTGTTATCCATTGCCAGCACACAAGCCCCGCCCGGATGACGTACAATTTCTCGCCGGGAATGTCTGCCATCAGATAAGAGTACTTTGTTCTGCTCCACCGAAAATATGCGGCCGACAAATTTGATATCAGTTTCTATAAGGCTCTCTTTTAATTCTATGTCAGGATCCAGAGGGGCTGCTTCTTCAATTGCTTCACCGGGAGCATACATAAAATTATTTTTATCCCGGAAAAGACCCTCTCTTTGATCTTGAGGAAAATTTTTGCTCTGTGCCTGAGAGAGATCCCTGATCTGATCCCGGAGCAGATCCTCGTCATGGTCCTGAGGGTGACCCTCAGCTTGATCAGGATATTTTTCAATCGAGTCAATCTTGTCAGCCTGTTCAGATGCTTTTACCCGGGCAGGTCTGAGATCAAATTGTTTTTCCTTCTCACCATCCATTGGTTACTGTCTCCTCTTTATCTCTTCAACAGCCATCTTATCACATCGGATATTATCTTCATCGTCGGCATGTCCCTTTACTTTGACCCATTCGATGTCATGGCGTTCACTCTCCTTCAGCAGCGCCTTCCAGAGATCTTGATTGATGACATCATTGCCGGCAGAGTTCTTCCAATCATTCTTTTGCCATTTGTCCAGCCATTTGTGCCGGAAAGCATTAACCAGATATGCGCTGTCGCTGTGCAGCAGCACACGACATGGCTGATTGAGCTCGCGCAAGGCCATCAGGGCGGCAGTCATCTCCATTCGGTTATTGGTAGTGTTCGGATCATAACCACTGATCTCCTTCACGTAATCTCCATACCTGAGGACCGCAGCCCAGCCGCCAGGTCCGGGGTTGCCCGAGCATGCGCCGTCTGTATAAATCACTACTGTAGGTTTTGCATTTTCTTGCTTTCGCGTCATTAAATCGCTCCTCAAAGATAAGTACACCTGTTCCGCTGACTTATAAGAAGCAGATCTTGCTCTGCGCCATCGGATCACACTTAGCATTGCCGCTGCAGAAAGACATTCAATCAGATCTTGCTTTTCGCCATCGGATCACACCTTAATAGCACATTTTATCAAATGAAGCACAATCTTAACAGCGAGAAGACAAAGGATTACGCCATTTAACAGTTGAGAGTATGTGTAACTAAGACCGTGACAATTTATTTTAAACATAGCATAATGTTGATTAATAGCCCCAAGTCACTCAGGAATCAAATCTAGAGGAAGACAAAGAGGTGGATGAAATGGACTTAATTTACCTTAATATCAATGCCGTAACTGAGCACTTGCCTGATACCAAAAAAGAAGAGGCCGCATTAGATTTGCGGACAAAAATAGATGCCCGGCTGCCGTCTGATCCTTCCGCAGAAGACATTAAGAAGGTTTTGCAGGAAATGGGCAATCCGCATCAACAGGCTAAAAACTACGATACACGTCAGCGTTACCTGATCGGCCCTGATTATTACGACGGCTATCTTGCCATGCTGAAGCTGGTGGTGGGCATTCTGATTACAGTAATGGCTATAATAACGGTCCTGATCTGGATCATTAATCCTCCCGGCGGCGGAATCGTACAATTCATCATAGACCTGATTACAGGCATTGTCGGCGGCGCAGTACAAGCTGCTGCCTGGGTCACAGTAATATTTGTCATTTTGGAACGCACGGGAACTGCTGTGCCGCCCCTGCATCAGAACTGGACAATAGTTGAGCTGACAAAAGCAAAACCTGATCGCTTGCTGATTAAGCGCAGTGATTCGTTTATATCTGTCTTCTTTACCATAATATTTGCTGCCATACTCTATTTCAGACCCGAACTGTTCTCTTTTTTCTATAAAAGCGGCGACGCCTGGGTTACGATTCCATTCTTAAATCTCGAGCGGCTGCAGGACTTCATGCCTTTCATACTGATAATCGCGCTGCTGGAGCTGACCGTTGCAATTTGGCAGCTGATTACCAGACGCTGGAACCTGAGTCTCGCCATCGCAAATGCGGTGAAAACTATAACTTCAATGGGTTTGTCGCTGGTCATGCTGTGGAACCGCGCCATCATTAATCCGGCTTTTAGCACAGAAGTGTCGCAGCGCGTGTCTTTCAGCGCAGCCTCTATTGAACGCTCGATCGAGATTGGTGTCTGGGTCATCATAGGAATCATTATAGTTGCTTCGCTGATAGATTTGATCACGCCCTTTGTGAAAATAAGCCGCAAATAAACTTTTACAACTCGTTAACGCTATTATTCTTGCTGCCCACGGTGTTTAAGTAGATTATGCCCAGGACTACCAGCATTAAACCCAATATAATATACGGTGTGAAGGATTCTTCCGGTATGAATAATGCTGATAATATCGAGCCGAAGATAGGGATGAAGAGCCGATAAATGGCCAGCTCGCCGGCATCATTGACCTTGAGCAGCTCATACCAAAGGATAAAGGCAACGGCTGAAATGATAGCTGAGTAGATAAGCAAAACAACTGCAGTAACATTCCAGTTCAGTTTATGTTCGAGTCCGATATAACCAATCACCATCAGCGGAATTGAGCCGAAGAGCAGCTGTCCCCATGTTATGATCGGAGCAGCTATTCTCTTACCTTTCGGCTTAATCAGAGTCTCCACCAGCGCTGTAAAAGTACCGGATATTAACATAAAGCCCTCACCCCGTAAAGTGAAATCGAGATCGAACCCCTTATCAATATTAGCCATAATGATTCCTGAAAACCCCAAAATAAGTGCAAATAGTTTGCTGCGGTTAAACTTGTCCTCTTTAACAACAAATGGAGCTATCAACACTGTAATAAAGGTAGAAGAAGAGACAAGCACAGCCCCCTTTACTCCGCTGATATAAGCCAGTGCGTTATAGTAAAAGAAGTAACAAAGGGTTATGCGCAAGAGACCTATAATCACGAGAAAACGCCAGTCTCTTTTCTTCAGTCTGTTCAGACGCAATTCCGCGTTTTTCCTGCTTTTGACAAACAGATAAGCAAAAACCATCAGCGAAGCCAGAAAAAAGCGCATTCCGGCATAATAAATGCGAGTAAAGATTTCGCTGGGCGCCATATTCAGTGCTGCAAACGAAAGCTTCGTTACAGGAACAGCGCTGCCCCACAAAAACATGGCAATCAGTGCAAAAACGAATACCACTCTCTTATTCTGAAATTTACTGATCTGTTTCATATATCAAGCAGTCTATCCTAAAGCCGGCACAAAAGCATCGTTTGCTTCATCCAGGATTTCTCAGCTGTCAGTTAAAGATCTCAGGCGATAATTAGCTGAAATATTTATAGTACGACATGCGTTGTAGACATTAAATAAGCCCGGAAACTACTGAGTTTCCGGGCTTATTTTGGCAGGGGAGACAGGATTTGAACCCGCAACCCACGGTTTTGGAGACCGTTGCTCTACCGTTGAGCCACTCCCCTAAGTAATGCTGGCTCATCATATCATCAGGTTTTCAGCATTGTCAAATTAATTGGCATCAGACCTTGCGATAAGCAGGTCTCTGATTACTCCATTACAGGAGTAACAGAAACACCTGATCCTTGACATAGTAGACGAATAACAGTAGAATCGACAATGTTTCGGGGTGTAGCTCAGGTGGCTAGAGTGCGTGCTTGGGGTGCACGAGGTCGCAAGTTCAAGTCTTGTCACTCCGACCAAAAAATGGGACTGTCTCATGATTGAGGCAGTCCCATTTTTATTGTTCTTACTACTTTAACTTCTAGAAGTCACGCTGACTTCTGGGATCCTTATTATCCTGACCTTGATCGGAGCCGCCGGCAGGCCTGTTATCATTATTGTTTTCGTTTCTGCGATCTCTTCTGCCGCCGGAACGTCTGTCCTCTCCCTGCGGTCTGGAATCGCGCCCTCCGGAACGTCTGTCCTCTCCCTGCGGTCTGGAATCGCGTCCGGAACGCCTGTCGTCTCCCTGCGGTCTGGAATCGCGCCCGCCCGAACGTCTGTCGTCATTACGAGGTCTGGAATCACGGCCGCCGGAACGACGGTCTGATTCGCCGCGTGGCTTATAATCTCTGTTGCCGCGGCTTGATCTGTCTACATCCCGGCGATCCCGGCGTCCGCCGCCATCAGAAGAATCGCCTCTAAAACCTTCGGGTTTTTCCATCAGGTCGCGCATAGATAAATTTAGCCTGCCTTGCGCGTCGACTTCTGATACTACAACTTTTACAGTTTGTCCCGGCTCAACTACATCTTCAACTTTCTCAGTGCGCTCCCAGGACATCTTGGAAATATGCACCAGACCTTCTTTGCCGGGAGCGATTTCTACAAAGGCTCCGAACGGCATCAGTCTGGTCACAACGCCTTCAAATACAGTGCCCGGTTCAGGATCCAAGGCAATGGCCTTAATTTGCTTGATCGCTTCTGCCGCCGCCTTCACATTAGGCGAGGCAATATATACATGTCCTATCGGACCATCTTCCTCGATATCTATCTCTGCTCCCGTTTCCTCTTGGATGCGTCGGATTACTTTGCCGCCGGATCCTATTATTTCGCGGATCTTGTCAGCAGGAACATCAATCATCTCGATCTTGGGGGCCCATTCAGAGAGCTCTTCTCTTGGCTGTGGAATTGTCGGCAGAATTACTTCGTCGATAATCTGAATACGCCCTTTGCGTGTAAGTTCCAGAGCGTCCTTGATTATGTCATAGCTCAGACCGTCAACTTTAATGTCTACCTGGATGGCGGTAATTCCATCACTTGTGCCGGCAACTTTAAAGTCCATGTCTCCGAAGAAATCTTCTATACCCTGAATGTCCATAAAGACCAGATAATCAGAGTCATCTTCCGGATTAACAATCAGACCGCTGGAAATACCGGCGACGGGCTTAGAAATAGGCACTCCGGAGGCCATCAGTGCTAAAGTTGAAGAACAGACGGCTCCTTGCGATGTCGACCCGTTGGACATTGTGATTTCTGATACGTTACGAATAGCGTATGGGAAATCCTCTTCTGAGGGTAATACAGGCAGCAGTGCTCGTTCTGCCAATGCACCGTGACCTAGCTCACGCCTGCCGGGAGAACGGGCTGATCTTGCTTCTCCGACACTGTAAGAGGGGAAGTTATAGTGGTGAATATAACGCTTGCGCTCTTGTTCGGTGATACCATCCAGACGCTGACAATCAGACAAAGTGCCCAGAGTTGTGACAGTCAAAACTTGAGTCTGCCCGCGCTGGAAGAGACCTGATCCATGCACTCTGGGGAGAACATCTACTGCCCCGCTTAGTGGACGAATTTCGTCTAAAGATCTTCCGTCTACTCTCTTTTTCTCATTAAAGAGATAATCTCTGACAACTGCTTTCTGCACCATGTCCAGGACTTGAGAAGTCCAAGATTCCCATTCTTCATTTATGCCGGTAAGGTGTGCTGAAAGCTCTTCTTGTAATTCGGCCAAGTTTTTATCGCGCACCGCCTTGTCCTCAGACAGCACTGCGGCTCGCATCTTGTCCCATAAGAATTCTTTAGCTGCCTCAAAAACCTCTGCCGGGGCTGAAGTTGATTCAAAGGTGAACTTTTCTTTACCTATCTCATCTTGCATCTTCTGCAGTAAATGACAGACGTTGGTTATTTCTTTGTGACCGGCAATAATAGCGGCCATCATGTCTTCTTCATTAACTTCATTGGCGCCTGCTTCAATCATGCAGACCTTTTCTGCACTTCCGGCTACAAAAAGATCCAAATCGCTGGCTTGCGTCTGCTGATTATCAGGATTGACAATTATCTCGCCGTCTACAATTCCTACTTGCATCCCGGCAAGAGGACCATTCCAGGGAATGTCGGATATCATCAGTGCGGCAGCTGAACCGATTAGCGCCGCCACCTGGGGTGAATTATCCTGATCTACTGATAAGACAAGATTAGAGATGACTACTTCATTACGCAGGCCAACAGGAAACAGCGGTCTTAAAGGCCTGTCGATCGAGCGGCCAATCAGGACCGCATTTTCTGAAGGTCTTCCTTCTCGTTTCAGATAGCCGCCTGGAATTTTCCCGACACTATACATTTTTTCTTCATAATCTACTGAAAGCGGGAAGAAATCTAATCCCTCCCGCGGCTGAGCAGATGCCGTTACCGTAGAGAGTACAGTTGTATCTCCATAACGTACTAACACTGATCCATTGGCGAATTGAGCAATCTCACCTGTTTCCAACTGCAATTTACGACCGGACAGGTCGTATTCATAAATTTTCTTTGTCATCAAATATTTCCTCTCAATTTGATAGTTTGAGAAAGTATTTGCCAACAGATGTAGTAGGTAGATTCTGCCTCGGTGCCCTTAGCATGACCAATGACGGTCCTCTTTGTTTGAAATAAGAACCGATGCACAATCTACGTCCCACATTCTGTTGTTCTCAACTTGCTTATCCAGAAAACCGGCGGGTAAACCGCCGGTTGCCTTTACTTTCTGATGTTCAATTTTGCAATAAGCTGACGGTAACGTTCAATATCTTTACTGGCCAGATAGTCGAGCAATCCGCGGCGTTTACCAACCATCATCAATAGCCCGCGGCGTGAATGGTGGTCATTCTCATGCTCTTTTAAATGTCCAGTCAGATGATTGATACGATATGTCAGTATCGCGATTTGAACTTCCGGAGAACCAGTATCACCTTCATGAGTGGCGTAGGTCTCCATAATTTCTTTTTTTACTTCTTTGTCCATTTTTCCTCCTAATTATCCTTGAACCCAGTATGCGGCCGGACAACCGGCACCCGAGAACAGGAAACATCAAGTATTATATCATAACTATATATATGCAAAACAATATATATGATAGCAACTCATACATTACCATTTCTGCTTTTACCATAATTTTCAAGCCATGTTATCTGCCCCGATCTGTTATTTGCCACTCGCTGAGAAATTACCTGCTGCCGAAGATCTTCAAGAATGTCACCGATAATCTCGCCTTCGCCATGACCGGTCCGAATTATGACGTCGGAACCATTAACGCAAAGATCTTTAATTGTCACCGGAAGGCCGGCGGCGGTAAAGTCAGAAACAATCTCCTTGAAGCGTAGAAATTTTTCATTGTCCTGGGCAGAAAAACAAGGTGCAAAACTTATAAAGAAATTTACATTGTCATAGCCATATTTTTCCAGAATCCGCCATACTTCGGTTGATAGATTATCATTTGACCAGCCCGAATTCTCAAGTGATAATAACCCCTTTACATCCAAAACCAGTGAATATACTGTTAAGATCTGATCTTGAAGCTTATTGCTATATCTTAATTTACTCAGGACGTATCTAAGCTCTTCTACGTCGGCATTACAGAGATATGCACAGACAACATGACGTATTATCATATTTTTGTCATTATCATTTATTTCTCCTGTCGTTATCACCTTACATCTCAGATATATCTCGTCATTTTTGCTGATTTCATCCTCATTAATGCGCCCGATATAAGGTATGAATTCAGCAATAATAATTTTGTGTTTCGCGATGACTTTCAGCCAATTTTTACCGGCCAATAATTGATCCCATTCGTGGGCAAGTCGCTCGGGAGAGACAAGCTTCAGCTTGCCTCTCAATTCACAGGCAGCTTCTTTGGTGAATTTTTCCAATCTAAATCCCAATGTTGATGAAAATCTGAGCGCGCGCAAAATGCGTAAGGGATCCTCGGCAAATCTCTCACTCGCCTCCCCTACTGTTTTTATGATTCCGAGATGAAGATCAGAGGTGCCATTGAATTCATCCAGCAGGCCGCGGTCAGGATGCCAGGCAATTGCATTGATGGTAAAATCACGTCTGCTCAAATCTTCTTTAATATTTGTAACATACTTGACTCTATCCGGATGACGCGCGTCACTATAACCATGCTCGCTGCGATACGTAGTGACTTCGACATTAATGTGGTGATTGATGATTATCGTAACAGTTCCGTATTTGAGGCCGGTCGGAATAATCTTATATTTATCGGAAAGTGAAACTAGAATTTGTTCCGGCTCAGCCTTGGTAGTGATATCGTAATCAGCAGAGATCTGACCCAGCAGTGCGTTTCTGACAGCCCCGCCTACGAGCCAGGATTCATAGCCCAGCTCTTCCAGCTCCTGAATCAAGACCAGAACATCCTTGGGAATAAACTGCTTTATTTTTTTCATGTAATGCTCCTGCGGGTCGAGCCAGATACAAATGCCTGTCGTCCACATTTAAAACCAGAAACTGATTCTCATGCAATAGTCCTTACAGTTCGGACAAGATACTAAAGACTCTCGTCCGCATTCAAAGATCAATCGCAGTGTCTCACACAATATTTCTGCACTTCGAACGAGCTGCGAAATTCACTCGTGCGCCAAAGTTCAGAAGCAGTATATCTGACAATGCTCCTTACAGCTCGAGTACGAGATGACGGAAAGTCTCTCCCCTCTCCTCAAAATTAAAGAAACGATCAAAACTTGTCCCGGTTGGTGACAGCAGTACTGAATAACCGGGACGAGCAATATCTGCGGCCAACTTCACAGCCTCTTCATAAGTAGAGGCATCATGCATCTCTATGCTTTCTGTCTCAATGTTTTTTTCCTGAGCTGCAGAAGCGATAGACTTCTTTATCAGAGGGGTATTCTCGCCGCAAAAAATAATCTTCTTCACATTATCCAAAATAACAGAACCTAATTCTGTGTAATCGAGATTCTTATCACGGCCGCCGCAAATCAGGATTATCGGTCTCCCCTGCTGGTACAGAGTTTTCAATGTCGTGATTGTGCGTTCCGGTGTGCTGTCGATAGAACTGTTGTACCAGCGGATGTCATTTAATTCTCTGACCAGCTCCATGCGATGAGGGACACCTTTGAAAGATACAGCCACTTCTCTTAAATTATGCGGCTCTATACGGCCGGCAACGGCACCCCAGGCTGCCATATAGTTATCAACATTGAAGCGTCCCGGCAGAACTATGTCCCGCGTCTCGAGTAAAGAGACAGCTTCATCGGCCCCGCTTCTAAACCAAATCTTATCGTCTTCGCAAAAAATTGATTTGCCTCTATAGGTGTCTTTGTGATTGAACCAGACAATCTCTCCTTTGGCCTCAGCAGCGATGCCCCTCGAGATTGAGTCTTCGTAATTCAGCACCAGACGATCAAATGGGCGCTGTTCCTTGATAATATTCTTCTTTACCGCAATATATTCATCAAAGTCCTTGTGTATATCCAGATGATTGGGAAGAGTATTAGTTATTACAGCTGTGTCCAGCTGAGCGACAAGATCAAAGAGCTGAAAACTTGAGAGTTCAACTACAACCTCATCATCTTCCTTCATCAGAAAGACTTGATCCAGCAAAGGTCTGCCAATATTGCCGCCGGTCCACACTTCCCCGCCGGCAGATTCATAAAGCTCGCTGATCAATGTCGTAGTAGTAGTCTTGCCGTTGCTGCCCGTGATCCCGGTTGTATGAGCGGGACACAGAGACAGAAATAAGGACATCTCTGAAGTTATGACCGCTCCTTCTGCCCCGGCTCTCTGCAAAGCGGGATGATCCGGTCTCATAATAGGTGTACGGAAGATCAGATCAAAGCCTGTCAGTCTGTCGAGATAATCTTGGCCGACTGACCATTCCAGGCGGATATCTTCAGCCTCGAAGTCAGAAATTATTGACTTCAGACGCTGATTGTCTTTTTCCATTTGGTCGAAGACGCTTATGTTCCGGTTATATCGGTATAACCAGCGAATCAGCGGACGATTGCTGATCCCGGCTCCCACGACAGCTATTTTCTTCTTCTCAATCCAGGACTGGAAAGCGCTTGCATCTAAACGTCTCACAGAACACCCTCTTCTTAGTTACTATAGAAAAAGTATATGCTACAGCTTGCATTTTTGCTACCCATGGGCTATCATAACTCTTGCTAATGCGGAAATGGCGGAATTGGCAGACGCGCTAGTTTCAGGTACTAGTGATCAACCGATCATGCAGGTTCAAGTCCTGTTTTCCGCACCAGATCAAATACCATCTATTGATAAAAGATATTTTGTCGACAGGTGGTATTTTTTTATTTGGAAGTGCCCGGAACAGATAAGTTTGAGGTTAATAAGAGATTTGAGCTGAATCCAAAAATACCTTTAGTTTGAGGGTAATAAGAGATTTGTGCTGAATCCAATAATACCTGTTGAGACTCTTTGATATAATTAATTCAATGTCTATACAGGAGAATTATTTGGATACTAAAGATGCAGTTCTGATCAATAAGTTATCGGTACGTCAGCTGGTTGCAGGGGCCAGGCAAAGCGGCCGACTTACTAACCCGAGCTATGGGTCAGTAAGGGGAATAGAAGGAATTCGCGCCCACCAGAAATTTATCAATCTTCTCGACGACCAACTTGGCGGAGCTGAGCTTTTCTCCGAGTATACCCTTAACACATCCTATGCTAAAAAAATTGGCGGCTATCACTACAGACTGGACATATCCGGGCGCTGTGACGCCTGGTATCAGGACGATGACGGTATTTCTCTGATCGAAATAAAAAGTTATCGCGGTCAAGAAAAGGAAGACAGCTCTTACGAGAATCCTCTGCACTGGGCTCAGGCAGTTACCTACGCCTATATCCTGATAAATGAACAATTTGCACCGGATCGCCACACTGAGGAAGATATAATTGCGGTTGGCCATGATGAGCAAGCCGCTGCTGCGGTTAGCCGTGACGAGGAAGCCTCAACTGTGCTTAGCCGCGACGAGGAATCCGCAACTGCGATTGGCCGCGACGGGGAGGCCACAGCTGCGATTGGTAAGTCATATGACAGAATTCGCGTCTGCCTGGCTTATGTCGCAGTTGACAGCAAAGATTACAGAATCGTCGAACGCGTCATGGATAAGAACAGTTTGCAGAAATCTTTTTTTGAACTGTGCGACAGCTGGCTTAGTCATACGGTAAGCCTTATCGATTACCGCCGCACGAGAAATGAAGTCAACGCTCTGGCAGAATTCCCCTATCCGAACCTGCGGGAGGGCCAGCGCTTTTTCATGCGCCAGGTGATTGCCGCTATCCGTGTCCGGGGCACATTATTCGCACAGGCAGCCACAGGCAGCGGCAAGACGATGGCTACCATATATCCCGCACTCAAAGCACAGGCAGCAGATCTGGGCAGAGTAATCTTCTATCTGACTAATATGTCCTCTACCAAGCAGATCGCTGAACAGGCTGTGAGTGATCTGCATAAATCCGGATTCCTTATCCGCAGTCTGACACTGACAGCCAAAGAGAAGCTTTGTCCGGAACCGGACATCTATTGTGAGCAACAGATCTGTCCCTATGCCCAGAATTATTATGAGCGGCTGCCGGCAGGATTAAGAGAACTGGCGCAGCAAAAGCAGGCTGACCGGCAAACGATCCTCCAGCTGGCCAAAAAGCATCAGCTTTGTCCTTTTGAATTGCAGCTGGATTATTCTGAGTGGTGCGATATTGTCATCGGCGACTACAACTATCTCTTTGATCCGCGCGTCTCTTTGATCAGATTCTTCCATCCGGACAATAAGGACAAGCATATACTTTTGATCGATGAGGCGCATAACTTGCCGGCCAGATCGCGCCAGATGTACAGCACTTTCCTCGAGCTGGCAGACCTGCGCAAAGCTGAGCGTCTGCTGGCTGCACCGGAGATTGTTGATCTGGCGCCCACCGTACATGTGCTTAATCGCCTTCGCAATATCAGTGAGAATTTAAGCAGTCTGTTCCCGTTCCTTTGCGCCGGCGAAACAGAATTCACCGGCACTGATCTCCTGGGAACACCTGTGGGCGAGCGGGATTTGCTCCGTGCGCCGCACTTCATCGGCACTCGCAAAGTACTGGACAGATTTCTGGCCAATGTCGGCTCCCTGATCTTCTCACTGGGGCAGTTTCTGGATATTTTTCTGCAGTGGGAGCACCGCAGCGAACTGAAGAAACTGTGGTTTGAGCTGAATTTCTATCAGCGGGTGGCAGAGTGTTTTTACGACAGGAACTATATCACGATGGTCCGTCAGGTCTCGGAAGATAATCTCATCATCGGGCAGCTCTGTCTGGATGCCGCCGTAAACATTTCAGAGAAATACTACCAGCGTTATCCAACAATTTTCTTTTCTGCGACACTAAATCCGATCGATTATTATCAGCGGATTCTCTATGCTAAAACCCAGGAGGAGCCGGCTGATTATATGCTGCTCCCCTCCCCCTTCGAGCCGGAAAACAGATTGGTCCTGGCTGTAGACACTTATTCAGTGCGCTATAAAGACAGGGCGGAGACGATATTCCCGCTGCTAAGTCTGATTTTGAAGGCAGCAGCCATACATCCGGGAAATTATCTGGTCTTCTGTCCCTCCTTCGCCTATCTGAGACAGGTTGTAACTGTCCTGAAGAGCCTTGGGGTGCCGGAGGACTGGCAGATTATGGTGCAAAAGCCTAATCTGAATGAATTGGAAAAACAGCAATGGCTGGCACGTTTTCGCGACAAATCTGCCAGACCTTTGCTTGCTTTCGCATGTATGGGCAGCATTTTCAGCGAAGGAATCGATTTGACAGGAGAACAGCTGATAGGTGTTTTTGTCATCGGCACCGGCCTGCCCCGCCCCTCCCCTGAGCGCGAATTAATGCGCCAGTATTATGAGCTGGAATTCGGTAACGGTTTTCACTTCGCTTACACTTTCCCCGGCTTTAACCGGGTGATGCAGGCGGCCGGCCGCTTGATCAGGGATGAATCAGATCGCGGGATTGTCGTCTTGCTGGATGATCGTTATTCAAGAGATGATTACAGAGAGCTTTTGCCGGCGGATTGGCTCGCAGTGCATACACATGATGATGAGGAAACACTCAATTATATCGAGGAGTTCTGGCAAGGATTTTAGTTGGTGAAGACGCTTATGTCTGAGGTACGTATGCCGTGTCTTGGCCCGTCACTCTGCTGATTCCAGAAAACTATTGGATTGAGGGGTTCCGGCTGAGTGCCGCCTGAGTCTGCCAGGCTACTCCTGCGCTTCGTCTGTAATCATGGTTTCTGAGTCGGCTGCGGCGTCTTTTTCCTTGCTTTCTGCATCGGCTTCCCGGTCGGGGCAAAGCTTCTTCTCCAGAATATTATCCAGGCTTTCAAGCAGCTTGAGGCGGCTGTAACTCTTTTCCATCTTCTCTTCCAGATATCTCTCGATAAAGGTCAGCAGCTCTGAGCGCACTCTCTCACTTACTGTAAAATTGAACAACATTGCGTACTCTGCCTGGACAATGTAAAGCAAGGCTGAGATGGCAGCATAGGAGAGGCAGATACTGTTTTCTTCCCTGTGCCTGGGGCAGATCAGTCCGGAATCCCGGAAGCTGAAATAAGCGCCTTCGTCAATATCTTCATGACAAAGAACACAGTCATTCAGCCAGGGTGCATAACCCAGGTCGGAAAGTAAACGCAGAGCGGCGATTTGCGCTGTCAGCATCGGGTCAGCGCCGCTGCATAATTTATACAGACTATATCCCCACAGTTTATAGACGTTATTTTCGCTGACTCCTTGATATAAAGCGTCAAGCGTCACCTCGCTCAAATGTGCGGCAGAGGTAAGCTTGTCAATATCCTGAGAAATCGGCAGAAAGGGTTCAATCAGCTCACCGCGGTCTATCGTGGTGCGTTCACGGTAGGCGAAAATCTCATACTCTCCCAGGACAAAAGGCATTGTAACTGCCTGAAGCTGGCTTTTACCGCTGGCGGCACCATAGGCCATGGCCACTATTAGCCCCTGCTTCTCGGTAAGCAGGTGCAACAATCTGTCCTTTTGGCCGAAGGCTTTAGCTTGCAGTACAAAGGCTTTGATCCGCTGATGACTCATTTTAAGTCGCGGTTCTCAAAGTCCAGCTCCCTCAGATGCTGAGGCTTATTGCGCCAGTCAGCGCGTACTTTGACAAACAGGGAAAGATCGACCGGACAGCCTACCATCTTTTCAATATTTTCTCTGGAATTAATGCCGATATTCTTGATCATATTACCGCCTTTGCCCAGCAATATCCTTTTGTGGCTTTCTCTCTCAGTCAGCACTGTCGCGCTGATTTGCACTCTTGTGCGCTTACCTTCGCTATTGTATTCCTCATCGATTGACTCTATCATCACTGCAATGCCGTAGGGCAGCTCCTCCTGCAGGCGATAGAGAATGGATTCGCGAATCAGCTCGGCTGCGAGCATTCTCTCGGTCTGATCTGAGTAATTCTCCTCGGAGAACAACGGTTCCGACAAGGGCAGAACTTTCTTTATCTCGTCGATCAGAATGTCCACACCCTCACCGCTGCGGGCTGAGATGGGTACAAAGGAAGTGATTTTATAATTTTGGTTGAAGATATCAATAAGGGGCAGCATGCCCTCTTTTGCTGCAATATCCGTCTTGTTCAAGATGATGATCACCGGTTTGTTTAGTTCTTCAGCCTTCTGCAGCAAGCGGTGCTCTATGGTGTCCACAAAAGGTTTGAATCCGGCCTCGATCATCAGACAGACAACATCGGCCTCCAGCAAAGCCTGTTCTGCGGCCTGGAGCATAAAGTGTCCCAGCCTGTTCGAGGGCTGATGTATTCCGGGCGTATCTAGCAGAACAATTTGCGCTTCCTCGTCGGTATAGACGCCGCGGATCATTTTCTGTGTTGTCTGAGGTTTGGGAGATATGATGGCGATCTTGGTGCCGATCAGATAGTTCATGAGTGTGGATTTGCCCACGTTGGGACGGCCGATAATCGCGACATAACCCGCCCTGAAATTTTCGGGCGCAGCGTGTTCCAGCTCCTGAATTATGCTTTCCTGGAGTGAGAACATTCTTGTCTCTTCTGCCTTCTCACCATGATCAAAGCCCAGCAGATGCAGACAGCCGTGTACAGTAAGCAAAACCATTTCCTCTTGCAGTGATCGCCCCAGTCTTGACGCCTGCTCAGCTGCCCTCTCAGGACAAATAGCAATGTCTCCCAGATGAACGAACTCTTGATCATCTACTATTTCCACGTCCCAGGCATTGAGCCCTCCGCTCAAGACGCCCTCTTCAATGGGCAGAGACGGGAATGAAAGCACATCAGTAACATCGTCACTGTTCATGTATTCGCGGTTAAGCGCCTGCATCGACTCACAATCTGATAAAAGAATTGAGATCTGAGCGGTCACGCCTTCAGCAGCCAGTTCTTCAAGCAGGGGGAAGCCGGCAAAGGTTTTCTTCGCAGCCGCAATAAGCTGAGTCTCTATGGCCTGATTGGCCAGCTCAGCGACATTATTTTCAATTTGAACAATCATAGGTGAATTCATGTAGTCCACGCCTCCTGAGCAATTCCCGGCATGCCGGCTGAATCTCCTGAGAACTCACAGACTTGCTCATGTTGTCGCTGTCTCAAGCTTCTTCTCCGGATAGGCAATCCGCTGGTGTAAGTGACCGGAGTAAACGTGCAGAAAGGAGAGAATTATGGTTTCAACCTGAGCGAAAGACAATCCCGACTTAATCAGTTGATTCTGATCTGTCTTGGTCTTGACTATGCGCCTGATCAGTTTCTCTGCCCCGGCGATATCTTCAGGATTGACCGAACGCATGGCAGCTTCCACAGAATCCGCTAACATCACGACAGCAGATTCCTGACTGTCAGGCAATGGCGTCTGGTAGCTGTAGGATGATGGCGGCGGAACGGGCTTGCCGTCTGCTTCCGCAGCTTCACTCGCCTTATGATAAAAGTATTCCAAGACAGTCGAACCGTGATGCTGATTAATGATGTTCAATACCGGTTGCGGCAGTCTGTATTTCCTGCCCAGCCGGACACCATCGGCAGGATGCTTTGTAATCGTTTTGCTGCTCTCTTGAGGCAGCATATAGTCATGAGGGTTATCTCCGTCCTGATTCTCAGTGAAGGCCATGGGATTTTCCAGCTTGCCGATATCGTGGAAGTATGATCCTACCCTGACGATCATGGTGTTAGCGCCGATAGCTTCAGCGGCAGCCTCTGCCAGATTGGCCACCATCATGGAATGCTGTGAAGTCCCCGGCGCTTCAATGAACAGGCGCCTCAAAAGCGGATGACTGGTTTGCGACAGCTCAATCAGGCGCAAGGGGGATACAGTATTAAAGATCATTTCAAACACAGGCATGCTGCCGATGGCGACAATTACCGAAAATATGCCGCTCAGGAATGCCTGCAGCATGTGCGAGAGCATAATATCCAAAGTCTCATGTGCGAGCAGGCCGAAAACAACACTCATGCTCAAGCACACAAAAGAGGTGGCAAGAATTATCTTTGCGTAGTTGTCATGTTTGCCTATGCCTTTAGTGTACAGTGCTGCCGTCATACAGCCTGCCAAAGCAGTCATTGGGAAAGCAACTTCGAATCCGGTCATGGGGATTATCATGATAATGAGCAAAGTCGATACTACAGCTGCTGTACGGAAGCCAAAATATGCAGCCAGGACTACCGCTGCAAAATAAACCGGCGGAGCCAGCGGATTGTTCTGGGCCAGATAAACTGAGGCTGCCAGGGGCAGCAGTACAGCCAGTACTAAAGCAAGAAGGTTGCGCGGCGAATCCCCCATTTGCAGATGATATCGTCTAAAGTAAGCTATGCCGATGCCGGAAAGGAGAACCACCAGCATTAAAGTTCCTAGCATGCGAATCCAGTCAATTCTTTGATTTCCTGTCAAGTCCAGATCCAGCAGCATCTGCCAGGTGGCCTCTGTGATCAGATCTCCTCTCGAGACAATTCTGGCACCTCTGTTAACCATCACCGGGTTGTTGATTACGCGGTCATAAGCTGCCTGGCGTGCGTTGATGGTAGCCTCGTCATTAGGAATGACATTGGGACGGAGGATCAGCTGCAGCGTTTCACCTGCCAAAGTCACATCATCGCTGTAAAATTCACTATTTTCTCTCAGAGTTCTGACCGCCTGACTGATAGACAGACCAAGCTGTGACTGGTCGAGAGAATCAGCCATAATTGCTTGTGACTGAGTCTCCAGAATATCGGCGAAATTGTTGAAGCGAATCTCAGACATCTTCATCAGTTCCTGCGCGTCAGCGGCAGGCAGAGTAATCCCCAGACTCTGATCCAGCTCTGAAATCAAGGTGGAAGCTGAGATCTGAATTTCAGTTTCTGTAGGCTGTCTCAGGCCTGTGCCGGAGGTAGGCTCAGCAGCTTCATCTCCCGGCCTGCCCTGTGCGTCTTCTCCTTCTGAGTCAGGATTTTCAGCCTGCGGCTGCTGCACCATGTAGATCGCATCTCTTCTGGCGCCGACCATGTCGATAAAGTGTTTAATATCGGCTATGGCGGCAGCGCTTGCCTGTTCTGACCTCATCATCACAGTCTGAATCTCGGCCTGTGCCTGCACTGCCCTTCTTTGTGTCTCGATATTATCTGCAATAGCTCGCGGAGCGTTAATATCGTAGTCGCTGATGTCACCGACATTGAGATCATAATTTTCCGGCATTGAGCCGACATAAATAGATAAGGTGAAGACGACTATCATCAGCAGAAGGATTGCCCAGGTAAGTGCCGTATTTCTCGCCATCTTCATCGCTTACATTCCCCGCTTTCTGTTTTGCTTCTTAATATGATCTGCCTCATACGCCTGTATTATACGTTGGACCAGAGGGTTACGCACTATGTCCCGCTGAGTCAGCCTGATCGTACCTATGCCTTCAACTTTGCTCAAGAGCTTGGCAGCTTCTTCCAGGCCGCTCCTGCGGTCAGGCGGCAGGTCAATCTGGGTAATATCTCCGGTTACCACGGCTTTGGCATGAAAGCCGATCCTGGTCAGAAACATTTTCATTTGCTCTCTGGTTGTATTCTGGGCCTCATCGAGGATGATGAAAGCGTCATCCAGCGTCCTGCCCCGCATATACGCTAAAGGCGAGACTTCAATTAAGCCTTTATCCATGTTCTTGAGGTAAGAATCAGTTCCCATCAAGTCATTAAGAGCGTCATAGAGAGGACGCATATAAGGATCGACCTTATCCTGGAGTGCGCCGGGCAGGAAACCCAGCTTCTCACCGGCCTCAACAGCAGGACGGGTGAGAATAATTCTGGAGACATTATGCTCGCGGAAGGCCTTCACCGCCATCGCGACGGCCAGATAGGTCTTGCCTGTGCCGGCAGGGCCAATGGCGAAAGTCAGTTCATTCTTCTCAATCGACTCGACATATTTCTTCTGCCCGAAGGTTTTGCTCAGAATGGGTCTGCCTTTGGCATTCACACAGATGATGTCCGGGGAGAACTCTTTAAAGACAACTTCCTGATCGCCGCTCCTGACAGCGTCAATCAGATACCGCACCAATTGCTCGGTAAGCGGGTGTCCCGCCTGATGCAGCACTTCCATTTTGGCGTATAGTTGTATGGCGGAGTCAATATCCGCCTCGTTTTCGCCGCGAACAACCAGTCCGTCTATTGTTGTATCCGTTTCGACCTTAAACAGTTCGTCTACCAGTCTGGCATGCCCGTTGAAGGCTCCCATCACCGCCATGCCGGCGCCTGTATGGTCAAATGTAATTCTTTTTTCCATATAAAAGCAGTATATCTTTACTCAACAGGCAACAGCAAATCTTTTTGGTAAGATATTCTGTCCTCACTGAGAGCGGGAATTACAACCTTATCCTCATGCTTGATAGTTATCGTCCAGTTTTCACCGGTCAGTTCCTGTAAAATTACAGATTTTACATTCTCCAGATAAGGAATAATGTAACCGTTAATATCATCCGGATCGACAATAGCCTTTATTTCAAATATTCCGCTCCTGTCAAAACGCACACCATTGATCAGGATCTGATCATCAATCGCTCTTATTTCAGTTGTCGATGCCTTGCGCTCACCATTAATAGATACAGCCTGAGCTCCAAGTGACGCCAGTTCATTAGTAAACTGGCGCAAGACAGAGTCGCGCATCTTGGCCGGCGGTTTGCAGGACAAGGAGATAACTACCCCCTCATTCTCCACTCTGCGCAGCCCGGCAAAAATAGCGTAATTTTCTTTTTCTTCAATAATCTTGGCAATGGCGCCTGCCTCAGAGCCGCTCAGCTCATTTTCCAAAGTACGGATATAGTTATAGAGCTCATTGTTGCGCTGATCCAGCTCCTGGTTCTTCCTTTGATATTCAATCACGGAATTCTGTAATTCCTGCAAGCTGTCTCTCGATCTGGATCTCCTGTTGAGATTTGTCATTTGCAACGCCAGCAAAACCCCCAGAACGACACAGACGACAATGACAAAAATGCTGCGGCCATATTTAATCTTCACTGCGTGTTACCTCCAGTTGAGTAATATATTTTCTATAATCATCATACTCCGAGAATGACGGTACAATGATCTGCCCTTCTTCTATAGTCAATCTGACTCCAACATCAATACTTGTAATTCTTTGTAAATATCTGTCCGTTTCCAATGCTTCTCTCATTTCTTCCGGCGGTCCTATGGCCAAAATAACATACGGCGGAGTCATTCGTCTTGTAAAACAGCGTATGGTAGGACCTATGCAATAAATCTGCGGCAAGGCAGTTATCCGGATATCGTTAAAAGACATCGCTCTGGCACCTGATCCTGCCAGCAGGTTTAACACATGAGTTATGGTCCCGTCATGAATCAGCGCGTCTGCACTGTCTGTCAGAGGGTTAAATTCCTCTTTGTCTTGCAAAGTAATAATAAGCCCTTGCCCGGTGACAGCTTCCTGGCCTGCCAGCAGTCTCGCTTCGTCAAGCTCGGCCAGCAATTCCGGTCCGACATCATCTAAGTCTAAGGAATTAAGCAGATCACGCCGGTTATTCTCAAGACTTTTTTGTTGCCGCAGCAAAGCTTCATTATTTAGAATGAGAGCGTTCAGCTCGTCTTCAACTTCTTCATACTGCCTGGTAATCTCGTCTGCCTCGCTCTCCTCACCAATACTATTAATGAATGAGGCTAAAGCGACCCCGACGATTATGAGCAAAACAAACAAAAGCCAGTAGACCGGATTGTCAAAAATGGTCCTGACTTTGTTATCTTTATTCTCCGTATTATCTTTAAGCGTCTTCGTATTCTGCTCTATTTCTTTATCCTTCATTTCGCATATATTCCATCGCGGATTCAAACTCCGGGGGCAGTTCTGAAGTCAGGGCAATCGTCTCACCGGACCGGGGGTGAACAAATTCCAGACGGGAGGCGTGCAATAACTGCCCTTTGGAAAAAATACCGGGCCACTTCATCCCGTACAAGGTGTCACCCACTATCGGGTGTCCAATATAGGCCAGATGAACTCTAATCTGATGAGTCCTGCCGCTGACCAGCTCACAGCTGAGATGAGCCCCTCGCAAAGCCTGCTCAATCACATCGATCTTTGTTATTGCAGGCTTGCCTGAGCTGATTACTGACATACGCTGCCGGTGATTAGGATCACGGCCGATAGGTGCATCAATTACAGCTGATACTGCATCCAGTTTACCCCAGACAATAGCATTATAAAATCTTCTGAGCGTGCGCTTCTCCAGCTGAGAAGCGATAGCCAGGTGTGCTTCATTATTCTTGGCCACGATCATAATTCCTGTAGTGTCCTTATCCAGCCGGTGCACAATCCCCGGGCGGGACACCCCCTGAATATCGGACAGATCATCCTCGCAATAAGACAGCAGAGCATTAACCAAAGTGCCGTCCCGGATCCCGGCTGCCGGATGAACGACCATACCTCTGGGTTTGTTCAAAACCAAGAGGTCATCGTCTTCTAATACAATATCGAGAGGAATATCCTCAGGCAGTGGGAATGGATCTACTATCTCTTCTCTGATTAAAAATACATCTCCGGCTGAAACCGGCTGCGATGCTTTGACAGGCAGATCATTTAAAGTCACATCACCGTCTTCGATCAGCCGCTGGATGGAAGTGCGAGACATGTCGCTTTGTTTTGCCAGCCAGGCATCCAGCCGAGGCGCATCCTCAGACGCCTGAATAGAGTGGATCTTCATGCCTGATCACCCTTTTTCAGGAGGGCAGCGGCCTGCCAGCTCATAGGAAAATTCCCGGTCACTCAATAAGAAGATTATCCCCAGTATTACTCCGACCGTCACAAACATGTCAGCCAGATTAAACACCGGGAAGCGATATGACCCAAAGATCAAAGAGAGGAAGTCTGTTACTCTTCCCAATCTGACCCTGTCAATAAGATTGCCTATACCTCCGGCAGCAATCAAAACCAGAACCAGCTTGGACTTGAAGCCGCGGCAGAGCTGCAAATAATATAGAACTACAGCGCTGATGGCAAGTGAGACAATGGCCAGCAATGTTGTTCCCCAGCTATATTCAGCCAGAAGATTCCAGGCCGCCCCGGAATTATAGGCTAATTCTAAATTAAAAAAGCCCGGTATTATCTGGATTATCCCGTCAGCCAGATATCTTTCCGCCATGGTTTTAGAAAACATGTCTAAGGCTAATAAGATTAAGACTGTTACTGTGGCCATATAATCAGATCCTCCAATCCCTCATAAGGGCTGTCACTCTTCGTTCCGACAACGCCCTCGATGTGAGCGCCGAAACAAATCACATCACTGGGCAATGCCAAGCCTAGTATGCTGCCGGCATCAGCCAATTCAACCAGCGCCATAGTTGCGGCTAACAAGGAGACAGATTCAGTCTCCGGATTAGCCTTTATTGTAGCAGAAGAATCAAGGCGCAGCCGTTTCCAATATGACTCTTTTAAAATTGCCAGCGCTTCATCATCAGCGTCCGCACCCGGCAAATATTTGTAAAACAGGTATGGTTCCGGATAATCAGCTGACGAGATGGCGAGCTCCAGATCGGAACTTGTGGGAATTTCCCCGGAATAATAAGTCTCTGTTGAAGACGCCTGGGTCTCGGGACTTGTGGTCTCATCGGGGAGAACGATCAGGTTAGGGTCAAGTGTTGGCGTCGGAGTCGCCGCTTCAGTTGCCACTGGTTCCGCTTCCGTCTCTGTTGTCTCCTCCGGCATCAGACTCTCCCCTTCTCTGACGACAGGAATATTTTGCGTCCTGAGCTGGAGTCTGACTTCTTCACCGACGATTTTCAGATAACTTTGTTCAGGCCAGGTAAGAAGCAAGGATTTTATCGGTTCTGCTCTGAGAAGATCCAGATCGGCTTCCGCGGTCAGCTCTTGCATCTTCGCTTTAACAACAGAGACCATTGGTAAATAAGGATGAATATCCTTTTCCGGCTGCGGCGAGTAAAGCCAGGAACCGGCAGGCATGTCAGTAGTCAGATTGGAACGCAAGAAAGCCTTTTGCATCGCCTCGTAATACTCATTGTCACTTAAAGCTCCCTTGTCAGTATTGACCTGCAGGTAGGCGAATTGGCCGTTAGGCATCTTTCTGCTGCGGATATCTCTGGCTCCGCCATAGCGCGGCCAGGATGAGGCGGACAGCAGCAAGAGATCCAGGTCTCCATTGATAAAAGCGAGCATTGCCGACTTGGCTGAGTCATAGACATTTACCATAACTGTCAGCTCCTGCCTCCCGTCTGTTTGAGCAAGCTTCAATTCGCCTGTTATGAAAAAATCCTGACAATACCAGCTGCCCGTACCCGGCGGCAGCTCCCACTGCACCCCTTGTGTATACTCTGCCGGTATTATGGGCGTATTCAGAAAATCGGGCAGATTATCACATCTCCCGGATAGCCGAATCTCAATGCTGTCATCAACAGTCACGATTTCCCTGATGGATTGAATCGCTTCCTTACGGGGCAAAAAAACTAATTCACTCAGATCGGAAGCCTCATTCTTGTCCCAGGAAGGCACCGGCACTCCTGCCGCATCGGAGTCGCTTTCTACTGCATCTGCATCGGAGTCGCTTTCTCCTGCGTTTGCATCGTAGTCGCTTTCTTCCGCTTCAGCGCCTTCGCCTATTCCGCTATCTGCAGTGGTTTGAGCAGTACCATCAATATCTTCTTCAGAATTTCCCTCATTAGTCTGTGATTCTGTAAAGCTGGTTCCTTCAGAGGTTTCATCTGCAAATGTCGGGGCAGTTTCTTTGTCGCTGCCATTATTATCACCGGGTGTTGATGCTGAAGTATCATTGATTCCGGTCTGGACGTCTTCCGGATCTGTATTGAGCCAGCCTTCATTGTTTTTCCAGCTGAGGACAGATGAGCGAACGTCTTCAGCCTCCAGAACCGTCCCATCAGAAAAGAGTATGTCCTCTCTGATGTTCACTTTGAGAGTAAGACGATCTTCAGACCAGAGATAGTCCTCAGCAATTACTCCCTCGAGATAGCCATTGTCACTAACCGTGAACAAAGGCTGGTAAAGCAGACTGTAGATTCCCTTCTGGGGAACCGTCGCCGGCAGCAGCGGACTGTATGATTCCGGTTTTTGCCACCATAGTCTCAGAGTACCTCTCCCTGGTTCAATATTTCCTGCCGGGGACGGCAGTTCTTTATAGGTATTAGTGGGGGTGTTTGCAGTGGGATTTTGCTCCTCGCCGGGTGCCGCCGGTGAACAGGCTGTCAGCATACTGAGCAGCATGACAACTGCAAGCATTAAAGCCAGTGCAAAACTGCCGGTGCGAATTCCTGAACTGCTACTCGCGCGAACTCCTGAACAGTTGCCATTTCGAATTTCTGAGCGTCTTCGTTTATTTTTTATATTTTTATTTACTAATTTCTTTATCATCTGCATAAAATTTTATCATTAAAGTCCCTTAACGGAACTATAAATATCATAAGTAACACTCATTGATCTCTAAAGATCTTTAAGTCGCATTATCGATCCCTTTGGACTCAAGATTAGGATACCAGTGTCAAGTTTTGATGACTGCGAGATTGGGTTGCCGGTGTCAAGCTTTGATGGCCGCGAGATTGGAATACCAGTGTCAAGCTTTGATGGCCGCGAGATTGGGGTATTGGGGGTATAGTGTCAAATTTTAAGTATTTCCATAATAGAACCTCATAATAGAACCTGGAGAATCTTATATGAATATCCGGGGGATTTCTTCTTCAGTCTTCGATTTTAATATTAATTCTTTCGATTGATCTCGCCTGACCGCAAGATGTGTCTACCTTGATAAGCGCTCCCTGGATATTGACATTGCCTCGCTGAAGCTGAAAAGGAGTCGGCAGATGCGTATAAAAACGCTGGACGGATTTTTCCCGGTCCATGCCAATCACGCCGTCCATGCTGCCTGTCATGCCCAGGTCAGTGATATAGGCCGTGCCAGAGTCCAAAATCCTCTCATCAGCGGTCTGAACATGAGTGTGGGTGCCGCAGACAGCTGTCACCTTCCCCGCCATAAACCAGGCAAAGGCACATTTCTCCGCGGTAGCCTCGGCATGGAAATCTATCACAATTATTTTAGCTTTTGCCTGCTCAACCAGAGGCTGAAAACAGTTATCCATAAAGTAAAAGGGGTTATCCACTCCCTGCATGAAAACCTGACCCAAAAGATTAATTACTAAAATATTGCCGAATTTACTGCTTTGACAGTAATAGCCGTAACCCGGCCAGGCCGGCGATCCATTCCAGGGTCTGATCACCTCAGGGAAATCATCCGCCTCCTGTATCCAGGCTTTTTGCTCCCAGGCATGATTTCCCAGAGTAATAACGTCAACTCCCGCGTCAAGCAAACTGCGCACAATCTTGGCAGTGGTGCCTTTGCCTCCTGCAGAATTCTCAGCATTGGCAATGCAAAAGTCGATATTGTTTTCTTCCCTGTAGGTTGGGAGCCAGTTTATTACAGCTTCCCTGCCATCGCGACCGACAATGTCGCCAATCATCAGAATATTCACAGCGCCCTCCCCAGTGAACTAATTGTATCACATGCCTTTGCCCGATTGTTCTCTCTAATTCTGCTGCCGTTCTGAATCGCCAAGGAAAGATATTTGGTATGTGACATGATTGGTTTTTGATTAATCCTTGTATTTTCTTTTAATGTTAGAATTTATTGTAGTGATACAGTTTTAGCATTTCATAAGCCTGCATTACCAGCAGCTTGCATTGCATAGGAGGAAACCGATGGCTGACATGCTATTTACAACAGTTCCACGTATTCTAAAGGATTTGATCGCTGAAATTGAGAATGGAAAACTGGCTCTACCTGAGCTGCAACGTGGGTATGTTTGGAAAGCGACCAAAGTTCGTGATTTGCTTGACTCCATGATGAAGGGTTATCCAATCGGCTATCTGATGATTTGGGATCCAGCTTACAATTCAGAGAATTACGACAAAGCCAAACAAATAGGTTCTGATAACAAGTCTTTTTCATCTCCCAAGAGTTTAATTATTGATGGACAACAGAGAATGACTTCACTTTATGCCGTGATGGGGCACAAAGAAATAATGGACAACAAATTTAACCAGAAGTACATCATTATTTCATTCAATCCGCTCACACGAGAATTTGAAGTTGGTGATAACGCCAAAAAACGTGCCGCTGAGTGGATTTACGATATCAGTGACGTCTACCAAAATTATACAAAGAGCTTCGCTTATATTAACAATGTTGTTAATTTAATATCAGGAGCCAGAGAAAAGTCAGGTACGACATTGACTGAAGAGGAAACTCAGACTATTCAGCAAAATATTACCGATTTATTGTCTTTACTTAATTACAGTATTCCTACGCTACAAATCAACGGGAAAGCTGATGAAGAGAGTGTTGCAGATATCTTCGTCAGAGTGAACTCAGGTGGCCAAAGCCTCAAGGAAGATGATTTCATCTTGACGTTAATCTCTGTTTACTGGCAAGAAGGCCGACGAAAAATCGAAGATTTCTGCAAGAATGCAAAGATTCCGAAAAGTGGAACGGTTTACAATTATGTTTGGGAACCGTCTCCAACAAACATTATCCGGACAACGATGGCCTATGGTTTTAAGAGAGCACGGCTTAGATACGCTTACAGATTATTGCGCGGCCGGGATTTTGATTCTGAAGTGTATTCGGACGCTCTCCGTGAAGAGAGATTCGAGGCACTGAAAGAAGTCATTGATCAAGTTCTAGACACGAACGTTTGGCATGAATTTATTAAATGTGTTGAAGCTGCAGGTTTCGTGTCGAGTTCTATCATTTCTTCGCAAAACGCTTTGGTATACACCTATGCAATGTTCCTAATTGGCAAATTCGATTATGAAATTAAGCCATATGATCTACGTCAAATTATATCCAAATGGTTCTTTGTTACCTTCATTTCCAGCTATTACACAGGATCAGTCGAAACTCGAGTTGAACGAGACTTAGCCGATATCCGAAATGTGGATAACGGTGAAGAATATATCGCAATTCTAAATAACAAAATCAATGACATCTTTACTGACGATTATTTCACCACCACTTTACCCAATGCCTTGGCAACTTCGTCTTCGCGAAACCCCGCATGGTATGGCTACTGCGCATCACTGAATATCCTCGATGCAAAAGTTCTTTTCTCTCAACTGCATACTCGTGAACTTTTCTTGCCAGGCAGCTCTGGATCGAAGAATGCTCTGGAAAGACATCATTTATTTCCTAAAGCATATCTTGCTCAGATCGGCATCACCGATGATCGAGAACGCAACCAGAATGCCAACTTTGCATTCATCGAATGGCAAACAAACATCGAAATTCTGGATACAAGTCCTGCCGAGTACATAACAGAGCAATTAGAAAGAATCCCAGCTGGAGATAAAGAATTGACTTATAGGCAGCATGCTCTTCCCGATAACTGGCAGAATATGGATTATTTTGACTTCCTGGAAGAACGACGTCTCTTAATGGCTGATGTAATTCGCCATGCGTTTAAGAAATTATCCCATGGGCAACTAGATAATGGTTCGTCATTGGCGGAGTCTACCGATGATGAATCAAACACTTCAGAGGAAGGAACTCCAGTATTGCAGCCATCCAAATCTACTGATGACCTTATCATCGAATTTCATAACGAGATGGTCACTACCTACCATGAATCCAAAAAGCTGGGTTACAATCCATCATATTTTTGGCAAATGATTAGTGAAGATGGTGGTTATAAGACGGCCAAAAAATTAGTGAATACTTCTTCACCTAGGGCTGGGCTTGCATCCTTGTGGGAAATTCACCGCTTAGATTTGTCAGTAGAAGCCAATGTCTTAAAACCTAAATATTATGAACTGTTCACAAATGAAGAACGCGAGATCTGTGCAACACGGCTTGCAGATTACGGTTATCAAGTGGACGAAGAAATTGGAGAGAGCGTAAGCATACAAAGCAGATAGTTGCCGACCCAGCGACCTAAGAGTAAGGTATCGAGCTCTATGTTTTTTAATCATCTTTGTCATCAAGTTCAGCGTTGGCAGCAGGTACAGAGACAACGCAATGGCGTCCAGGCGAGCTGTCGCCGACTGTCGCCGTAGCACAAAAAACCGGGAGAGAAGTTACACTTCCCTCCCGGTTATGCCAATTTCTTGTTTTGTTTGATCCAAGTCTTGGCAGTCATTGCTAATTGACAGTATCTGGCTCTTGTTTAGTATGCGTGTGCAATATGCCGGACTTGCCAATATTCCTTATTTGGCGTAATCTGCGACTCTGCTTTCCCTGATCATATTTACTTTGATCTGACCCGGAAAGTTCAGTTCCGCTTCGATCTGCTTCGCTATGCGGTGAGCGATCAAGGGCATTTCCTCATCTCGCACCTGGTCGGGCAGGACAATAACACGGATTTCTCTTCCCGCCTGGACGGCATAGGATTTCTCCACCCCGTCCATCGAGTTCGCAATCTCTTCCAGCTTCTCAATCCTCTTGACATAGGTTTCCACGTTTTCCCTGCGTGCACCGGGCCTGGCTGCTGAAATTGCATCTGCAGCTGCTACCAGAGACGAGATCAAAGTGGTGGGCTCCTCATCGCCATGATGCGAGGCGATCGCGTTGGTCGTAATTTCATCCAGCTTGAGCCGTTTTGCGATATCGACACCGAGAGAAATATGGGATCCTTCCATCTCGAAGTCTACCGCCTTGCCTATGTCGTGGAGCAAACCGGCCCTTTTAGCCGCCATAACATCAAGATCCAGCTCTGAAGCCATGATGCCGGCAATTCCGCTGACTTCAACGGAATGCTGTAAGACATTTTGTCCGTAGCTGGTACGATACTTCAAGCGTCCAAGTATCTTTATAGCTTCCGGATGAACACCGACGACGCCGGCTTTAAATACCGCTTCCTCGCCTGCTTCCTTGATCGATTGATCCAGCTCTTTCCTGGCCTTCTCGACCATTTCCTCGATTCTCGCCGGATGGATACGTCCGTCCTGGACAAGTTTTTCGATGGCGATGCGGGCGACTTCCCGCCTGATGGGATCAAAACTGGAAAGTATGACCGCCTCAGGGGTATCATCAATAATCAGGTCGACTCCCGTCATGGTCTCTATTGTTCTGATATTGCGTCCTTCTCTGCCGATAATTCTGCCCTTCATTTCTTCATTGGGCAAAGATACCACAGTCACGGTCGCCTCAGATACAAAGTCAGAGGCATATCTCTGGATCGCGCCAACGACAATCTCTTTTGCGAGTACGTCGGCGTTCTCCTTCGTTTCCTCTTCAATCTGGCGAAACAAGATTGCCATGTCATGTTCGTACTCTTGTCTTGCTTCATCTAAAATCTGTTGTTGAGCTGCCTGCACTGTCAGTCCGGAGATACGTTCGAGTTCTTCCAGCTTGCGGTTCTCAATTTCAATTAAACGGTCTTCATTAGCCTGCAAATCGGAGTTTCTGCGTTCTATATCCCGTTCTTTTTCCTCCAGTGCGGTTATTTTACGATCTAAAGATTCTTCCTTTTGGTCGATCCGGTTTCTTTCTCTGGACAGCTCACTTCTTTTCATGCGGGCATCTTTTTCCAGCTCTGCCTTGACCTTGTGTACTTCTTCCTTCGCTTCCAGCAAGTACTCTCTTTTCTTGTCCTCGCCTTCCTTACGTGCTTCCAGAATCAATTTCTTTATGTCTTCAGCAGTTTTGTCCTTCTGCTCTTGTAGTGCCACGCTTTCTTTGCTCAAGCCGCGCTTATACCAGTTAACTATCAACACAGCTACCAGCAAAGCGCCTATAATTAAGCCAATTACTAAATATAGCCACTCTATGACAAATCACCTCCATGATTAAATTTTCAAGATACATCTTAATTTTTCGTTTCAAAAACAGGCGCCCCGAAAGGCGTCTTGCATACTTAGACTACATTCTATTAAATATAGTCTATTAATGTCAATTGAAAAGGAGCCAAAGCTAAAGCTTTTCCCTGCCATCGCAATAATACTTACTGCAGCAAGTATGTTGCCGTATCAATGTGCTCCCTCTGCAAGTGTTATAATCCAGTAAAGCAGATACAAAGATGATTTATAAATATAAATGCAAAGATGAAGACGCTGAAAAATCAGTCCGGCAGATCCTGACCAGGGCGGGTTTCTCTACCCGCCTGCTAAAACGCGTCCGCCGACAAGGCAGCGTCATGGCAGCCGGCAAAAACCTGCGTCTGATAGACAGAATCAAAGCGGGAGACACCATCGTAGTCACTCTGCCAGAACCTCAAGATACTGTAGATATCAGACAAGATCCCGACCTCGATATCATCTTTCTCGACGACTGGTATGTCGCTGTCAACAAGAAACCAGGCCAGGTCGTGCACCCAACTATCACTCACAGCGTTGGCACCGTCACCGATAAGCTGGCTAGTACGCCATTACATCCTGTCATCAGGCTAGATCGTGAAACCAGCGGCGTACTCTTGATTGCCAGGCTTTCGCTGGCACATTACTATGCCGTATCCAACCCTATGCAAAAGATTTATCTGGGAATCGTGCATGGGCGCTTTCAACCCTCAGACGGTGTTTTGACCGGAGCGATTATGCGCAGCGAAGATACCTTCATGCGTCGCTGCATTAACCCTGAAGGCAAGGAAGCAATAACAATCTATCAGGAAATAGCTGCCTCGCCTGATAATGCCTATTCGCTGGTGGCCTTTAGATTGGTGACCGGACGAACTCATCAGATCAGACTGCATTGTTTATGGCATGGTCATCCCCTGCTGGGCGACGGCATGTACGGTCTGCATCAACTGGAGAACATTAAAGAGGATCAAGACTATGTGCGGCCCGATCTCCTTAGCCGGACCAAAGAGCTGTTCACCTCCGAGAGAATAGAAAAGGACAGCCTCATATCCCGTCAGGCGCTGCATGCTGTTTATCTGGAATTTAGACATGCCAGGTCTTCGCAATACGTAAGTCTTAATGCTGAACTTGCTGAGGATATGAGAAATTTACTGATTGAGCTGGAGATACCTGCAGACCTGCCGGTAACACTGCCGGAATCCTTGTTGAATCAGAATCCGCAGCAGATTTGAGATTCCTCCCGGCAGTAAGCTGATTGCCCGATAAGACACAGCACGTTTGTAAAGTCATCATTGCTTTCTTGCCGGTTGGCCCTTAACTGGAAACACTATCTTAAGCTCTTGTTTAGAAACCCCATCTCCAGTTCTTGTTTGAAAAAACTATCTTAAGCTCTTGTTTAGAAACCCCATCTCAGGCTCTTGATTGGAAGCACCATCGTTAAACCTGCTCAATGCCCGTATAAAGCAGCCGGCGGATCAAACTGCGCAGCTCTGTGCTCTCGCGGTCTGTGACTATAACCGGTGGGTGCAGACTGGCCGGGTGATGCGGTGCCAGTACGTGAATGGTATCTGTCAGAGCAATCGCTTCATCAATGTCATGCGTTATAAGGAGGATCGTCAGCCGGAACTGTTCTTTAATCTCCTTTAGCCAGGTTTGCATGTTCTCGCGCGTGATAGCGTCAAGCCCAGAAAAAGGCTCATCCAGTAAAAGGATATTCCCGGCGTAGAGATAGGTGCGCAAAAGCGCGGCGCGCTGCCTTTCACCGCCGGAAAGCTGCGACGGCCATCTTCTCTCCAGACCCTCCAGACCAAAGTCAGCCAGATGCTTCTGAACTTCCGCCTGCGCTTCCCTTTTGGTCATGCCGCGCATCGTCAGGGGCAGGGCGATATTGCTGATGACCCGCTTCCAGGGCAGCAGCAAATCCTTTTGCATCATATAGCCGATTTCTTCTGTGACTTCAACACAGCCTTCGTCCGGCTTATCCAGACCGGCGAGAATGTTGAAAAGCGTCGTCTTGCCGCTGCCCGACAGCCCCAATATTGCAGCGAACTCACCACGTTCCAGTTCCAGGTTTAAGTGCCTCAAGGTCCAAATACCGGGATCAAAAGTCCGTCCCAGATCTTTTGCCTGCAGGACGATATTGTCAGCCTGCACCGCAGTCTTGCACTCACCCTGATCACTCATTTTATTTTCAGCTTGTTTGTTCACGTTAATACCTGCTGCTCCGGTTTTCTGTTTTTGCTGTGCATTTTTCAATAATTATCGCCACTTAGTTTCGTCCGCCTACGCCTCTGGCTGCTAAGTTACCCGCTTAGCGCCTTCGTCTCAGCTTTACAAACGTGCTTTCTATGGCAGGTAGTCATTAGTAAAAGCCTGGCTGGTATCGGGATCACTCTCCAGCGTATCGTGCTCCAGCATCCAGTCTTTAAAGGATGACCAGATTTCAGGATCCATCTCACCCCAACGCACAGCATCATCAATGTATTTATCATTGAGCCAGATCTGACTTGCCAGCAAAAGCTCAGCATCCAATTCCGGCGCCGCCTCCATGATGGCCCCGACAGCAAGTTCAGGCTCTTCAATAGCCAGTTCATATCCTTTGGCTGTAGCCCGCAGGAAACGCTCGATCAGCTCAGGATTCTCGTTTATTACGGTCTCATTGGTAATGATCACCGGAGAATAAAAGTCCAGTCTGGGGTCGATATCCTGCAGAAGGATAAAGTCGATCGGATAATCCTGCAGCTCAGTATTCACACCGTCCCAGCCCCAGTAGATCCAGGCAAAATCCGCCTCCATCTCCATGCTGGCGATAAAATTGCTGGCGGACTGATTGATTATTTCAACCTTGGAATAATCTGCGTTCACTTTGTCCATCAGGGTTTCAATAAAAGCCAGCTCCAATTCAGTGCCCCAGCCGCTGTATGTCATTCCTTCAAAGTCTGCCGGAGACTTAATGCTGCGGTCGACTGGAGAGGCAAAACCGGAGGTGTTGTGCTGAATTATCGCAGCTACGGCAACAATCGGTATCTGAGCCGAAGAAGCTCTGGCCTGAAGAACTTGTTCCTGACTGGCGATACCAAAGGGCGCACTCTCAGTTGCCACCATTTCAATGAAGTTCATGTCTGATTCCTGAAACTCAACTTCAAGTCCTTCTTCAGCGTAAAACCCCTGCTGCGCGGCAAGATACAGTCCTGAGTGATTGGTGTTGGGGGTCCAGTCCAGAGCAAAGGAGATTTTCTCCAACTGCCCGGGGGCCTGGTCCGTCTCTTCAGCTTCCTTGTCCGTCTCTTCAGCTTCCCTGCCAGTCTCTTCAGATTCCTGGCCAGTATCTGTGCCCGGCTCCCCTTCAGTAACTTCAGGCTGATCTGCATCAGTCCCTGCAGGCTCCTCTTTGCTCTGACAGGCAGCTGCCATAATCGTCATGGCTAAAATTAGCAGGAGCGCCATAATGGATTTTCCGATTTTTTTCACCTTATTTCCTCCAGTGATTCTTTAGGTTTTGCTCTCAGCCACGGTGTGGCCAGACGCTCAATAACAAGCACGAAATAGTAAAGTAATAAGCTTAAAGCAATGATCAGGATGATAGCGGCAAACATGCGGTCAAAAGCGAAAGATCTTTTGGTACGCAGCATGTAAATGCCAAGACCTGAGCCGCCGCCTGACCATTCCGCCAGAACCGCTGCCATCACACAATAGGTGGCGGCTATGCGAATGCCCGAGAAGAGATGAAGCAGGCTGGAAGGAAACTTGACATGCCAGAGTATCTTGGCACGATTCGCTCCCAGCGTGCGCATCAGGCGGATCTGATCCTGATCAACCGCAGTAAACCCTTGCAGCAGGTTGATAGATACCGGGAAAAAACAGACCAGCACAACGACTACCAGCCGCGGCACCAGACCATAGCCGAACATCAGCACAATGACAGGCGTAATGATCATCGTCGGTATTGTCTGCGAAATTACCAGCAGCGGGTAAAGCGCCCTGTAAATCAAATCGAAAGTGTCCATCAGCAAAGCGACGAATATCCCCAGGAAAATGCTCAAGAAGAAGCCCAGCAAGGATACATTCATCGTTTCCTTGAGATGCCCCCACAGCAGATCAGTATCTGTAATGAGAGCGCGCCACACAGAAGAGGGAGCCGGCAAGACGAATTCTTGTATAACGCCCGTGACTGAGAGGACCTGAATTAAGCCGATAAACGCGGCCAGCACCAGCAGCGGCGGCAAAATATTTTTTAGCTTATCTCTCATCTGGTTACCAAAATCTCTCCTGCTGTCAATGTAACGGCTGCAATTATCGACATAAAAAAACCTCCAACAAAGCGGAGGCTAAAAACAATACTATATGTTCTCCCTCCGCCGGTATTATCCGGATCAGGTTATTAGGGTCGACCAAAGTCCTCTCAGCCATTTAGCGGCTCCCCTGATTACAATTATTCTAGTGAAGTCATCCCAATATTGCAAGCATGAAGATATTCAGCGTTATGCCGGATGGGATTTTGCACCTAAGATTACTGCAGCTCTTATATTCCCGGGTATGTTTCTATTGAGATATTTTCGCTGTCAAAGTAAATTACATCGCCTTCATCATAATGCCAGACGGCCTGAAGCTTAGTCGGTTTTCTGATGCCGTCTGTCACTTTGTATTCGCCGCAGACAGCGCTCCATTTGACTTGCTTGCTTTCGCCGTTTGCCGCAATCGCTTCCCTGTCATTTGTCTCGAATGAGTGCATTTCACCATTTTTATTTAAAGAGAAGATACTGCTCGCACTCTCCCCATGACAAGAGATTGTAGCTTTAACATGCCTGTCATCAATATCCTGCCAAGTTATAAAATCCTGCAAAGCGGTATTGGGATTAAGGAAGCATTCGGCTAAATATGTGAATAATGCTGCCTTATTCATAGCCTGTGAACGCTGATTAAAAATCGTCAGACGCCCTGCCAAAATGCCTTTCATGGAAGCCTTTCCATCAACAAAGGAATCCAAGCCTTCGAAAGGTATTCCGTAGATTGAACTGCCAATGTAGGCTAAGCGGGCAGGTTTATTGACGACGTTGTATTGTACATAATCAATTGAGATACGTCTCTTATTCGTAAACAGGAACTCTACATCAGTAAACACTGCTTTCATCGAGTTCGCTTTGGGTGTGCTTATATAGCCGCATGAGTATAAATACTGTTTAACCGGATATGGCAGACCTGCTGCCTCCCTTTCGCTGTAATGCTCAATTCCCTGTGCCGCTGAGTCAATTATTTTGTTCCTGGCTGCGATGAAGTCCCTGTATGTCTTTGAGTTGGTATGAATATAATTTTTTCTCTTTTTCATGGCTTTTCTTCAAATAAATTCATTCCTCAGTTAACTCTCAGTGCGTCGCTTACTGCACTTTTTATGACCAGACTTGATGCTGTAGCGCCGCTTATAGCGTCTACGTCATATGTGTTCTGGCTTATCATATCCTCAACGATTATTTCTGCTTTTCTGCCTAATCCATTTTCGTGTTTCAGCAGATCAATTTCTGATATTTCATGGTTGCTTATTTCAACTGCTACCTCAACTGTTACGAGAGTAGTTTCTGCCTTTCCCTGATATGTTTCATCCTCCAGATCCTTTAAGTCAATTTCGTGATATTCCAAGTTCATCAGTTCTCTCTCCATCTTGGCAGTCATTGAAAAACCAATAATCAGCAAGATCCCGCCGATAACTGCAGGCACAGATAAAATTATTAATATCTTTTTCTTTGGTCTTTTTTTCATCACATTCATTCTTCAGGATTTGCTGTTCGCAGCCGGTCTATCGCCTTAATTATTCTTTCAATGCTGTCGGGGATGCAGCCGTTTAATTTAACATCCCATTTAGCAGTTAAATCCGCAGATGTTGTATAATCAATAATTACTTAACTGCCAAGTTTACCTGGCAGCATTCACTATCGTTCTTTCTGGCTCTCCTTCGTTTAGTTATAAACTTTTGGGGCAGCGTGCCGGAAAATAATTGGCTTATTTTTCTCAGCAGGGATCTTTCTTCCCTGATGGAAACTCGCAAAAGCTCTTCATTAACCTGTTCACATGTGCAATATTCATGCACGCGGTCATACTGGGCTGAATTTTTTTGAGCTACCTCAAAAAATCCTTGATCCATCACTTTATCCTCCGATATTTATACGATTTTGCAAAGCCTGTTTGATATCTTTATGTTCTTTGCCAATTCTCGTCTCATATTTAATCACTCTCAATATTTGAGTTTTCTGCCATCATTAACTTTTTAAGATTGGACTCAAGGCGGACTATTCCTTCGTACAACCCATTTGTCAGATCACTATCAAATCCTTTAAAGATACTTTCCAAAAATTCTATTTCCCGTTTATCACGTTCTTTGAAATAAGCTGCACTCTTAGGCGTAAGCTCTACCCGCAATACTCTGGCATCGTTTTGATCTCTGGATAACTTGATGAAGCCGCTTTTTTGCAGATCAGAAGCTATACGCTTGGCATTCTGGCGTGAATATCCAAGGAAAGCGGCTATTTCACTTATCATTGGCGGGTCGCTGAAATTAGCAGCTCCCAAAACAAAAAGCCATTGTTTCGTAGTAATATTCTTGTCAAATTCGTAGCCAGCCATCTGCAGCTTATTAGCCAAGGTAAAGATCGTTGCGAATATGTAAGCCTTCTGTTTAAGTTCATCCATTTTATTGCTCCTTGCGTAATACGGTTTTCATTATAGGTAACATGTTACCTATTTTCAATAGGATTCTATAAATATTTTTCAGCACCGGTTTCGGACGTAAAAAAAGCTGCGAAATTGTGTTTTCGCAGCCTGATCGAGTAACAGGAATCTAGCTTTACAGCTGATAGGCCATCCTCTCATCAACTGAGGCTGAGATCTCGGTCAAAAGCTGCTTTTTCTCAACCATTATGTCGGCGGCTCGCTTCAGAGTTACACTTACCTTCTCCTCATCAGCAATGCCCGGCAGGTTGATTCTGACATTCAAGACTGCACCTTCGATGCAGGTTCCTGCCATCCGGGCAGCGGTGCCGATATCGGACATAGCATTTATATTGCCGTAGCGTGCCAGCGTGCCCAGGTGATTTAGAACAGATAAACCTTTGACTGCAATTTGCAGCGGAATCTCCATCGAGGTGAGACTTGCCTCCTGCATCGCCTTTCTGCGGACCGTTTTTTCTTCTTCATTATCTTTGGGCAGTTTAAGTGCAGCGATGAAAGAGTTATATGCTTCAGAATCTTTATCAACGAGGCTTTCCAGCTCTCCGGCCAGCTCTGACAAAGCCAGATAGTCTAAAGACAAGGCTGCCTGCACTTTACTGTCTAACTCGTGCCAGCACTTCTTGCCTTCGGTCAGGTGATAAACCATTCTGCCCAGCTGAGCGCCTATAGCCCCGGCCAGTGCGGACATGCTGCCGCCTCCCGGTGTCGGAGCATCACTTCCTGTCAGCTCCAGCAGACTTTTAACATCCATATCAATAAGCTTACTCATAGCATACTCTCCCCTGCCTGGCGGCCAGGCGTCCCTTCTTATAGACTTTTACAATATGATTGACGCCAAACCTATATATCAGTTCGGCAGGTGATTTCACGTCAGTGATCAAAATATCCGCGTTTTTGCCGGGAGTGATTGATCCTGCCACATCCTCCCGCTTTACAGCCTTAGCCGCATTCAGCGTCACTGACAGCAGTATTTCCCCCGGACGCATTCCCATGCCAAAGCAGGCATGAGACATCGCGGTCTGAATATTTTCAGTCGGGCTGCTGCCCGGATTATAGTCGGTAGCCAATGCTACCTGCACACCGGCAGAAAGCATTTTTCTGGCCGGTGCATACTGATCAGCCATCAGGAAAAAGGTTGTAGCGGGCAGCAGGACTGCGACTGTACCGGACTCAGCGAGCATTTCAATACCCCGGTCGGAAATCGCCATCAGATGTTCTGCAGACACAGCGCCTAGCTCAGCGGCCAGTTCCGCTCCGCCCAGGGGCACAATCTCATCAGCATGCGCTTTCAACAAAAAACCCATATCTTTAGCCTGTTGCAGATAATTGCGGGAGGTCTCGATATCAAAGATGCCTTCCTCGCAGAATATGTCGCAAAACTCGGCCAAATTGCGCTCTTTGATTTCCGGCATGACCTCCGTCAGCATGAAATTGATATAACCTTTGCTGTCACTTTCGAATTCGGGAGGCAGAGCGTGCGCACCCATGTAGGTGCTGACAACGTCTGCAGGATGCTCAAGGTTCAGGCGCTGAGCGACTTCGAGGCAGCGGATCTCTGTCTTCTTATCCAGGCCGTAGCCGCTCTTAGCTTCAACAGTAGTCGTACCGTAAGTCAGCATGCGGTCGAGGCTGGCCTGTGCCTTATCATAAAGTTCCTGCTCCGTCAGGCTTCGTGTCGCCTGCACGGTGCTTCTGATGCCGCCAATCTTGTGAATTTCCATATAGGACTTGCCGGCCAGCTTCATGTCCAGCTCCAGCTCCCGCGAGCCTCCGTGCACCAGATGCGTATGGGGATCGATAAAGCCGGGCAAAACAAGATCCTCGCCAGCATCTACAACCTCAAAGTCCGAAGCGCTGAATTCTTGCGGCAGATCACCATGTCTGACATCTGTGATCTTGCCGTCTTCGATCACGATATAGCCATCCAGCAGAGCGGGATAATTCTCATCAGCACTGTAAATTGCCTTAGAACGAATAACTAATTTGTCTGTTTCCATTTACTTCCTCAGATCGGTTTCCTCAGGTTGCTGTTTCTTTGGTTGCTGTTTCCTCAGGTTGTTGTTTCTCGGATCGTTTTATTAGCGTTGCTGTGCCTGATCGCATCCCTCAGGTTGCTGTTTCTCCGGGGCGCTTCTTAGGGTTGCTGTTCCTCGGGTCGCATTATCCGGGTTTACTTATCCTCCGGATGAGCGGGAATTATTCCTCCGGCTCAAGCAGCCTGGCTTCAATAACTTGATTGAGACTGAAGTTTTCGAGCTGCAGATAATCTGCAGCAGCATCTATCAGAGCTGCCATGGGAGCCAGTCCCACGATCTCACTGCCGATAACGTTGACGCCAAAGCGTCTGGCCTCAGCCTTTACCATTTCCATTATCTGATAGAGAGAACTGCCGGTGTAATCGGTCATATTCATCGAGACCTGAACAATACTTCTCTCCTGCAAGGCTACCCCCATCGCTTTGATATAACGCAGGCCGCCGCCTGAATGTCTGACTTTGCGGGCGATCTGATTGGCGATCTCAAGTACAGGCGTGCCGATGTTTATGTTATAAGCTATCAGGGGCATACGCGCGCCTACGGCAGTTGCACCCGCTGACTCATGCGGCTGATCAGGACCAAAGTCCGGTTTCCATTCCGGCTGGAGCATTTTTTCTTTCATGCCCTCAAACTCGCCTTTGCGAACAACAGCCAGATTCTCTCTTAGAGGTGAACTGGCTGATTTCTCGTAGAGGAAGACCGGAATTTTGTAGTCGGACGCAATTATCTCACCCACTTCACTTGCCAGCCGGATGCAGATGTCCATGTCAGCATTCATAATAGGTACGAAAGGACAGACATCCATAGCCCCCATGCGCGGATGGGCGCCCTCATGTTTTCTCAGATCGATTTCATCTCTGGCTTTGCCCGCCGCCAAAGGTACGGTACGCTTCAGGCCCTCATAGGTTCCGATCACTGTGACAACTGCTCTGTTGTGATCAGCGTCCTGGCTGAAATCTAAAACCTTTACCTCTTTATCTTCATAAAACGGGGCGATTATTCTCTGAAGTTTCTCAGGGTCTCTCCCCTCACTGAAATTCGGTATACATTCAATAACTTGTGCAAACACTATTCGACCTCCCAATCATAATTCAAGTGATTCTTCATAACGGATAATCTCATGTTCAGGCAAGCAAACACTATTTGACCTCCCGATTATTATTCAGGTGATTATTTATATCTGATTAATCTCACTCCGGGCAAGTTCTTCTGCGTAGGATTATTAGGAAGATCGCTCGCCCGCAAGGATATTCGATCCCTTTGTGCTGATTAATCCAATTGTTAATTGAGCCAAACGTGCAGCTCAGTTGCACTGTTCCAGCGAGGCTCTCATATCGTCATAAAAATCTTGCTGCGTCAGCATCTCATCAACAGCCATAATATCTGTCGCCAGTATTCTATCCTGAGATAGAACGGGCACCACAGATCTGACTTTTTCGTACAGAACAGCGGTAGATCTGCCGAGCTTCTGGCGGGGCTGAACGTCCAGAGCCTGGGCGGCAGTCATCATTTCGATGGCGATAACTTTACGCACATTCTCTATTATCTTGCCGGCTTTACGTGCAGCTACAGCTCCCATGCTGACATGGTCTTCTTTGTTGGCGGAGGAAGGAATTGAGTCCACGCTGGCAGGATGTGCCAGCACTTTATTCTCTGACACTATGGAAGCAGCTACATATTGAGGGATCATCAAGCCGGAATTAACACCGCCGTCAACAATAAGAAAAGCAGGCAGGCCATAATTCAGCTGGGGATTAACCAGGCGTTCAATACGTCTCTCTGAGATATTGGCCAGTTCCGAAATCGTAATGCCCAGGAAATCCAGAGCCAAAGCCAGCGGCTCACCATGGAAGTTACCGCTGGAGATGACTTCGCCGGTAGCGGAGAAGACTATGGGGTTATCAGTAACAGAGTTTATCTCAATCTCCAGAACCTGTTCGACATAAGATAGAGCGTCCCGAACAGCGCCGTGAACCTGAGGGATACAGCGCAGAGTATATGGATCTTGCACATCTCCCGGCCTGCTGTTGACGTATTGACTGCCGGACAGGGCATTAAGCATAAGCTTCGCCGTTTCTATCTGGCCTTGATGCGGCCTCAGTTCATGAATGCGGGGATCATAAGCTGCCGTTATGCCGTGTAACGCTTCAAAAGACAGAGCTGAGGCAAGATTGGCCGCCAGGTAAAGATTTTTAGCCTCATAAAGCGCTAAAGATCCCAGCCCGGCCATGATCTGAGTGCCGTTAATGATTGCCAGCCCATCCTTGCCGGACAGGACTACAGGCTGTAACCCGCTTCTGGCCAGAGCCTCCTCTCCGCTCAAGAGTTCCCCCTGCCAGAAGGCTTGCCCTTCACCGATCAGAACCAGCGCCATATGCGCCAGATTGGCCAGATCGCCGCTGGCGCCCAATGATCCTTGTTCCGGAATCAGAGGAACGACATTGCGGTTTAACATCTCCTGCAGCAAATCGGTAACTGCCGGAGACACACCGGAAAACCCCTTACATAAAGTGTTCAGCCGTAAAAGCATGATAGCCCGGACTGCTTCAGCAGAGAAAGGATCACCCACTGCGCAGGCGTGGCTGAGGATCAGGTTTCTTTGCAAGATCTCATTTTTGTCCTTACCGATATATACTTTGCTTAACTCGCCGAATCCGGTGGAAATTCCATAGACAGCCTGGCCGGAATTTGCAATCTCCTTAACCAGGTTGTTGGATGCGATGATCTTGTCTTTTGCTTCTGCAGACAGCGAAATCTTTCGTTGATTCAACGCTACTTCGACTACGTTTTCAACAGTCAAATCGTTACCGGTCAAGACCAGCTCATTCATAGCAGTTCAGCTCCCTCATGCTTTTTACATTTGTTATGGCAGCAGATAATCTGCAAATGCCGATCTGGCAACAGCATTATCTGCCGGCCGGCATGTAAATCATAGAAGTGACAGCGCAATCTCCATCATTTTGGCAAAGCCTACTTCTCTTTCTTTGGATGTGGTTGTTTTGCCGGTAGCGATGTTGTCTGACACCGTAAGGATTGTCAGTGCTTCGGCGTTGCCGTAAGCGGCATTGCAATACAAGGCATGGCTTTCCATTTCTACTGCGATGACCTTCATGCCGGCCCAGCGTTTCCAGGCAGTTTCATCCAGATTATAGAAGACATCTGAACTGAATACATTGCCGACAGTTACCTCAATTTTATTTTCCAGACAATAGTTGTACGCTCTGTATATTAAATCCCAGCTGGCGGTGGCTGAATAAGTTCCGGGTAAATCAAAGTTATCTGCATAATTGGAATCGGTGCTCGCACCCTGGGCAAGTATAATATCGTAGAGATCAAGTTCCGGCAGGTAGGCTCCGCATGATCCAACCCTGATCAGCCGTTTCACGTCATAGACATGAATTAATTCATGTGTATAGATGGCATGGGAAGGAATGCCCATCCCTGTGCCCATTACAGACACCCTCTTTCCCTGGTACTCGCCTGTATAGCCGAACATATTCCTGACTCGATTGAAGCACTTGGCATTATCAAGATACTTGTCAGCAATGAATTTTGCCCGCAAAGGATCCCCCGGCAGCAATATAGTTTCAGCTATCTCGCCTTTTTTTGCTTCGATGTGTGGTGTTGGTGTTCCCATTGTTTCCCCTCCTGAGGTGTGCCGTTCGTAACGATAAGCGTCTTCAGCTTGTCTTCAGCATAATAATACTAATAACTATCGCGTGCAAAATTAATAGCATGCAAAATTATATGTACATTCACAAAGATACCGCCTTCAGCTTAACCCCCGGACAGCAATTGCCGGGCCAGTTCCCGGGTTACCTTGTCTTCCGGCTGTCCGGAAAGCAGGCGCGCTATCTCATCTACTCTGCGCTCGCCTTCTAACAATACCAGATCAGTACTGGTGCGGCCTGACTGAACTTTTTTGCTGATGAGATAATGTTTTCCGGCGCTGGCAGCAATCTGGGCGCTGTGCGTGACACATAAAACCTGGCATGACTCTGCGATTGATCGGAGCTTGCGCGCAATGCTGCCGGTAGTTTTGCCGGAGATTCCCGCGTCGATTTCGTCAAAGATCAGCACCGGTATCTTATCTACCGCTGCCAGAACAGTTTTGATAGCCAGCAAAACCCGGGAAGCCTCTCCGCTGGAAGCAATCTGCGCCAGTGGCTTCAGAGGTTCGCCGATATTGGGCGATATCATGAAGGCGACAGTATCGGTGCCGTTTTTGGGCCAGTCGGACTGCTGCGACCCTTTTTTTCGCTGCTGAAGCATTGTTTCTGACTGTGCTCCGTCGTTCGGCTGAGCTCCTGCGTCAGAGGGCCGGAATCCTGCGTCAGAGGGTCGAAATCCTGCGTCAGAGGGTCGAAATCCTGCGTCAGAGGGCCGGAATCCTGCGTCAGAGAGGCGGGATTCTGCGTCAGAGGACAGGAGCCCTGCATCCGACTGCTGCGGCTTCTCAGCGAACGGCTGTAATCCTGCCACAGTTTGGGTTTTTACTATTGTTTCAAACTTAACATTGGGCATATCAAGATCTATCAGCTCAGCGCTGATGTCTTTATCGAGCTTTTTAGCCAATTCTGACCTTTTAGCATGGATCTTCGCTGCAGCATCCGCTAACTTTTCGTTCAGTTCCAAGAGTTCACGGCTAAGTACCCGGAAATCAGCTTCGCCGGACTCCAGCCTTTTTATTTCCTGCCCGGTCTCAGCCTGAAAGGCTAAAATCTCTTCCTCGCCGGAACCGTATTTGCGTTTGAGCTCATTAATCAGATCAAGTCTCTCCTGGACTAATGGCAATTCACTGGCATCAATATCCAAACGTCGGGAAAAATCCTGCAAGTCGGATCTGATCCCGGCAAGATTTGCTGTCAGCTGCTGCAGAGATTCCTGAGAAGCTCTGATTTTCTGACTGTAACGGGAAGAAAATTCCAGGATCTCCAGAGTCTTTTCCAGCAGGGTGCCGACGGAATCCTCATCATCTTGTCCCAGAATCTGATGAGCTGCATCCAGGTCACGCAAGATTCTCTCTCTGGCACCCAGGACCTTCGCTCTCTGTTTGAGCTCCTCTTCCTCGCCTTTGTGGAGGCCGGCAGCTTCAATTTCATCATAATGGAAGCGCAGTATTTCCAAGCGTCTCTCCCGCTCCTGAGGATCTTTTCCCAGGCCGGCCAAGGATTTTTTGACGGTTTTCCATCGGGCGCGCAAATCTTCGTAAGCGGACAACAGAGGACTGATTTCCTCGCGGCCATAGGCATCAAGCAGATCCAGATGTTCCTTCTCCCTGAATATGATCTGACTGTCCTGCTGTCCATGAATAGAGACCAGCTGCTCACCGGTCTGCTTCAGTTCAAAGAGTCTTACCAGATGTCCATCAAGTCGGCACTCAGTTCCGCCTTGTGCATTAATAACACGCTCCAGGAAAACACCCTCAGAATCGTCACCCTCTGCTTTTGGATCAAGAAACACGGCTTCCAGAACAGCCTTATCAGCCCCAGTTCGGACAAAATCTTTACTGGTTCTTTCGCCTGTCAGAGCACCGATCGCATCAATCAGAATCGATTTTCCTGCACCGGTCTCACCGCTTATGACTGTAAGCCCGGAGCCGGGATAAAAAGAGGCATGCTCGATCAGGGCAAAGTCAGAAATCTCCACCCGTGACAATATCATTTAGTTTTCCTTATATGAAGCCTGGCCCATATTGGGGTCAGATTGTGAAAGAGTAATCAGTTTGTCACGCATGTTGATCGCCTGTTCCGTAGAGCCGGTAGCTATGAACACCGTATCGTCACCGGCTAAAGATCCCAGCATATCTGACAGGTGCATGGAATCCAGGGCGGAAGCTGCAGCCTGCGCCATACCTGGCAGCGTTTTCACTATGACGAAGTTCACGGCCACTTCTATGAGGATGACAGCTTCGGAGAAGATCTTCATCAATCTGCCGGATGCCACTTCACCGCTGCGGTCCATAGGAACATATTTTTGTCTTCCTTCGCCTGTTGAAACCTTGATAATTCCCAATTCCTTAATGTCTCTTGAGATGGTCGCCTGGGTAACTTCCATGCCGGTCTTGCGCAAAACATCAACCAGCTCCTCTTGTGTTTCGATGGAACGCTCGCGGACAATTTGCAGGATTCGCGATTGTCTTTGACTTTTTGAAGGTTTCATTGACTAATTCCCCTTTGCTGTATTTTGATAGGCAGAGTCTCATAGAATTTATCGTCACCAAATTGAACATACTTTAAGGAATTCCTGGAACGGGAGACATCAACATAGCCTCCCTCCTGAATCTGGATCTCTATTCTCCCGTCAATGGACAGCGTCGCCGGAGTAGCGCCCTCTATCAATTCCAAACGCACAACGCTGGAGCTGTCAGTGATGTAGGAACGGTTATGCAGCGAATGAGGACAAATTGGCGTAATCACCATCATGTCTAATCCGGGATGTACGATAGGTCCGCCGCAGGAAAGCGAATATGCTGTTGAGCCTGTTGGAGTAGCAACAATCAAGCCGTCTCCTGGTACTGTTTCCACGATGGCGCCATTTATGGATAATCTGATTTTTAAGATACTGGAGGATACGCCGCGCGTTAAGATAACATCATTTAATGCTTCAGCTTTAGCATAACAATTATCCACCGGGTCATAACAGTCAGCCTGAAACATGGCGCGCAGCTGAATGCGGTAATTGCCTTTATACAGATCATCTATTCTCTGATCAAGGTCCGCGGGTAAGATCTCCTGTAAGAAACCAACCGAGCCGAGATTCACACCAACCCGGGGAACCAGTTCCATTCCGGTCAGACTGAGAGAGCTCAAAAAGGTGCCATCACCGCCCAGACTGATTACGAAGTCCGCCTCCGGCGGCACTCCCCTCTTAAGCTTAGGGTGATGATACTCCTCTGCCAGTTCTGCAGGTATGTATGCTGTGCCGCCACGACTGGCAATAGACTCGATCAGCTGATCTGTCCACACAAATCCCGGGTCACGTTTAACATTTGGATAGAGAGCAAAGCGCATCCTTACTCCTCATTAATACTGCCTAGTAATTCTTCAGCCTTTTTTATAATTCCCGCCGCATCGAGTCCTGACTTGTTCAGCAAGCTGGAACGTTCAGCCTGACCGGCCAGAGGGAATATTATTCCCATATTGTCACTATTAATACAATTCTCATTGCTTGCCAGCCGGGCGAGAATTCTCTCCCCCCATCCTGACTCTTTGATGCCGTCTTCGACCAGCAAAAGACGTTTATAATTTTTAACTATACATATAATATCATGAATATTTGTCGGTTTGGCGCTTATAGTTGAAAATATACCAATATTTATACCTTTTCTGGATAAATAATCAGCAGCATCCAAAGCAGAAAATACCATTGGCCCCAGTGCAATGACAGCAAGATCCTCGCCTGAAAGGACTTCTCTGACTGCATAAGGATCCAGTTCAGCTTTCTGTATAAATACAGTTTCCGGAAATTCCCGGGCTTTTTCTTTGGGGTAGCGGATTAGAACCGGGCAATCCATATTTTGAGACTTTCTCAACAATGTGCGCAAGTCTGTCTCGGTAGCAGGAGCAAAGATCTCCAGATTTGGGAGCGCTGACGTTAAAGCCAGATCATAAATTCCCTGATGCGTATCACCATCACCGCCGACTGCTCCGGCCCGGTCAAGTGTTATTGTGACTGGCAGGTTCTGCAGGCAGATATCATGCAGCAGCTGGTCTATTCCACGCTGCAAGAAGGTGCTGTACAGGGCTACATAAGGGCGCATCCCCCCCTTAGCCAGGCCGGCTGCCAGAGTCAGGGCATGCTGTTCCGCAATGCCGACATCAAAAAAGCGCTCAGGATAGCACGATTCAAATTTCAATAATCCTGTTCCGGAAGTCATAGCCGCGGAGATAGCGCAAATGAGCGGATTGTCTTTAGCCATAGCGACCATTTCACTGCCGAATACATCAGACCAGGTGATGGAATGATTGCCGTTGGAATGATTCAGGCCGAGATCAATTTCAAAGGGAGCTACGCCGTGGTATTCAGAAGGGCTTGCTTCAGCGAACGAATAGCCTTTGCCTTTCTGCGTAATAACGTGCAGCAATACAGGCCCGTCAATCTTCCGGGCAGAACGCAGATATGCTTCCAGTTGACTTATATCGTGCCCGTCAACCGGACCATAGTATCTGAAACCCAAACGTTCAAACATCGAGCTGTAGCCGCGGTAACTATGAATAATTTTTCTGCCTGCCCGCTTGAAAGCCTCAATAATTTTCACGATCGGCTTCCCCAGCAGCGGCACACGATTGAGTCTGTCCAGCCAGCGGCTCTTCAAAGAAAGGTAGCCGGGTGTGACACGCAGATATTCCAAGTGTCTGGACAGGCCGCCGACAGCCTGTTCGATCGACATCTGATTGTCATTTAAGATGACAACAATGTCGTCATCCTCCTGACAAATATCGTTAATCGCTTCATAGGCCATGCCTCCGGACATGGCTCCGTCTCCGATAACCGCCACCACTTTGCCGGGCTCACCTCTTAATTTTCGGGCGCGATGCAAGCCGCAGGCAGCTGAAAGCGAAGTGCTGCTGTGACCTGTGTTAAAGCTGTCATATTCACTTTCCTCAGTCTTAGGAAAGCCAGATAAGCCGCCTTCCTGCCGCAGCTGCTTGAATTCCTCAGCGCGTCCGGTCAGGATTTTCCAGCTATAGCTCTGATGGCCAACGTCAAATATCACCGCATCCGTGGGAAAATCATAAGTAGACAACAGCGCAATCGTCAGCTCAACCACACCGAGATTTGAAGAGAGGTGCCCTCCGTTTTTGGCAGTATACTTGATAATATAATTGCGCAGGCGGGCAGCCAGCTCCTCCTTTTCCTGCAGAGTCAAGCTCCCAACCTCAGAGCCCACAGGCCATCCGGATGAATCTATCTTAATCATTCTTATTTTACGCGTCCGGGCAGGTAGGCATTCAAAGACTCAAAAAAGTCCATCTCCAGCCCTTCCCTTCTAAGTGTCTCAATAATCGACGTGACTTCTTCAGTTTTTTTCTTGATCAGCACTCTGGTCATTTCAGAGCCAAACACAGTCACATACGTTCTTTTCCCGTCGCGTTCATCCTTGCCGACCGACTTGCCCAATATTGCTTCCTCCGAAGTGACATCCAGCATATCATCCGTCATCTGGAAGATCTGTCCCAAAGCCAGACCCAGTTCACGCCAATTTTCAAGAGTATTTGCATCCGCACCTCCAAGGCCCGCCCCGGCCACAACCGCAGCAGACAAAAGCTCACCGGTCTTCTTGCGCTGCATGCCGGTCAGCTGCAAAGGCGTAATCTCCTCTTGCGTATAATGCAAGTCCAGACATTGTCCGGCAATCATCCCCCGACCTCCGGCAGATTCCGCAATTGCCAGAGCGGCCTCTATCTGATTTTTATTTGTCGAAGGCGCTTGGGAGAGGAACCGCAGCATTATCTCAAAGGCGGTATTGAGCAGCAGGTCACCGGCCAGTATGGCGACAGCCTCATCAAACTGTTTATGACAGGAAGGCCGGCCACGCCTTAAATCATCATCATCCATGGCAGGCAGGTCATCGTGTATCAGAGAATAAGTATGAATCATCTCCAAAGCCACAGCGAAAGGTTTATAGACCAGCTCGGGTACCTTATATAGCGAGGCGCTCTGGACCAGCATAATCGGCCGAATACGCTTGCCCCCGCCTAAGAGACTGTATCGCGCGGCTTTAGTCGCTGAACCGCCCTCCTCAAGAGGCAGATCCGGCAGATACTGATCCAGCCAGCCCTCGATAGCGGCTGCCTGCGCAGTAAGTAAATTTTCAAAATCTGATTTATTCATTTGGAAATTCGACCGCCTCTTCTTCAAGTTTTCCCTCAGCATTTATCTGCAGCCTGGTAATCTCTTCTTCCATTTCAGCGAGCTGTTGCTCACAAACCTTCGCCAAAGCCATGCCCTCTTTAAAAAGATCCAGTGACTGCTCTAAGGATGCCTCTCCCTTTTCGAGCAGATTAACAATCTCCTCAAGGCGCTTAACGGCATCTTCATAGCTGAGATCAGCTTTCTTTCCCTCGTTTGCACTCATAATTTTATCCTCACATTTATTGACTCTTAACAAATTAAGATTACTTAGCCTCATCTTGATCAAAATCAAGAGCTGAAGTAACCCTTATAACTAATACTATATCTTTTAATCCGGGTTAACCTGTTACTCCGGTACCTTTTCTGCTGCCGGCAGAAGCCTGGTTATCTTAGCATCCGCTTTGCCGTCTGATAGATGAATTCTGACAGCCGTATCCGGATCAAGCTGGCTGATCGAGCTGACAGTCACAGCGCTGTCGGCAAGGCTGATTCTGGCATAGCCTCTCTTTATGACAGCATGAGGATTGTAGGCTTCAAGCTTGATACTTAGTTTTTCCAAAGCGGTTTTACCCTCTTTGTACTCCTGGAGAATAACCGCATTGAGTCTAATCTGCAGGCTGCTCACTTTTGCACTGCAGTTTTGCCAGTAATTGCTGAAGGCCGGATAAAATCTTTGCTTTAACTTGTCGAAGTGATTAGAGGCATTGACAACCTGCATCTTCAGACAATTTCTCAGGCGCACATTGAGCAGATCCAATTTCTGCGCTTTTGCGTAGAGCATAGAGGCAGGTTGCTTCATGATCGGTCTGTTTAATAAATTATTCAGTCCGGCTCTGGCTAAACACAGCCGGTAAGACAGAATTGTCTGCATCTTATTCTGACAGCCGGTCAGCCGGCTGAGAAGATCTGCTTTGAGCGGCAGAACCAGCTCAGCCGCAGCGGAAGGTGTTGGCGCTCTCAGATCAGCTGTGAAATCGCAGATCGTGTAATCAGTTTCATGGCCGACGGCGGAAATAACAGGAATCTTTGAAGCAGCCACTGCCATAGCTACCTCCTCACTGTTGAAAGACATCAAGTCCTCAAGTGAGCCTCCGCCGCGGCAAATGATCAAGACATCGCAGTCTGCCTGACAGTTGGCAGTCTCCAAAGCTCTGACAATATCCGTTACTGAATTCGGACCCTGCACTGCGGCAGGATAGATTCTGAGCTTAAAACCGGGATGTCTGCGACGCAGTACATGCACTATATCTCTGATAACAGCGCCCTCCGGAGAAGTAATAACCCCGATTCGTCCGGGCAGAAAGGGCAGCGCTTTTTTTCTCTCCTCAGAGAACAGCCCCTGCTTTTGCAGCCGATCTCTAAGCTCAATAAATTTGACGTACAGAAGTCCTTCTCCGGCCTCCTCCATTTTCCTGACAATAATCTGGAAACGCCCGCCTGCCTCATAGATGCAGGCGCTGCCGGAGATTATAACGTGCTGGCCGTCAGCGGGTTGAAAGTTCAAGCCGGTCATTGAGCCACGGAAGAAAACACAACTAATTTGCGCCTTGCTGTCTTTGAGGGTGAAGTAATAATGACCTGAGGAGTATATTTTTCCGCCCGAGATCTCTCCTTCTACCGTGAGGGAGCTCAGGACAGGGTCGGCTGTTAATAACCGCGAGGCATACTGATTAACCTGGCTAACACTTAATATCTGCATCAGAATTGGCTTTCTGTATCCGGTGTCCCAACATCAACGTCAGTAGCGGGCGCCGGTGTTACATCCTCATCGTCAGGCGCAAACGCCGGTATTTCATCATCATCGTCAGGCGCAAACGCCGGTGTTTCATCCTCATCGTCAGGAGCATCCCCCGGCCCCGGCTCTATCTTCAGTGCGGATAGATTCCCTTCACGCTCCAGATTGCCCAGAACAGCATTGATATACGAGCGGGATTTTTCCTCACTATACTTGCCTGCCAGAATTACAGCTTCAGAGATTGACACCGAGGTGGGTACATCTTCCAGGTATTTCATTTCGAATAAAGCCAGACGCAAGATAGTCAGATCAATCCGCGGCACACGAGAAATAACCCAGCCAACCAGGCGGGGTCCTATCTCTTCGTCAAGTTCATCCTTATGCTTTATTACGCCGTTGACGACCAGATCAAAAAAATCAGTATCTGCCCGGGAAAGCCGCCACTCTTTAAGAAATAACTCTCTTTGCAAAGCATAGTCTTCAGTCTGGATTTCCAGACTGTATAAAAACATGAACGCTCTCTCGCGTGCTAATTTACGACTCAAGCCGGAACACTCCCTCTTGACGCCTAGCGAAATTTTCCTGGTGGAAACAATCTGTCAAACAAAGACCTTATCGCATCTGGCTGACTAAAATATTTTGCTCCGACATAATACCCTATCGCGCCCAAGATGAGAATGAAGAGCATTTTGAAAAAACCGAAAGTGACCCATAACAGCCCAATGCTAAGACCGATTACCGCGCCGGTAAAGCCTGATCCGCGCCGGGACATGCCCTCTCTTAAAGTCTGCCAAACCTGTTTGGGTGCCATGTCTGACCTCAGCGCTCTACTCTGGCTGTGATCGCTTCGACACGATTCACTTTGACCTGTACATCGGACACTTCAATTCCTGTGTACTTTTCTACGTCCTTTTTAACTCTCTCCTGCAGCCTGGACATCATCAGAGGCAGTTCAACGTCAGAGTAAGTCATTACAGTCATCGAAATCGCTATCTTGCCGCCTTTATAGGGGGACACCCAGGCCTTGGCCGATTTGACTCCGGATTGAGAAGCCTTGGCAGCGTTGAGCGCAATATTTTCAATCGCATCAACACCTATGTCGATTGCACCGATGTCATTGGATCTGACTCTTTGTTTGCGCATCCTGCTCGTCAGAATAGTCACAATCATTGTAGCCAGAGCCACCAGCGCCATGACAAAACAAACTATCATTATGATTGTTCTGTAGGGCTGTTTTTGCGCCACATCGATAGTAGTCTCAATCATTCCCTTCAGTATGACTTCACTGGACATCATCAGGAGAAGGACTATAAAAATTACTGCCAGAATAAAGGAGAAGGCAATGATAATAAAACGGTTTACTCTATTCATTCTCTACTTGTTCTCCTATCTCATATATGTCGGATTCAATGGCTGCTACCCCCATAACATGGACATTAACAGCTTCAACATTTAATCCGGTATAGAGTTCAACATCTTCCTTGACATGTTCCTGGATAGACCAGGCAACATCAGGCATAACATAGCTGAATTCGATGATCGGATAAACTGTAATCGCTACTGCGTCAGAGCTGTCGCTGCGGAAGGATACCCTGACTCCTTTGCCTTCATGGTTTACTCCGATAGATTCCTTGATAGTCACTATGGTTCCCGGATCAAGGCTATATACGCCTTCAGTAGCGAGGGCCGCTTCTGCAGCGTACTGAGCCACGAAGCCCTGAGACATCGTGCGCTCACCCTTGATCGAATAGCGACTTGTTTCTTCTGCCATAAATTATGCGCGTTCCATATACTCGCCGGTTCTGGTATCGATACGAATAATATCACCCCTGTTAATAAACAGAGGCACCTTAATAACAGCACCGGTCTCAACAGTGGCATTCTTCGAAGCCGTAGTTGCAGTATCTCCGCGGACCGCCGGCTCACATTCCGTCACTTCCAGCTCAACGAAAGTCGGCGGTTCAATGTCCAGTATTTCACTGCCCCAGAAAACCACCCGCGCAACCATGCCTTCCTTGAGAAAATTCAATTTCTCTCCCAGCATATCCTTGTTGATCGGGATTTGTTCATAAGATTCCGTATCCATAAAATAATAGAGATTACCATCAGAATACAGGTAAGACATGTCCCTGCGATTTAACTGAGCCTGCTCAAATTTCTCCGACGGGTTAAAGGTTTTCTGCACAACGCTGCCCGTTCTTAAATTCTTATATGTGGTGCGCACAAAGGCGGATCCCTTCCCTGGTTTTACATGCTGAAAATCAACAACTTGATAGATCTGATCATCCATTACAAAAATCACACCATTGCGGAAATCGCCTGCACTTATCATAAAATAACCTCCAAAAAACGCCGGCACAGCGTTTATTCATATATTTGATATTCTATTCTATATCTATTCACTCCGCAAACAATGCAGACAAATACTAAACGTAACCGTTTTACTCAAAACAGACGGCAGACTTAAGAATTTTTCTTTGTTTGCGCCAATCCGGCAGATAACCATCAAGTAAAGCATAAAATCTCTTGTTATGACCTCGCTCTAAGAGATGAGTGAATTCGTGGACAATAATATACTCCAGACAGGACAGCGGCCATTTCACCAGCTGCAGATTAAGCCAGATTCTGCGCTCCCGGCAATTGCAGGTACCCCACTTGGTCTTCATATTCCTGGTCCTGATTTCCCGAACCTCAACTTGCATCCTCTGCATCCATCCGGACGCAATCTCAGAAGCTTTGAGCTCCAGCTGTTCTCTGCACCAGGCAAGATAATGCGCCTTTCTTTGCTCAAAGGTGCTCCCCTCCCTGACCTGATAAATAATTTCATCTGCTCGCAGATCTATCTGATAGCGGCTGCCTTTATCTACTATAACCAGTCTGTATGCTTGTCCCCAGAGATAATGAATCTCTCCTGTGACCATCTGATACGGCTCGTGTCTTTTCCGGCTTCTGATCTGCTGCTGTTTCTTTCTGATCCAGGGAAGCTTTTGCTGCACAAATTGTCTGATGACTTTCTCGGACATATTTCGTGGTGCCGAGACTTTAACACTGCCGTCCGGAGGCTGCACGCGCAAATACATATTTTTTATCTTCTTGCGGACGACTGAAATTTCCAGACCTTCAATATTCATCAGACCACTCCGAACTCCATTCCGTAAGGAATAATACTCTTACAAGACTTACAACACTCCGCCATTAACAATCCGGCAACTCCTCAGCGGAACATTACTCTTCAGCAATTAGCCGCCGGAAAGCCAACTGCAGCCTAAACTCTATTATTCCGCAGAAATCTGAAGGGAAATATCTTCTAAGTCATCATATTGAGATTTATCGACAATAATTTTCTCTAACAGTCGTTTCAGCTTGACATAAAAAACTTCCTGACGGAAACGCTGTTCTACCAGCAGGGTTTTTACTCCCGCCTTCTTGCCGGCCCAGACGTCCGTAAATAGCTGATCGCCAACCATAACTGTTTCGTCCGCCGAAACTTTCCAACGATCCAATACTCTCAAAATCCCTTTGGTGCCGGGTTTACCCGCATTGCCTTCTACACAGATACCGGCAGATGCGGCGAACTCATCACATTTTTTGTCAGGGGCATTGGATAAAAGAACAGGTTCGATACCCGCCGCTTTCACAGAGGCGACTACCGTACGGGTATAATCATCACAACTGGTCTCACCATGACAAACCAGGGTATTATCTTTGTCCAGCATCGCAACTCTGATGCCCTGAGCATAAAGCCTGGGCCAGTCAATATTTCTTAGATCTTTTATATACCAGTCAGGCAGAAAATAAGAACGTAATTTCTTTATCAGCATATTAAATTATTTTAGCATGTATTAAGCGCTTTTGATACGTTAAGGAATCATCCGATTAAACTTATGGCCTTGAGTCGCTGAGAACCTGACCGGCGCTGAAAAAGCGGTCAAGATTTTGTCTCTCTGGCCGGCGCAGCTCATCGCCGCCAAGATATACTTTATCTGTGTGTACATAACCTTTCCCGCCCAGCATATACACCCTGTCGCCGTAGCCTGAGAGGATTTGAAAACCAGCCTCCGTCAGCAGTTTCAACCTTTGTGGGTCCCTCTGGGCATGATCACCGTCGGGATAGTGCAGAATTCTTGTTTTCCCCAGCAGAGGCTCTATTTCCTCACGCCAGATCTGCAAGTCACGTGTGATTGCGTCAAGCCCGGAATTTACAATATTTATTCCACCCCAGGTAAAACTGGCCAGAGTATAACCCTGCTTGCGCAGCTGCTCTGCGATCTCTCTGATCTTGATGCGATTTTCCTCCAGCTGCTCAGCACTCATTTCCAGCGTCGACAAGCCAAGAGTCTCCCTTTCCTCATTCCAGGAGTTCAGTGTCTCCTGCGAGTACACATGACCAAAGAGTCCTCTGTAACCGGTCATAGCCAGCGTTGCTTTAGCACCGTCATATGAAAATTCCGGATTATCCCGGCAAAACTCATTGAGAATACCGATTTCTGATGAAGACGCTGACAGGGTAGTCCGGCCGCTCACAGGATCTGTCAGCTGTCCCGCGATAACGCCTTCGTCAATGCTTTCTAATGATTCTGCTGTGCCGCTTTCAGCACGCAGCGGAGAAAAGGAAAAATTCTCTATCACCAGCACGAGTGGCTTTTTGCCTTCGGGCACTGAAATTGCAGTATGCTTGCCGTCCTCGTCAATAAAGCTGTCGCCGGACACCAGGATGTAGTCATTCTCAAGCAGCTGCTGCAGGATAGCTTTAAATTCGTCTGAAGTGATCATCAGCGAGTCAGCCTGGCTTGCAAAGCGGTCGCCGTCAAAGGCGCGCTCCGGACTGACAATCAGCGGGCGCATGGTGATATGCTCCACGGCCTGTGACCAGTTGACGTGATTTTGGGGAATGAAATCTCTGCTTTCGTTTAACCAGTTCAGAAGATCAGGATCATCCGGGAACAAAGGCAAGACTTCTGTCAAGGCATCATAGGCTGAATAATATTTGTCATATTTTAAATATTCTGTGATTTTATCATGATAGTCCTTGTAGACAATAGGATCGAATTCTTCTTTGCGTCCTTCCACAAAGGTCACCAGAGGTGCAGGCACCTTATCTTCATCCAGCAGATCGGCCCACAGATCATAGGCCTCGATCCAGGCGCCCTCTGCCAGGTGTTCTTCAGCTGCGGCTATCATGGGACGGGCCCCTTCCAGCTCAGAGATGGAGTCACCGTAGGTCTTGATGATCGGCTGCAGCCTTTCGATGGGCTGCAGCATATTTAATTGTTTTATGAAGCTGTCAGAGGAGATGTCCCCTCTGAGATAGTCTGAGGCCTGTTCTGTAATATAAGCGGTCAGTATTTCCGTGCTGACAGCGCCGGTTACGGATAGTATCTCTTCCTCTGCAGCGGTTATGGCTGCACCCCGCTCAATTTTAGAGGTGATTTCGTTGATTTTTTCTGCAATTGCCAGCTCAATTTCCTGCATCAGCGCCAGATTTTCCTGGCGGTCAGTCTCAGATCGGGAAGAGTCAAAGGCAAAATCTCTGACCTCGTTATACCGGCGCATAACTTCCTCATAGTCATTATCCGCCACAGCTTTCAGATAATCTGTTTCCAGTGGCTTATCAAGTCCTCTGACCAAAAGGAAAATGGCAACAGCCGAGATAATAACAGCCACCAGAATTACCGGCAGAAGCCAGGGTCTTTTTTTCTTATAGTGCCCGCTGAATGGTCCGCCGGGGGGTATCCACTCCTTGATCACGATAAGCTCTCCAGACTAATCTGTTCGCCGGAGGAATCGCGAATATAGCGGCCGGCGCCAGGCAGGTTTTTAACTTTGTAGTATTCGATGTCTTCCAGCTTGTCCAGTTGTTCCGGCCTCAGAAAGCGCTCGAGCGTCTGAGCCTTCTTGCCGCCGGACATGATCAGACTGCCTTGAGCGGTTCGGGTAGCCTTTTTTGTGACCTGAGAAGCAGAGAATACCAGCAATTTGCCCTGACTATTGATAACGCCCAACTCCGGATCCGCATCTTCCGAAATGTAGACGGCACCCAGCAAGGGTGCGTGATCAGAATAGGCGCTGACTATCTTCTTGCGTCTATTCTTGGTGGCAAATGATGAGACATCAATGCGGACAGCCCTGCGATCACGGAAAACCAGGAGAAATTCTCCCATGAATTTCTCCTCTGCCGCGTACATCTGGACTACCTTTTCACCCTCGTCCAGGTCCAGCAGGTTAGGCGTATAGTTGCCGATAAAGGAAGGCTTATGATCTTCAATTTCATGGGCGAATATCTTATACAGCTGAGCCTTATCTGTCAGGAAGATGAGTTCAGCTTTATTTGTGGTATCAAACTCCTGCATCAGACTGTCGCCTTCTTTAAGCCTGAGGTCGAAGTTACCGCGCAGTGATGTCAGGGCAAGTTTCTTGAAGTAACCCTCCTCGGTGAGGAAGATACGAATATTGTAATCTTCGATCAGATCTTCTTCATCCAGCATGGGCGCATCCTCAGGCTCAATAAGCGTAGTAAGCCTCTCCCGGCCGTAGGTCTTAGCGATGTCTTTCAGCTGCTTGCTGATCTTACTGTTAATCAGCCTGGTGCTTTCGGCCAGACTCTTGAGTTCATAAATCTCTTCTTCCAGCGAGGCAATCTCATCAATCCTGCGCAAGATATATTCCCGGTTAAGGTGACGCAGTTTAATTTCCGCCACATATTCCGCCTGCACTTTATCGATGTTAAAGCTGGACATTAAGTTCTCGACTACTTCGCTTTCCTTTTTGGTCAAGCGAATCACTGCGATCGCTTTATCGATATCCAGAAGGATTAACTCCAGAGCCTTGAGAAGGTGCAGTTTTTCTTCCTTCTTGCGGCGCTCGAATTCAGCCTCGCGTCTGACACAGCCCTGACGCCAGCTCAGCCAGCTGTCCAGAATCTCAGCCACTCCCATTGTCCTTGGTCTGCCATCAATAAGAATATTGAAATTACAGGAAAAACTGGTCTCCATTGAGGTCAGATCAAAGAGTTTTAAGATAAGCATCTGCGTATCGGTATTTTTCCTGTAATTGATGGTGATCTTCAGACCGTTTAAGTCAGTTTCGTCTCTGACATCCAGAACTTCCCGCAGCTTGCCCCTGCGCGCCTGTGCGGCTATATCGTCAATAATTGCCTCTGCGGTGGTATTATAAGGAATTTCAAATACCTCAATCAGATTTTCCTTCTTGTTTATCCTGTACTTGCCTCTCAGTTTAAAGGAACCGCGCCCGGTCTCATAAATCTTTTGCATCTGGTCTCTGTCATAGATCAGCTGACCGGCTGTAGAAAAATCAGGAGCAGGCATTGTCTCCAGCAAATCGTGATTTCTGTTTGCTATGAAGGCGGAAGTCGTAAGACAGACTTCCTTAAGGTTAAAAGAACAGATATTGCTGGCCATGCCAACTGCTATGCCCTGATTGGAGTTGACCAGTATGGTCGGAAAGGAGGCCGGCAAAAGCGTCGGCTCCTTCATGGTTCCGGAATAGTTATCTACAAAGTCGACGGCATCTTTCTCCAGACCATCGAAAATCAAAACTGCACTGTCGTCAAGGCGGGCTTCAGTATAACGGGCGGCAGCGTACTGCATGTCCCGGGAATAAACCCGGCCAAAGTTACCTTTGGAGTCAATCCAGGGATGAATCAGAGAACCGTTCCCTCTGGTCAGTCGCACCATCGTCTCATAAATTGTCTGATCTCCGTGAGGATTCAATGCCATGGTCTGGCCTACAATATCAGCCGATTTCGCTCGCGCAGAATTCAGCAGTTTCATCCGGTACATGGTATAGAGCAACTTGCGGTGGGCAGGCTTAAACCCGTCGATCTCCGGGATCGCACGCGATACTATCACACTCATGGCGTAGGGCATGTAGTTATTGAGAAGGGTATCGGTTATCGGCTGCCTGAGAGGGCCATTGTCTGACTGCATCTGCTCGTTATCAAGTCGCACTTGCTGACAATCTGATGTTATCTCCGGCTCATCTACAATCTGCTCAATGTCATCCTCGGTCGCTAAAGACTTATCTTTATCGTCCTGTCCAATGTCATCGATCTTGGTTTTCAAAGATTTCTCATCATCCGCCTGACCGATATCATCGCCGCCGGCTTGTTGAGTCTGCTGATTATCGGGCTGACCGTTATCATCGCCGCCGACTTGTATATTCTGCTCATCTGCCGGCACGCTGTCGCCGCCGGCTTGCAAAGTGTGCCTTATCTCCGGCTGCCTGATTTTTTTCTTTTCAGGCTTTTTTTGCCCGTTATCTGATTCTATTTTCCGCTCTTTGTCGCGAGAGTCCATCTTTCCTCCGATATCAGGCTAAGTCCAACATATCCATGTAGGATTCGCCATAATCTTCAATATACTGTTTTCTGCCAGACAGGTTGTCGCCCAGCAAAAGGTCAAACATTTCCGCTGATTCCTCATAACCGCAGGGCACGATTTCAATCAACTTTCTGGTTTCAGGATTCATCGTGGTAAGCCACATCATGTCCGGCTCATTCTCACCTAATCCTTTTGATCTTTGAATGTGTACGCTGCCTCCGTTCAACTGGTCGAGAATTTCATTTTTCTCCCGGTCACTATAGGCAAATAAGGTGCGCTCAACTTTTTTCACCACATGGGTTATCTCAAATAATGGTGACTCAGCGATAAAAATTTTGCTTTCAGTTATTAAGGTAGGCATCAGACGATAGAACATGGTAAGGATCAGAGTGCGGATCTGAAAGCCGTCGACGTCAGCATCTGTACAAATTATTATCTTGTTCCAGCGCAAGCTGTCAAGATCAAAACTGGCTATTTTGCTGCTATGCTTCGATTTAATCTCCACACCACAGCCCAGTACTTTAATCAGATCAGTAATGATTTCGCTGTTGAAAATCGTTTTATAATCGGCTTTGAGACAGTTCAATATCTTGCCGCGAATAGGAATCACGGCCTGATATTCAGCATCACGGGCCATTTTTACTGAGCCAAGAGCGGAGTTGCCTTCAACGATATAGAGTTCTCGCTTGCTGATATCTTTAGTTCGGCAATCGACGAAGTTTTTAATTCGATTTTGGAAATCCAGATTGCCCATCAGTTTTTTCTTGACATCAAGTCTGGTCTTTTCTGCATTCTCACGGCTGCGTTTATTGATCAGCACCTGATCTAAAATCCTCAACGTCTCCGCTTTGTGCTCAATAAACCATATTTCCAGCTGTGAACGTATCAGGTCAGTCATATATTCTTGAATAAACTTGTTGCTGATAGACTTTTTGGTCTGATTTTCATAACTTGTCAGCGTAGAGAAAGAGCTGGAAATCCAGATGAGACTATCCTCGATATCTGAGAAGGAAATCTTGCTTTCATTGGCTTTGTACTTATTTTCATGCTTGAGTAGACGGTCAAGCTCAGCTACCAGAGCCGAGCGCATGGCACGCTCCGGAGATCCGCCGTGTTCCAGCCAGCTGGAATTATGGAAAAACTCAATTTTGCCGCCTTCGTTATTGAAACAGAAGGCAACTTGGGCCAGTACCTTATAATCGGGTTTATCCGCGCGATCCTTACCCAATCCTTCACCTTCGAAAAAGAATGGTTCTGAGATCCCTTTGCCCCCGTCCAGCTCCTGGACAAAGCCAAGTATGCCCTCCGGATAATAAAATTCTGTAGTCTCATCGGCCAGCTTATCGATAAAGATAAAACGTACACCGGCATTAACAATAGCCTGCCGCTTCAAAATAATATGGAAATTTGCGGCAGGGATCTCAATCTCTGTGAACACCTCACGGTCAGGTTTCCAGTGCTGGATGGTTCCTGTGCGTCTGCTGCCGGTCTCGGTCTTGGAGAGGCCGCCAATGTTCTCACCTTTTTCAAAGTGCAGTTCATATTTATAGCCATCGCGCATAGATATCACATCGAAAAACTCGGAAGCATACTGCGTCGCGCAGGCACCCAGGCCGTTGAGTCCTAAGCTGTATTCATAATGAAAGCCTTCGTTTGTTCTGTATTTACCGCCGGCATAAAGCTCACAGTAAACGAGCTCCCAGTTGTAGCGTTTTTCTCTCTGGTTGTAGTCAACCGGAATGCCGCGTCCGTCATCCTCAACTTTAATACTGTGATCGGCGTATCTGGTCACAGTGATCCTGCTGCCATAACCTTCGCGCGCCTCATCAATGGAATTGGATAATATTTCAAAGAAAGACTGTTCCGTGCCGCTCAGATCATCAGAACCAAAAATTACCGATGGTCTTTTGCGGACACGATCGGCACCCTTGAGTGCGCTGATACTCTCATTGTCATACTCTCTTGCATTGTTCATTAAATAGCTCCTCCCGGATAACAGCTGCCCTCAGCCTCGATAGAAATATTAACTCAAAAAAAGATAATTTACCAAAATCCAAAAAATACCTGCTTAATCCCCGGCCAGCTCGCGTGCGGTCTTAATTTCACGCAAACGGGGTATGTAGAAGATGCGGAAGCAGTTGAGAATCACCAGCAAGGTCACCCCAACATCAGCAAACACTGCCAGCCACATGGGCATGTAGCCAAAGGTGGCCAGGAGCAGGAACAGGAACTTGACCCCCAGAGCGAAAGCGACATTCTGACGGACAATCCTCCGCGTCTTCCTGGCAATAATTAAGCCTTTCAGCAGGGCGGACAGATCGTCCTTCATTAATACGACATCCGCAGCTTCTATGGCAGCGTCACTGCCAACACCGCCCATTGCGATACCGACATCTGCGGCAATAAGAACCGGAGCATCATTTAGCCCGTCGCCTACAAAACCAATGGTGCCGTTTTGATTAGCGGCTTTAGTTTTTTCCATCCAGGCGACTTTATCTTGTGGCAAGAGTGAAGCATACACCTCATCTATACCTGCTTCGCCTGCTATCTCACGAGCGAAGACTTCGTTGTCACCTGTGAGGAGAGCCATACGCTCAACGCCCTCTTTGCGCAAAGCGGAAATTGTCTCTGCCGCCTCCGCCTTCAGCTCATCACGGATGACAATATGTCCCAGATAACGAGTATTTTCAACCGGTTCAGCCTGCTTGACCTCCTCATAACTGCGCCCCTCTCTGAAGCCCGGAATTATAGCAACGTGGCTCATAGCCCAGGCTTGCCCTTCACAACCATCAAAGAGAGCGTATTCATGCAGCTCCAACATTTTCATCAGCGCCGCGTTGCCGATGTAAACAGTAGCCGGATACTTTATCTCAAGAGATAGGTTATTGTTTTCTTCGATTACGCCACGCATACCTTGACCGGGCAAGGCAATAATATCTGTCAGGCCGCTGCCGGAAAGGCTGATACCAAGGCCTGAAGCATAATTGACAATGCTTTCTGCTATCGGGTGCGTTGATCCTTGCTCCATAGTGGCGGCCAAGGCGATAAACTTTCGTTCGTTCACATCTTCTTCAGCATGGCTGAACAGGACACTGAATTTGCCCTTAGTCAGAGTGCCTGTCTTATCAAAGGCAAGTTCGCGCAGCTCAGCGAGATTCTCCAAGTCATTGCCCCCCCTTATTAAAACACCGTTTCGAGAAGACATGCCCAGGCCTGCAACGAAAGAGAGCGGAACTGAGATTACAAAAGCGCAGGGACAGGATACAACGAGGAAAGTCAATCCACGGTAAATCCAGGTCGCAAAACTTTGATCTGCGAAGAGCAGGGGCGGAACAATAGACACCAGTGCCGCCAGCCCGACTACAATAGGCGTATAAACACGGGCAAAGCGTGTGACGAATGATTCGGAGCGGGCTTTGCGCGAGGAGGCCTCTTCAACCAATACCATCACCCGGCTGGCTGTTGAGTTTTGGTAGGTAGTTTGGGCCCTGAGGCGCAGAAGGCCGTCGCCATTGATACTGCCGCTTAAAACACTGCTGTTTTCCTGCACCTCGAGTGGCATGGATTCTCCGGTAATAGCTGCGGTGTTTAAACTGCTTTGTCCGCTTATGATTACACCATCTGTGGGGATAAGTTCTCCGGGCTTGACTTCCAGGACATCTCCGACCTGAATAAGAGCGGGATCAATGCGGCGGACATCGTCTGCGCTAACCAGATTCGCATAAGGCGCGGTAATATCCAGCAAATCTGAAATCGACTGACGCGACCTCCCTACTGCAAAATCCTCCAGAAGCTCACCGACTTGATAAAGGATCATGACTAATGCGGCCTCAAAGTATTCTCCCAGTATCACTGCTCCTATAGTGGCAACAGACATGAGAAAATCCTGGTCGAGCACAAAGCCGGCAAGCAATTTGCGTCCGGCGTTAAGCATTACTTTGTAGCCGCTGAGCAGCCAGGCAGCAAGAATAAGTACTATAGCGAGCTCATTTTGCTGCCAGAGAAACCTGGCCATCAAACCTAAGACAAGGCAAATTATGGCAATGGAAAATATAACTATTCTCCCCCGACTGCCGGAACCGCTTTCGTCGTTTTTCTGACAGCAGTCTGCCGGACAATTGCTAATCTTATCGTAATTCATTTCCGGTGTCTTCTCGCTCATCTTATTATCAGATCTCCCTATACGTGTTTTCTCTTGATTCCAAATAATAAACAATTACATCTGGTGCGTTTTTTCACTGCGAGCTGAATTTTCATCTCTGGCGCCAGTAATATCTCTAGATTTGTTATCATCTCAAGCTCTAGTCACATCCTGAGCTTTATTTTCACCTTGTGTTCTATTCACATCCTGAGCTTCATTTTCTTCTCATACTCTATTCGCAGCTCAAGCTCTCTTCAAAGCACGGCTCTCATCGATATGCGTCTTCACCACATCGTAAATATCAATGACATGCTCGTCGGACAGGCTGTAATAAATATACTTTCCCTCTCGCCGGCTCTTGACGATATTATTTTGTCTCATGAGACGGAGCTGATGTGATACCGCTGAATCAGACAGACCGAGCAATTCTGCTAAATGACTGACACAGAGCTCTCCATGCCGCAGAGCAGATACAATCAGAACACGCGTGCCGTCACTGAGCACAGAGAAAAAGTCCGCCAGTTGCGTAATTTCTCCTGACTGGGGCATTTGCTTTTTGATTTTCTTCAGTTCTGAATGCCTGGCGCCGTTCTCAGCAGACATGCATTTCCTCCCATAATTTAATGCATTCATTCCTACATTTGAGCAAGTGTTCAATTGATTATACGGGAAATTATGAATTTCTGTCAATCATGAGATCAGCATCGCCTTCATACGATGAAGAGTGTGCATTGATGTTAAGAAATATGAAAATACCTTTTTGGCGCAGAGCAAGAATTTACCAATAGAGATCTTCATCGATCGTGGATAAAATTCGTTGTGAAAGATTTGTAACCTGTATATTATTCATATATTTCCTTCTCGTCTTTTCAAAACTGCCAACATTACACTAAAGATTATTTAATTGGTATTACGGTTCATTATTGAATTAGACAAAATATAGATATTTTTCCGTCCGGTTCGTTCTTGAACTGTATAACCTTACAAATCTGATATATATTCATATTTATGCTTGATTATACGTATAAGAGGCGTATAATTGTAAAAACCAAGAAAATATGCAATCAAAGGAGCGTGTCTCTTATGTCTGACAACATCAAAAAAATTGTTCTGGCCTATTCGGGTGGTTTGGATACCTCTGTAATCATTCATTGGCTCAAAGATAACTATCCCGGCTGTGAAATTATCGCCGTCTCCGGCAATGTAGGTCAGGGTGATGAATTGGACGGATTGGAGGAAAGAGCGCTGCAAACCGGCGCCTCCAAGTTGTATGTGGAAGATCTTAAGGAAGAGTTTGTCACCGGGTACATCTACCCTACACTTAAAGCCGGTGCCAAATACGAGAACGAATACCTGCTTGGCACCTCCTTTGCGCGCCCTGTAATTGCCAAACGTCTTGCAGAGATAGCAATACGAGAGGGAGCCGACGCAATCTGTCACGGCTGCACAGGCAAGGGCAACGATCAGGTACGCTTTGAGCTGAGCATCAAAGCCTTCGCTCCGGACATAAAAATTATTGCCCCCTGGCGCGTTTGGGATATTAAATCGCGTGAGGATGCCATCGACTACGCAGATGCTCACAATATCCCCCTCAAAATCAACAGGGAAACAAACTATTCAAAAGACAAGAACCTCTGGCATCTCTCCCACGAAGGAATGGATTTGGAGGATCCTGCTAACGAACCAACCTATAACAAAGCCGGTTTCTTGGAAATGTGCGTCTCCCCTGAGCAGGCTCCCGACCAACCCACTTATTTCACCCTTTCATTTGAAGAGGGTGTGCCGGTAGCCATCGACGGTCAGAAGCTAAATCCGGTTGAGCTCATCGAAAAGCTCAACCACTTGGGCGGTCAAAACGGGATCGGCCTGCTCGACCTGGTGGAAAATCGGCTTGTGGGCATGAAATCACGCGGAGTGTATGAAACGCCGGGCGGCACCATCCTGTACAAAGCACACGAAATACTGGAAAGCATAACTCTGGATCGTGAAACCCAGCACTACAAACAGCTGGTGGCTCAACGCTATGCTCAGCTGGTCTATTTCGGCCAGTGGTTTACCCCGCTGCGCGAAGCCTTGGATGCTTTTGTCGACCAGACCCAAAAAACAGTAACAGGAGAGGTAAAATTAAAGCTTTATAAGGGTAATATTATCAGTGCCGGCGTGAGCTCGCCTTACTCGCAGTATAACCCGGAGCTGGCCACCTTTAACGAGGACGATATTTATGACCAGAACGACTCCAAGGGATTTATCAATTTGTTTGGATTGCCCATCGAAGTGCATGCCCGCATGTTAGCCAATAGCCGGGCCCAAGAGGCTTAGGGCGGGCGCTATGAAAAAGCTTTGGATGGGGCGAACCGACGCCGACGTATTCCCGGCTGCGAGTGCCTTTAACTCATCAATAGCCACGGACAGTCGCATGTACCGTCAGGATATAGACGGCTCGATCGCTCATGCTGCCATGCTGGGTCATACCGGCATCATTTCCTCCGGCGACGCAGATGCCATCATCACCGGCCTGCTGCAGATTAAGCAGGATATCGACAGCGGTGCTCTGGCCATTGACCCTGACAGCGAAGACATTCATACCTTTATCGAGCTTACCTTAACCGACCGTATCGGCGAAGCGGGCAAGCGCCTCCATACCGGCCGCAGCCGCAACGACCAGGTAGCTCTGGACCTTAGATTGTATCTGAACGAACAATATAACATACAAAAGGAGCTGCTGGCAGGGCTGATACAAATCCTGACCGACCTTGCTGAGGAGCATGACGAAACCATCATGCCCGGCTATACCCATCTGCAGCGGGCACAGCCTGTGACCTTTGGACATTATCTGCTCGCTTACGCAGCAATGTTTCTTAGGGACATCGGCCGCCTTGAGGACGCCCGCGTTCGGCTCTTACACTCACCTTTGGGTGCAGGCGCATTGGCAGGTACCAGTTACCCTGTCGATCGCCAAATGCCTGCCGCAGCTCTGGCTTTTCCCGAGGTCTGTATCAATTCCATCGATGCAGTTTCCGATCGGGATTTTGTGCTGGAAACTGCTTTTTGGCTCAGTATGGTTATGACCCATCTGTCCCGCTTATGTGAAGAGATAATTATGTTCTCTTCCCGGGAATTTGACTTCATTGAGCTAAGTGAAGCATATTCCACCGGGTCGAGCATAATGCCGCAAAAGAAAAACCCCGACATCGCTGAGCTGATCCGGGGCAAAACAGGCAGAGTCTTCGGTGCATTAACCGCGCTGCTTACTATGATTAAGGGGCTTCCGCTGGCCTACAACAAGGATATGCAGGAGGACAAGGAGCTGATATTTGACGCCCTGGATACAGTTGCCTGCTGTCTGCCGCTGATGCAGGGTATGCTCGCCACTATGAACCCCAACAAGGAATCCATGCGCCGCGCCGCAGCCGAAGGATTTCTCAACGCCACTGATTGCGCCGATTACCTGACTAAAAAGGGGCTGCCCTTCCGGGAGGCTTATAAAATCGTAGGTGAGCTGGTCTCTCATGCTCAGCAGGCCGAAAAGACCCTTGAAGATCTGTCCTTAACTGAACTTAAGACCTTTTGCTCGCTCTTTGAAGATGATGTGTACACCTCAATCTCTCTTGAACAATGTGTACGGGCACGAAACTCTCAGGGCGGTACCTCGCCCGAGTCGGTACGAAAGCAAATTATTAAAATAAGGGATGAACTTTATGATGAATAATATTTTTTCAGCGGCAGTAATGGAACCGCCTGCCCTCACATCTATTACCCCGGAAATTATTTCGATTACCAAGGTACCGGGCGCAGGCCCCATGAAGCATCTGCTTAAGCTTCAGGACCTGAGTGAAGCCAAGCTGTCAGCCCTGCTGGATTCAGCGGATCGGCTGAAGAAGGAGAAACAACAGGGCATTAACTACCCTTACTTAAAGGGCAAAACGCTGGGCATGATATTTGAAAAGGCCTCTACCCGCACCCGTATTTCCTTCGAGGCAGGTATGTATCAGCTGGGAGGTTCGGCTCTCTTCCTGAGCTCGAACGACCTGCAAATCGGCCGCGGCGAGCCTATTGAGGACACAGCCAGAGTTCTTTCCCGCTATCTGGACGGAGTGATGATTCGTACTTTCTCTCAGCAAATGGTGGAAACTCTGGCCGCTTACAGCAGTATTCCGGTGATTAACGGCCTGACCGATTACGCCCATCCCTGCCAGGTGCTGGCAGACCTGATGACTATCCGGGAATACAAGGGACGGCTGAACGGACTGAAAATGGCCTATATCGGCGACGGCAACAACATGGCTAATTCTCTGATGGCAGGTGCTGCTCTGACAGGGATTGAGCTGACCATTGCCTGCCCTGAGGGCTACCATCCTGATCCGGAGCTAACCAAATGGGCTCAAGCCCGTTCCCAGCTTCTGATTACCGACTCTCCGGAACAGGCAGTCTGTGGCGCTGACATTGTTTATACCGATGTATGGTCTTCCATGGGTCAGGAGAGCGAAGTCGAAAAGCGTAGAATAGACTTTGCCGGTTATCAGGTTAACCAGGCACTGATGGAAAAAGCTCAGCCCGGCGCCATGGTGATGCATTGCCTGCCCGCCCACCGCGGAGAGGAAATTAGCGCCGAGACGCTTGAGAGCCATGCCAATGAGATTTTTGATCAGGTTGAAAACCGTCTCCATGCCCAAAAGGCCGTGCTGCTGGAACTCCTGGGCTAGTCTGATCAGGCAGGGTATTGTCCTGCCGCTGCTGCTATAGGAACGAATCAGTCCGGTAATTGAGTCTTCCTGATTTCCGGTTCAGTCTTCTTTTGCATTTTTGTATCCGGTTGACGAAAATCAACAATCAGATTAAGCTCGACATATCGGTTATGAAATATTCCACTAAATAATTTTGCGGAAATAGTCTATATCATAAGCACTGAACGCAGTGAAGCAAACCTGCATCAGGCAGGCTATCGTCAGGCAGGCTAGATCCATATTTAGTCAGGCGGAGAAACTATGGTTATCTGGAATACAAGCAAAGAATGCATGTCGACTGAAGATCGGCGCCTGCTGCACGATGCGCGGCTGCGCAAATTAGTCGACCGCCTCTATCATCATGTGCCTTTTTATCGGCAGCTCATGCAAGAGCGAAACCTTACTCCCGTTGATATTTCAGGCATTTCTGATATCGTTCTGCTGCCTTTCACTGTCAAGGATGACCTGCGGGACAACTATCCTTACGACCTCTTCGCTGCTGCGGAGACTGAGATCGTGCGTCTGCACGCTTCCTCGGGAACGACCGGCAAACCTACGGTGGTGGGCTATACCCGCCGTGACATTGAGGTTTGGCAGGAGTGTGTTGCCCGCTGTCTGACCATGGCCGGTATCGGTATCGGAGACAAGATTCAGGTAGCCTACGGCTACGGTCTGTTTACCGGCGGTCTCGGCATTCATTACGGCGCTGAGAACCTGGGCGCTACAGTAATTCCTATCTCGGCAGGCAATACCCGCCGACAGCTGGACTTCATGGTCGATCTGGGCACCACTGCCATCGCCTGCACACCCTCCTATCTGGCCCATGTCATGGAAAACATTATTGAAAACAATCTGAAAGACCGGCTCAAGCTGCGCGTGGCCATCTGCGGCGGCGAGCCCTGGACCGTGGAACTGCGCCGCAAGATAGAAGACGGACTGGGCATCGAACTCTTTGACATCTACGGCTTGAGCGAAATTATGGGACCCGGAGTCGCTCAGGACTGTCATCTGCACCAAGGCAGCCATATCATGGACGATCATTTTTATGCCGAAGTGGTAGATCCGGACACCCTGGAAACTCTGCCGGACGGAGAAACAGGCGAGCTGGTCCTCACCACTCTGACCAAAGAGGGCATCCCCTTGCTGCGTTATCGCACCAAGGACCTTACTTCGATCACTCACGAACCTTGTGCCTGCGGCCGTACCTCCGCCCGAATCTCCCGCTTCAAAGGCCGCTCCGATGACATGCTCATCATCCGCGGTGTCAACGTCTTCCCTTCGCAGATCGAAGCAGCTCTCTTCGAAATCAGTGAGACGAGACCTCAGTATCAGGTTGTGGTCGACAGGGTAAACGACTACGACACCTTTGAGATCGCAGTGGAGATTGACGCCTGCCTGTTCTCCGATGAAGTCAGTACGCTGGAGAACCTCTCCCGCCGCATCAGCGAAACGCTGCAAAACACCATTGGCCTCCACCCTACGGTGAAGCTGGTAGAACCTAATACACTGGACCGTTCCGACGGCAAAGCAAAACGAGTCATCGACAAACGCAGGCTTTTCTAAACGCCCTTTGCAGAGACAATTCAAGGAGTATATTATGGCAAAACAATTATCCGTCTTTCTGGAAAACCGCAGCGGCCGTCTGCGTCAATTGGCCGGCCTGCTGAAAGAAGCCGGCATTAATATCTTATCCTTCAATCTGGCTGAAACATCCGACTACGGCATGCTCAGGCTGATGGTGGATGAGCCTGAACAGGGAGTCGCCGCTCTGGCCGCCGGAGGATTCGCAGCCGATCTGACCGATGTCCTGATCGTCCATATTCCGGCCCGCATGGGCAGCCTGTCCGAGCTGCTGGACCTGCTGGGTGACACGTTTAATATAAAATATATGTATCCTTATCAAACGCAGGAGCCTAACGCGGGCATGGTGATGAAAATCAGTGATATGGCCGCGGCGAAGCAGCTCATTAAAGACGCAGGTTATACAGTTGAATAAAAAGCACATTGACACATTAATTCTTTTAAGATGATGCTGACTCGCAGCCTCGCTAAACTTCCCGGCCTTGACTGGCCTTGCTGGCGTTATCCGACAGTGGCTTCGAGCAACAGCGAAGCAATGAGACTGATCGATGAGAATCAGTTCGACCGCGCTCTGATTTGGGCTGATCAACAGACTGCCGGCCGTGGTCAGCACGGGAAAAGTTTCTTTTCCCCTCCGGACAAAGGGCTTTATCTCAGTTTTATCTGGAATGACTCTTATGAGCTGCCGGATATGCAGGCTGCGACTTTGCGGGCTGGACTCCTGCTGGCGCAAACTGTAGATTCATGGCTGAGTAAAGCTGATTACGAAAACTCCGCTCTCGCAGGCAAATATTGCAGCCGCATCAAATGGATAAATGACCTCATTTTGCGCGAGCGCAAAGTAGCCGGCATTCTCTGGGAACATTATAAATCACATAATATTCTAGGCATCGGGATAAATCTGTTTCCGGCTGAACTGCCTGAAGATATTGCCTCGACAGCAGGAAGTGTCTTCCCCGCTCAAACGGATTTAGATCAGGATAAAATGGTTGCCGGCCTGTGGCGGAAACTAGACCATGGTCTATTTTTCAGTGATTGGTCACTGGATGAGACAGAACTGAGATCTCGCCTGCTGCCGAACGGGCTCCCTGATCCTCTTCCGCCAATCCGTTAGACGATCTTCTGCCTTGACTACAAAGAAATAATTTCTCCACGCATCTATCCACAAACCTCTCGCGCATCTCCACCGCAGGAATGTATTTATAATTATTCCTTATAGCAGATATTCATAGATTCTCATTTACGAAAAATTCATATTTACAAGCTTGACAAGCAAAGATTGTAATCTCATAATGGCAGAAAGTTAAAATCATTTATATAATTATTTTAACTAATTTATTGAAGCATTTGCTTGCAACTAGCTGCTTGGAGGTTAAGCATGATTACAGAAGAAGTAGTAAAGATAATAACCGATCTTTTGGGTGTAGATGAATCAAAAGTTACTTTCGACGCACGCCTTATTGAAGATCTTAATGCTGATTCACTGGATGCTGTAGAACTGGCTATGACTTTGGAAGAGCATTTCAAGATCCAGGTCTCGGATGAAGAAGTCGAGCACATGTCAACAGTAGGCGAAATCGCTGAAACCATCAAGCTCCGCAGACCTGACCTTGAGATTTAAGTAATGGACAGTAAAGAGCTGAAAGAGATCATTGCAGTTTTTCGCGCAAGCGGACTGGAAAAGATGACTCTGGAAACTGCTGACTGCAAATTAACACTGGAAGCTGCCGGACCGGCCACTGCGCTGAATGCTCCCGCTCAGCCGACTCCGCTGATAAATGGAGAAAACGATCCGCCGGAGATTTCTGTCGCAGCACATAAGGATCAGCCGCAGGCCGTCCAATTAAAGGAAGTGCGCGCGCCTCTGGTGGGAATTTTTTACCGCGCTCCCGGGGAAGACGCCGAGCCCTACGTGAATGTCGGCGATAAGGTCAAAAAGGGACAGACCCTCTTTATTCTGGAAGCTATGAAGATGTTGAACTATATTGAAGCTCCCTGTGACGGAATAATCCGCAGCATTAAAGCGGAGAACGCAGTCATGGCGGAATTCGATCAAGTCCTGATGGAAATCCAGCCGGACAATCCGGCGGATGATCAGTCAGATACTCGTTAGGTAATCCTGCTAAATGTTTAATAAAATACTCATTGCCAATCGTGGCGAAATCGCCATTCGTGTTATGCGCACCTGCCGCGAGATGGGCATCGCTACAGTCATGGTGCATTCAACCGCTGACAGGGAAGCACTGCACACACAGCTGGCTGCAGAAACAGTCTGCATCGGCGGCCCTCGTCCGGAAGACTCTTATCTAAACATTCCCGGCATTTTGCAGGCAGCGCTGTCTACAGGCTGTGACGCCATTCATCCCGGATATGGGTTTCTGGCAGAGAGTGCGGAATTCGCCGAGCTGGCGGAGGCTGCCGGGATCTGCTTTATCGGGCCCAAAGCGGAAACTATCCGCCGGCTGGGAGATAAGGCCAACGCCCGCCGGTTGATGGAAGAGGCAGGGCTGCCCACAATCCCCGGCTCCACAGGATTACTGAGTTCTGCCGATGAAGCGCTCAGAATAGCGGCTGAAACAGGATATCCCGTGCTGCTGAAAGCTACAGCCGGCGGCGGCGGGCGCGGCATGCGCCGCATAGATAAGCCGGAACAAATGGAAGAGGGCTTGCAATCAGCCAGACGCGAAGCAAAACTTAGCTTTGATGACGAAGGCGTTTATCTGGAAAAACTGATCCTGAATCCTAAGCATCTGGAAATCCAGATCCTGGCTGACAGTCACGGAAATATTATTCAGCTGGGCGAACGCGACTGCTCACTGCAGCGCAAGCGACAAAAAATGATTGAAGAGTCACCCTGCTCTGTGCTCTCAGACGATATTCGCCAAAAACTGGGTGAAGCTGCCGTTAAGGCAGGCAGAGCGGCAGATTATCTGGGCGCCGGCACAGTAGAATTTATTCTCTCTCCGGAAGGGGAATTCTATTTCATGGAAGTAAACACCCGCATCCAGGTTGAGCATCCGGTTACCGAAGTCTTGACGGGACTTGATTTAGTGCGCGAGCAGATCCGCATTGCCAGCGGAGCCAAGCTGGCTCTGACTCAAAATGAAGTCGAGCTGCGAGGACACGCCATCGAATGCCGCATCAATGCTGAATCGCCCATTAACGGATTTCGTCCTTCACCCGGCCGGATCGAGCAGTTCAATCTGCCCGGCGGTTTCTCGGTCAGGGTTGACTCGGCCATGTATTCCGGCTGTGAGATTCCGCCCCACTATGATTCTCTGATTGCCAAACTGATCGTGCATGGCAACTCACGCAGAGACGCCATCAGACGCATGCGCCGCTGCCTGGAAGAACTGATAATCGACGGAGTGGATACCAATGTCGGACTCTTATATGTACTGCTCTTTGAAAACGATGTCATCCGCGGTGATTACAACACCGGCTATGTGGAGGACAATATGAAACAGCTGCTTAATTATGCCAGCTTAATGGAGTCAGAATGATACAAAATTCTTTTGGACGACGCAGAATGCAGTTGCTAAGAATGGATCAACTCACCCGGCGCAGACAGCCAACTCCGGCGAGAGAGGTTGAGACGGATCTTTTCACACATTGCCAGGCTTGCGGAAAATCCTCCGCCAAAAAGCAATGGCAGGAAGGACTGGAATGCTGTCCCTCCTGCGGCAGACACACCCGCATATCCGCAGCGCTGCGAATTTCACAAATAATGGACGAGGGCGCTGTCTCGATTGATCAGGCAGCGGAATTTGTCGATCCCCTCACCTTTCCCGGTTATGAGGAAAAATGGCTGGCTGCGGCTGAAAACAGCGGCGCAGATGAAGCAATTCACTTTGTCCGGGGCAGTATTGAAGGCAGCCCTGTTATCTTTGGTGCCATGGATCCTCAATTCTTGATGGGATCAATGGGGAAAATCGTCGGAGACCGGGTTGTAAGCGCCTTCGACAAAGCAGCAGAATATAATCTGCCGGTGGTGATTGTTGCCTGCAGCGGCGGCGCACGCATGCAGGAAGGCATCATCAGCCTGATGCAGATGCGCAGGACAGCGGAAGCCGTGACCCGGCACCGGCAGGCCGGCAGACTGTTCGTCTCTGTTTTATCCGATCCGACTACAGGCGGAGTAACCGCCAGTTTTGCCATGCTGGGAGATATTATCCTGGCCGAGCCTGACGCGCTGATCGGGTTTGCCGGACCGCGGGTGATTAAAGAGACGATCCAATGCGATCTGCCCGTGGGCTTTCAGTCGGCTGAATTCCAGGTCAGACACGGCTTCGTTGACCGCATTGTGGAGCGGCGGAATCTGAGGTCTGAACTGGCGCAGATTCTTCGTTTGCACGAGAAACAGCCGGAGGGCCGGCAAGGACCAGCTTCTGCTGAGGATTCCGCTGTAAATTTTGTCGCTGAATCTGCATCCATGAACTTTGCTGAAACCGGAGCGACCGAAATTGTTGCCATACCAGACGCAAATTTTTCTGACGACGGAGCATCAGATTTGTCGGTATCGGCAATCTCCGACTCAGCCGCGGAGGGCCCAGTCCTTGCTGAAGAAACAGACAGAAAGCCGACACCCTATGAAAGAGTCATGCTGGCGCGCGACCCGAAGCGCAAGAAGCCCGCTGCCATTTTGCAGGAACTTTGCACCGACATCGTTGAGCTCAAAGGTGATCGCTGCTACGGTGATGATCCCGCGCTGCGCGGGGGGCTGGCACGGCTGAACGGTAAGCCGATCACATATATCTATATAGAGAAAGGCAGCAATCTTAATAGCCAGATCTACCATAATTTTGGTATGCCCGAGCCTGAAGGCTATCGCAAAGCAGCGCGCCTGATGAAGCAGGCAGAACGCTTTAACCGCCCCATTCTGACAATTATCGACACACCGGGTGCTTATCCCGGAGTCGGAGCGGAAGAGCGCGGACAAGGCGAAGCGATTGCCTCAAACTTGTCCCTGATGTCTTGCTTAAGTGTGCCTTTGATATCTGTCATCACCGGAGAGGCCGGCAGCGGCGGCGCCCTGGCAATCGCCTGCTCGGACAGGCTGTATATGCTGGAGAATGCTGTTTATACAATCCTCTCTCCGGAAGGGTTCGCTACCATACTTTGGAAAGACGGCAAACGAGCTGAGGAAGCTGCGGAAGTTATGAAGCTTACCGCTGCAGATATGCTGGAATACGGAGTTTGCGACCGTGTCTTCCCTGACGACTTGTCCGGCTTAAAGGAACAGCTGGCTGCTGATCTGGATATTCCCGACTTTGCCGCTGATCCGGAAAATCCCGCCATCGTACGCCGGGGAGAATATGAATTGAGGAAGTCTTTATGAAATTATCGCTGCTAAGCTGTGGCAAAGCGCTGGGCAAACGTGTGGTGGATAACAACTATTTTGCCTCTTATCTGGACACCTCTGATCAGTGGATCCGCGAACGATCAGGAATAGTCACGCGCCATTGGGTAAAAGACGAAAGTACACTTGATCTGGCGGCGGCTGCTGCGACAGACTGTCTGGACAAGCTGCCTGATTTCGACCGCTCGCGAATCAGTGTCGTAATCTGTGCCAGCGTGACCACAGACGAAGCAGTGCCTGCCATCTCCGCCATGCTGCAAAAGGAACTGGCTCTCGACACCGACATCATGACCTTTGATCTCAATGCGGCCTGCAGCGGTTTCGTTTACTCTCTGGAAGTAGCACGTAATCTGCTCAAAGTCAGGACTCCGGGGAGTGCGGCTCTGGTAGTAGGAGCGGAAAGACTCTCGCGCACAATTGATCCTGAAGACCGTTCCTCCTGCTTTCTGTTTGGCGACGGGGCAGGCGCATCATTATGGACCTTAAACGAAGGCGAAGAGGATTATTTTGCAGCCAAGACTGTAGGCATGCGCGACATACTGTCACTTAGCCACACGGAACCGATTATGATGGACGGACGCGCAGTATTCCGCTTCGCAGTCAGCGAGATGTCCGAGGTAATCCGTAAAGTACTGGCGCAAGCCTCCCTGTCCCCCGAAGATGTCGACCTTTATCTCTTGCATCAGGCGAATCAGCGCATTATTGATGCGATTATGCGCGAATTACAGCTTCCTGCCGAGCGTTTCCCTACAAATATTGACCGCTGCGGCAATACCTCTTCAGCCAGTATCGGCATTCTCATGGAAGAATTATTCAGCTCCGGACAACTGGACGGCCAGAAGACACTTTGCCTGGCAGGCTTTGGCGGCGGCATGGCCTGCGGAGCTATTTTACTGAAAGGACACGAAAATTATGTGGTTAGATGAGACTTTCAATCTGAAATATCCCCTCCTGGAAGGTGGCATGGCTTACGTCGGCACGGCGGAATTTGCCGCTGCCGTCAGTGAAGTAGGGGCTCTGGGTCAAATCGGATCCGGCTCAATGCCTGCGGCAATGGTCCGCGCGGCGATTCATCGCGTACGTGAATTAACAGACCGTCCCTTCGGCGTAAATGTCATGCTTATGAATCCCGCGGCCGATGAGATTGCCGGGATTCTGGCAGAAGAGGAGGTCCCTCTGATAACCACCGGTGCCGGCAGTCCGGGCAAATACATGTCGATGTGGAAGGATGCCGGCTGCAAGGTTATACCTGTAGTGCCTTCGCTGGCTCTGGCACAGCGTATGGAGCGTCAGGGCGCTGACGCGGTTGTCGCTGAAGGACAGGAAGCCGGCGGCCATATTGGCGAGCAGACCTCAATGGTTCTCTGGCCGTTAATCGCTGACAACATCTCTATACCCATGATCGCCGCCGGCGGCATCGCTGCCCCCAGACAAGTCAGAGCGGCGATTGAACTGGGAGCGGAGGGCTTTCAGCTGGGCACTCTCTTCCTGTCAGCTGAGGAAGCTCCTATCCACCCCGCTTATAAAGAGGCTGTGCTGAAGGCGACAGATACTAAGATCACAGTGATGGGCCGCACGGGCGGAGTTCCCTGCCGTGTCCTGAAGAATAAATTCTCCCGCGACTATATGGTGAAAGAACGCGAAGGCGCTGACATTCAAGAACTGGAAGAGCTGCTGATCGGTTCACTGAGGAGCGCTGTGGAGCATGGCGATGATGAAAAAGGCGCCTTTATGATGGGACTGGCGGCCGCACAAATAACAGAGATAAAACCTTTAAGCAGGCTCCTGGAGGATCTCTTCCGGGGAGTAAATATTCCTCCGTCGGGAAAACCGCCGGTGAGACATCATTCTGAGGATATTTCTGAGGATACTATTGTCAGGTGAGCAGTGAAATTATGACAAATAAATGGGTTTTTCTTTATGGCGGGCAAGGATCACAACAGCCCGGCATGGGTTTAGATTTTGCCCTGGAGTTCCCTGACGACAGCTTCTATCGCAGCCCTTATTGCAGTGAAGAAGAATTGACCTGTCTGCTGGATCCATCTTTCACAAGGATTCACGAAACCCGTTACGCTCAGGTAGCTTTGACGTTATTTGCTCTGACAGTGACGAGGCTTTTGCAAAAAGAAAACATCAATCCGGGTGCCGCCTTAGGACTGAGTGCGGGTGAATTTCCCGCTCTGGCCGCAGCTAATGTTTACTCGCCTGAAGAGGCCCTGGAGATTATAAAACGAAGAGCCAGGCTGATGTCACTTCGTCTGGAAAAAAGGCGCAAGGAAGGCCATGATGACGGCATGCTGGTTGTCCTCGGGTTAAAAAGGGAAGCCCTTGAAGCTGTCCTGCCGCTCTTCCCTGCTGTGTCCCTGGCTAATATTAATGCCGAAACTCAGCTGACAGCAGCCGGTCCCAAAGATGATCTGGAGCTTTTGCGTCAACATCTGCCGGAGGCAGGAGCAAAGAGAGCTTTATTGCTCGAAGTGGAAGGCGCTTTTCACAGCAAGGTCTTCAACCCGGATGTTGAAGAACTGCGCAAAGTATTGCTCGCTGCCGGCAGCGCCGGAAAACCTCAGGCAGAATTGCCCCTCAACATCCTCGGCAGGCCTGTAACTGAGCCTGATGATTCAAAGCAGCAAAGAGATGCTGATCAACCAAGTGACATATATCAACAAGGTGATACCGATCACCCCTCTGATTCGGAGAATCCTTATACTCCGGAGCGGCGGACAGAAATCTATGCCGACCTCATGTCCAGACAGATGTCAAGCGTAACCCGGCTGGATGACTGTTTCAGCTATCTTTTAGATCATGGGTATACGAATTTTGTCGAGATCGCGCCTCAGGCAGTACTGACACCACTCCTGCGTCGTCGCTCCAGGGACTTGAATTTACGCCACATCAGCAGTGTGGAGACATTTAATAATTTTGTAGCTGAGATAAAAGGATCACAGAGATAAAAGTACACTTAAGGAGATCTGAATGGCCAAAGATAACGCGGAAAACAAACAGGTAGTTCTAGTCACAGGCGGAGGTCGAGGAATTGGCAGCGCGATTGTTCGCGCTCTGGCAACGCCGCAACGATTAGTCTATGTGCATTATGGAACATCCAAAGACGACGCTGAAGCTTTGGCTTCAGAACTAAACTCCGGCGGCAAACCCGCCCGCACCATCAGTGCCGATCTTTCGGACTCTGCCTCCTGCCAAAAATTAATCGGCGGCATCGTGGCTGAGACCGGCAGGCTGGATATTGTAGTAAATAACGCCGGCATAACTCGAGATCAGCTGGCTGTTCGCATGAGTGATGCGGATTACGATGAAGTAATTCAAGTAAATCAGAAGGCCATCTTCATTATCATGCGCGAGGCCGCCAAGAGCATGATACGTCAACGCTGGGGCCGGATAATAAATATCAGCAGTGTTGTCGGCTTAAAAGGCAATGCCGGGCAAATAAATTATGCTGCCAGCAAAGCGGCTGTAATTGCCATGACTAAGTCGCTGGCTCTGGAGCTGGCTGCCCGCAATATAACGGTCAACTGCATCGCCCCCGGCTTTATTGAGACAGATATGACAGCAGAGCTATCTGACGAAATTCATCAAGTCTATCAGCAGACAATTCCTCTGCATCGCTTCGGCCGGCCGGAAGACATAGCTGCGATGGCAGCTTTCCTCGCCAGCGAAGAGGCTAATTATATTACTGCACAGACAATTTCCGTAGACGGCGGCCTGAACCGCTGACTCGATTGCCAAGGAGTGACTGAAAAATGAAAAGACGTGTTGTAGTAACAGGAATCGGACTTTTGACACCTTTAGGCCATGATACCGACAGTACCTGGCAGGCTATACGCCAAGCCAAAACCGGGTTCGCCGGGCTCACCAAGTTTGATCGCGGTGAAATTGACGTTACCCTGGCAGCAGAATTAAAGGACTTTGAAGTGACAGACTATATCGACGGCAGAGCAGCCCGCCGTATGGATGAGGTCACCCAATACGGTCTGATAGCAGCGCGCGAGGCCTTCCGACAAAGTGGTCTGGAGCAAGGATCTTTTGACAGCGGTCGCGCCGGAGTAATTATCTCCACAGGGATAGGCGGCTTCAAGACTATTGAAAAAGAGGCTGCTGTGGGAATTGAAAAGGGTTTCCATCGCATATCACCCTTCTTCATCCCTCTGGCTATCTCCAACATGACATCCGGCAGTGTAGCCATGGATCTTGGTTTACATGGTATCAGTTCATGCGTCATTACTGCCTGCGCCGCTTCAACTAATGGTATCGGTGAAGCCTTTCACAAGATACGTGACGGCTATCTGGATATCGTTGTCAGCGGCGGCTCTGAAGCAGCCATAACTCCAATGGCGGTGGGCGGCTTCGCCTCTATGCGCGCCCTCTCCAAATCCGCGGATCCCTTGAGGGCATCAATCCCCTTTGATGCAGATCGGGATGGCTTTGTAATCGGTGAAGGCGCAGGCATTCTGGTACTGGAAGAATATGAGCACGCAAAGCGGCGCGGAGCCGTCATACTGGGTGAAATTGCCGGCTACGGAGCCACCTGTGACGCTTATCATATGACCGCACCGGATCCTGAAGCCACAGAGGCTTCCCGCTGTCTGGCTCTGGCCATAGCAGACGCCGGTATAAAGAAGGAAGACATCAGCTATCTCAACGCACACGGAACTTCGACTCCCCTGAATGACGCTTGTGAGACACTGGCTATACGCAAGGCTTTCGGCGATCATGCCGATTCACTTAAAGTATCGTCCACTAAATCCATGACCGGTCACCTGCTGGGCGCCAGCGGAGCCGTAGAAGCTGCTGCCACTTTACTGGCGCTTAGAGATCAATGGGTGCCGCCGACAGTAGGACTTCTAAATCCCGACCCTGAATGCGACTTGGATTATGTGCCGCTTCAAGGAGAGGAGCTTGAATTTGAATACGCTCTCAGCAACTCACTGGGCTTCGGCGGACACAATGCCTGTCTGGCTTTCAAACGCTATCACGAAGGAGTCTAGCAAATGAGTAATAAATTGCCTATAAACCATTCCGACATGCAAATACCTATGAACCATTCCGAAATTCAAATGCCTATGAACTATTCCGACATTCAAAAGATCCTGCCCCACCGGTATCCCTTTCTTTTGATCGACCGCGTTCTGGAACTGGTCCCGGGCGAAAGCGCCGAGGGCATTAAGCAGCTTAGCGGCAACGAGATCTTCTTTCAGGGTCACTTCCCTGATGAACCTATTTTCCCCGGTGTGCTGCAGATTGAAGCTTTAGCGCAGCTGGGCGGAGTAGCTCTGCTGGTGATGCCGGAAAACCAGGGAAAGCTTCCTCTCTTCACCGGAGTTGAAAAGGCACGCTTTCGCGGTGTTGTCAGACCGGGCGACACTTTGCATTTATCAACTCAGATCACCAAAATTAGAGGAGACTTCGGTTTCGGCTCCGCAGTGGCAAAAGTCAACGACCAAATTGTTTGCCAGGCGGAATTGATGTTTGCTTTAATATATCGCAAGGATTAATATTTAGATGAATTTGAATTTACTTAATATGAAGGCGGCGGCACTTATGTTAGAAGACAATCTCCATGAAATTTACCTGAAGTTAAAGCTGTATTATTATCGCCGGATTTTCCGCAAAATATCAACTAACGAAGAAGATGCTTTGACTGCGCTGGAAGCCTTTTGCGCTGAAGCTATTTTCGGACTGGGACACCCCACCGTAACAGAATTCGCCAATTTCATAAATGCTTCCCAGCCTAACGCTGCCTATAAGATCGCAAATCTTGAGAAAAGGGGGTATATCACTAAAACCAAATCTCCTGAGGACGGACGCATCATCCATCTGAGTGTCACTGACAAATTCCTGCAGATATACGGCACCAGCGAACGCTACGTCTCAATTCTTGCTAAGCGTATTGAGAAGAACTTTACTCCTGAAGAAGTAGAGAAATTCTCAGACATGATGAAGATAATCTCTGACGAGATGATGAGTGAGGTTAATAATTACCTGCGCCGCAAGGCAGACCTGCCTAAGGGTGTAATGCCGGAATAGAATCAAACTTAACCGGTCTCACCTGTCTCAGTGATTCTCTGACTCAGAACTCCGGTCCTTGACTAGCAATTTTTCTCACCCTATAATCTGAATATAGTCAATTGCCTCAGAGCTGGGCGATTGACCTCATAAAGCGCAGATATAGTGAAAGCTATTGGGAAACAGGTGAGATTCCTGTGCGGTGCCGCCGCTGTAAGCGATTGTGACTATGGGATTGGCCGACCACTGACGAAAGTTGGGAAGGTGGCTTATCGAGGACAACCCGAATCGCAAGCCAGAAGACCGATCTGTGACTTAAAGGAGAAGGATGCAACGAGCGATTGCTTCCCCTGAAATATTGTCGATAATGCGCAAAACGGCTGCGAATCCAGAATTCGCAGCCGTTTTTTTTTGAATATATTTGGGAGCAAGGCTCAGAACAAAAGGAGGATCTATGAAAACAAAAGGAAAGCTTATCACCACACTTATCAGTATCCTGCTGATCTGTACCATGTTCTCTCTAATCGCCTGCTCAGCAGATGATGCAGAGCCGACCGAGGCAGAGACCACTGCGGCTGAGGCCGCAGTAACTACAACTGCCGAAAGCACAGAAAGTACTATGCCGGAGGACGATTCAGCAATTAAGGGCAGGTTTATCCTGGCCGGGGTCGCTGCCGATTCAGAACAAGGCAATCCCTATCAGATCTGGCTTGACATTGATTTTACAGCAGAAGAAGGAACTGATGCCTGGACCAAGACCACTGAAATCCTGACTGAAGCAGGTTATGCCTATGTAGAGTCAGAATGGGGAAATCACCTGCAAAAACTTACCCCTCCGGCTGATTTAGCCGGGCAGACCGAACTGGAAAGCGGCGTCACTAATGGCGAGAATTCTGCCTGGATGTGGTCATACAATGACAATATTGACAAATCCGCACATGAACATCTGCTGGAAGACGGTGACGTAATTCGCTGGTATTTCACTAACGACTGGTCGCAGAACTACAATGGTCATCCGGAGAAATTCATACCTGAAGAAGGCAATTCGATAGAAGAAAATGCCAATGCAAAAAGACCCGTCGACTTAGACAGCTGGTGGCCGGCCTTTGGCGGTTCCATGGCACACAACAGCACTAAGCAATTGGACTACCCCCTCAAGGGCTTCGCAGCCAAAGAAGTCTTCGCTTTGCAAAAGGAAGGCGACTGGTTAGATGCTTACTCTGATCCTATCCAGGTAGATGACTTTATCTATATCGTCTTTTCTGACACTCTCATGAAGCTGAACCGTGATGGCTCTCTGGCAGCCGAGGCAAAATTGCAGTTTCCGATAGACTCGACTTCTCGCATAGCTTATGCTGACGGTTTGATTCTCGTTCCTATGAAGTACGGAAAAATCCAGGCCCTCACCGCTGACAGTTTAACCACAGTCTGGGCAGCTGAAGCGCCCGGCCAGATCCTGATCGATGATCCGGACATGGGAGTGACTATTCCTTACAGCCAGCAGTCTTTGACATCTCTGACAATAAGCGAGGGAGTAATTTATCAAGGCCTCTGCAACGCCGGCTGGAGCGAACGCTCTCTCGGCGGGGTATACCGGGCTCTCAGCATTGAAGACGGCAGCACTATCTGGGAATATCGCTCAAATGAGAGCGGCTTCTATTGGAGCGGCGCAGCCTTGAATAAGGGAGTACTGATAGTTGGCAATGATGCAGGTGAGATCTTAGCCTTAGACCCGGCTGACGGCGCTGTTATTGATAATATTGCACTGCCCGCCTCCGAAGCCGATGGACTGCCGCCGGTTATCCGCACCAATATGATCGTCTGGGATGATTATGTTTATTTTGTGTCGCAGGATGGTAACCTGAACCGTCTGGAAGTTGACGATAACGGTGCTCTGGGCGAATTGACCAGGGTACAGTTCTGCGAAGGCAGCAGCACTGCCTCTCCCACCATTGTCGATGGCAAAGTATATGTAGGCGGTCTGGACGCTTTCGCCATTATTGACGCTGACAGCATGGCCATCGACAAGAGCTACGCTCTCGAAGGAGTTTCTCAATCTACTCCGCTGGTTGTGAAAGACGGGGCAGACAACATCTTCGTTTATTTCACCATCAATAAAGAACCGGGAGCAATCTATGGCCTTACCCCGGATGAAGATACTGTGCAGACAGTATATACGCCCTCAGAAGGACAGCAGAATTTCTGCATGGCCTCAGTATCCATATCTCCTGACGGTACGCTCTATTACACTAATGATTCTCATACGTTTTTTGCTGTTCAGCTGGAAAAAGGAGAATAGCCTGAAGCTGCCCGAAAGAGGATTAAACTAAGTCGTCTGACAGCAAAATGGAGCAAGGTCAGGAATATTGCATGAAGAATATTCGCAAATGAATTGCGAAATGAAAGAATGATAATGACCAACGTTTTGAAAAACATACTGACCCGGTTGATTTTGGTCTTGCTGCTCTTGAGCGTAAGCGTCTTCAGCGCCTGCTCTTCTGCCGGCGAAGAAGACGGCCAAAGCACTGCTGACACAACTAATACCGCTGCTTCGACGGACACGGCAGCAACGGCAGATTCCACATCTGACACAGCCGAGGCTGATGAAGCTGACGAGTCTGCTGATCCGGCGGATATAGCGCCAGACACCTCAGACACCACAGCTGCCGCGACAGAATCCACGGAGGCGGCAAATGGCGACAATGATCAGATCACTGTCAAGCTGACTGTTAATTGTCTCAATGCGGTAAGCGGCAAAGTCCCCGGCGCTGAAGCCTTCGCGCCCGACGGAGAAATTCTGGCTGAAACAACCTTTAGGCTGGCCGGGGGCAGTACAGTTTACGACGCTCTCAAAGAGAGCGGTTTGATTATCAATGCCAGCAATATTGCCGGTTCTCTGTATGTTGAGAGCATACAGGGAATACGGCAGGGCGCTGCAGGCGGAGGAGCCGGCGGTTGGATTTACTCGGTCAACGGAAAGTTTCCGCCTGTTTCGTCCTCCAGATTTGACATAAATGACGGCGACGAGATTGTTTTCCACTATACAGTGAAGACCGGCGATGTGCCGGGATCACCGTATTAGACTGAGGAGAGACGGCCTGCGATGTACCGGGGCCGCTTGATTGTCCTGAAGAGAGAGAAGACCGGCGATGTGCCGGGGTCACCTTATTAGACTTAAGAGAGAGACAGATTGACAAACAAGGAAACAAAATTCATTAACTTGCGGGCAACGCATCCGACGTTGCTGCTTTTGTATTTTTTCTCAGCAGTGCTGTTTGCCATGCTGACTTTGAATCCTGCCTACTTGCTTGTATCTTTCTTAGCGGCTTTAATGCTGAATTTTTATTTACAGGGAGCCGGCAGAACGCTCCGGTCTCTGCGCTATTTCCTGCCGATGCTGCTTATGATAGTTGCTGCTAACGCACTCTTCAGCGGCAACGGACTGACAGTTCTCTTTTATCTGGGCAGCCGCCCTGTCACCTGGGAGAGCGTTGTCTACGGCTTCTCTGCCGGACTGATGCTGATCACCATACTGCTCTGGTTTCGCGCCTATCAGGAAGTGGCTACCTCGGATCAGCTGCTGGCCGCGGGCGGTGATCGCTTCCCTGTCACAACACTGATGCTGGGCATGGTGATGCGCTATGTTCCCGACACAATAAAGCACGGGCAGACAGTGAATATGAACCAAAAGGCCCTCCTGGGTGAGGAAAAGCTGCCGCGCAAGGAAAAGATTTCTCTTTTTGTGCGCATGTCCTCCGTCCTGATGAGCTGGAGCATGGAGAACGCACTGGAAACCAGCATCGCCATGCGCGCCAAAGGCTATCCCTCAGCCCGCCGAAAAGCTTATAAAAGAGACAGGTTCAGCAATTTTGACGCCGCCGGCATTGCCTTTCTGCTCCTGATGATCACAATCCAGGCAGCAGGATTCCTAACCGGCGCACACTCGTTCCTTTACTATCCATATCTGATGGTGCCGGCAGACGTGCCGTCCTTATCCTGGCGCATTTTGCTGCTTGCTCTGTATTCCCTCTATTTATTATTTCCCTTCTACCTGGAATTATCCGAGATTTGGGCGAGGCGGAAAATCCGCAAATCAGAAGAGCAATTCTCCGGCCGGCAATACTTCGGTTTGCTGCCGGATCCGGCGAATAATACAAGTCACAATAAAGAGAGAACACAAACTAAGATGGAGCAATTCCTTAAAACTGAAAATATGAGCGCCTCAACGAAGCCGGCTCAAGACGGCCAACCGACGTTTGACCTGCAGGATCGAAATCATGAGAATTCTGCACAGCAGGATCAGCCGGAGCAGCCGCAGAAAGGCCAGCACCGTGCTCCTGAAACCACTTCTCAGCAGTTATACGATCCTCAGGTCGCAGCGGAACTAAAAGACGTCTCCTTTGCTTATCCCGGCGCAGAGACGAAGGCGCTTAACTCCTTATCCCTGAGCTTTGAACGCGGAAGTCTCACCCTCATGACAGGAGCTTCCGGCAGCGGGAAAACTACACTCTTGTATCTGCTCTCCCCTGCCCTGACCCCAGCTGGAGAAATATCCGGAGACAGAATTATTTACGGCGAAGCCGATACAGTCTATCAAGACACGGAACGGGCGGTACAGATCGGATTTGTGCAGCAAAACCCGGATAACCAGATTATCCTCGACAGTGTCTGGCATGAATTGGCCTTCGGATTAGAAAATCAAGGTCTCTCCAACAAAGAAATTGAACGCCGTCTGGCAGAAACCTCAATCTTCTTTGGCATCAACGACTGGATGGACCGCAAAGTAGCAGAATTATCCGGAGGTGAAAAACAAATCCTAAATCTTGCTTCCAGCCTGGTCATGCAGCCAGATCTGCTCCTGCTGGATGAGCCGATGGCTCAGTTGGATCCCATTTCCCGCAAGCGCTTTCTCTCCATGCTGGGACGAGTTCATGATGAGACCGGCACAACTATTGTGATTTCGGAACACCTCTTGAATATGTCACAGAATTAATAGATAGAAATGCTGAATTCAGGGTATCCTTGCCCCTTTCTGCCAGAATGGCGGCTGCTTATTCAAAACAAGCAGCCGCCATCACAGATTCTGCACTTCCGGCAGATAATACCCCGCCGCTTACTTCTGCACTTCAGGCAGATACAAACCCGCCGCTGACAGTACGTGACGGCAGACAGTTTCTGCTTGATCACAGAGATCTGCTGCCTGCAGCAGTTGAGTCTCGCACGGATAAGCTCGCCCCGGATGCAGTCCGGACGTCAGCTGTCCCGGCAGATCCAAAAAGCCTCGGCACACCGGACAAACCTGATGACCCCGGCCGCCGGATCAGCCAAGCTGATAATATCTTGACCGCTAAGGATATCTGGTTTCGTTACGAGAAGAACGCTCCCTTTGTACTGCGCGGAGCTTCGCTGACGATCAAAAAAGGTGAACTGCACGCCCTTCTGGGCGGCAACGGATCCGGTAAAAGCACCATGATGTATATCCTCAGCCGCAGCCTCCCTGCCCTGCGCGGCAAAATAACCAGACCTGACGGACAGCAGGTGGCCATGTTGAGCCAAAACCCCATGGCGGTTTTCTCTCAGGATAGTGTCCGGGCTGAGCTGAAGGAGTTTCAGAAGCGTTTTGCATACGACGATGACAGCGTCACTGAGATTATGGAACGCTTCTCTCTCACTCACCTCGCTCAGCGTCACCCCTACGATCTCTCCGGCGGGGAAATGCAAAAAACCGCTTTGGCGAAGGCGCTATTGACCCGTCCGGACCTCCTGCTCCTGGACGAGCCGGTCAAGGGACTGGATCCTGTAGCCCGTCGTGAAGTAGCAGAAATCCTGTCCGAATTAAAGCAAAGCGACATGACCATGATACTTGTCACCCATGATCTTGATTTCATCTCTATTGTGGCGGACCGCTGTTCCCTGCTATTCGACGGACATATTGAGGGCACTGCTGAAACGAAAGAATTCTTTGCCGGCAACGCCTATTTCACAACAACCGCGCACCGTTTGACCCGCGGTATATTGCCTGATGTAGTGACAGAAAAGCAGCTTTTGTCACTCATGGGAGAATCCTGACAAAGATAATCTCAGCCGGGTGAAACAGACAGGAAAATGACTAAGAGAGAAAATGAAAAAATTAATAGCGGTTTATTGAGCAGGCATCTGCCGGCTATATTCTCCTTGCTCTTTTTGCCTGTCGTCCTTTTGCTGCTCGCTTATTTCGAGGTAGAACAGACAGCCCTTTTATCCCTGGCGGCAGTGATTTTATCTATATTGCCCTTCTTCGTCAGCTTTGAAAGGCAAGGACTTAAGATCCGCAATCTGCTTCCTATAGTTGTTATGGCGACTTTGGCCACAGCGGGACGGATAATCTTCGCCGCCGCACCCAACTTCAAGCCGGTTCTGGCCATAATTATTATCACGGCCATTACCTTTGGCCCCGAGAGCGGGTTTATGACCGGAGCTTTAACTGCTCTGGCTTCAAACATCTTCTTTGGCCAGGGTCCCTGGACTCCATGGCAGATGTACGCTTTTGGACTTTTAGGATATATTGCCGGAGTGCTGCAAGAGCGCGGAGCTTTTAAGCGCCCTGTCTTTGTATATATCTACGGCGTCATAGCTGCCATTATATATGGCATCATTCTTGACACCTGGCATGTCATCAGCTTCCTGCGTCCGGTTACCTGGGAAGGCGCACTCATTATCTACAGTCAGGGTTTTATCTTCAGTGTAATCCTGGCAGTGTCGACAGTAGTATTTCTCCTGCCCATCCACCTGCCCTGGACCAGACAGCTCAACCGCATCAGGGAAAAATTCGGTTTGACTGCAAGTACTGACTTTTAAGTTCCCGCAGAACTTTGTTGTCTAATAGAATAATACGATAGGAAATTCCCGGATATGTCCTATCAGGTAAATATGTCCTTTATCTTACTTTAAACAAATTCTGCTGGAGTGACTGCCGGTTCTGCCTTATAAGACACCCCACATTGATTATCATTCGGCGCTTAATACCGGATCACGTCCTCAGTCTCAGGGTCGAACATGTGGATCTTGCCCGGTTTGGGCATAACTGTGACGATATCTCCGGTTTTTATTTTGGCTGTCGCATCAGTTATAACAGTATGAATATCTCCTTGTACTTTTATATGGACGTTGACTTCACTTCCCAGCAATTCAATTACAAACACTTCAGCTTTCAAGCCTTCTCCATCGGTGAAGATCAAATGTTCCGGCCTGACGCCGAATATTATTTCCTTTTTCAGATAAGGAGCAACACTATCCTTGTCAGAAATCTCAATCGGATATCTGAAGGTCCCGAAATCATCATTTCCGACCATCAGGTGATACTCACCCATTTCCTCTACTAATTCGCCCTTGTAAAAGTTCATCTGAGGCGAACCGATAAAGCCGGCCACAAACAAGTTATCCGGCTTATTATAGATATCCTCCGGGGTGGCAACCTGCTTTATTCTGCCCAGATCCATGACGCAGATCCTGCTGCCCATAGTCATGGCCTCAGTCTGGTCATGAGTGACATAGACAAAGGTTGTCTTCAATGATTCGTGGAGCTTGATCAATTCGGCCCGCATCTGCACTCTCAGCTTGGCGTCCAGGTTGGAGAGAGGTTCATCCATAAGAAAGACTTGAGGATGCCTGACAATGGCTCTGCCCAGTGCAACTCTCTGTCTCTGACCACCGGATAAAGCCTTCGGCTTTTTTGTCAGCTGTTCAGTAATGTCCAGGATCTCTGCGGCTTCATCAATACGGACTTTGATATCTTCTTTATCCAATTTCTGCAGTTTGAGGCCAAAAGCCATATTGTCATAGACAGTCATATGCGGATAGAGGGCATAATTTTGAAATACCATGGCTATATTTCTATCGCGGGGATCAACTTTGTTCATCAATTTGTCGCCGATATAAAGCTCGCCCCCCGATATCTCTTCCAGGCCGGCAATCATTCTCAGTGTAGTGGTCTTGCCGCAGCCGGAAGGCCCGACCAGCACCATAAATTCTCCATCTTCGATTTCTAAATTTATGGATTTTACCGCCTCGAAGTTATTGTCGTAAATCTTCGTCAAGTTTTTCAAAGTAATTCCTGCCATGATTAAACCTCCAACCAATCTAGTAGATATGAAGAAGCATCTTTAATTGTAGCAAATACAGCATCCGCTTCAGCCAAGTCATCCGTACCGATACTAACCGCAGTCATCCCCGCGGCATTAATGCTTTCAATTCCTGCTTGAGCGTCTTCAACGCCTATACAGTCTGACGGCGGCATCGCCAGCATTTCCGCTGCTTTCAGGAAAGGATCCGGATATGGTTTACCGCGTTCTGTCTCATCCGGATGGTAAATATAATCGAAGTAATCCCTGATTCCCAGACTGTCGATTAACTGTCCGGCGTTTTTGCTCGCAGACACCAGTCCAATTTTGGCGCCCTTCTCCTTTAAAGCTTCCAAAAGCTCAAGCGCTCCTGGATATAAATTTGCAGGGGTGAAGGCGCTTATGGATTCAATATAGTAGTTATTCTTGCGGTTTGCCAATTCCAGCTTTTCTTCCTCAGAGTACTCAAGCCCGAAATGATCGAGGATTTCCTGCAGTGCCGCCAGCCGGGAAATCCCGCGCAGTCGGTCGCGGAATTCCTCCGGCAGATCATATCCCAGCTCTTTGCTCAGTCGCTTCCAGCCTTGATAATGATTATTCGCAGTCCCGGTCAACACCCCGTCGAGATCAAACAATACTGCCTTTTGCCCGACAATAATGTTTTCTCCTCGCAGGACAAGCTCCACAGGCGGCCCGGATATCCGCTTAATATCCACATCTTGCCCTGCAAGGAGAATTTCCAGAACCGAATCGTACCAGGTAAATCTGTATCTTATCCTCCCCAGCTGTCTGGGTACAAACGGATCGATATGAAGTCCGAATTCATTTACCCTGATGCCGCCAAAACCGCTTAACACAGACAGCAGAGTTCCGCCGATATTGGCCATATGAAGTCCGTTCGCCGTATTGTTGTTGCGGTCTTTAATATCGATATGAACACTTTCAATAAAGTATTTGTAAGCAAGAGTCTCGTTTCGCAGGCGGCAGGACAAGAGAACTGTTGCCGAAGGAGAGAGCGAGGAATCGTGAGTATTGATTTTCTCGTAATAATAGAAGGTGCGCCTCATCACCTCCTCATCCACATCCGGCACCAGATAAAAGGCCAGAGCGGTATCGGCCTGCTTCAGGATCTGATACCTGTAGATAGTGAGTGGATGATAATGTAGCAATAGCGGTCTCTTATCGTTTTCCTCCGGCCAGAGGGACTTGCTGAGGAAACTGGAGTCCTGACCTAATATCCCCTTCTCCTCATCATAGACATAGACCATTTCCCGGGCGGCTTTGCTCATATTATCCAGCTCATAATCCTTTATCTGGAGTATCTCAATAAGGCGCAGCCAGTCGCTGGGCCGCTCATCTTCAAGTATTTTCAACAATTTAACGGCCCACTCAAGGTTGTGTTGAGCCATCTTGTTGGTATAGTAGTTGTCCGAAACCATAGTTGTGTATTCATCAGGTCCCGTTACGCAATGAATATGGAAGCCGTCGCTTTGGAAAGAACCTATCTCTATGGCCGTTCTGGCCGTCTCAAATACCACTTCCATGCCATAATCGGCCAGAAAATCCAGATCCTTGGTTGCCAGCCAGTATTGGATGAATGAATACGCTATGTCGAAGTTAATATGGTACTGGGCGGTGCCGGCGGGGAAATAACCTGATGACTCAGTCCCGGATATTGTCCGCCAGGGAAAGCAGGCCCCATGTTTATGACCGAGTTCAATCGCTCTGAATCTGGCCGCAGGCAAAGTATTGTATCTGAAGAGCAGCAAATTCCGGGCCCGCTCTCTTGCCCACAAGAGCAGGACAGGAAACATAAAGATCTCCGTATCCCAGAAGTAATGACCTTCATAACCCTCTCCGGAAAGACCCTTAGCTGCGATATTGCCATGCACATCCTGAGTCGTAGCCTGCAGCAGATGAAATTTATTGAACTGCATGGCAGCAGTTAATTCTTCATTATCCGGGAATTCTATGAAAGACCTTTGATTGGGGCTGTGCAAAAACTCTCTTTGTTTTTTGTATAATTCCTTTTTGGGAATGAATTCACTTTCATTATTGCGGATACTGTCATGGCATTTTACCAGCCGTTCCAGCTTAAGGAAGCCAGTGGAAGTATAGGCGATCTTCATAGATTCATCGTCAGTGACCGACGTGGAGTTAAATTCGCCTTCATCAATAAAATCCAAAGTAACCTGGATTTTTGTTTTCAGCGTCTCCATGACGATTTGTCCCTGACCTGATTCATACCGGGCTTTAATAACCTCAGCCAGAGTGTAATCGTGATAAGCCAGACGAGGATCTTCCTTGCTGGAGACATTGGTAAACTCGAAGTCTATATTGTTTCTGACTTCGATTTTCCCGCCATATGTGATATTTAAGGTCCAGACCCGCAGCTCTTTGTGCGGGAAGGACAGCAGCTCCTCAAAGCTGATTTTGGCCGCCTTGCCTTCTGTGGTCAGATATTTGTAGCTTCTCCTGGAAAGGCCAGCTTCATAGTCCAGCTCCCTGACGAAATCTTCAATGCTGCCTTCAATAACAACTTCTTCCTCATCCAGAAAGATCGTGACAGCGAAAAGATCCACCAGATTAGGCATGCGGTCAGAATTCAGGGGAAAGCCCCAGGCCCATTCAGCGTGTATCATGGGAATGCGCTCATAGACGCCGTTGATATAATTACCACGCACTGAATTTGGGTAGGTGAACTCCTCTAAATACCCTCTGGTGCCGATATAGCCATTGCCAAGAGACATTAAACTCTCCAGCAGCGGTAATCTCTCAATATTCAGATCCTTGTCTCTAAACGTCTTCAATGCTTCAATCCTTTAATGCGCCGGAAGTAAGTCCGGATACTATCTGCCTTTGGAAGAGAATGACGATAATCAAAGTAGGAATGGTCACTATGATAGTCGCCGCAGTCACCTGCCCCCAGAAAATCTCAAACTGTCCTCGCAAAAAGGAGATGTTTACGGTTGCTGTCCTCCAGGCCTCGTTGGTATTCAAGGTCAGAGACAGCAGGAACTCATTCCAGGCTCCGATGAAAACAATAATAGCCGCCGTGAAGATACCCGGTGCTGCCAGAGGCAAGACAATCTTGAAGAAAGTGTTGATTTTGGAAGAACCGTCCATTGTGGCCGATTCCTCCATTTCTTTGGGAATCTGGGCGAAATGGGTAATCAGGATAAAGGTTGCTACAGGTAAAGTTATATTTGAATACGGCAAAGAGATGTAATAGCTGTTAGTCCAGCCCAATTGGACAAATATTCTGTAGATCGGACCTATTACTATCATTTGCGGGAACATCGAGACGGCCAGGACTACCACCATTAAGAGCTTTTTGAATTTGAAATCAAGTCTGGCAATAGCATACGCTCCCAAAGAAGCTATAAAAGTGACGTAAAGAGTAGTGATGCCGGAAATAATAAAAGAATTCTTCAGAGAATTCAGAATCGGAGTTTGAAACACCAGTCTGTAATTTTCCAGCGTGAAAGTCGCTTTACTGAGGTCAAGCGCATTGCGGCCCCAGATCTCAGACTCCGGCCGTAAGGAAGTTATCGCCACCCAGATGAATGGAAATAGAATAATAAATAGATACAGGATAATCACTATCTTAAATAACGTTGATGTTTTTACTCTATTCATGACTCCCCCTATACATTCTTACCCAGTACATCTACATCGAGAGCTTTGATGTAGGCAAAAGTAATTAATCCTACTACTATAGCCATAACTAAGACAATGGCTGAGCCATAACCGAATCTGGTCTGGGAGAACATGACCCTGTAGGCATAAAGGGATATTGACTCTGTAGTTCCTCCAGGTCCGCCTCCGGTCAGAACAAGGATCAAATCAAGTATTCTGAAGGCGTCCAGTGTCCGGAACAGGAGAGCCACGAAAATTGAAGGCTTTAATAGCGGCAGAGTAATGTGTCTGAATTGCTGCCACCTGGTGGCTCCGTCCAGAGAAGATGACTCATAAAGGGCGTTAGGTATGGTCTGCAGTCCTCCCAGCAGAAGCAAGGCCATATACGGCGTTGTCTTCCAGACATCCGCGATAATAATGCCCATAAGAGCATTTCCGGAAGAGTTAAGCATGGCCGCCGGTGATTGGATCAGACCTATATAAGAAAATACATGGGAGATAATCCCGCTGGAGCCATTATAGAGATAAGACCAGATCAAAGCGGCAACTGCTGTCGGGATTGCCCAGGGAATCAGGGACATCGTTCTGATCAGTCCGCGACCTTTGAAGGCCTGATTCATTATAATAGCCAGAGTCAGACCCAGCACCAATTCCAGAAAAACAGAGATAACTGTGAAGATCAAAGTAAAGAGCAAAGTGGAATGCACTCTGCGGTCCTGAACAACACGGCTGAAATTATCCGCACCGGAGAAGTTCGGCTCAATAATCGCCGTATCAAACTCTCCTGCGACAGCCATAGTATCCACAGGTGAGTAAAATTCATCATCCATAGCGTACAGTTCTTCCAGCTGAATAATGATGGCGTCATGCCTGGCAGCCAGATCGAGCTGTTCGGCTTCGCTGACCTCGACAATAGCCCTTAAGTCACTGGCAGCAAGCTCATCATGCATATAATTCTCAAGCTCGGTCAAAGACGCTTGTATTTCGTTTATCTTAGAAATTGTCGCTTCATTTTTCGTATATCCTAAATCAAAACCAAGATACATCTGCAGATAATCTACATTTTCCTGGTTTAGAGCAAGATTGACCTGCGGACTCAAGTATGTATCATTCTTTGAGCGGTCGTTTAGCTGCATATCGAAGAACGAATATTGCAGCGTGAAAATGATGGGCAGAATTGAGAACAGCACTATGATTAAAACAAGGGGAAAGGTAAGTATATAGCCTGATTGACGGTCAATCCATCTGGATAATTTACTCATGTGAACCTCTTCTGATTCCCGTTAGTATCTCCAAAGACAAAAAAATGTTAGCTTTGGCTTAAAGCCAAAGCTAACAGTAAGGCTAATTATTTATTCATCCGGAAGTGCTGCTTCAATAGCCGCGACAGCATCTTCCAGAGTGCTGTTTCCGGACAGATATTGGTGAGTTGCAATCTGAATCTGGTCACTCACTTCTGAGTAATTCGGCACAACCGGTCTGGAAATTGTGTTGGCCAAAGCGTTTTGGAATCCTGTACTGGAAAGCAGAGCATTGGAGGCCAGTACTTCTTCATCTTCCAGAAGTGCGTCAAATCCTGGCAGATAACTGCCTTCAACAGCATTAATCTTCTGTCCTTCCGGCCCTGCTACAAAGGCTATGAATTCTCTGGCGCCTTCTTTGTTAGCAGAATTGGCATTGACTCCCAGGAGCCAGCCGCCTACAGAACCGCCTTCAGGCAGCGGTGCATACTCAACTTGATCAATCGTAACTTCATATTCTTCGTCAGACTGCAGCATTCCATTTACATAAGGCCAGTTTCTGGCAAAGACCGTCTCTCCGTTGAGAAGAGCGTTAGCTGTTTCACCCTCGGTATAGTTGAGAATATCCGGCGGGGTTAATCCATTATCAATTGTGGCCTTCATTGTTTCAAGACCACCGGAAATATCAGTCCAATTGCCGCTGAATTCATTGATGTTAACGGTTAGACCTTCATATTGCATGGCCTGATAAGCAAAGGCATAGTCTGTGCCGCCTTCACCCTGATAGGACTGACCCATTGCGAGGAGTTCATCCCAGGTATATTCGCCTGATTCAAGCTTCGTCGCGTCTTCTTCAGATACGATATCTGACCTGTAGTAAATGAATCCCAGGTCAGGGAAATATGGCAGAACATAGTTTCTGCCGGCATATCTTCCGGACGCCATAGAGCCGGCGTTAAAGTCTGCCGGTGTCCAGCCTTTTTCTGTGAGCAGATCATCGAGAGGCTCGATAAATCCTGCTGCTGCAAATTCACCGGCCCAGACAACGTCCATTGAGATGACATCATACTCAGAACTTTGTGCTGACAGTGAGTTGAGCAGCTGGTCATGCATTTGGCCGGAGTCATTTGACATGATAGTAGCTTCCGCCTCATACATGTCACTTTGTTCGTTAAATGCTGCGATAATGGCATCCAGCGCAGGCGTTGAGTCGGCCTGAACCGCAAAACTTACCTTTGTCTTTTCAGCGGGGGCCTCTGTTTCATCTGTTTCATCCGGCGCATCGGTCTCGTCCGGAGCGTCTGTCTCTGCCGGGGCTGTAGTCTCTTCCGGTACTGTGGTTCCTTCAGGTTCTTCGGTAGAACAGGCTCCAAGTACAAGGGCCAAAGACAGCAGAATAGCCAGCATTGTGATCATTCTTTTTCTCATTTTGTTCCTCCTTTAATGTGGTACTGTAATTCGGTGCTTTGCTGCCAATCAAAACACGAATGATTTGATTGCCTCCGTTTTTGAATCTAGTTAGTTCAGTACAAAGCACATTGTTAGATAAATTATTCACTCTTGTATAAAATGCGTATCAATTTACGCTATATACTTTAGTATAGAATTGACCCCTTCAACTGTCAAGTTTGCCCAATATAAGAGGGTTTACGGTGATCATCTTTGTTTAAATTATCCAGTTTGCCGCCAGGTCTTCCTGCATAAAATTTCTTCATGTTATTGAAACAGCTATTTAGTTGATCCCTTGTTTACAGTCAATCTAATACTCTTGATGAGTTCTTGCCGATTCATAAGATACATAAGTCTCATGCATCTTATTCATGATCGATGCATAATTTGTTGAAACTGTTTGCCAATATCTGTAACGTCAGTGACTTTGTTTCATTTGCTTGACGGCCTCTTCAGCTTTTTCTTCTAGCATTATCTGTGCGGATCAGAACACAAGCTGAACAGCAGCTAACTCATACTGTACCTCAGCTAAAGAGTCTGGATGATCCGTATACATTCTGAACAGCAGCAACCAAACAGAGGCTGAACTTGCAGGTTCGCTCTGAAGCTTAAGAGACCGGCTTAAGTTGATGATTCTATTAAGTTTATTTTTTCTTCTTTGGATAATTTTTTGATAGCGAATTCTCTTTTCAGAGCTTCTTCTTTGGAATCGAACTCCTCCAGGTACCTTAGATAAACAGGATGCCTGCCGCGTGTATATTTGGCTCCGCTGCCGGAATTATGCTCTTCTAGCCTTCTTTCAATATCTGTTGTCCAGCCGGTATAAAGTGTGCCGTCTCTACATTCCAGAATGTAAACATAATTCACAGACATCAGTCCTCTTTAACGATCTCAAAACCATCTTTAAATTCTTTATTGATATGCTGAGCGTCGCAAAAAGGCATAATCTTCGACTGCCCGCAGCGACATAAGGTTATCCTGTTCCTTACTTCATAAGTATCTCCATCACTTGAAATAATTGGGATAGAGCCCTTTACGGACAAAGGTCCGCTTACTCCCATCTGAGGGTCTTGCAGTACTTCTATAGCAGGCTCATACTCAGGTTCAATTATTTCACCATCCTCATCCTTGATAACAAGCCTGCCGGCAGGACATTCGCAGGCAGCAATAATTGCTTCTTTCTTAGTGTATTCATCCTTTGCTGTTCCTGCTAATTCCCAGGCATCACCTGCATCACGATGACAGAACCTGGCATATGCGCAGCGCCCGTCATCCAGTAATTCTAAAGCCGGTCCCTTAACTCTATACACAATTCTATCAAGATAATCCGCCTTGGACGCCGTCTCAGTTCCGTCAAATCCTGCTTTGACATGCATGCCATCACAGAACGGAGGATTATTGGACTTGCCGCAGCGACAGAGGGTATAGGAGCTTAACTGAGGCAGTTCACGACCATCTTCATATACATAGTGTTTGCCTTCAGGTTTAATAATTTTCTCAGCTAAGGGCACAGCTCCGGTAACAACATAGGGACCGTCTTTAATTATTATGATTTGTGGGTTATTCTCACTATTGCTCACTGCATCGCCTCAAGTATCTTACTTCTCCGAACTTATAATATGCATATTTTAACAGAATTACCGTAATCTATTCAGCGCATAGGGCTCATTATTTTTATGACCTGCGATAGAATATCCATAGGAGGACTATGATGAACCCCAAACTATACTATCTAAATCACAGCGGCTTCCTGCTGGAGCTGGAGAAAGCGCTTCTGGTTTTTGATTTCTATACTGACCCGGCAGGCGTTCTCGCCAGCTATAATCTGAGCAATAAACCGGCCGTTTTTTCGTATCGCACGATCACCTTGATCATTGGAATCCGGATATTTTAAAGTTCAAAAATAAAGCCCCGTCATTTTATGTTCTGGACAGTTCCTGCGACAGTGAACCTGTGCGTGAAGCAGCCGCCGAAAAAAATAGAAAAGTCATTCTTGTTAATCCGAGAGATGTGCTGCAAAAAGAGCTTTCCGCCCTTCCTTCCCTGCTCAGAATTTATACCTTTGATTCCACGGATGAAGGAGTGGTCTTTTTGGTCGTGACTGATGAAGGGAGCTTCATTCACATGGGGGATCTGAACGACTGGGACTGGCAGGATGAAGACTCTATAAGAATGGAAGTCGCCTACAAAGAAGCGCTGGGGCATATGGCTGATGCCTGGTCGCAAGTAACTAAAGATGAAAATTTGCCCGCGAAAGCCGGACAACTTATATTGGGCTGCGTTCCGGTTGATAAGCGTCTTCAACAAATGGCATTGAAAGGCGCCCTCACCTTCCTTGAGTATCTGCAGCCGCGTTATATAGCGCCAATGCATCTTCAGGGCGGAGAAAAACTGCCACACGAGCTGGCTGCTGCACTGTCGCAGCAAGGGCATGGAAACTTGACGAAAGTGCTGGATTTAACTGTTCCGGGGCAGATGACATCCTTAGCCTGAGATTGATTGGGTCTCAAATAGTTCGATTGACCAGGGGGCTCAATGGTTCGATTGTTCCGATGGTCTCAATGGCCAGATTGTTTTCTTTTGGCCTTGTTTATGTACATTATTATCTCAGCTTCATTAAACAGGTCGATTTCTTGTTCAGACGCTTCTTTTGTAGCCCAGCCGATCGAAATGCTGACCGGGTATTCGACTACCGACTTGCTCTCTGCAAGTTTTTCTATCCGGCGGGCAATTTTTCGGCATCTGCGTTTGATGCATTAGGCAATAAGACCACAAATTCATCACCACCGACGCGGGCGATGATATCCCCTTGACGGCAGGCAGATTGTATGACGTCTGCCGCCTTCACTAATAGCTCATCTCCCTTTTCATGACCCAAAGTATCGTTGATGATTTTTAGATTATTGACATCTCCACGATAATGGAGATTGGGAAATTGTCTTCTTTATCGATATCGATTACGGCTTGCTCATAGTATCTGCGATAGTATAGGCCGGTTAATTCATCGTGGTAGCTTATATAAGTTATGTACTCTTCCTTTTTAGTTCGTTCATGAATTTCTTTTTCCAGTAAACGATTGAAGATTCTAAGCTCTTCAGTAGCTTGCTCAAGTTTTCGTTCCAGCTCTTCGATCTTGATGTGCAATTGCAAATTCTCTTCTGTTAGCTGAGAGTTTTCGCTGATAGTTGTAGTTTTTTCGGCGGCATTATTCTGAATATCCTGATCTTGAATGGCAATACACTGAAAGTTATGATCCGGAACGACGTTGTCCGAAACGATCTGATCCTGAATGGCATTGTCCGGAACGACCTGTTCTTGAACGACATTGCTCTGAACAACCTGATCCGGAAAGGTATCTGCCTGGACAACTTGGTCTTTATCCAAATTCTCATATTTCAAAATCAACATGGTAGAAGTCTGATTCATAAATCCGATATTGGCCTCGCCATATGAACACAGTCCCAGCGAAGGAATGTCTTTGAAAATCTCTCCATACTCCTCAGTGAGCTCTTTATCAGCCAGTTCCAAGCGGCGGTAGATGCAGTCAAAGCTGATGATACCAACCAAAGTTTGCTCGAATTTTAAATAGTCACCGGCTGAACCGCCGACAAAGCTGACATTTGTCGCATTGCCGATTTCATCTATGACCCTTTCTTCTTTTCGGCTCAGACCATCAATCAGTACAATGCCGACATATTTATCAACATCCATTGTGAAGGCGCTATCATTAAAGTACCGGGAAAAAGATTTAAAGGCCGGTTTGACATCGATGCCCTTATCTAAATTCTCCAAAACCTCGACTTTGGCATCGGCTGCGATTTTTGAGCTTAGCCCTAACGCAACTACCGAGTCTGTCATAAGCTTGTCGTCTGCTTTTTCACCGGCTGAAGAACAGCCGAATACGATACTGCCGGCAAAGGCTTTGTCCATGAGACGGCTTAATTTGTCCTGATCATAGCTGGGAGCTGCAAAGTAAATCAATACTTTAATATCACTCCTGCTCATTGCTTTATGGATATCCAGGATAACCTCAGCAGGTGTCTCCTTGTGCGAAAAAGCAGTAATAAAGGGCAAAGAGTCTTCCTGAAATATTTCATAATTCCAGTCGTCTTTGAATTCTATTAATTTTTCAACAATTTCCGGCTCGTCACAACATTTAAGTTCATATTTGTTGGAATCAAATCCTTTTAAGATCAACTTCGCTCTAGTCATTTCTGCGATAGCCGGATTGCCGCGCGCCCTGTCTGCGATCAACTTATCGATCAATTCACCGATCTTCATGGACATAATATTCCTCTTTTACACGCCTATTTATCCCAGGATTTCAAAAACTCGATGGCCATATCTTCGTCCAGCGGCCGGCTTAATAAGTAGCCCTGGATCTTATCGCAGTCATGAGATCTCAAATAATTCATTTGCTTTTGATCCTCGACACCCTCGGCAACCACAAGAAGCCCCATTTTATGGGACATCGAGATAATGTCATTTGTTATTGCCAAATCTTCAGAGATATTACTTAATTTAGAGATGAAAGACCTGTCGATTTTTATATAGTTGACGTATAGCTCCTGGAGTCTGGAGAGTGATGAGTAAGCTATACCGAAGTCATCAATTGCATGTTTTATGCCGTGTGCATTCAGCTGCCCGATGACAGCGTTTATGCGATCAAAATCCGATGAGAATTTAGATTCAGTCAGCTCAAAAAGTATATGTTCCGGATTAATATCCATCTTTGAGAGAATCTCTAAAGTGTTATTAACAAAACCTTCAGATAATATCTGTATAGGTGAAATATTGATAGAAATACCAATGTCATGCCCGTCGGCTTGCAGCTTTTTTAAAAACTCGCCTGCTTTGCGAATGATAATATTGCCGAGCGGAACAATATCCTTAGTCTCTTCTGCAATCGGGATAAACTCTGAAGGGGGCACCAGACCCAGTTCATTGCTGTTAAATCTTGCCAATGCTTCAAACTCAGATATGCGATCATCATTGAGATCAATTACAGGCTGAAACTGGAGGAATAAGCGATCTCTATCTATACCCTCAACTACAGATGCCAGCTCTTGCCGGATTACATTGCGGCGGCAGGATCTTTCATCCAGTTCATCATCGCAAAAGTAGATGTTGCTTTCATCATAATTTGAGCTCAGACCTTCTTCTGATGCAATCAGAAGATTCTTGAACGTCTCTTCCATGTCGTCTTCATTCATCTCTTCTATTTCAATCACGCCGATGCCAAAACCAATCCTCTCCACATCCCGAAGTGACTTTAATAAATCTGATATCTGATTGCAGAATTTAACAAGCTCATTCTCATCATCATATGGTCTTACGTAGAATAAAAAGCGGAACGAAGCAGAAGAAAACAGCATTCTTTGCTCACTTGCCAACTCCTCCAGGGCGCCGGATACTTTTTTTATCAGCTGCTGAACATACTGATTTCCATATTGCAAGCTTAATGCATATATGGGATTTAAGTTAACGTTTATCAGAGCGCTATTTTTTATAGCACCGGTTTTAATATCTTTTATCAGGATAGCTTCTAAGTAATTAAGATTGAATAATCCCGTCCATTCGTCATGTTCGCTGAGATATCGGATTTTATCTTCAACATTTTTACGGTCAGAAATATCAGTTATTATCCCTTCCAGAGCTTCTACTTCCCCGTCACTGTTAAAAACCCCTTCGCCTAACTCCAGAACCCACTTCCGTTTGCCCTTGGCATCTATAATTTCATATTCAGACTGGAACTGGGTTTTGTTGGCCAGAGCCTTCCCCCAGTCTTGCCAGAGCTGGTCACGATACTCGGGTGCTATAAGATCATTGTATGAGAAGTCTTTATTATTAATCAGGCTGTTCGGATGACATCCACACAATTCCTTACAGGCAGAAGAAACAAACTCCATTGTCCAGTCGCGATCATAAGTACATCTGTAAGCCATACCGTGAAGATTTGAGAGAAGAACGGATTTGCTGCGTTCGCTCTCCCCAAGCTCTGTAATGATTTTCTTTTCTTCGTCAATATCCGAAATCAGCGTAATGTAATTAAAACCACGATCCTCAGATAAATAAAGTCCTGCAACAGTTATATATACCCATTTCAGCGAGCCGTCCGGCATGATAATTCGCTTTTCCAGCGAATAGCTTTCGATTTCACCTTTCTTGAGTTTTTCTAACTGATCTAAGTCCTCCTGCAAATCATCGGGGTAAGTTAATTCCTTCCAGCCCAAATCTCTCAGCTCTGCTTCTGATCTGCCTAAAATCTTTTCATATGCCGGATTAAAATTGTATTGTGCATCTATTCCTGCCAAATTAGAATAAACAGAGATATAGATTGATACTCCTGCAGGCATCTGCTTATAAATCGTCTCAAAAATTATTGCAGTATCCCTGTACTTCTTCTGCAATATTTCCTGGGATTTGAATATTTCAGCGCGAGTATCCATTTTGGCTTTCAGGATTTCCATATTGACAGGTTTTTTGAAATATTCAACTACACCTAGCTTGACACCTAAAATCTCATTCTCCGGGTCTTGACGCTCACTCATAATGATCGCGCGCAGATTCTCATGAGCCTTGGCGTTCCTTAATGTTTCCATAAGCCCAACCCAGTTGAAGCCGGGCATATCGATATCGAGGATCATTAAATAGATCCTCTTATGCTCTGCCAGCACCTGCAGGGCTTCCGCCTCATCGGCCGCTGTTAATATGTTATATTCGTTTAAGGTTGCGGAAAAGTTCTGACGATCGGATATAGAATCACTGACTAGTAAAATATTAATAGGCATCAATTGTTCTCCTCGTTCTCGCCATTATCAATTTCATCAATAACGGTAATGCAAGTCATCGGTAAAGCAAGCGATCTTAAACAATAGTGTTCATTGGCTTCATTTTGAATAGCGGTACCTTATACAAGAAACCTTATGAAATATACTGTCATTCAAAGTCGCCTCGCTGTTCATGCGCCCAAAATCTGTTCCTCTTCATAATTATTCAGACTAGCTAAAATTCATTATAGTATATTTTGTCCGGACTATATTTCAGTATTGTTTCGATTCTCTTCCAGTCATAAAACTAAATTGCATAAAATTCGAAGACGCTAAAATAGCCGGCCTGATAACAGGCCTCACCATGCAAGTAAATCTGGAAAGATTTTAGTTATGGTTACTCACCCGGGTGTGCAGAATGCCACTCCAGGCCGGCCGCACTCAGCTATTTTCTTCTTCTCTTGACCCTTCTGACTATAAACCTGACAAGGAGCACAATCACCACGATAATCAATACAATTACGAGAATAATTATGATGCTGATCGTGTTAAGCTGCCTGAATATTCTAACCGGATTCCAGCTGTCATCCAGCACTTTGCGATTCTGGGCACTCTCATATTCAGCAGGGATTACGGGCACTTTGTCAACTTGCTCAAATGACTGCAGATAAGAGGCAAAGGCATGCCATTCCTTTATTTCAGCGCCTTCGCTATCATACAAAATTAGATCGTTATAGACCTCAACTTTGTTGCCTTGGGCGTCCTTCAGAGTAAGTGACAGTATCCCCTTGGAGAGGTCGGTAACAGCTCCCAGCATCTGAGCAGAATACAAGTCGGCCACTACCCTGTAGAGTTTGTCGTTATCTATCTCTGTCAGTTCACCGTCTTCGCCGACAAGCTTTACATCGGTTGCCCTGTTGAAAATAATTCTGTGGGGGTTAAATGTATAAGAAAGGCCGGCAGTATATAACTGTGCTGATTCAAAGATCGGCGTGATAGAAGCATCAATCTCGGCAACCGTTTTAAGTTCTTTGCCTGTCAGATAGACACTGGCAAGAGGATATCCCGGGATCCCATCCGGACCGATTCCCAGAGACATTACCTCATAAGCATCAGATATTGTTACAGGTCCCCGGTTAAAGACAGCCCTGATTATCCCCACAGGAACAACTGCCACGTCTATCGCAACGTGATCATCCACTTCGGCTTGCTTCGCACCGTACATTATCGCATCGGAAACAAGATTACCCATGGCCTGGTCAATGTGAGTTGCATTCATCTCCCGCAGACCGGTGAAGTTATATGGACTGAAGGCTATTATCTGATCATAAGATTCGAAGCCATATCCGGCCAAAAACTCATTAACATATTCTCTGTATTCATCGATCTTCTTTAAAGTCGCTGAGTCTGATTCGATCTTTTCATCTGCCGGAATTAATTCGTAGTCCTTTACAGCCCAGCCGCCTTCATCGTCTTGCACGAGATCAATTCTGCCGACATTCTGACCATATTCACCGCAGCTGACGATATAAGTGTCAGTGACGATTATTGGTTCCTCTAAGTATGAATGCGTATGACCGCTGACAATAAGATCTATCTCCGGCACAGCTTTTGCCAAAATCTCATCTTCAGATTTGTCAGTATCAGCCCAGGTGCCGGCATGGGACAGACAAATGATAATATCCGGCTCGTCTTTTTCTTCGATTTCCTTTACCGTATTTTTTGCCTGATCAACTATATCCTTGAACACAAGTTCGCTTTCAGGGGCGCTTTTGTAAGCATCTTCGCCAATCAGCCCGAAGACGGCAACCTTTACATCTCCCCTGTCAAGAATCAGGTAATCCTCTGCGCCATAATCTCTCATGGTCTTCTCCAGCAGTCTGGCATTATCACTGGGAGAATTAGCAAAATCGATATTTGACATCACTATTTCAGGAAGCCTCTCGCCGCTTTTCATGGCTGCTTCAAGCATCTCGGCAAGACCGTCACTGCCGTAATCGAATTCATGATTGCCCAAAGTAACGGCATCATAGCCTAAGAATCCCAACATCCTAAGTTCGACAGCCTGCCTGGCAAAAACAGTTTGATACAAGGTCCCCATCGAAAAGTCGCCGGCATCAACAACGAGAGTATTATGCTCAGCTCTTATGTTGTCGAGTATTGTTTTTAGTTTAGCGAAGCCGCCGATCTCAGCCGTTTCACCATTTACCTCATATCTCTTAGTATCCAGATATGAATGCAAATCATGGGTAAAGGCGACAGTCAGCTCCTTACCCGCGACATTGCCCTCTGCGGCAACAGGAACAGCAAACAGCAGCAACAAAATCATTAATGACAGCAGTAACGATATCTTTCTTTTCATTTTAAGCTCTCCTCAAACAGGAATTATATGCAAAGTCCTAAGACTCTATTATTATATTCTGATAATTTCATCTGGATATCTATGACCCATTCCTTTGATACGGGTTACTTCGTAATCCATGTTTCTTCCGGAAGCAGCCCGGCTGAACTTCTCAACAAGCGGCGCGCAGTCCTCATCTTCCCGCCCGCACACGATTCTTACACTGATTTGTTGGCTTTCGATAACATCCAGCAACTCATCCATCCGTTCTTTGATCACAGGTATCCATGGAGCAACCAGCAGAATTGCTTCGCAGGTTTTTCGATTTGTCTGATAACCTGAGAGAGATTTTATTTCAGGTTTTTGATGGATTAATGTGCGCAAGATCTCGTTGCAGCCGGCCGAGAAGCCACAGAGAAGACGCTCTTCATATGTTTCCCAGGGTATGACCGATAATACCGAATTCAACTGCAGCTCTGAATCGTCTTCCCAGCGATAAAGACCGGCCGAATCCGGTATCGCGGATTGGACATACTCCACCTGATAGCCACTTGATGCCAGCTGATCCCAATACGGCCTGCCATGGCAATAATTCTGCTGGTTGCCGTGCAAGACCAAAGCAATTTTCTCACTATCCTTTAAATCCCAGGTGCAAAGCGTACGCGCAGCCTTTAAAACCTCCCGGTAACGTTCTTCAGATACTCGTACATACTCCTTAAAGGCGGCATCGTCGCGCAGGCTCGTCAAATCCCCATCTTCAAAACCCTCAGGCCGATACCAATACTTGCGATCGATGACAGCTTCCCGTACCCAGTCGAGAGCTTCTTCCTTGCGGCCTGACAGCGCACTGAGGCAGTAGAGAAAATTATAGAATTGCGCACCGGGGTTCTCATCGGACTCGAGTAGTGCATAGTTTGAAACCAGATAACAATATGCTTCATCTGCTCCCTTTTTATCAAGAATTTCCAGTGTTATATCCAGAATCTGATCTTCCTTCACAGCGACCTGCCTCCAACTTCCAATACGCACACTGCATTTAATTACGATTGATAACTCTTCCGAATCTTCATCAAAATGATTTGATAATGGATATAATTATCCACTCCCTCACTGCTTCGCTTGCCTTTTCTTGCGCGCACTCTGCACATACTCATTTAAGATATTGAAACCGACACCGGCAGCGACGATAAGACCGCCATAGAAGGTTGCGGGTGAGAAATCATGTTCCATTATCAGGTCGAGGGCAATTCCAATGAAGACCTGTCCGACAAAGGCCAGCAGCGTCACTTGCAGAGCCGAAATCTTGGGCACTGTCATGTTCATAGTGAAGACGATCAGGACTCCGAAGAGTCCGCCCAGATAAATCCAAAACCGGGGGGACGGCCGCTGAGCTATAAGCGCAATATTATTGCCCGGCATCAGCAGAACCAAGGCCAGTGTAAAAGGCAGGCCGACCAGATGGTTAATAAAGGACCCCGGCATAGCACCTACATGCTCAGATAATCTGGCGTTTATAGAGCGCGTAAAAACTGTGTTGAGCCCGGTAACGAACGACAGAATTATCGCGATCAGCGCGGCAAGGTCTACCCCTGCGACGTCATCCAGCATTACCACCACACCGGCCAGAGAAAAAATCAGACCAATAAGTGATGATCTTTTAAAGGGATGCTTTTCCATCCCGAAGAGGCCAAAGTTGTCGATCAGGAGCGAAAACACAGTCTGACCAAAGAGATTCAGCGCCAGAATGCTGGTTAAACTAATTTTCCCGAATGAATAATTACTGAAGAGGACTGAAAAAATACCGAAAGCTCCGGCCAGGTAAAACCACACTGGCAGCTTCTTCTTGGGAAAGAGTTTCTTCTTCCCTATCTTGCTGAAGGTAAATGCAAACACAACGGCAATTACATGAACTATGAAGGTCGCGTTGTAATTGCCATACATGGCAGTCAGGTCGCCGTTTACGGCAACCATCAAGGCAATGAATACCCCACTGAGCAAGGCCAGAAAATTATACATAAACGCTCCTTCTTGAGATTCGTTAAATTATATCATCAGAGTAATATAACCGCTGGTCCTAAATCTTAACAGACATCTAAAATGTTACGAATTTTAACTAAGCCAAATAAATTAGGTAAAATATATACTACTGAATGGATCAAACAGCCTAAAAAGGCAGAAGGAGAAAATCAAATGCTTAAGAAAGGCGATAAGGCGCCGGAATTCAATTTGAAGGATCAATTCGGCGAAGAGGTAGTTCTTAGTAAATTGAAGGGAAAAAAGGTATTGCTTTCCTGGCATCCCTTGGCGTTCACGGCCACATGCACAGATCAAATGCGTTCATTGGAAAGGAATTATGATCGTTTAAAAGAGGCCGGAATTGATGTTGTCCTGGGGATCTCGGTAGACGCACGGCCATCCAAGGCTGTCTGGGCAAAAGCGATCAGTCTTAAAAACGTTTTAATCCTGGCGGACTTCGAACCAAAAGGCGAAATGTCAAAAGCCTATGGTATTTACATTGAAAATAAGGGCACAAGCGGTCGGGCTAATATAATCGTCGCTGAAGACGGTCTTATCTCGTTTGCTAAAGAGTATGGATTAAGTGAGCTTCCGGACGTTGAAGAAGTTATCAAGAACGCCTGAATTATAATCTCATAATTCGCTCACGATCATCACAGGACAATTCAAAATCAAAAATGTCCAGACTCTGGGCCTGGCGCTCCTTATTATGAGACTTCGGGATCACGATGACGCCGCGTTCAATTTGATAACGCAAGATTACCTGAGCAAAGGTTTTACCATGCTTATCCCCTATCTCATCCACAACCAAGCCGGAGTACTCTGTCAGCCCCTTTAAAGGAGACCAGGCAGTTGTCCTGATATCGTTATCAGTATTGTATGAAATTAGATCGTCATTCCAAAGACCGGCATGAGATTCGATCTGGCTTACAGCCGGTTTGACTGTACAGCTGTCAAATATAACTCTTAGATCTTCTGCTGCAAAATTTGAAACTCCAATAGCCTTAAAAATACCATCGTTATAAAACTCTTCCAGCAAGGACCAGGCCTCTGTCATCTCCTCCGGATTATCCCAAGGCCTATGGATCAGAAATAAATCCACATAATCTGTTTTCAGCTTATCCAGACTTTTTTCTATCTCCGTTTGAACCCAGTCCTTGCCGTAATAACCTGCAATAGTATTTAATTTCGTAGTAATAAAGAAGTCTTCCCGGGCTATTCCCGACTTCTTTATACCTTCTCCTAAGATCTCTTCATTCCTATAAAGCTGAGCTGTGTCAAAGTGTCTGTAACCATTATTTATGGCCATGTCTACTTCGGCAGTATCGCCTCTCAGCGCCTCATTATAATTATTGTTTATTTTCCCAAAAGTATTGGTGCCACAACCTACTATGGGAATTTCCACTCCGTTATTTAACTTGACATAAATCATAATAATCTCACCTTTATTTAAGCTGGAATTTCATTCACATAATTATCGCGAATAATTATTAACAACCTAAAGTCATGCAGCACAATTATTTTTCCTTAACTACGAAGAATACCTGCTCCATAATCGGCGGCATTTCCGGAAAGTCGCTTCTATCGGTATCGAGGCTGGCAATGCGATCAACTTCGTCCATGCCGGAGATAACTTTGCCAAAAGCAGCATACTCACCGTCGAGGAATTGGCTGTCTCCATGACAGATAAAGAACTGCGAGCTGGCTGAATCCGGCACTTGTGTTCTGGCCATGGATACGACACCGCGTTTATGAGATAAGCGGTTATCGACACCGTTGGATAAAAATTCTCCCTTTATTTTAGCAGCGGATCCTCCTCTGCCGGTTCCTGTCGGATCGCCGCCCTGTATCATGAATCCGGGGATAATGCGATGAAAGATAAGACCATCATAAAATGACTCTGAAACAAGTTTCTGAAAATTCGCCACTGTGATTGGTGCTGCCTCCGGGTCCAGCTCTATCAGTATATGATCGCCGCTATCCATCACGATATCGATAATATTCGAGACATCCTCCGACTTGGTGTAACCTTTTGCTATTTGTAAATCCATAATCATTTCCTTTCTTTTTATCTGCTGATAATTCTACACTAAAGAAAAGATCTTAGATGCATGGTCTTCCACTTTGTCTGCAATGGTATGTCACTTTGTCTGCCTATGTACGGTCATCAACATTTTATGTCACGTTGAAAAATACAGTTTCATTTACCATCGCTAACCTAAGCCAGCGACAAATCGGAAGTGTGGATCGAAGACAGGTTTCGTTGAGTCTTTATCTGAGTTACGAATCAAATATTACTGCTTCGCACGACAAAAGCAGATAGAATTGTATACGAAAAAGACGACAGGAGCGATATCATGCCTAAAATAACTTCGGATATGCAAGATCTGCTCTCAGTGATCGCGGAACGCTTCGCAGACAATAAGAAACGTCACCCTGATGTGGACTGGGCACAGGTTGAGAAAAAATTGATGACTAAACCGGATAAGTTAAAGTCTCTTCAAGCGATGGAGCAGAGCGGCGGTGAGCCGGATGTCGTTCAACTGCCGGACGAAAAGGGTATCATCTTCGTAGACTGTTCTCCGGAAACGCCGGACGGGCACCGCAACACCTGCTACGATCAGGAGGCACTAGAGAAACGCAAGAAAAACAAGCCCAAAACCAGTGTCGAGGCCATGACTTCTGAGATGGGTATCGATCTGCTGACTGCAGAGCAATACTGTTCTCTGCAGGAATTCGGCGAATTTGACCTCAAGACCTCCAGCTGGGTAAAGACACCGGCTAAAATCAGAGAATTGGGCGGGGCTTTGTTCTGCGACCGCCGCTATGACACGGTCTTTGTTTATCACAATGGCGCCGAATCCTATTACTCATCCAGGGGATTTCGCGGCCTGCTGCGCTTATAAGATCATTTTTTCCGTGGAGAAAGTCCCTGTTCCTGATAGTTAGAAATATCTATCAGATCGATCAAGTTTCTGGGAAATTTGAGCTTTGATCTTTTGTAGCTAAGCAATGTCTCCCTTACTTAATGGAGCATATAATATAGACAGTACAAATCAAAGCAGAGGTATGGATATGGCAATTGAATTTTCAATCAGAGAAGCTACAGCGGATGATGCCGCGGAACTGCTGAATTATTTGAAACAGATTGGATCTGAAACTCATAACCTAACTTTTGGATCGGAAGGTGTACCATTCAGCGTGGAAGAAGAGAGGCGCTTTTTGGAATCCATGCAGACTGCGGTCAGATCAAGAATGTATCTTGCCTTTTCTTCTGAGGGGGAAATAATTGGAAACGCAACATTTCAAGGTTTTGAGAGAAAACGAATGCGGCATCGTTCGAATATTGCGATAAGTGTGAAAAAGAAGTACTGGGGACTGGGCATAGGATCAGGCCTGATGAAGCATATGATAGATTTTGCCAAGTCGATTGATGTGGAAGTGATCACGCTGGAAGTCCTGTCGGAAAACCAGCGTGCCATCTCCCTTTATGAGAAATTTAACTTTATTAAATTCGGCACACTGGAGAACTTCTTTAAATTAGATGACAAGTATTATGCTGCTGACTTTATGATGCTCCAACTCAAGTCCGGTTAGCATTGCTAAGGGCATTTAATAATTTTTCTAAATAGATTTGTTTCCGGCACTAAAACTATCTTTTCCACGAGAAAAACCCAACATTTATAATAATGCAATTTGAATTGAGAGCTGTTTGCTCTCTCTCCTTCCCCTCTGGAAATCTGTCGTCTTGAAGCATGCGTTTGACAATATACCAATTCACTTCTTTAATAAGGTTATGTCCAGTTGGGAGGCCACCTATGCTTAATCCGGGGCTGTACGAACAAATTATAAATCGAAGGATAAACCAGGAGCTTGCTCGACAGACTGACCTTGCTGCTGACATTGGACCTATTGATCAAGCTGAGGCGAGTAAAATCCTTGCGAAATATGTAGGTCAAATCATAGAGCATGGCCTTACTGATATTGCAGAAGACAGTGATAATCTCGACCAACTAATTGCCTTAGCCAATCTTATTATTAGTCTGGTACAAAAGGAGACCGGCCAGACATTTTATGCAGATAGCCAGATAGATGAAGCAGGTAAACAGCTCCTAGCCCTTATACCCAAAAAAGATAGTACCTACGCCGTAAAGGGTAAGATTGATATCCCGCGGCCAGAAACTTCCATTTCCAGAAGTACCATACTAACTAGCGCAGAACATGAACCAAATTTATTCCAAGAACTCGCCAAGGAGATAAAGACCAGCGATCGAATTGACCTGCTAGTCTCGTTCATAAAATGGAGTGGCTTGCGCCTAATCATTGAGGAGCTTCGGGAATACACCCAAAATGGCGGACAATTACGTGTCATTACAACGACCTACATGGGAGCTACTGATTATCGTACAGTTACAGCCCTTAACGAATTACCGAATACTGAAATACGGATCTCATACAACACACAAGCTACTAGGCTTCATGCAAAGTCGTATATTTTTCACCGTAATAGTGGATTCAGTGTCGCTTATGTGGGCTCCTCGAATTTATCAAAGGCAGCTATGTCAGATGGATTGGAGTGGAACGTCAAAGTCACTGCGCAAGATCTACCGTCAGTCATGAAGAAAATTGAAGGAACATTTGAAAGCTATTGGAATTCTCCTGAATTTGAACCATTCTCAAAAGAACAGCTGCCGAAACTGAAGGAAGCTCTCAAAATTGAACAATCTACAACTGACGACAATTCATCATACTTCTTCGACATTAAACCATATGAATTCCAAAAGGCTATTCTTGAAAAACTCGCAGCTGAACGAGAAGTGCATAACCACTACCGAAACTTAGTGGTGGCGGCTACGGGTACCGGCAAGACGGTCATTGCAGCCTTTGACTATAAATGCTTTAGAGAGCAGAATCCTGAAAAAATTAATCGGCTGTTGTTCGTCGCTCATCGCGAAGAAATCCTTAAGCAAAGTATGGCTTGTTTTCGCGGTGTGCTGCGGGATCCAAACTTCGGAGAATTATTTGTCGGCGGTGCAAAACCAGATGAGATTGACCATTTATTCATGTCGATTCAGACATTTAATGCCCGAGATTGGACAGAACAAACCTCCTCCGACTTTTATGATTTTATTGTAGTGGATGAGTTCCATCACGCAGCAGCGCCATCTTATCAAAAATTATTAACCCACTACACTCCAACAATTTTACTAGGATTAACAGCGACTCCGGAACGAATGGACGGAAAAGATGTCACGGATTATTTCGACAATCGCATTGCTGCAGAGATACGCTTGCCGGAGGCAATCGATCGCCGGTTATTGTGTCCCTTCCAATATTTTGGTGTCAGCGATACTATAAACCTTTCGTCCCTTAAATGGACTCGCGGTGGGTACGATCGCACCGAATTATCAAATGTATATACCTTGGATCGTTTCACAGCTAAAAAACGTGCTAACTTGATAATCTCGTCAATCTATAAGTACGTGACTGAACTAAATGACGTGATTGGTCTGGGTTTTTGTGTTTCAGTAGAACATGCGAAGTTCATGGCTGAACACTTTAACGATAGCAACATACCGTCTCTAGCTTTGACAGGCGAATCATCCAGAGAAGAGCGCAATACGGCTCAAGGGCTCTTAACGAGTAAGCAAATTAAGTTTATTTTTGTTGTTGATCTCTATAATGAGGGTATAGACATACCCGAGGTAAACACTATACTCTTCCTACGGCCAACAGAGAGCTTGACGGTTTTTCTTCAGCAATTAGGGCGAGGACTGCGAATTGCACCGGATAAAGAAGGTTTAACCGTATTGGATTTCATCGGTCAGTCCAACCAGAAATATAATTTTGAAGAGAAATTCGCTGCTCTTTTGTCGAATACGCGTCGTGGTGTCGAACGAGAAATTCGGGATGGATTTATCTCCCTTCCTCGTGGCAGTTATGTCAAGCTTGAGAAGGTCGCTCAAGAACACATCTTAAATAACATTCGAGTTAGCTATGATACTCGCGCAGGATTGATTCGCAAGATTCAGTTTTTCAAGGAAGATAGTGGTCTAGACTTAACCTTGTCCAATTTCCTTACCCATTATCATCTGAAACCAAAGAGGTTGTATCAACGTGACAGTCTCACTAGACTTGCCTACGAAGCCGGATACGGTGAGGACTTTCAAGAGCCTTTAGAAAAAGAGATCACTAACGGGTTCTGTCGAGTAAGTGATATTGATTCACGGGATTGGCTTACATTTATTAAATCTCTGTTTACCAATGTTGAAACTCTCGAATTTGATAAGTTGACCGTCGCCGAACAGCGTATGATTGGTATGTTGGAATACACATTTTGGCCAAATGGTTTTGAGCAATATGGTCACAGCAGTCGTTTCGACGCACTAATCTATTTGAAAGAATCACCTCTTTTCCCCGAGCTTATAGACTTGATTGACTATACTTTCGACAAGATCGACTTCGTAGATAAACCGCTTAACATAAGTCCTGACTCACCACTTTCCCTGCATTGCCGGTACACAATGAAACAATTACAGATGGGCCTCGGTTATAAGAAGCCGCAGACACAGCAGGCAGGCGTTAAGTACTTCGCGGACAAAAAGACCGACGTGTTCTTCATTACGCTCAACAAATCGGACAAGGATTATTCCCCTGATACGATGTACGACGACTACTCGATCAACGAGAATCTATTCCACTGGCAGAGCCAGAACAGCACTTCCCCGGAATCGAAAGTTGGTCAGCGTTACATCAATCATAAGCGAACCGGAAATCGCATTCTGCTGTTCGTACGTGAATATAAGTCTGAATATGGTATGGCCAGTCCGTATACCTGCTTAGGTTTCGCAGACTATGTAACTCATGAAGGCTCCCGACCCATGAGCATTGTCCTAAAAATGCACGACCCGATACCCGCAAAGTTCCTCGCCAAGAGCAACAAGTTAGCTGTCAGCTAGCAGTAAGTTGAAGACGCTTACCTATCCGTCCCGGCTCCCGGCTATTAGAGCGAGGTCTCCATTTTGTATCAATTTGCCGGATTTCGAATTATACTAAGGGTGAAATACAGAAAATTATTTCATATTGAGACGGGTAATTCCGGCTATGCGAAAAATACTCTACAAAATATACTTTTCAGCGCTTCTGTTAGTTTTGCTCTTAAGTTCATGTAGTCCGGCACCAAAAGTCATATCTGGCACAACAGATACTCTTCTGACCATTTCGGGTTCAACTGGAGAAAGCGAGCTGACACAGGGGAGTTCAGCCACCAAAGCAACAACAAAAGCCCCTGTTGAAACAAGCAAAACACCTGAGATTAAGCCGATTAAGCTGCCGACACTTGAGCAGTATCAGCTGGAAGATCTATTGGATTTTAAGAACGAAACGCTTTACCCCACACTGGAGGCTTTGACTGACATAGTCAATCAGAATCAGGATATTGAGTTTATAGTTCAGGAATCTGTTAATTATCTGGATCTCAATTTTGACTCTCCGGAGATGGCGCTTTTATTCTCTCAGTTCAGTGCAAAATACAATGAAATCCTGCCTAGGGAAGAAGCGATTGCAGATATCGAGTATCTTGGCGAGCTCTTAGTTCACGCTTACGGTGGCATCAATCAATTTGGAGGCGAAACCAGGGTACAAAAATTTGTCCAAAACATGTCAGAAAAAATTCCTGCTGAAGGAATACCGTATTATGTTTTTTACGATCAGCTGATTCTGGAAACTTCTTTTGTTCACGATGGCCATTACTGGCTGGGGTATAATACCCCGGCAAGTTACGCTCCCTATATCTATTTCGATGACTATCTGCTGGAGCACTATGAACCCGAAGATTATATTGTCAGGACTCCTGCCTTTGCACAAAATCTGAAACTCATTAAGACCGAAGCAGGTACTTACTTTGACAGTGAGAATGGCTGGGAAGTCGTTGTTAATGAACAGTGGATTAAAGCGGTTCTGGGCAGCAAGGGCGAGCTGTTTTACACATATATGGATGTGAATAATTTTGAGAAGGCGGCCTTGCCGGAGACAATCTCTTATAAGAATGGTGAAATCAAAGAACTGGTTAATAATTCAATCCAAATTGATGAGCAGCACATGTTCTCTGGAAATCAGAATCAAGTGTTTGATAATGTCTACTATATTGATTTTCGCGGATTTATGTTTCGTGGCGAGGAGATTCCGGATTTAGACTTGATGTCGGAAGAGGCTCTCCGCTATCCATATCTGATAATCGATCTGCGCGGCAATCAGGGCGGAGCATCAGATATTGTCAATCCACTTTTAAACAGTTTATTTGCTGTTGATTGGGATTTTGATGTAGCTCGCTACTCTGCTAATCCCATTACAGAAGAGAATGCGCAAAATATAAATAATCCGGATTTCAAAGTCGGTACGACACACTTTATCTTGCCAACAAATCCGGTCAGGCATACTGTCGTACAGAATAAGCTGGTCATAGTCCTGATTGATAACAACACAGCCTCAGCAGGTGAATTTTTTACAAGTAGTATCAAGTCCGGCGACAAAGTCCTTCTTATCGGCTCAAATACCAGAGGCTTGGCTAGTTCTATGCTTGGTCTTTTTTATAAATTGCCTAATTCAGGTCTGCCTTTGCGGCTTCCTGAGGAGTTTTACTATCACAATCCATTAGAATTCACACCCGAGCGCGGCTTTCAACCAGATATCTATGCAGATGATTTGGATCTCGACAAGCTGGTCGCATATTTAAGCGGTTTGGAAGATGGAGAATGATGAAAACTGCTAGCTGCCAATAAGTCCTTGTATAAGTCGTCATTGAAGATAATGTCCATTTGGCCGATGTATCTTGTGGGTTCATCACTACAGAAGTGGTATTTAAAAGCTTCGAAGGAATCTGTTTTGTCAAAGGAGAGGATGGGACAACAACTCTCCGTGAGCGCGATTCTCATATTGATTTTGCTACGAAGAGCGTATGGCTACCATCTAAAACTGCAGAGCTCTCAAACATGTAAAATGCACAATGCACGTTACCAACGGGTATGGCTACCATCTAAAACTGCAGAGCTCTCAAACTTGAGGTAGCTGCTAATGACTGAACGTGAAGTATGGCTACCATCTAAAACTGCATAGCTCTCAAACAACAAATCCCTACTACAAAGGCGGTTTCACGTATGGCTACCATCTAAAACTGCAGACGAGTTCAAACAACAAATTTTGGACACCGCCGATTCGTCGGCTCCCTAATGAGGGAAACAAAAAAGCTCCTAACGGAGCTTTTTTGTTGTTGTTTTCATAAACTTGACAATCAGTTGAAAAAACCAAATGCGCTGTGTACTTATCGATAAGCGTCTTCGCCGCTTAATCTTCAAATAGTTGCTTTTAATGTAAATGCAGATAGAATAGACATGGATATTCAGAAATATTCAGAGATGTTCAGAAAATGATTGTTCAATGATAGAAATTCACATTGAACATATCCTAGGTTTATAAAAAAATACATAAATAAATAAAGTGAGGATGTTGTTTATGAGTGCAAGTTCGGGCTCAAAGGTTTTGACTGACTATATCTTGGATTCAAGCAAGGGGAAGGCCGGTAAACGATTAATCGTTTTGTTAGTAAAAGGAATCCTTGCAGGAATTTATATTGCCATCGGAGCAATAGCGAGTTTGAAGCTATCTGCCAATATTGCAATCCCCGGTCTGGGCGATTTTCTGGGCGCAGTGGTTTTCCCCATCGGAGTTATTGCCGTCCTGATAATGCAGGCAGAACTGTTTACCAGTGACTGTATGGTGATGACTTCCGTCTATGCGCGTAAGACCAAGGTAAGAAATGTTTTTAAATTCTTATTCCTTATCTTAATTGCCAATCTGATCGGCGCCATTTTCATGGCACTTCTTACCCGATTCTCCGGCATCTTTAATGAAGCAACAGCGCAACTGGTAATTGATAAAGCGATTCATAAAGTAAACATGCCCCTGGGAACGCTGCTTACCAGTGCAATCTTGTGTAATATCATCGTTTGCACCGGTATTTGCCTTGGCTATACCTGCAAAGAAGAAATCGCCAAAATTGCTGTCTTATGGCTTTCAATTGCCGTCTTTGTCCTCAGCGGCACAGAGCACGTGGTCGCAAATATGTATTACTTGTTTGCGGCCCTGTTAATGGGCGGAGCGCTGCCCGCAACAGGCATACTTTATAATCTGGCTATAGCTGCAATCGGAAACTTTATTGGCGGCGGCGTGATTATTGCGGGACTGAATTATCTTCTGGCCTGTAAGGATGTTCCCAAAGACATAGCAGAAAGAGCTGTTTAAAGATTTAAGATTCTTTGCGCATTTTTATAAAATATGCCCTCTTTTTCGCCGGCGGTAAGAGGCAGGGCTTGCAAATGCTCTATCTCGGTTTTGGCGTTGCTCCAGGGTGAATCGGAACCGAACAGTATCTTGTCTGCTCCGTGGGCTTTGGCAATCCTTAAAAACTGATCATGCGGAAAAAACTCAAAGCCCATTGAGGTATCGAGATATATGTTTTTGCCTGTTAAATATTTCTCCACCTCATCCCATTGAGATTGTCCGCCCAGATGCGCAGCAACAATAACACCGCCCTGCATAGCATCGGAGATAGCTGCGAATTGCTTGGGACTGCTCTTATATGGCGCTGGATATGCCGGATCAAAACCTGCGTGATGGAATATGATTAAGCCTTTGCTTAAGGCATAATCGTAAATCTTGAGCATCCTTTTATCATCGATGGAAAAGTTCTGATACTCAGCATGAAATTTTAGACCTTTGAGTCCCAGGCTGACTACAAAATCAATTTGGCTCTTGTAATCGTCAGCATGGGGATCAATAGCGCCAAAGGAAATTATTCTCTCTGAACAAATAATTCTTGCCCGCTCGTTTATTTTTTGCATTTGAGATGGCTTTGTCAATACAGGCTGAACGATTGAAATATCTATGTTCCAGTCATCCATATTCTTTAACAATCCGGCCAGTGTGCCGTCATGCACCGGGGTATATATTTCTTTGCCTTCTTCCAAAAGAGATGTCATTGCCCTTGCGGCAATAGCTTGAGGAAATGCATGTGTATGAAAATCAATTACCATCTGTTTTAACCTCGGTCAACAAAATAATCTGCACATTATTAGCGAATTTGCCGATTCCCGATGGGCAAGCAGCGAGTATAAAGTCGGTGCACCATGGGTTGCAGTACAAACAGCAACACAGGAGCCGGAAAACGGAATGCCGGCAGAAGCCGGGAGATTATTTCTTGCTCATATTTCTTTCTATTGCAACTACACCTCCGGGTCTATGGGCTAACCAGAGCATCATACACGGCAGCTTTGATCATCTCGCTGGACATTGTCGCTCCGCTTATGACATCAACATCGGTAGAGTTTTCTGCGATCATATCAGCAGTGATATCCTCCGCCGCCTCGCCCATACCTTCACGGTGGCTGATAATCTTGATCTCAGTCAGTTTATGATCAGAAACAGTTACAGAAACATCGACCGCAACAAGACCGTTATCAGCATTACCCAGATAGGTTCCGTCTTCTACCTGCGCAAGGTCGACTTCTCCTCTCGGAAGGCTGTCGCCTTTTTTAATTACTGAATTCATGAATATAAAGAGTGCGATTGCCATAACCAGCACCGTTTTATGTCCGGGCAGCTTGTGTCATAGGCGGCAACAGATTTTAGACCTACATGGTGCAACTGCAAAAAGCCTCCTCGAAAAAAACCGGGATGATACTCCCCTGTAATATCAAATAGAAGGATACTCTACTAAATATTAAATAGATCGTTAAAATTTTCTGTCATTGAAGGATGAATAAATATCTGATCTCTGATGTAGGTATAGGGGATGTCATTGTCCATGGCCATCTTGATGTAGTTGATTAATTCGCCAGAGGCCGCGCCCAATAAACTTGCACCTAAGATAAGGTTATTTTCCTTGTTGATGATAAGTTTGAATCTGCCTCGTAGATCATTGTCAACATGGGCTTTGGGCATATTTGCAACATCTAATATATTCACCTTTATATCGTAGCCCTCTTTCCTGGCTTTTGCTTCCGTCAGGCCGACTCTGGCAAAGGGCGGATTGAGGAAATGAGTGAAGGGAATATTCTTGCGGCCATTAAGGTTGTAATATGCCTTTCCTTCCAGGTGATTTCTGATAATCCTGTAATCATCCAGAGAAATGTAGGTAAACTGCGGTCCGCCATTTATATCCCCTGCCGCATAAATCCCGGCTACGGAAGTTTCGAGGTTTTCATCAACTTTAATAAAGCCCTTGTCAGTCACTTGGATGTTAGTGTTTTCCAGACCCAGACTAACTGTGTTTGGTCTTCTGCCGGTGGCAACAAGCACAGCATCGACAATATAATTGACAGTTTCCGACTCCACTACAACCTGGCCGTCTTCATTATTGGATAATTTTGTGGTATTAAAGTTTGATACAAAAACCACGCCATCTTCTTGCAGATACTTTTCTGCCAACTCCACTAGTTCGGGTTCTTCTGAAGTCATGATCTCTTCTTCTAAATTGAACAGATAAACCTTAGATCCCATCTGCGCGTAAAGGCTGGCAAACTCCAGGCCGATATTTCCGGCGCCGATGATGCCTAAAGTCTCCGGCTGATACCTCAGACTCTGAAGGCTGATGCTGTCATAGACGTTATCTGTGGCATCGATTCCTTCAATCGGAGGCATGAAGGGCAAGGTGCCGGTATTGATGATAATCGTCTTCGCCGTCAAATCTATTTCATTATTTGCTGTGGTGACTCTTACTGTATAATTGTCGAAAAATTCTCCCTTGCCGTCATATATATCGATGGTGGCTTCGTCGGCCAGCTTCTTATAGTTCTTAGCGCGCAGTTTAGCTGTGACCTCATCTCTGTAGGCGTAGGCATGATCAAAGCTGCTGCCGGCTTCTACCGCATGAATTAGTGTCTTGGTGGGAATGCAGGCAGTATTAATACAGGCGCCGCCGTACATGTTCTTATCCTTTTCAACCATGGCGATGGTTTTGCCTTGCCCGGCAAAGTGTGCGGCCAGCGTCTTGCCGGCTTTGCCAAAGCCGATGATTATCATGTCATATTGTTTCATTCTTTCCCCCTTCTGTGACCAATTGCTGTTATGAGCGTATGCCCAACAGCCATGTAGCAAGATTGAAATAAATAATCAAAGCTACTGTGTCGACAATAGTTGTAATCAGCGGGCCGGCCATAATTGCCGGGTCTAATTTGAGCTTTTTCGCCGCTATGGGCAATGTGCCACCGACTATCTTCGCTACCACGACCGTGATATACAGGGTAACAGATACAGTTATGGCTATTAGCAGCCCGGCATTTTCAATAAAGTAAATTCTGAGAAAATTGACAAGAGCAAGTACTATGCCCGCAATACTGCTAACACAGAATTCTTTTCCCATGACCCTGAGAGTATCGGAAGTTTTTATCTCTCCCAGGGCTAACCCCCGAATAATCAAAGTTGAGGACTGTGAGCCGGCATTTCCTCCTGTGTCCATAAGCATAGGAATGAATGCCGCCAGAATTATTACCGACTGTAACGCACTTTCATATCGCAGAATTATCCCGCCGGTAAAAGTCGCGGAAATCATCAGAATTAAGAGCCATGGGATTCGATTTAATGCAAGTCTCCAATTACTAGTCTTCAGATATTCTGTTTCTGATGGCATTGTAGCTGCCATCTTCTGGAGGTCTTCTGTGGCCTCCTGATCAATAACATCCAGTACATCATCTACTGTTATGATGCCGACAAGCCTGTACTCCTTATCTACAACCGGCATAACGTAATAATTGTATTTTCTAAACAAAGCGGCTACATCTTCCTGATCATCGTGAGTGTTGATCGACATCACGTCTGTTTCCATTATGTCTTTTACAATTACTGACTCATCACTCAGTATCAGTTTTCTCAGCGATATTACACCCTCCAGAATTCTGCTGTTATCCATGACATAACAAGTATTAATTGTTCTTTTATCAATGCCGATTTCTTTGATGTACTGAAGTGCCTGCTTGACTGTCATTTCTTTTTTTAAGTCGACATACTCGATCGTCATAAGACTGCCTGCGGAATCCGCAGGGTAATTCAGAAACTGATTTATAAGCACTCGCATGTCTTCATCAGTGTTTTTCAGTATCCTCTTAACGACATTCGCAGGCATTTCTTCCAAAAGATCAACAGCATCGTCGAGGAAGAGATCGTCAAAAATATTAATTGCCTCTTCATCTGTCATAGAGTCAATAACATGTTTTTGCAGATCAAATGACATGTGCGAGAAGATTTCCGAAGAAAAGTCTTTAGGCAGAATCCTAAAAACCAATAGAATATGCTTTTGGTCTATTTCTTCGAATAAGTTAGCAGCGTCAACTACGTTCAAGCTGCAAATTTCATTTCTTGCTTCGAGATATTTGCCTTGTTCAATAAGGCTGAGAATTTTCTCTTTCATAAATGGCCCTCCTTAAGGCAGAGCCAAATATTAAACCTAGACGGCTTCTATGGCTCTGCATCCACTATTTTTCATCGCGTACCTACAACTGCCAGGTTCTGGATGAGAATCCATAATTCCTCCTAAGCTATGTAAAATAAATTTGGAAATAGGTTATTTCCAAATTACATTATGAGACAGAAAAATTTTGTTGTCCAGCTACCCGCGGTCCGGGGGGCCGATCTCCACGAGCTCGTCATCGTCCTCCAGATGAATCAGGACTACCTTGTCATTAGCCAGAAGCAGAGTCTCGCCGTCCGGGACGATCAGATCACTGCCTTTTCTTTGTACTATGATAATAAGCCGGTCATCAGGGATATTCAGGTCCTTGATATATGCCCCTGCCCATTCATGGTGCTCCGGAATCGTAAACTCGATCAGATCCTGACCGCTCTTATCAAAGTGTGTCTCGCCGCCCAGCACGATAGTATCGCCTTCTTCCATGATAACTTCGCCGTGCGGTACGATGGTTTTATCACCGCGCTCTATCTTGGCGACGATAAAGTCAAACTCCAGATTCAGATCTTTGACCTTGGTGCCGACATGCTTGGTGCCCGCCCTGATTTTAGTCTCCAGGAAACCTAGATTCGCCTTATCCAGATAATAATTGAAGGTCTTCAGGACTGTATCGCTCGGATCCAACATGTCCCAGCGCCGGGCGCCGACCGGCATCAGCGAGCCCTGAATCAAAGATGAGAGCACACAGATGCCGAAGACAATATGGTAGACATCCACGGCGAAGGCTGTGTTGCTGTTTACCGCCATAATGGCGAAGGCGATTGCAGCCGCGCCCCTGATTCCGGCCAGCGAGATCATCTTAAGCTGGTTCCCCTTCAGCCGGAAAGGCAGCATCAAGCCATAGACTGCTGCCGGACGTGCAAAAATCGTCATGAAAGCCATTATCGCGGCAGCGTACGGCAGTGCGCGCAGGAAGGACGGCAGGTTGGACAGGAGACCGAGCAGGAAGAACAGACTGATCTGCATAATCTTTGTTAAGCCGTCGAAGAAGAAAACAACATCTCTTTTGCCCTGGAATTCTTTGTTGCCGAGGTAGATCCCCAGAATATAGAGGGCCAGATAACCATTGCCGCCAAACAAGTCACAGGCAGCATAGGTAATCAGCATCACCGCGGCCATAAACACCGAATAGAGACCGTCAGCCTGAAGGTTCAAGCGTATCAGCAGCTTGCCGATCAGGAAGGCTGCGAAAAACCCCACTGCCACACCGATAACAATCTGAGAGAGTATCAGGATCGGAACAGATACACTCGAGCCCATGATGACAGAGAGGAAAACCATAGTCATGGTAAAAGCCGTCGGGTCGTTGGACCCGCTCTCCAGCTCCAGCAAAGGAGCGGTATTGTTCTTGAGATTCAAATTCTTGGAGCGCAGGATATTAGAGACACTGGCATAATCGGTTGAGCCCACGATAGATCCGATCAGCATGCCTTCCAGCATGCCAAAGCCCAGTACATAATGGCAAAACAATCCTGTTAGAAGGGCCATAGCCACAACCCCCAAAGAGCTTAAGACGATCGCTTCTTTGGCTACCGGCTTGACCATATTCCACTTTGTGCCAAAGCCTCCGTAGAACATGATAACCATCAAAGCAACCGTGGCGAAGCCGTCTGCGAACACATAGTCATTGAATTCCAGGCCGATGGCGCCGAACCCCATGCCCAGAACGATGAACAATAGAAGTGAAGGTATGCCATGACGGCTGGAAATACTGATGGCCAGCAAAGCCAGTATCAAGATGATGTCAATAATTGAAAACTGCAAAGTATCTGCCTCCTCCGCATCATGAAATTAAAATTAAACAAGACTTTGATCTGTCTCGACTGGCCGCCGCAGTTCACAGGTTTTGTGTCTTACCAGCCTGGAGAAATCACAATACACCTCGTTGCGTTACGAACAGTTTGGATTCTAACATGATAAACTAAATCCAGTCCGGATGTCAGCTCGCTTGCTCGATCACGTGGTCCGGATATCAGCTAGCTTGCTCGATGCACGTGGTCCGGATGTCAGCTTGCTTGTTCGATGCACAGGGTCCGGATGTCAGCTGGCTTGCTCGATGCACAGGGTCCGGATATCAGACCGTTTGCTCGATGCACAGGGTCCGGATGCCAGCTCGTTTGTTCGATGCACAAGAAGTTAAAAGGAGACTTGAGATGAGAATTTTAATAATCGGAGCAGTTGCAGCAGGAACGTCAGCAGCCACCAAGGCGCGGCGCAACGATGAGGAAGCCGAGATTGTAATTTACGAGAAGGGTCAGCATATATCTTATGCCGGCTGTGACACGCCCTATTTCATCGGCGGCTTGATAGCAGATGCAAAGTCACTTACTCCCCGCAGTGTGAGATATTTTAGAATGAAATACCATTTCGATATCAAAATCCGCCACGAAGTGATCGATATTGATTTGGCGGCGAAGACGCTTACTGTCAAGGACCTGGATCAAGATGAAACCTTTGTTGATCACTACGACAAGCTGATAATCGCTACCGGAGCCAGGTCGGTCATTCCGCCTATTCCCGGCGTCGAAAAGGAGCATGTTTTCAGTCTCAGAAACATCGAGGATACTCTGGCTATTGATTCATTCATTACGGAAAAGAAGCCTCAGGCTGCTGCTATCATCGGCAGCGGCAGCATCGGCATGGAGCTGTGCGATAATCTTACCCGGCGAGGTCTTAAGATCCATCTGATAGAAATGGCAAGTCACATCAATCCGGCTCTGGATCCTGACATGTCAGTTCACATCGAAGAAGAATTTATGTCTCACAATGTCAAACTCTACAAGAACACTCAAGCAGCAAAAATCGAGGACGATCACGTCTTGACCTCAGATCAAGAAAAAATCCCCGGCGATCTGGTCATAGTCGCTGCAGGCGTCAGACCGGAAGTCACGCTGGCCCGGGAGGCCGGCATCAAGCTGGGTGGAACCGGAGCTATCGCCGTTGACGAGTATCTGCAAACCAGCGATCCGCATGTATACGCCTGCGGAGATTGTATTGAGCACTTCAATCTGGTTACCCGAAAACCCGCTTACTTTCCGCTGGGGTCAACAGCCAACAAAACCGGCCGCATCGCGGGAGACGTTATCACAGGAGGGGACTTGACCTTCAGAGGCGTCCTGGGAACCGGCATCTTTAAGGCTTTTGATCTCAATGTAGCCCGGACCGGCTTAAGTGAGACTCAGGCACGAGCTGCTGACTATGACATCGAAGTGGCGCATATTGTAAAACCTGACAAAACAACTCTAATGGGCGGAAGAGAACTTATTATTAAAGCTGTCGCTGACCGTGAGACAGAAAAGCTGCTGGGAGTTCAAATAGTAGGCCATGAAGGCGTCGATAAGCGAATGGATGTGCTCGTAACCGCCATGACCCACGGAGCTAAAGTCAGCGATTTATTCCATCTTGACCTGGCTTATTCACCTATGCATTCTATTGCTAAAGACCCCGTCATGTATGTAGGCATGGTGCTGGAAAACGCTATCAGTAAGGATAAACCTATCCAGACCGGTTAAAAACTTGAAGCTGGCCCGCGAACATGAGAGTAAAACCGCCATCGTACTATGGTATTTCATTCCCTTAACAGCGGGGCTGCGAACAGGAGAGTAAAACAGGTGCCTTCCTCTTCGCTGCTGTCAGCCTGTATCTCAATGTCATGACTTTCTGCCAGAGCGGAAGCCACCGCAAGGCCAAGGCCGGATCCAAAAGAATCATCTGTCTTTACCCGGTAGAAGCGCTCGAAAATATGCTCTAAGTCCGCCGGCGATATCACTGTGCCAAAATCATGTATTCGGATCTCGAGCAGACCGTCCTTGCTCAAGGAAGAGTTGACGCTCACTGCGGTCCCCGGATACGCATATCGAAGTGCATTGTCCAAAAGAATGCCAAACAGCTGATATAAGCGATTGTAATCACCCAGATAAGGATACTGCTTAACCTCATCTTCATAGTTCAAGGTCAATTCAAGCTGTTCAGCCTGACGGCGCTGTCTGCGCAAGGCATCCGCCAGAATATCCGGAATGTTTACTTCACTTTTTTCAAACTTGAATTCCGCTGTGTCCAGGCGGGATAATTCCAGCAAATCATTGACCAGCCGCTCCAACTGACGGCTCTCCCCGAGCAAGTCATCGTAGTACTCTTGACGCCGCTCAGGCTCAGTAACAATTCCATCACGCAGTGCTTCCAGAGAGCTGCGCATGACTGCTACCGGTGTGCGCAGTTCATGCGACAGCGAAGCCAAAAAGTCCCGCTTGGCATTATCTTGCTGCCGGCGCTCAGCTTCTGCCTCGGCCAGACGTTCAGCCAGCGTATCAATATTTTCAGCCAAGGCGCCTATCTCATCAGTCTGGCTGATACCGCTGCGAGCCTCATAGTCACCTGCGGCCAGACAGCTGGTAGTCTTCTCCATCTGTGCTACCGGCCTGCTGATCCGCCGGGATAATAAAGTTGTCATGAAGAGTGCCAGAAGAAGCGCTATCAGCAGCGATACAGCCAGTATCCTGATAATTTCACTCATGCTCTGGTTTAGATCGCTGTAGCTGTTATGCAAAAGTACAGCTGCTATCACCTGTCCGTCCTCATCGTAAACCGGCGCACCTGCGGAGAGTGAGGCGGTATCCAGCTGATCGCTGAAAGCAGGACTTGTCAGAGCTTTTCCGGCAAAAACATCCTCCAGCAAAGCCTGAGCCTGAGGATTAAGTTCAGTGTAAGTGATCGGTTGATGCGACATGCCTACAGTTACAGAGCGGGCTGATTCGTCTACTATCCAAATGTCGCTCATGGCTATCTCATTGATCAGATCCAGATAAGCTGACTGCAGTCCTCTCTGCATGCCTCTGCCCTGCCCCATTCCAATTCCGGGCATGTTCTGTCCCGGCACAGTAAGCCCGTCGATAGCATCGGCAATACTCACCGCATGTGTGAGCAGCTGATCCTCATAAACCTGAAGCATGCTGCGGCGGTTAATGGCATAGAATAAAGCGCCCAATACGACGCTGAATATCAGGAACAAAAGGAAAAATGACAAGGCGATGCGCCGGCTCAAAGTTAAATGTTTCATGTTGTTTTCAGTTTATAACCCTGCCCTCGAACAGTCGATAAGGTCCAGTCTTCGTGGTCATAGAGTTCCAGCTTCGCCCGCAGGCGTTTTATATGGGAATCTACTGTGCGCAAGTCACCTTCATAGTCAAAGCCCCACAGGCGGTCGATCAGTTCATCCCGGCTGAACACCCTGCCGGGACTTGAGGCCAGCAGCCAGAGCAGTTCTCTTTCGCGATGAGTAAGACTTACCTCTTGACCTGAGATCCGGACTTCAGCTCTGTCCATATTTATTTGCAGACTGCCCAGAACATAATCATTTTCACTGTCGTTCGATTCAGTATCGCTTAAATCGAGCCGCCTCATAATTGCCCGCACTCTTGCCATTACCTCTGCCGGCGAAAAGGGTTTGACGATATAATCGTCCGCTCCGATGTCCAGACCCATAATCCGATCCGCATCCTCGCTGCGGGCGGTAATCATCAAAACAGGTACAAGCGAGATACGGCGGATTTCACGGCAAACCGTGAAACCATCAATCTTCGGCATCATCACATCCAAAAGAACGACGTCGGCAGGCTCTGCCTTGAAGCGATCCAAGGCGGCCTGCCCGTCGTAAACAATATCTACTGTGTAACCTTCTCTTCTGGCATAATCCGCCAGAATTTCGGTCATTCTGCGATTGTCATCTGCAATCAGCATCCGCGCCATAGCAGTCTCCTAAATGTCCCGTCAAGTTCTCTTGAGTATCATGCACATATTATACTAGTAAAGCACATTACACCCGCTGTTTCATCGCTTACAGAACTCGCGGTACAGCACTCTGCATTAAGGCGTCTCTTATTCTTCTGCGTATGGGCAACTGTCGCATTCACCGCGCCTGCCCTCGCCATTCATACCCCTGCCATTACGTCTGCCGAAACCGAAGCTGCCGTCATCCGTCATGTCAGGTTTGCCGTCGCCGTCCTTATCCCAAGGCGGTGTTACGCCTTCAGGGAAATCCGGATTGCCGTCGCCGTCAGTATCGCAAGGCCTGGTCACGCCTTCAGGAAGATTGGGCTTGCCATCGCCGTCTGTATCCTCGGCATCCCTCCACCAACCGCGCATACCGGTTTCCTGCATTCCTTGGCCATTGCGTCTGCAGAAACCAAAGTCATCGTCATTAGTTTCTTCACCATTTTCTGCCTGCTCGCTATTTGCTGCTTTTTCTGCGGCGAGTACAGCTCCATTGTCAAAGGAAAGAGCTGTCACTATAAGAGCAGCTGCAGCAATTAACGCCAGACTGGCAAAAATTATTTTTTTCAACATGTTTTTTACCTCCATAAGGTTTATGTTGCTTACAGAATAAACGCTGTCTGTGTCAGTCTTGTGTCATATAAAAAATATAGATGAAGTCAAAAACTGTTTGTAAGAAATGTAAATAACTACATATCTATTGGTGTAAAATTAATTCAATTCCGGAAACCAAGGAGATTAACATGGAACTATTGATTATCGTACTAGTTATCGGACTTACGGCAGGAGCCTTGCTGCTTATGCCGAAGAAAGCCAGCGCTCACTGCGATACCATGGATGGGCCTACGGCTGTCGATGGAATCAAAGCCCTTGAAACGGGCAATATTAATTATGCTTTGAAATGGATTCAACCTAAAGCTGAAGATGAAGCCGAACTGCAAGAATGCTTTGACCTGGCCTACAAAGTATACCAATTGGACGGTGATGCCAAGGAAGTCGCCAAGCGATATTTTGTTGACGCTCTGGTACGCATCCACCGCGCCGGTGAAGGCGCACCTCATGTAGGAGTAAAGCCTCACGGCATCCCCATCGATGAAAAGGTTGTCGCCGCTGATAAATGCATCGAAGTCGGCGATATCACTCCTCTTAAAGGTTTGGTGCCTGATGAGCTGCTGCCAGAACTGGAAAAACGCCTGGAAAAGACTCTTGCCCTGAAGCATTACGATGTCGATGATGTTACTGCAGGCCGCGCGTATGTTGAAGCCTATGTTAACTTCTTTCATCTGGCGGAAAATTCCGGGCACAGTGAGCATGAACATGACAAACATGGGCATGGCCAACATGAACATAGTCATGATAACCACAAACATGGACATCATCACGAGCACTAAGCTGAAATGCCATTGACATATATCTTGATCAGTTTGGCTTTGATAGCAGCCTTAACTGTGACCATCAGACAGCAGATTTTGTTTGTCGTTCAGGTCACATCAATCTCTATGCTGCCAACTCTGAAGCCTGGCCAGCGAATATGGGCATGGCGCATTCACCGTCCGGAGAAGCTGCAGCGCGGCGACATAGTCGTCTTCACTTCAAATCTTCATGAAAAAACAATGGTAAAACGCCTTATAGGTATCCCGGGAGATATTCTTCACGTCCACCCGGATGGAGCTGTATTCCTTAACGGCGAGAAATTTGAGGAACCTTATGTCCACAATGAAGGTGGTCTCTCCGACGAATACGAAATGTCAAAAAAATATTCCTTAGCTATATGCGGTCCCGCCGAAGCCTACGAAATATCTAAGAAATATTCCTTAGCTATATGCGGTCCCTCCGGAGCCTTTGAAGTACCTGAGGGACATTTCTTCGTTATGGGTGACAACAGGCAGGCATCACATGACAGTCGCAACTGGCGCGAGCCTTATGTTGAAGCCGGCGACCTTCAAGGCAAAATAATAAAATTGTATCGGTAAACTTCCCCACAAGTCGGATCAAAACAGACTTGTTTGCGGATAATCGTACTTTGGTAGTGGGCTTTCTTGTTGAATGGCTGGCTTGTTATTGGTAAGGAAAGATGGTTTTATTGTTGCTCGCTTGTTTTTGGCAATGAGAGTGTTTGGAACCTCGCCGGGGCTTAAACGGATTCAATATCTATATGACCTGTTTCCTTTAATTGCCTGGCCATTTCCAGCCCTGTATCTGTTTGCGCGAGGCCGCCCAAAGCAGTTTCCCGGAGAGCCGGCGGCATCGAGCGGCCGATTTTTCCCATGGTATCGATTACTTCATCTGCCGGTATGCGGCTTTTTACTCCGGCCAGAGACATCTCTGCTGAAGATATTGCAATAACAACACCGGCTGTATTTCTCATAATGCACGGTACTTCAACTAAACCGGCGACCGGATCACAGGTAAGGCCAAGCAGATTCTTCAGCGCGATAGCAAGTGCGTGGCCGGATTGGGAAGGAGAGCCGCCGCAGGCTTCAACGATGGCTGCTGCCGACATGGCCGCAGCTGATCCGACCTCCGCCTGACAACCGCCTTCGGCACCGGATATAGAGGCCTGATTGCCTATGACAATACCGCAGCCGGCAGCAGTTATCAGAAAGTTTATCTGTTCACATCGTGATAACTTTAGATCATCGCGCAGAGCAAAGAGGACACCCGGCAAAGTTCCGGAGGATCCTGCTGTTGGGGTAGCACAGATAACTCCCATGGCAGCGTTGACTTCGTTGATGGCGGTAGCGTAGACCATCGCGCGGGTATAAATAGATCTGCTTAAGGCTTTTTCGCTTTGCAGATACTCAGCGAGCAATTTGGCATCGCCGCCAGTCATGCCGGAACGTGACTTAACTCCTTCTATCCCTTGGTGTGCGGCTTGTTCCATGACAGACAGGTTTTGTTCCATGTGTCGGAGTATTGCTTCCTCAGTATCACCTGATTCTTCAACTTCGGTGCGAAGGAAATACTCATGCAGAGCGATTCCTTCTCTCTCACATAAATTAATAATTTCCTGTAATTTGTGGATCATAGCTATACTCCTCTTTTTGTTCAGAATCACTGATTAAATCAGGCTCAATGTTAAGAGCGCCCAGAGCTATCACCTGGTCAATATGACCGATGCTGCCAAGCTCCTCCATTACAGATGTCGGGATCCTGCCGTCTATAGCGATCAGCATCAACGCAAGCTCTCCTTTTCCTTTGCGGGAAACTTCCATAGTGCTGATATTAATGTTTGCCTTAGCCAGCACCCCGGTGACCTGGGTGACGATACCGGGTTGATCCTTGTAGAAAAACATAATTGCAGGGTTTTCAGCCGACAGATGGATATCAAAACCATTTATTCTGGTAATATCAATAGTCCCGCCGCCTAAGGACACGCCTCGCAAAGATAGAGTATGATCTGCTGATTTAAGGTAAAGATCAACAGTGTTTGCGTGTTCAGTGGGATCTTCGCTGGTTTCAATTATCACCCTCATATTAGCTTTAGCGGCCAGATCATATGCCTGACGAATCTTTTCACTGCTGGTGGGCAAACCGAGCAAACCTGAGATCAGAGCCAAATCGGTGCCGTGTCCCTGATAGGTGTGTGCAAATGAACCGAAAAGAACAATGCGAACTTCCTCCAGCGTCCTGCCGAAAATTGAGCGGGCAACTAAACCTATACGCACAGCTCCGGCTGTGTGAGAGCTGGACGGTCCAATCATAACGGGACCAATAATATCAAAAAGACTTCTATAAACAGACATTGGCTGCCCTCCTTTGCCATAATAATATCATTTATGTATTCTTTTCATCATCTCCCCAGACAAAACCCCCGTGATGTAACATTACGGGGGTTTGGCGAGCGTAGCAGGATTCGAACCTGCGACCCACAGCTTAGAAGGCTGTTGCTCTATCCTGCTGAGCTATACGCCCACATGGAAATCCGGCCTTGTGGAGCGGGTGAAGAGAATCGAACTCTCACAATCAGCTTGGAAGGCTGATGTTCTACCATTGAACTACACCCGCAGGTTGGCCGGAATTCCGCTTAGATATATTACAACAGGGACATAAGTTTGTAAAGATGAAGGCTTTCCAGCCGCTCGTATCTTCAATTATCCTCTGCCACAGCCAATCGTATCTGCAATTGACCTCACTTCGGCCACTCGTTTCCTAATTGACCCAAGACACAGCCGCTTGCCGCTATTCTGTGTCGTCCGGGATTAAGACAGATAAGGGCACATAACCGGTGCGGCCATCAGACAGGCGCACCATGACCCAGCCATCCTGATCTTCCTGGGTCAGCTGGTAGACAGTATCTCCTCTGACTGCCGTAGCCACCAGCTCTGTTGCTCCGGGCGCTGCCATGATCTGCATGCTCTGGGCTCTGACAGTGACTTTGATCTCAAAGTCCGTAGGCGGAGTTGTTCCCTCAGTATCACTGACAGGTTCTGTGATGGTCGGTATTTCAGTTGTCTCTCTGGGATCATCATTACCTCCTGTCAGGAGTTGCAGCATCGTGACCAAGAGAACCAGGATAACCAGAACAATCGCGATTAGGGCCAGAACGGATAAAGATCTGGAGGCGGGGAAAAGATGCGTTATCTTGAAGAGAAACTTATTCCAAATACCCTTCGTCTTATCAAACTCCATCAGCTTGATTCGATCTAAAATGCCGGCTCTCTCTTCGCCTTCCATCTGCGCTTTAGCACTGGATGGTCTGCCAGACTTGATTTTAATTCTCTCAGGTTCCGGAATCTCTACTTCATCATCTATGCGGTAACCTCCGGAGAGTCGCGGATAGTTTGATTCACCGGGGACCTGAACTCTCTGCTCCTCAATATCCTGACCCCTGGAGGTATTCACAGCAAGCCGATTGCCTCCGGACACTGGGATAACCTTTGACAGATGATCTCTCGTCAAGGGAATTCTCTGCAGGGTTGCTTTCCTGGTGTGCGTCGGCTGCTCGATCCTGGTTACCTGAAAACCGATCCAGGTATGATCAGAGGCGTAGCCATAGGCTGAGGCGAGGGCGGTAAGCTCCGACATCTTCACCGTCATCTGACGCGGGTCTGACAAAATTTCCTCTAACCCCTCAGGCTCAAACAAATCGATGAAATTGGGATCTAAGGCCAAAATAATATCGCCTTCTCTCGGAACGAAAGCGTAGTAATAAGCCTGCTTCATGAAGCTGTCAGGGATGACATCCAGATGCGGTACTGCCGGCTGCTGCCGATAAAGCCGGCCGCCGCGCTGGAGATAGAAACCCCAGTGACGTGACAGAAGAGCGATCGCTACTTCGTCATGGATCAAAAAGAGAAATTCCGCATGCAGCTGATCCCGATTGAGAATAGACGGCAGTATATCCAGTCCGTAAATTTGCAGCTCGCGGAATACCGCTGACCATTTCCTCAGCATGTCGCGGCTTTCGACAATCAGATTCTGGTCAAGCCGGTCCGTGCGGATGCCCGTTATCATCTGGACTCGTCTATTGGTTGAGGCCACATAATTTTGCTGTTTTTGGGTGGTCAAATAACCGAGGCTGCGATCATTAATCTGTATCGTCAGCTCGTGCAAATCGAGTGAATTAATATGGGCTGTTACTAAGGTGCGGATCATAAGATCTCCAGTAAATATTCTAAAAGCGTTAAACGCCGCAGTAGTCATAAAAAAGTATATGCACCGCTAATTCTAGCATAAAGCTTAGTTAATTACTCTTTTGAGTAACCGGTCCGGGAAAAGAAATTGTCTCGAAAATCCAGCAATTCGTCTCTGCTGATCGCCTCTCTGATCTCAGACATCAGATTAATGAGGAAGTGGAGGTTGTGCCAGGTAGTAAGGCGCAGACCTAGAATTTCATTAGCTTTGATCAGATGCCGGATATAGGCCCGGGTGTAGTTTTGACAGGCATAGCAGCTGCAAGCCGGATCCATGGGCGTGAAGTCTCTGGCGTAGGCGGCGTTTCTTACTGTCAGGCGTCCCTGCGAAGTCATAACAGTCCCGTTTCTGCCCAGGCGCGTCGGCAAAACACAGTCGAACATGTCGATCCCGCGAATAACGCCTTCGATTAAATAATCCGGCGATCCTACTCCCATGAGATAGCGCGGTTTGTCTGAGGGCAGGATGGGGGTCACGACTTCGAGCATTTTGTACATCAGTTCCGCAGGCTCGCCGACGGAAAGCCCGCCGATCGCGTATCCGGGCAAGTCAAAGGCAACTGTCTGCTCGGCTGACATCTTGCGCAGGTCCTCGTAGACACCGCCTTGCACGATGCCGAAGAGTGCCTGATTGGCGGTGTTCTTGTGCTGTCTGGCGCAGCGCTCCAGCCAGCGCAGTGTGCGTTCAAGAGAGCCTCTTATGTAATCGTGGTCCTCCTGCCAGTCGGCGCACTCGTCCAGCTGCATAATAATATCCGCGCCCAGCGAGGTTTGAATATCGATCGCCAGTTCCGGCGTCAGCTCATGCAAAGACCCGTCGATATGGGAATTGAAGCGGACTCCCTCTTCACTGATTCTGCGGGCATCGCTGAGCGAAAAAACCTGAAAGCCGCCGCTGTCGGTCAGGATAGCGTGCGGCCAGTTCATAAACTGATGAAGCCCGCCTGCCTCCTCTACGAGGTCATGCCCCGGACGCATCCACAGATGATATGTATTGGCAAGAATAATTCCTGCCCCCAGTGCGTAAACCTCTTCCGGCGTCATTGTCTTGACTGTAGCCTGAGTTCCCACCGGCATGAAAACCGGTGTCTCAAAGGACCCGTGCGGGGTATGCAGGATACCGCGGCGGGCACCGCTCTGCTTGCAGACATGGACTAATTCATATTTTACCGGACTCTCTGTCGTCATAATTTATTCTCCATCAGTAAAGCGGCGAAGGCGCTTATCTCCCGGCAAAAGCAGCATGGCGTCACCGAAACTGAAAAACCTGTAACGTTCTTTAATAGCTTCCTGATATGCGGCCAAAATCTTCTCTCTGCCCATAAAAGCGCTGACCAGCATCAGCAAGGTGGACTCCGGCAGGTGGAAATTAGTGATCAGAGCATCCGTCAGGCCGAAGTCATAGCCGGGGTAGATGAAGATGTCCGTCCAATCTGAACACTCAATATAAGGGCGCGTCTGCAGCTGATAAACCGATTCCAGGACCCGGCAGCTGGTCGTTCCCACTGCTATTATTCTGCCATTATTCTCCAGGGCGTGGTTAATCTTCTCTGCCGCAGAGGCAGGAAGCCGGTAAAACTCACTGTGCATTTTGTGCTTAGTGATATCCTCTTCACGCACAGGTCTGAAAGTTCCCAGCCCCACATGCAAAGTGACGCAGGCGATATCGACATTTAAAGCCCTGATCTGCTGCAAGAGATCCTCAGTGAAATGGAGGCCGGCCGTGGGAGCGGCGGACGACCCGATCTCCCTGGCATAAACCGTCTGATAGCTCTCCTTGTCCTTCAGCTCTTCGGTAATATATGGCGGCAAAGGAATGATCCCGACTTTATCAAGGACCTGCTCCCACACGCCGTCATATGAGAAAAGGATAAGACGGTTGCCGGAAGGCAGCACCTCTTTTACTTCAGCCTCGATCTCCCCCGCCCCGAATACCAGCTTGTCACCCAGGCGGCAGCGCTTGCCCGGCCTGACAATTGTCTCCCACAGATCACCCTTTACGCGATGTAAAAGCAAGACCTCCGCCTCACCGCCAGTATCTTTACGGCCGAGCAGCCTTGCCGGCATGACTCTGGTGTCATTTACTACCAGCAGGTCATTAGGTCTGAGGTATTCGAGCAGATCATAAAAATGTCTGTGCCGGGGCGGCTGATCCCCCTCCAGAACCATTAAACGAGACTGATCACGTTCGGGCAGCGCATGCTGAGCAATAAGCTCAGGCGGCAGCTCAAAGTAGTAGTCTTCTTTTCGCAAAGGCTCTATATCAGAGCCAACATTATTTTCACTAACTGAATCAGTCATAGTCTATTTTTCTCTTCATTCATGCTTTATTCAAGATATCATTCCCGGCTTCACTGATGTATTTGTTCGCAGCTTCACTGATATTTTTCTTCATAACCTCACAATATCTTGTTCGCGTACAAATATGCATTGCCTATATCTTTTGTTCCTGATTTCACTGATGATTGTTCCGGCTTCACTGACATCTTTTGTTCGCAGCTTCACTGATATCTTTTGTTTCCCGGTTTCACTGAAATTTTTGGTATTTGTTCAGGAGCGCTCGACGTCCAGTCCATATCTGAGGCAGTACGAATTATACAGATCCAGCCATTCGCCCATGAAATGATCTGACATGAGAATCGCCTGTTCTTTGCGCTCTCTCTTCCTTTTGGCCTTATAACCTTCAGCATATTCAAGCAGACCGAAATTGGCATTCATAGGCTGAAAGTCCACGCTGTCAGAGGAGATGACATAGTTAGTCAGCGCTCCCAGCATTGTCGTGTTCGGCAAAGCCAGAACTTTACATTCTTCCGCCGGCATCCCGGCAGCAATGAGTGCCATCTGCCGGGCGGTTATAAGCCCTGACGCCGCTGATTCCATATAGCCTTCCACGCCGGTAAGCTGTCCGGCCAGGAACAAAGTCTGCTGCGACTTAACCCGATTTCCCCAGGTCAGAACTTGAGGTCCTTTTATATAATGGTTTCTGTGCATGACGCCATAACGCAGATATTCCGCCTTACGCAGTGCCGGAATAATTCCGAAAACTTCGCGCTGCGCCTTGAAGGTCATTCTGGTCTGGCAGCCGACAAGATTGTACATCCCTCCTGAGCTCTGCTCACGCCTCAGCTGCAAAACCGCATAAGGAGTCTGTCTCGTACGGGGATCTTCAAGACCCACCGGCCGCAAAGGCCCAAACCTCATGGTGTCCTCGCCCCGCTCCGCCAGCTCCTCGATCGGCTGACAATGTTCAAACACCTTGCGGTCAAACTCCTTGATCTCAGCTTTGTCCGCTGCAATCAAGGCCTCCCGGAATGCCAGATATGTCTCTTTATCCAGGGGACAGTTAAGATAATCCGCTGACCCCTTGCCGTATCTGGAAGCTGCGAAATAGTGGTCCGGATCAAGCGATTCTTCGCTCACAATCGGTGCGGCAGCGTCAAAGAAATGCAGCATATCGCCCCATTCCCGTGCCATGGACTGCATCAGGGCATCAGTTGTCAAAGGTCCGGTCGCTATGAGAGTGAGGCAGTCATCCTCAATGTTTTCATCGTCAGCGGGCAGCGAAGTGAATTCTTCCTCCCGCCAGATTATTAGCCCCGTCTGATCCAATATTCTCTTTACTTCTTTGGCGAAGGCGCTGCGATCTACGGCCAGAGCACTGCCGGCAGGCACGCTGCTGGCGTCAGCCGCAGCCAGCACGATACTGTCCAGCTGCCGCATTTCCCTTTTGAGAAGGCCTGATGCGGTATGAGGATCGTCAGATTTAAGTGAGTTGCTGCAGACCAGTTCCGCAGGATAGATACTGCTGTGCGCCGGAGTCATGCGCCCGGGCTTAATGTCTATAAGTTCAACAGTCAAGCCGTGCCGAGCAAGCTGCCAGGCGGCTTCAGCGCCGGCCAGGCCTGACCCGACCACTCTCAACTTCTTCATTTTTCTTCCTTGGCCTTTTCCTTACCCGTTTGCTTGCCTGATTTTTTGTCTGCTTTCTTGCCGGTTTGCTTACCGGATTTCTTACCCGTTTGCTTGTTGGTTTCCTTACCCTTTTGCTTGCCTGCTTCCCCGCTCATAGCTTGACTGGAATCCTTATCGGTTCCCGGGCTAGCTTCCTGATGATTTTCCTGATTTGCTTTCTGATCGGTTCCCTTGCTCTTCTTGCCTTTGTTTTTTGCCTTTTTGACATTAGAAGGACATTCGGGGTCTCCGCATTGCTCATAGCTGCGGCCGCGGAAGTGTTTCTGAACCATATAACCGTCACAGGTCGGGCAGGTCTTGCCTTCTAAAGGCAGATCCCAGCTGATAAAGGGACATTCCGGATCTTTGCCCTTCTTGTCGCAGACATAGAACTTTCTTCTTCTGCCCTTCCTGGTCTTCTTCTCCAGGAGACCGGAACCGCAGACCGGACATTTGCCCGGCGCGACAATATCGATGTTCTCCTTATAGTCGCAATCAGGATAAAGGTTGCAGGCGATGAACTTGCCGAAGCGGCCATCTTTAATGACCAGCTCACCCTTCCCGCATTCGGGGCAGGTTCTGCCGGTCGGCTCATCAACTATCTCAATTTTTTCGATGTTTTTCTCAGCCGCTTTGATCTTGTCGTGGAAAGGAGGATAGAACTTATTCAGGATTTCCAGACCTTCCTTTTCACCGGCCTCCACCGAGTCCAGCTGTTTTTCCATATCAGCTGTAAAGTCAGTGTCTACGATTTCATCGAAGTTCTCTTCCAGCATCTCAGTAACCAGCGTCCCCAGATCAGTGGGATGCAGGCTGGCCTTTTCCTTCTCCACATAGCCCCGGTTCTGAATAGTCGAGATCGTGGGCGCGTAGGTGGATGGCCTGCCGATGCCAAGCTCTTCCATCTCTTTGATCAGGCTGGCTTCTGTATAACGCGCAGGCGGCTGGGTGAACTTTTGTTCCGACTCGAGGCGGTCAAGCTTCAGCTCATCGCCTTCATTAAAGTCCGGTAAAAAATTGACGGAGTCGTCGTCTTCACTTTTGCTCTTGCTGACGCCGGAGGCGTAGCTGTACACCTTGAGCCAGCCGGAAAATTTTATCTTCTCGCCTGTCGCCCGGAAAATATGCGTACCGGCGAGAACATCAGCCCGGATTGTATCCAGGACAGCTTCTTTCATCTGTGAGGAGACAAAACGCTCCCAGATCATTTTGTAAAGACGGTATTGATCGTGGGTCAATTTATCTCTGACGGACACGGGGTCCAGATCGAAATGTATGGGCCTGATAGCCTCATGTGCATCCTGCGCCTTTTTGCCTTTACTGTAGTAGTTGGGTTTGGCCGGCAGATAATCCGGTCCGAATTTCTTGGCAATCACCTCGCGGATCTCAGTCACGGCCGTCGGAGATACACGCACGGAGTCGGTACGAATATACGATACCAGCGCAGTAGCGCCGGCACCGGGAAGATCAACGCCTTCATAAAGCTGCTGAGCTACGCGCATGGTGCGAGACGAGCTCATGCCCAGATAGCGCGATGCTTCCTGCTGCAGTGAGGAAGTGGTGAAAGGAGCGTACGGCCGGCGCTTTTTTGTGCCGCGCTTTACTGTGTCGACAATGAAAGGAAGATTCTTCAGCTCGGCCAGGAGTTCATCGACTTCCTCCTTGTTGGACAGCTTGACCCGGCGTACACGGCTGCCTGCTTTCTCGCCATGGTACAAAGTGCGGAAAGCCTCATCTTTGGGATCAACTTTCAGAAAGGCTGCTAAAAGCCAATATTCTTCAGGGACGAAGGCGCTTATCTCCCGCTCCCGCATGACAATCAGCCTGGTCGCCACCGACTGTACGCGACCGGCGGACAAGCCTTTGCGAATTTTACTCCAGAGCAGCGGGCTCAGCTCGTAGCCCACCAGGCGATCTAAGATGCGACGGGATTGCTGAGAGTCGACCAAATCCAAATTAATCGGACGCGAAGCATTCAAAGCTTCTTTTACCGCCTTACTGCTGATTTCATTAAAAGCGATGCGGATGTTTGAATCGGGGTCCAAATTTAGAATAGTGGACAAGTGCCAGGCAATCGCTTCACCTTCTCTGTCCGGGTCAGTAGCCAGAAGGATATTATCCGCTTTTTCTGCAGCGGTTTTCAGCTCCCTGACGACCTTCTCTTTTCCGGGCATGGTGATGTAGCGCACTGCAAAGTCATTATTCACGTCAACACCCATGGTGCTGGAAGGAAGATCGCGAATATGACCTACTGACGCTTTAACGACATAGTCATCATCCAGATAACGAGAGATCGTTTTGGCTTTGGCGGGAGATTCAACTATAATAAGTGTTTTCACATTAACATCCTTTGTATCTCATATATACATGAGCTTCGGGACTAATTATATACAACATTCGGTCTTTTCTGTCAAAAGTCAGTCTGACATGCCTCTCTGTAACATCATAAGACAAAGAGCAATCATAATATTTCTTTTCCTGCTACCTGCAAGTATCAAAGTTCTAAGAGCTGCAAGTATTAAATTGGTTGTGAATGCTTCGTCAGAACTGAAAATCCAACTAGAAAATCTGAAGAGTATTGTTCTTGGCAAATTAAATTATAGTTTCGATTATAATCGACAAATCAACTAAATTTGTGCTTGATTTCGATTATAATCGATAATTTCGTTAAATCTGTCATATGTTTCGTTTATAATCGAAACTTATCCCAAGCATATCCTTTCCATGGATGGGTTTATTTCAGTAATCAGGGAATAACGCAGATGAATGTTATTGATTATCTATTAAACATTATATGAATGTTGCTTTATAAAATTTCCCTTCAGGCAGCATCCCGATTCAAGGTGAATAATCGCAAATTTAATCAGCTGATTATACGAGGGATGAAAAACTCAATTCGTAATGCCCTCTCCTTCTGTTTACCGCATTGGAAATCTCTAGCCCGGTCAATATCTGAGCTGTTTCAGACAGGGGCAGATCAATTGCTATTGAAATTTGTGCCAGCGTCTTGGCGCCTGTAGTTAAGAGCCGGAGGATTTTTACTTCGCTGTCACCTTGCTTTTCAGGGAAAAAGGTCAACTGTCTGTTGTCAGCGTTTGAACCTGAATCTTCAGTTTCAAATAAATATTCTAAATCGGCCACTGGCCTCTGATCAGGCAAATCCTCAGACAATGCTCGCTTGACTTCGACAATAGACGACAGCATCGCACTTTTCTCTGCCGCTGTCGGCTGATCGGGCAAATCTTCAGACAATGCTCGCTTGACTTCGACAATAGACGACAGAATCGCTTCTTTCGGTTCGGTAATCGTTTGACTGCAGTTCTCACTATTTAGCGCCTTCGGCTCAGGGATAACACTCGGCAAATCAGGCATTGTCAGATCTGTCACGATCCTGGCAACTTTGTCATTGATTAAAGCGTGACAGCCCTTTTGACCGGAATCAAAAACTGATCCAGGCACGGCATAAACCTTCTTATTCAGTTTATGAGCCATTTTGGCGGTAAGCAGACTGCCGCTTCTTTCCTTGGCGCTGGTCACTATCACAGTATCCGCCAGCGCGGCTATTATTCTGTTGCGGGCGGGAAAGTTGCGGGCTATGGGCGGGGTGCCGGGTCTGTATTCGCTGATGACCAGACCCTCCCCGCAAATCTTCCGGAGCAAGTTTTGGTTTCTTCTTGGATAAGCAATATCCACACCGCAGCCTATGACCGCGATCGTCTCCCCTGAGAGGTCCAGTGCTGCCTGATGGGCCACACTATCCGCTCCCTCTGCTGCTCCGCTCACCAGACAATAACCCTTACGGCATATATTCTCAGCCAGAACTGCTGTGACTTCATGACCATAAGCGTTCAGCGCCCTGGAGCCGACAATTGCTGCGGACTTTTTTCTCAGCAAAGATAAATCTCTGCCCCGATAATAAAGCAGCGAGATTGAAGTTTTGTCATTATTGAGGATATCCGGAAACTGTGGATCCAAAATTGAGATTACACCTATTCCCTGACTTCGCCATTGTCGGACCTTTGTTTTGAGATCAGACAGATTTATTTGAGACATGGCCCAGCGCAACACCTCCAGTTCTCTGGGCTCATTTGGTTCTCTGGGCTCATTTGGCTCTCGTGGCTCGTTTGGCTTTCTTGGCTCACGTGGCGCACTGTGCTCATGGCGTGCGTTTTTCGCCTGGCTGTGCTGCAGTAATCGCCAAAGATCGGAGAAAGAACCCGCATACTGCAAGAGCCTGATTTTGTCTTTGTGTTTGAGACGGTGTTTGCTTGCCGGCAAAGATAAGATTGCTGCGACAAATAAATCCAGTTCTATTATTTCTGCGTTGCTGCCAATATCTCCATTGCTGTCAATATCTTCATTGCCATCTCCGTCGCTGGCAATTTCTTTGACGTCATTTCCGCTAATCATACTAATGTGCTCAGATCTAGTCTGTACTGCATAATCTCAGCCATGTGGTCCGGCTTGACAGTATAGGATTCCTCCAGATCGGCTATCGTGCGCGCGCCTCGCAACATGTTGTGAAAGGAGCGGGCAGTGACAGAATGAGTATTGCCAAATCTGCTCAGCAAATCCAGCGCTTCCTTTTCTATGCGAAGATCCTTGCCGTAGTCTGAGACCGGGATATTGCTGTTACGATAGATTTTAACAAGCCCCAGACTGAAAGATCTTTCTCTTTGTATCTCAAAACAGGTTTGTATCTGCTTTGCTGCCAGTTCCTGCTCATTGTCGGTTGTCACTGAGGTGATGTTAAGCAGGTCTTTGCCGGACAGGCTTTGCATCGTGACACAAAGATTCAGGCGATCCCAGAGAGGGCCGCTGATCTTGTGCAGATGTTGCCTGATCTGATCAGGGGTGCAGCGGCACTTATCGTTTGACTCCAAAGCATAACCGCAGCGGCAGGGATTGGCTGCTGCAATCAAAAGAAAATCCGCCGGCCAGTTCGCAAATTCTCTGGCGCGGGCGATCCTGATCTTGCCGCTCTCCAGAGGCTCACGCAGAAGATCCAGTACCGCTTTGGGAAATTCCGTCAATTCATCGAGAAATAAAACTCCCAGATGAGCTCTGGTGCAAAGGCCGGGACGCAAAGGAGAACCGCCGCCGATCAGGGCTGCTTTAGTAACACTGTGATGAGGAGCGAAAAACGGACGGGTTGTAATCAGGTTGTCAATTATCTCGCCTTGGGCTAAAGCGCTCCGTATCATGGTGACAACTAAGGATTCTTCTTCATTCAGTTCCGGCAGCAGTCCCGGCAAGCAGGATGACAGCGAGGTCTTGCCACAACCCGGCGAACCCAGCATCAGCAGAGTATGATGGCCGGCGGCAGCAATAATTAAGGCTCTTTTTGCTTGTTGCTGCCCCATTATGTTGTCAAGTCGTGATGTCGTAGTTATCTTATTAATCTGCGTTATTTCAGGCTTTTCCGGTTTGATCTTGACGCCGGAGAAGACAGCTACTGCAGTGCACAGATCTTTTACTCCGTAATACTTTACTTTTCTTAGCAGCTCAGCTTCTCCGGCATTGACCAGAGGGCCCAGACATTCACTGAAATGTCCTTTTTGTTTCGCCGTCATCAAGCGGTTAAGGACACCGGGAATACCAAGCACTTCACCATTAAGGGTTAATTCTCCCATGATGAGAAGAGGTTTCTGATCTGCCGGCCGGGCGATCTGTCCGGAAGCCTCCAAAATGGCCAGAGCAAGAGGAAGGTCGAATCCGGTTCCTCTCTTTTGAATCCAGGCAGGGGCATAGCTGGCCAGAATTCTCCCCTCCGGAAAGCCATAGCCGCTGTTTATTATGGCAGCTCTGACTCTGTTGCGGGCTTCTCTGATGGCAGAGTCACCCAGACCTGTGATCTCAAACCCTGGAAGTCCGGGTAAAATAGTGACTTCTACTTCTACAGGTACGCCTTGCATGCTGCTGATTCCACATGAAGATATGCTGCTGTACTTCTTAGTAGACAATGTTGCCTCCCATATCTGATCTAAATTAGAATAGCTGAGATTAAGAAATAATTTATGAGCCTTCGGGCTGCAAAGTGCTACAATAGTCTCTCGTAGGCAACATTCAGCTTCGGTAATGCGTCCGGAACCAGATTCACTTCGGCAATCCGGGACAGCAGTGTGGAGGTAGAAATGAAACTGGGAATTGTAGGTCTCCCCAATGTAGGCAAGAGCACTTTGTTTAAAGCTCTTACCAAGGCCAATATTGAAACAGCGAATTACCCGTTCTGTACGATTGATCCTAATGTAGCTATTGTACCGGTGCCTGACAGCAGGCTGGATCACTTGTATGAGGTTTTTCAGCCGCCTAAGTGTGTCCCTGCGGTGCTGGAAGTCGTAGACATCGCCGGTCTGGTGCGCGGAGCCAGCCGAGGTGAAGGCCTGGGCAACAAATTTCTCGGCAATATCCGCGAAGTTGACGCCATTATTCATCTGGTGCGCTGTTTTGATGACCCGGATATCACTCACGTTGACGGCAGCATCGACCCGATGCGCGACGTGGAGTCGATTGATCTGGAGCTGATTTTTGCTGATATGGAACATCTGCAGAAGCGAATCGACAAGATCTCTCGTCAGGCTAAAGGCGGCGATAAGAATCTTGTTCAAGAGCTGGAATATCTGAATAATCTTATGGTCCACCTGGAAAGCGGAATGCCTGCCCGCTCTTTTCCGGATATCGACAGCCACCCTGAGCTCCTCCTGCTTACCGCCAAACCTGTGCTCTATGTGGCAAATGTGGCTGAATCCGAAGTCAATTCCGACATCCCGCAGATCAGACTCCTGAGAGAGAAAGCTGCCGAGGAGAATGCAGAGCTGATAGTCATCAGCGCGGCCATTGAAGAGGAGATTTCTGAGCTCTATGAAGATGAGAGGGATTTGTTTCTGGAAGAGATGGGGATTCCGGCCGCCGGCCTGGACCGGGTTATCCGGGCAGGTTACAAGCTGTTGGGCTTAATCTCGTTTTTTACCGCCGGATCGGAAAAGGAAGTCAGAGCCTGGACAATTGTTGAAGGAACGAAGGCTCCGCAAGCTGCGGGTATAATACACAGTGATTTCGAAAAAGGCTTTATACGTGCCGAGGTAGCATCCTATGATGATTTTGTAGCCAATGGCTCATCTATGGCAGCAGTGAAGGAAAAGGGCAAGTACAGATCTGAGGGTAAGGAATATGTCGTTCGGGACGGAGATATTATTTTATTCCGCTTCAACGTCTGACAACTGAGAAGCCGCTGTCGCAGCAGTGTCTGATGCCGGCTCATCCTCCGGCACGGCAAGAAAGCTCTTATACCTGATTCCCCGCTCACGCAGCCGGGAGCCGATAATATCTTCCACCTGCCGGCGCAAGTCCTCTATGGTGCCGTTATTTACTATCTCTGCATCAGCGATTTCCCGGTACTCTTCCCTGCTCATCTGCATGGCCATCCTTTGCAGGACGTCGCTTCGGGAGAGACCTCTCTTTACAAGTCTCTTCAGCCTGATGTCATCATCAGACCAGACCGTAAATACCACGTCGCTGCGATCGAGGAAACCATGGCGCACAGGTATAGGCACATCAAGAGCAACAACTTTCGCGCGTTTGGCTTCCAGCTGATCAAGCTCTTCGCCCATCTGATCGAGAACGTGTTTGTGGACAATGCGGTTGAGCCGGTCCAGGGCTTTACGGTCCCGGAAGACCAAAGAAGCAGTCTTCCTGCGGTCCAGAGCACCGTCCTTGATGAACTCAGGCCCGAAAGTCTCTGAGAGCTCCGGAATTGCGACGCCGCCTTTCTCCGTAACAGCACGCGAGATCTTATCCGCGCAGATTACTTTTATCCCCGCCTCTGACAACACGTTCGCCACAGTTGTCTTGCCGCTGCCTATTCCGCCTGTGATACCGATAACATACATAATCTCTTTGCGCCTTCGCCTATGCTTTAATTTCGCCCCAGCTGTGCCCCATGGTCACTTCGGCAACCAGCGGCACCGACAGTTCCATCGCCTGGCACATCATCTTCTGTAAAACTTCCGCAGCTTCTGTGGCATCGGCTTCTGATGCCTCAACAATCAATTCGTCATGAACCTGCAAGACCAGATGCGCGTCGAGACCGCGCTCCTTGAAGGCGGCATGGATATTGACCATGGCTATCTTGATCAGATCGGCAGCTGTGCCCTGTACAGGGGCGTTGGCCGCAGCCCGTTCCCCGAATTTCCTGACATTGACATTGGCGGACTTCAGTTCAGAGACGTAGCGCCTTCGTCCCAGCATTGTCTCGACATAGCCGTCCTTGTAAGCTTTTTTGATCGTCTCATTCAGCCACGCTCTGACCTGGCTGTAGTGCTCGTCATACGCGGCAATATATTCATGTGCCTGCGGTACCGATATGCTCAAATCCCGGGCCAGTCCAAAGTCGCTGATTCCGTACACAATGCTGAAGTTGACTGTTTTAGCGATGCTTCTTTGCTCGTTGGTGACTTCCTCAATCGGCACATCAAAAAGCGAGGCCGCGGTCACACTGTGGACATCGAGTTCCTGCTGAAAAGCAGCCAGCAGCTCAGGATCCTGTGACAGATGAGCCAGAATTCTGAGCTCAATCTGCGCGTAATCAGCATCAAGCAGAATATTTCCCGCAGACGCTACAAAAATATTTCGGATCTCTCGTCCGCGTTCGGTCCGGATGGGGATATTTTGCAAGTTAGGGTTTGAACTGGAGAGACGTCCCGTTGATGTCAAAGTCTGATGATAGCTGGTGCGCACCCGGCCATCCGGCTCGATCGCCGAACTCAGTCCGTCCAGAAAAGTTGACTTCAGCTTGGCCAGGCTGCGGTGCTCCAGAATCTGAGGCACTATTTCATGGCTGAAGACAAGCGCTTCCAGCTCTTCCGCCGCGGTGGAATATTGACCGGTCTTGGTCTTGCGCCCGGGAGGTAGCTTCAGCTCTTCGAAGAGAATTGTGCCCAGCTGACGGGGAGAATTAATATTGAATTCGTGGCCTGCCAGAGCGTATATTTTCTTCTCCAAATCCTGAATGTCCTGAGCCATTATCTTCGATTGACTGTCCAGTTCCTGCTTGTCTATTGTTATTCCCTGCAGCTCCATATCCGCCAAAACTCCGGCCAGTGCGAACTCCAGGCTGAGCAGATCTTCAAGCTTCATTTCTTTGGCTGCGGCAACTTGCTTGTCTCTGGCTTTGATCATATTTTCAGCCCGGAAAAGACGCAGATTCTCTTCAGCTTCGGATAGCTGCGCTTCAGTATTCAGAGCAGCAGCCTCCAGCAAAGAGATTTGGGCGTCTTCTGTTTCGGCGCTGACAGGATGAGAGCGATAATCTGCAGCCAGAACTCTGCTTAAGACATGATCCAGCTGCACCTGACCTTCAATCTGGTCGAGCAGATATGCCGCTACACGCAGGTCAAAAGGCGCCTTGGCATAGGCCTGGCGCTGATAATGGCGCAGGAAACTTTTATAGTCCCAGATGAGGAGATTATTCCCAAGCAGCGACGCAAAGCAATCTAAAGCCTGGTCCTTCGGCAAATGCAAAAGATTGCCCCGGGTAGAAATAAAGCTGATAACCTTGTCGAAGTCTTCATCCCAATAGATTACGACATCCTGATCTTCAATCAGATTGATGAATTCCTCTTCACTTGGACACACTGTTATTTCATCCCAGTAAGATGAGCTCTTCTTACCGGCTTCTTCTTTGTATTCTTTCAGATCTGACTGCAGGCCGAATCTGTCAATCATGCTTTTAAAGTCCATGCGCAGAAAGAAGCGCAACAGTTCATCGTCGGCCGGAGTTATCGCCATATCTGACAGATCCTGCTCAAGATCCGCCAGAGGCACATCTGTGTCAATGGTTGCCAGTTCGTACGACAGTTTGGCCTCATCTCTGCCGTCGCGCAGCTTCTCACCTAAGGATCCCTTAATTTCGGAGGCCTTATCCAGAACTTCGTCCAGGCTGCCATACTCATGCAGGAGACGGAACGCTGTCTTCTCACCGACACCTCTGATACCGGGAATGCCGTCGGATTTATCGCCCATCAGCGCTTTCAGATCTATTACCTGCTTCGGCGTTATGCCGTACTCTTCAGCGAGCTTGCCTGCGTCAATTAATTCATACTGGGTAAAACCGCCGCGGCTCAAGGGCATCAAGACATCGGTCTTGTCGTCTATTAACTGCCAGAGATCTCTGTCGCCGGACACGATTGTCACATCATGTCCCTGTTCAACTGACTTCCTGGCTATCGTGCCGATCAGATCATCTGCTTCATAGCCTGCCAGCTCACATCTCTTCATGCCCAGGGCATCCAGCAGCTCTTTGACCAGGGGCATCTGCAGCGCCAGATCATCGGGCATGGGTTTACGATCCCCTTTATATTCTTCATATACTTCGTGGCGGAAAGTAGGCTCGGAGCGATCAAACAAAGTGCAGATCAGGTCCGGCTCTATCTTGTCCCGGTAGCTAAGCAGCATGTTTAAAAAGGCGTAGACGGCTCCGGTAGGAGTTCCGTCTGCGGCTGTAAGATTCTGGCGTCCGGCTAAACCGTAATAAGCTCGGTTCATAATGCTGTTGCCGTCAATCAGCATAACTTTTTTGGGTGTCAAAATAAATCCTCGTCTTCCTGATGCTATTTCCACAGCAGCCAAATCTGAAGTTCTTCTTGCATCTCCTGATTCATTATACCTTTAGCTGCCTGTTCGCCTACATGGCTTAATTGTGCATCAGTTGACCTGAGAACCGCAAGCACTGCCTCAAGATCTGAGGCGACACTGACGAAGGAATAATCATTTTCGTTAAAGAGTGCTTCCAGCCGGGCTTTCTTATCCGGGATATCTTTTGCGTCAGATACTGTGAAGGCATAGTAGCCGAAGGTTTGCAGACCCTCGTTGGCGGCGGCGTCCCTTTGATAGAGGGCCAGACTGACGCCTTCAGCGCCTTCAGCGCCTGTAGCGACAGCAAAACTTTCTATTGCCTGGTCTTCCCTCTCCGGTACATGCCTGGTCCAGCCCTGCGCTTCTAACAGCTTCATAAATTCGGTGACCCAGTTATAGCGCATGTCATTTTTAAAGGCGGCTTTGGCGCCGTCGTCATAAGCTTCTCCAACTATAGAACCTTCATCAGGGGCCATAGCCTCCGGCTCTTCCGCAGATCCGGTAGCATTAGTTTCCGGCTCTTCCGCAGATCGGGTAGCATAAGTTCCTGGCGCATCTGCCGGCGCATCTAAACTATCTGCTTCTTGCTCGTCTTCATACAAAAGATCTCCGTCCATGCCGGTAACAACGATGCCGTTCTCTGCCTCCCCAGGTATGGCTTCCGGAGCACTTCTTTTTGCTGTCATTTCTCTTCCGATCATCTGCCAGACGAAGTAGAAGCCCAAAAGGACAATCAATACTGCAGCCATGGGAACTATCGAGCTGCGCAGTAAGCGGTTCCAGAGTGTTTTCTTGTCACGAGATGCTGTATCACTTAGGGCATAGCTATCTCCGGCAGAAGCGGCGCTGCGGCTCAATACCGCGGCTTTAATGCGCCGGCGCTGCTCCTCAGTCAAAGTCTCCTGCTCCGGGCCGGACGAATGCTCGCGGAAATAAGCCAGATAGGCTGCTCCTTTACTCTCCAGCGCAGCATCCCGGTCTGTGCGATTTTGATGCTCATCTATTTCCGGCAAAGCATCACGATCGGTGCGATTCAGATGTTCTTCTGTCCCCGCCAAAGCATCTCGAAAGGTGCGATTTTGATGCTCATCTGTTTCCGGTGCAGCATGCCGGTCAGCGTAATCCGGATGTGCATCTCCGGCTTCAGCCGACTGCTTTGTGAGGCCTTGGCGCTCAGTATGAAATTTTTTCTCTTTTTCTGCCATGTGTTCTGTGTTTTCTATTCTTAATTTTTCCGCTTCATCTTTACGTTAATAAAAATCATGTATATTTTTTCCTTCAAGCTTCTTATAGCTTACTATTTTGCATGCCTTTACTCTTTGGACGAAAATGAACTGTAAATGGTTCCCGTTCGAAATTCTGGCAATAATCTCTCGAAATTCCGGCAATAATCTCCGGCAATAATCTCCGGCATTATTCTGGGATAATCCAAAAACTAGGGTATTTCTATGCCGCTGTCTTCTATCTCCTCCGCCAATAAAGACCTGCCTCTGCTCAGTCTCGACTTTACTGTTCCCTCGGAAATGTCTTGCAGAACGGCAATCTCTTTAATGCTGTAGCCGCCGATTTCATACAAGATCACCGTATCTCTGTATGCCTCAGGCAAGCGCAATAGAGATGTCCTGATCTTATTGACGGTTTCATCCTGCTCGACATTTTCAGCAGTTTCCTGGGATTTGGGGTTATGGACGGGATATTCCATTTTTTTGTCATCCCATAAGTCTTCTTTACGTCTGGTCTTATGGCGCAGGAAGTCATGACAGATATTTATGGTGACCCTGTAGCACCAGGTAAAAAATGATGATCGGCCGGAAAAGCTGTTAAGATTATTCAGAATTCGCAGTAAGGAGTTCTGCAGACAGTCTTCAGCATCATATTGATTGCCCGTCATTTTAACGCAGAGAGGATAGAGCCTTGTCATCAAGACTTCCAGCATTTGCTCCCGGGCTTCTGCATCTCCCTGTTTGGCAGACTCAAGCCATTTTTCCCCTGCATCTTCCATACGCTAAGGAATATCCACTGAGACTGCGTAACTCAGCAAATCAGCTGCGACTGTCGCAGCGTCTCTGTTCTCATCTTCTAATACTACTGCGATTGCCAGAGGATGGCTGTCAGAGATCAAATAGCCGGCAAAAAGCGAGCTCACCTCTATTTTACCTTCCTCATTTATCCTCTCGGCAGTGCCCGTCTTGCCGGCGATACTAAGTCCCTCTCTATACGCACGACGGCCGGTACCTGAATTCACTACTGACAGCATGAGCTCTTCCAGCTCGGCCGCGGTATCCGGCCGGCAGGCGACAAAAAAATCTTCGGCTTTGCGCTCATATTTTACAGAGCCGAGAGGATCTGTTTCCTGCAATATTACACGGGGTTTAACCATCACGCCGTCGTTGGCAATAGCGCCGGCGATACCGGCCAGATGCATCGGGCTGACGGTCAATTTGTCCTGTCCGATCGGCTGTCCGACTCCAATCCATGAGAGAGCTCCCGCACCGGGCTCTTGTAGATCTATTTGACTTTGCGCGATTTTGAAACGATCAAGGTTTAGATTTCGATTGAAACCAAAGTCTTCCAGCTTCTCCGTTATTTCAGGTCTTCCCAGCGCGATCGCCAGCCTGCCGAAGAAAGCATTGCAGCTTTCACGGAAGGCTTCCTGCAGTTCCACCGTACCGTGCCCATCCGGAGTCAGCGTCTCATTGGCTCCTGCAGGCACGACCGGCTCGGAGCCCTTGCACTCTACTTCCATATCGTGGTCCTGGCCTGAGTCCTCCAAAAAGGCGGCAGTTGAGATCATCTTTACAGTCGATCCCGGAAGATAGCGGCCATACAGGGCGCGATTAAAGAGTGAACCTTCAGTAATATTCTCCCAGTTAACCACATCTGCGGGATAAACCGAGGGTGAATTGACCAGCGCCAGCAAATCACCTGTCTCATAATTGAGGAGGACGATACTGCCCTGATAATCTGCCAGGAGCCTGCCGGCCCTCAGCATCAAATCAGAATTGACCGTCAATGCCAAATCATTGCCGACAAAACCCTGGCCCCTGACATCCAGAATCAGCTGATCCAGAAGAGAACGTGAATTACCAACGAGCTCCGGCATATAGATCGACTCGACACTGTTGGCTATTCTATGAGTATAGTCTCCTACCAGATGCAGACTTGCTTTGGCCAGAGCGGAATTTTCAGCGTACTCTCTTTCGCCTTTCACACTTTGGGCTAAGATAACGCCGTCTGAGCTCGTTATGCTGCCGGCCTGACTATATATCTGCTGCAACGCGAATTTATTTTCTCCGGCAGCAGCTGAAAGCTCCTCCGTACTTCTTTTTTGCTGCACAAAGAGGGCGACCAGCAAAACAGCCACAAAGAGCACCAGCAGCGCCGTTATCGTTTTTAAATTACGTAAAAACTGTCTCATAATTTACTCGAATCTTCTTTAACTAGTGTAACTTGCCTGCCTGTCATCTTGAAGTTCCGGAGTTACAGTTGCTTTCTTTACCCGGACTTTGCGATAGCCTTTCTTTTCCCTGCGGGCAGAGACTCCCAGCAGTAACCCCAGCATCAAAAATTTCGCCAGCAGTGAGCTGCCGCCATGGGCGATAAAGGGCAAGGTAATTCCGGTCAACGGTATCAGACCTGTCGTGCCGCCGATAGCGATAATCGCCTCCATAAAAAATGCTGTAGTCAAGGCCAGAGTCAAACTGACACTAAAGCCGTCACGCCCTTTTATGACCGAAATAATCCCGGCCAGCCAGATGACAAAGAAAAGAATAATTATTGCAAACCCGGCGATCAGCCCCATCTCTTCGCAGACGATTGAGAAAACCATATCTTCTGATGCCAGAGGGATCGCTCTTGGTGATCCCCGGGTCAGTCCCTGACCGATGATACCTCCTCTGCCCACTGCTTGCAGTGCATAAACGATCTGGCTGTTTTGCGGATTTACTTCCTCCCAAAGAGAGATCCAGCCGAATATTCTTCGCTGCACATAGGGCATGCTCTGATAAGCAATAATGCCGGCGGCAGCTCCCACCGCCAGGATCAGGCCGGTTTTCAGATATTCGGATGTCATGACGGTGAAGACGATTAAAGTTACGGGCAGCAAAATCATGGCTGAGCCCAGATCAGGAAGCATTAAAAGTAAGACGAAATTTACTGCCGCCCAGACAGCAAACCGTATCTGAATCTTGAGAGGCGGCCTGGTCTTAAAAAAAGATGCCAGCACAATAAGCCAGCCTATTTTAGCGAATTCTGTAAGCTGAATCGAGCGAGAGCCTATGTATATCCATAATCCGGCGCCATGCGTCGCCTGGCCTCTGCCAAAAACCAGAGTCACCAGGAGCAGCGCAGTCGTTCCGATCATCGCCGCTGTGCCAAGTTTTTCCAGCACTCTGGTATTGGCGACAATCAGGCTGAGGATAAACGCCAGAGTCAATCCGGCTAAAATAATAAAGCAAATTTGCTGCCAGCCGGAAACCCGGGACAAGATGGCTGTTTCCAGATCATCTACTTTAGCGCGAAGATCCCAGAAGGAGAATCTGGTCTGAATAATAAACCCGGTCAGATACAGAGCTTTGGCTGCCAAAAATATATCCGCGTTAAATTGCTTCAGTGAAAGCTTGAAGAGAAAAAACATCATATTAGAGAAGATAATGACTATTACGCTTAAAATCAGAATCATCTCCTGTTGAGGATGAAATACTTCCGGCAAAGTAAAAATCAACAGACCCATGCTGACTGCATAGAATATGTTCAATAGAATAATGGTTGAGAGCGCCTGACCGGTGGTCGAAGAAGTAAGAGATTCCAAAGAGGATGAATCATCCTCCTCCTGCAGATAGCCCCTGTCATCAACCAGAGTCAATTTGGTGGTGCCCAGCCCGATAACATCGTTGTTAACAATCTCAGTTTTCTTCTCAACAGGTTTGCCGTTCAGCCAAACCAGTGTACGTGCGGAAACAGGCTCCAGATACCAGGAACCGTCATAGAGATAAAGCTGCGCATGCCTGCGCCTGACACCTTTGTCACGAATGCGCATATCGGCAGATCCGGCCGAGCCAATGAGATTGGTATGGAAAAGGCGTACCGGTGAGAAAGTCTCGTCTTTCAGGCTTTCACGCAGCAAGAAGAAATACGTTGCCGGGCGGGCGGAAATCTTCATCTGTAAGCGAAGAATTCGCCACACTCTTAGCAGCGATAAGAGCGAAATCAGAAAAAGCAGAGGCCCTATCAGATAACGCAAATAATAGCTGAGATAATCGCTGATCTGCACCTTTAACAGCTCCAGTCAATTAATCAGTGGCGGGATGGAGAAGGCCGATCAGGCTGCACATATGTTCATCAAGCTCGGCGCTGACCGGGGCGCAATTTATCAGTTTCTCCAGTTGTATCAGCTCTGTTTCAAGCCTTTCACTGGTGTTGACCTGATCAAGAATGAAGATATCATCATGATCAGTTTGTATTTTTTCTTCATCCAGAAAGAGTTCTTCTTCCATCTTCTCACCCGGCCTGAGGCCAATGAATTGGATAGGAATGTCGACATTAGGCTTATAGCCGCTGAGACGAATTAAGTCAGCCGCCAGATCAACAATCTTAACCGGCTGCCCCATGTCAAGGACAAAAATCTCCCCTCCGTTAGCGAATACGCAGGCTTGGATTACCAGAGATGAGGCCTCCGCTATCGTCATAAAGTAGCGCTTGATATCAGGATGTGTGACGGTGACTCTGCGCTGAGTTTCAATTTGCTTTTTAAAGAGAGGGATAACACTGCCATGACTGTTCAGGACATTGCCGAATCTGACCGCGGCAAAAGTAGTTTCAGGGTATTTGACATCCATCGCCAGTGTGGTAATTTCGGCCAGTCTCTTGGTCGCTCCCATGACATTGGTGGGATTTACCGCCTTATCGGTAGAGATAAGGACAAATTTTGAAGTCTTATATTTGCCTGCGATATCAGCCACATTGAAGGTACCGTAGACATTGTTCTTCACAGCCTCGATGGGATTATCCTCCATTAAAGGCACATGTTTGTGGGCAGCGGCGTGGTAAACCAGATCTGGTCTCCACTCGCGGAAAACCTCTTCCAGGCGTTCTCTGTCCCGCACAGAGCCGATAAGGATATTGGTTTTTATAAAGGGATACATATTATTCAGATCTAACTGCAATGTATAGGCATTGTTTTCGTAGATATCAAAAATAAGTATTCTGTTCGGCGTATAAGCTGCGATTTGCCGGCATAATTCCGAACCTATGGACCCTCCGCCTCCGGTAACCAGCACAGTCTTGCCTTTTATCCTGTCGCTTATGCCTTGAGTGTCAAGATTAATCGGATTTCTTCCTAAGAGGTCCTCGATATTAACATCGCGAACCGGTCCGATATTTGCGCGGCCCTCAATCGTGCTGCTTAAAAAGGGAACCATTTTAATGTCACATTTGGTTTGCTGACAAATGGTGATAATCGATCTTATCGTCTTGCTGGAGGCGCTCGGTATAGCCAGGATAATCTCATCAATGTTGTGGTCTTCAGCAATACGGGGGATATCTTCTCTTGTGCCCAGGACCGGAACACCATTCACCTTGTATGTCTGCTTTAAGACATTGTCGTCAATAGCACAGATTGGAATGCGTGTGCCCTGGCGTCTCAATTCAGTTATCAGCTGACTGCCTGCCATGCCGGCGCCGACAACCATAACTCGGATCAAGGGCCTTCTGCCGTCTCTGTCCCCATCGCCCCAAAAGGAGCCGAGCAGTTTATTCTTAGGCCGGGTCAGCCGGTAGACAAGACGAATGGCCGCTACTGCGGTAAGGAGCAAGAACCAATAAATGACATAGATCTGAAATGGCAGTCTCTGATCCATAAGTTGCGTGATAATCAAAGACAAAAGCATCTGGAAGGTCACACCGGCAACCAGTATAAGATAGGTAGAGCTTTCTGCATACGCCCACATATGGTCATAGAAACCTACCAGCACATAGACGATAATAGAGCTTAGTAGGTAGATGAACCAGGTAGTCTTAAAACGTTCAATGATATCAGGCGGTATCCCGGTATCGGCGTAAAAAATCAAGGTGGCAACAAAGAGCGCGATAATAGAAGCTATCACGTCATAAGCAACCAGAAAAGCCTTTTTAGGGGTAATTCTGCGAATAGGTTTATCCATATTTATAAGACTAGTACTCGCTTGTTTCTAAATAGCTATTCAAGTCAGCGACAAGTTTGTCAACATCGATGTTATGGGCCTCAGAAGCTTCTTCCAATGATTCATGATCAGCCATAGCGCAGCCCAGACAATGCAAGCCATGAGCGAAAAAGATGGGAATCAGTTTCTCATCCAGCTCAATAGCTTCTGAAATCAACATTTCTTTTGTTATCTTCGCAGCCATTAATAATATCCTCTCTTATAAAACAGAATGCAGATATTGCACTGCAATCTCTTGTTTTTGTTAATTAATACTATCCCACCACTGATGAATTCGCAAGATTTAAGATAAAAATGTCCTATAACATTGAAATTTGGGCATTTTAGCTTGACATAACATTAACGCATGGTTAATAATATGAAAGGATCATGATTTTAAGGAGGTTTTCTATGAACAAGACCGATTTAGTTGATGCAGTTGCAAAAACGACAAAGTTAAGCAAAAAGGACAGCGAGCTGGCAATAAATGCCGTTTTGAGCACCATTACCGACACACTGGCAGACGGTGAAAAAGTAGTGTTAGTGGGATTCGGCACATTTGAAGTTCGTAATCGTGCAGCCCGTAAGGGACGTAACCCAAGCACCAAGGAAGAGATCCACATTCCAGCTTCTAAGGCTCCCGTTTTCAAAGCCGGCAAAAACCTTAAAGAAAGAGTCAATAATTAATTAGAGCTTTAGGCAATAATTATGAAAAGTCAGCGCAGATGGAAACATCTGCGCTTTTCTTTTTTCCGGCTCAACTTGTATTAATTTATATATGATTTACTTTCCTTAAACTGGCTGTTCTTGTATTCACTGACCAAGTTAGATTTATAATCACTTACGACTTGATTGTGCAGCTTTTCCAAAGTCGAGATTACTGTGGGCTTGCCTTCCCTGTCATCCCTGCTAAGCCAGAATCTCTTGCTGGAAAGCGAGGCGCCCTGGGCCAGAGCCGCCTCTTCATCCGCTAACAGCGTCTGAATCAGGTAACGTAGATTTCGTTCGATCTGGGGTAAACTGACCCTGAACTCCTCCGCGATCAGAGGATACAGCCGCTTAGTTGCAGGCCGCATTAAGGCCGGATCAGCAAAAGATACATGCAGCATGCGTCTCAGCAAGGCATATCCGCGTAATCTGGTCCTAAAGCAATAACCTCGCAGGATATTGTCGATGCAATGCTCTACAGCAAAATCACCTTCTGATATTTTCTCCCGGAAAGATAAGGTGGCAGCTTCCGCAAAAGAACCAAATCTGCTGGCGGCAAAACTGGCGCCTTTGCGGCCGTCCAGTACAAATTGAACTCTGCCCGACATATCAACCAACCCCATCATTCCTCGTTTTCGCAAGTGTTTGTTAACATTGCCTAAGAGATCCCGGTCGGTAGCCGCTAAATATATATGCACGACTGAATCCGGTTTAAAGGCCGGCTCATTTTTGTTGTTTAATCTCTGGGATAAGATAAAGTTGTCGCGCTCACCAGAAATCTTTTCAATAAGTTCTCCCATAACCATATATACCTCCAGTCCATAAAATACGAGGGAAGAATATTGTAATTTAATCACTGCGCCGATAATTCATGAACCGGAAAAATAATGCAGAAGGAGATATCGGGCTCCTTTCTGCTTGAATACTTGTGCGTTCAAAATATAAATTTTTCTGAGTGCAGCTGTTACAGGGATCTTCTTAGCCGAAATGATGAATAATTTTTAATTTGCGCCCAAGGGGGAGGCAATCTCCTCTGTGCTCTCTTCAACCGCTGTGTAGCCAATAATGTAGTTCATATTGGGAGAAGAGAGAATTTGCAATTTCTCACCGGTTGGCCAGGAATATACAAACGGCATGTGATAATAGGAAACTCCATCTACCACAATACTGTTAAATCTGATGTCTCCCTCAGACAATTCCACCTCGGTCAATTCATATTGACCATTAGCCAGATGGACAACATCCAAGAAGCGCGGGTAAAGCTCAGTTATCGCCGTCCAGGCTATCAAGAGGGAAATCACTACCGGAAACAGATAGGTAAACCATTTGGTGTTATTGTGATTCCAGTTGACTCGCAGCAAATTGAACAACAGCCTGCATAAGGCAGCAACAAGCATCAAGCTTACCAGGAGTCCGATTAAAAAATAGATTTTCATTTCATTCCCTTAAAGACGGCATACTGCGGCTCAATCCTGTTGGTCCGGTATTTGGCCTGCAGCCGGAAACAGTTCTTTAAACTCTTCCATACTAAGTATTTTAACACCTAAACTCTCAGCCTTGTCCGCTTTGCTGCCGGGATTATCGCCGACGATAACATAATCTGTCTTCTTTGATACTGAGCCTGCCGCTCTTGCGCCCTGACTCTCAAGCAAATCCGTGAATTCCTCCCGCGTCAGCTGAGGAAAACTGCCGGTAACAACAAAGGTCAGGCCGCTTAAGGGCAGATCGCTGGTCGGGACTGTATCGTCTGCCATCCTGACACCGGCTGCCGAAAACTCATCCAGCAAACGTTTCGTCTGCTCCTGCCGGAAAAACCGGTAGAGATTATTGGCAGTAATCTGCCCCACATCGTCTATCTGCAGGAAATCATCTACGCCGGCTGATGTTATTTCCTCCATTGAGCTCATCTTAGCTGTAATGCTGCGCGCAGTCTGACGTCCCACCCCTGTGATGCCCAGACCGGCAAGCAATTGATAGAGAGGATTATTCTTAGATTTCTCGATTTCACCCAAGAGATTGTCGACTGCCTTCTGACGGCCGATGATACCGGCTTCAATCAGCTCTGACCGTACCTCCTGCAGCTTGAAAATATCTGCGATGCTCTTCAGGTATCCATGCTTCATAAGTGCTTCTACACTGGCTTCTCCCAGTCCGGCAATATCCATGGCGGCGCGGGAGGCAAAATACCCGATATGACGCGCCAGCTGCGCCGGGCAGTCAACTCCCGTACAAAAAAGATCAGCGCCTTCGTCTGTATAAGCTGTGTCGGCACCGCAGACTGGGCAATTAGCCGGCAGTTTAAAGGGGATTGTTCCTTCCGGTCTTTTGTCGTATTCCACAGCTATTACAGCCGGTATAATCTCGCCGCTCTTATGCACGCGTACGGTATCGCCAACCCTGATATCGAGACTGTCGATATAACCCTGGTTGTGCAGAGTAGCTCTGCTGACTGTTGAGCCGCCCAGCTGAACAGGCTCTAAGATCGCCATCGGAGTGATTCTGCCTGTCCGTCCTACCTGTACTATGATATCTTTCACCAGAGTGCTCTTTTCTTCAGGAGGATATTTGAAGGCGACAGCCCAGCGGGGCACCTTGCTGGTCGTACCTAACCTGTCCCGCAAACTGAGATCATCTACCTTGACTACCGCACCGTCAGTGCCATAATCCAGCTCATGGCGCAGAATATCGATGTGATCGATCTCAGCCTTTATCTCCTCATCCGTCTGACAGATGACAAAGCCGGGACTGGCCTGGAAGCCTTGCTCCGTCAGCCAGTTCAGTGCCTGGGAATGTCTGGTGAATATATTGGGTTCCATCAACTGAATATTAAAGATAAATATGCCCAGCCCCCTCTCCGCGACAATCTTCGGGTTCAGCTGCCTCATTGTGCCGGCAGCCAGATTGCGGGGATTGGCATATGTCTTAAGTCCTTGCTCTGCCAAATCACGGTTGATACGCTCGAAATCAGATCTCAGCATAAATGCCTCGCCTCTGACTTCCAGCTCGGCGATTTTGGCATCAATTCTATGTGGCAGGCCTTTGATCTCACGTGCGTTTAAGGTGACATCCTCACCATAGGTATCACCGTCTCCTCTGGTGACAGCCTGAGTCATGATGCCATTTTCATAACGAATGCTTAAGGAGAGTCCGTCAATTTTCCGCTCGACGACAAATCTGGCGTCAGGATCAACTTGCCTGATTCTGGCTGTAAAATCCTCAACTCCGCTCCAGGAAAAAACATCCTGCAGTGACAGCATGGGCACGCGATGTCTTACCTGAGAGAAGGAAGGCGCTGCCTGGCCGCCGACCACCTGCGTGGGCGAATCTGGCAAAACAAGCTGCGGGAACAATTCCTCCAGCTCACTCAGCTCCTGCAGCAGGAGGTCATATTCCGCATCGGAGACAGTAGGCTGATCCAGGTCATAATACTGATGATTGTATATGCGAAGCTGTGAACTGAGGCGGCCGATTCTCTCTGCCGCCTCAACTTCACTTATTTCATAATCATTTATATGCTTAGGCCTTTCCATCGCAGCCGAGAACATTGACAATCTTATGTGCTACCATCGCCTCGATGGCATCACGGGCAGGACCCAGATACTTGCGCGGATCGAATTCCGCCGGGTTTTCTGCCATGACTTTGCGGATCGTGCCGGTCATGGCCAGACGCAGATCACTGTCGATATTGATCTTGCAGACTGACATTTGCGCAGCTTTGCGCAGCATGTCTTCAGGGACACCGATAGCGTCAGGCATATTGCCGCCATGAGTATTAATCATTTCAACAAACTCAGGCACAACAGAGCTGGCTCCATGCAGTACTATGGGGAAGCCCGGCAGTCTCTTTTGAATATCTTCCAGAATATCGAAACGCAGCTGTGGTTTTGTACCAGGCTTGAACTTATAGGCTCCGTGACTGGTGCCAATGGCAATTGCCAGAGAATCACAGCCAGTGCGGCCGACAAAATCCTCTACTTGCTCCGGGTCTGTGTAGGATGCTTCTTCTGCGCTGACGTTGATAGCATCCTCTACCCCTTCCAGGCGGCCAAGCTCAGCCTCGACATTTATATAGGGGTCATGATTGTGAGCATAGTCAACAACCCTTTGTACTAAAGCGATATTCTCCTCATAAGGGAGATGCGAGCCGTCGATCATAACTGAGGTAAAGCCGTCGTCGATAACACTCTTACACAGTTCGAAACTGTCACCATGATCAAGATGCAAGGCGATGGGCAGTCCTGACTCAATCAGGGCAGCTTCCACCAGCTTGACCAGATAGGTGTTATTCGCGTATTTGCGCGCTCCGGCCGAAACCTGCAGAATAAGCGGGGCATTCAGCTTAGTGGCAGCGTTGACAATCCCCTGGATGATCTCCATATTGTTAACGTTGAAAGCCCCGATAGCATAGCCGCCGTCGTACGCTTTTTTAAACATTTCTGTAGTTGATACTAGAGGCATATAGTTCTCCTTTCACGAAAACATATTTCTAGGTGAATAGCTTACTCTGTAATTATAGCATTGACTTACGGATAGCAGCCAGCCGGCAAATCAGGCGGCAAATTCAAAATATTAAGCAGCCGCGATCTGCAAAATTACGGTAAAACACTGAGCCTCTTGAGGCAATCGCTTTATAACACAGACTTTAAACTGTCACGCCTGCTCCTGACGTTGACCAGCATTTTCTCGTATTTTTCAATTTTCTCACGCTCCTGCTCAACAACCTGCGCGGGAGCTTTGCGGACGAAGTTCTCGTTCTTAAGTTTACCTGCGGCTCTCTTAATCTCCTCATCCAGTCTCTTTTCTTCTTTATTCAAACGTTCTATCTCATCTTGCAGATTGACCAGATCGGCCAGAGCGATAAATATTTCTCCGCCCGTAAACTGAATCTGTACAGCATCAGGAGGAATTATAGATCTGTCAGCATGGTAAGTAATCTCGCCTGCCCGCGCCAGCCGCGTGAGGAATTGCTCATTATCCTCGAACAATGTCCTGATATCGACATTCTTGCTCAGCACCATGAGATTTATTGCCTGGTTCTGCGGCACCTTGTACTCTGCCCTGATATTGCGGATTTTGCGCACTGAGTCCATCATAGTCTGCATTGCTTGTTTATCGTCCGGAAAGTCATAGGAGTCATCGGGCTCCGGCCACTCAGATCTGATCAACTGTCCCGGCTCATGGACCAGATGCTTATAAATCTCCTCGGTGACATACGGCATAAAGGGATGCAGCATTGTAATCGTCTCCAGCAATACATGGTTGAGCACATATTGAGCGGCCAGGCGCGTTTTGCCCTGCCCTTCCTGCAGTCTGAGCTTGACTATCTCGATATACCAGTCACAGTAAAGATCCCAGAGGAAAGCATAAAGCTTAGAGAGAGCCAGCCCGGTCTCAAAACTTTCCAGATTGCGCTCTACCTCACGTATGGTGTCATTCAGTTCAGTCAGAATCCAGCGATCCTCAATAGAGAAAAAAGAACTTTCCACTGAGGCAAAATCCATCTCTTCATCAAAGTTTAAAACGACGAAACGCAGGGCGTTCCAGATCTTATTCATGAAATTTCTGCCGGCTTCAACCTTTTCATTCTGGAAACGCTGATCATTACCGGGCGCGCTGCCGGAAATAAGGGCATAACGCAAAGAGTCAGCTCCGTATTCCTCGATAATCTCCAGCGGGTCAATGCCGTTATTCAGCGATTTGGACATTTTGCGTCCCTGACTGTCACGCACCAGACCATGAACAAAGACATAATCAAAGGGAATCTGCCCGGTATGCTCCAGTGCGGAAAACACCATGCGAGATACCCAGAAGGTAATAATATCGTACCCTGTCACCAGCACGTCTGTCGGATAGAAATAAGCCAGATCTTCAGTCTGATCAGACCAGCCCAGAGTAGAGAAGGGCCAGAGAGCTGAAGAGAACCAGGTATCCAGAGTATCTTCATCCTGATGAATATCCGCAGAGGAGCAGTGCTCGCAACACTCGGGATCAGTTACTGCGACTGTCTCCTTGCCGCAGTTATCACAGTACCAGACCGGTATGCGATGCCCCCACCAGAGCTGACGGGATATGCACCAGTCACGGGAATTCTCCAGCCAGTTGAAATATGTCTTCTCAAACCTCTCCGGTACAAATTTAATCTCGCCGTTCCTGACCACTTCGATCGCCGGCCTGGCCAGATCATCCATCCTGACGAACCACTGCAGGGAGATTCTGGGCTCAACGGAAGTACCGCAGCGATAACATGCGCCGACGGCGTGGATCAGTTTTTCTGTCTTGACCAGATAGCCGCCCTCTTGCAGATCTCTGACAATCTGTGTTCTGGCATCCTCGGCTGTCATGCCTGCATAAATGCCCGCCAGCTCATTCATATGAGCGTCTTCGGTAAGTATATTGATTATAGGCAGGTTGTGCCTTTCACCGATCTCGAAATCGTTAGGGTCATGCGCCGGTGTGATCTTTACTACTCCGGTGCCCAGCTCACGATCGACATAGTAATCGGCAATTATCGGCAGCTCTCTGTCTGTCAGAGGCAGTTTTACTGTTTTGCCGATATACTGCTGGAAACGCTCATCATCAGGATACACTGCGACAGCAGTATCTCCCAGCATGGTTTCCGGTCTGGTTGTCGCCAGCATGAGATCTCCTGAGCCATCCGTAAGAGGATAACGGACATAATAGAACTCGCCTTCCAGATCTTCATGTTCTACCTCGGCGTCTGAGATGGTTGTCAGGCAGTGCGGACACCAGTTGATGATCCGCTCTCCGCGATAAATCAGACCTTTTTTAAATAATTTAACAAAGACCTCTGTTACAGCACGAGACATACTCTCATCCATGGTGAAGCATTCACGCTCCCAGTCACAGGAGGCACCCATTCTGGCCAGCTGATTGGTGATCGCCCCGCCATACTTCTCTTTCCACTCCCAGGCTCTGGTCAAAAAGGCCTCGCGCCCCAAGTCTTCCTTGGTCAAGCCTTCTTCGCGCATGCTTTCGACAATCTTGGCCTCAGTAGCGATTGCGGCATGATCTGTCCCCGGCAGCCACAGAGCTTCGTACCCTTGCAGTCTGCGCCAGCGGATCAGAAGGTCCTGAATCGTCGTATCCAGAGCATGACCCATATGCAGCACGCCCGTAATATTGGGCGGCGGCATCATAATGCAGTAAGGTTCCTTCTCTGCATTGGGAGAGGCTGAAAATGCATTGCTTTGCAGCCACTCTTCATAGATTTGGGATTCTTTTGCCACCGGATCGAAAGTAGCAGGGATTTTGTCTATTCTTGCCATATAAGTCTCCTAACTGGATAAATCTTTTCGAAATCCAGACTGCCCTTGCTGCCTGGATCCTGGACCGCGAACGATATACGTACGATGCGCTCCAGGTTGAGCTGAGCTGAGGACAAAGAAAATTTGACAGTCTGCAGATAGGGCTGCTGCTCGACAACCCGCTCTGAAAATATGTAAACTACCTGGTTCTCATCTTCCATCTCCATACCGATTTTCTTCTTGCGCAGATCAGGATTAAGCAGCAGCACATGCAGCTCAGCCCATCCTGAGAGATCCAGAGGCGGATAGGAAGAAACATAAGTGAAGTTTGGCTCAATCACTATCGGTCTGTCATCCGCACCACGGTAATTCATTTGTAAAACCTGGCAGGCCTCAGTTTGAGCGCTGTCGGTCAGGCTTAATTCACAGCGTCCTGAGCTGACCTGCCACAAGGGCAGCTCGCCCGGCCAGTTTTCTTCAGGAACCCGCATCGGGTCCAAAATCAGCTCGGGCCAGGCAAAGTCTGTAACCCGGTCACAGTCCATCCAGACTTCAGGCTTGTAATAGTCCGAAAGCTCTGTATCCAGACGGAAAGCCGGCACAGGCATGCCGTCCGGTCCGCACAGGTTAGCCTCCCTGTTGAAGCTGGAGTAGCCGTAAGTCAGAGAAACCGGATCAGCCAGCTCATCATGCCAGACTATAACTTTAACGCCATAGAGAATCCTCGCTTTGGCGCGCACAAAGACTCTGTCCTCGCCGCAAATAGCAAAACCATCCAGAGTCTGCGTGCCGGGGCGCAAGATAAGACCCTGCGCGGATTTACCGAATTTGCCGAAGTCGATTATGAACTTATTGCCGACCTTCTCGACAGATTTTGGCTCCGGTGCGGACGCAGGGAGATCCATTTGATAAGAGAGGCCAAAAGCTACATTAGCCATCCTTTTCCCGATCGCCTCCTTGGCCAGCGGGTGCGCAGGATAGCGGAAAGCCTCCGCTGATTTATCATAATTGAGGGGCAAGTCAGAGATAGTGACCATGCCGGCCTTGATCGCCAACTTGCGTCTGATGCCGCTAAGTACTTCGTTGAATTCTGCCACCGCCTTAAAATCAGCCTCCGGATAGCAATAGGCTGTGATCTGACTGTAGATAAGGTAGGGTTTATCATCCGGCGCCAGGAACATCTCTTTGAGCACAGAAGTCAGGATGGGAAAAGCTCTGGCATAGTATTCAGGACTGTCGGCATCACTTTCACCCTGATACCATAAAATCCCCCGCACACCCAATCCTATAAACGGAGTCAATTTATGATTGAACATGACTGCAGGCTGATTGCGCATCTGAAAATTTCTACTTTGCGGCACATCCAGCTTTTTTTGCATATTGAGCCGGCGCATGCGCTGGGTGACTTTGCCCACATTGCTGATATTGCCCGCGTTGCCGGCAAAACCAATATTTCTGCCATTCTCCGTCTTGATTATTTCACCGCCGGGGGCTGACTTGCCTGCAGCGGCAACCTGTGAACCGGTTCTGGTCTTTTTCTTTTCCGGGTTGACACTGTTCCAATTTTCTTCATAACGATATTGATGCAGCTCACGGACGTGGTTTTTCAGATAAGGCTCCTGCTCGATGATTTCCCGGGGCAGCCAGCTATGAATATTAGTGCCGCCGCAGGCAATATCGTACATGCCAATCGGAAGATGCAATTGCTCTTCCAGTCTAAGGGCAAAGGAATAGGCGATACCGGAAACCAGCGCCATTTCTTCCGGATAGCTGCCGCGGTACCAGCGTCCGGATGCTATATACCCTACTGGATGATAACTGTATTCGGTCATATTGTCATCGAGACCATCAGAGGACATGGAGAAAATGCGGATATGACTCACGATCGCAGTAAGATCCAGACGCAATGACAGATCGCAGCTGCCTGCCGGCATTGCCATATTATCCTGACCGGCTGTGAACCAGACCTCGCCAACCAGAATATCTTCTATCTTATGAGTATCCCTGTCTGTAAATAAAATCAGAGTATAAGGATCAAGCGAGGCCTCCATGGCAGGCAGCCTGAAATTGAAGCGTCCGAGCCGGTCTGACTTATCTGTGTCTTCATAGATCAGACCGTACTGAGTCTCTAAATCAGTGAAAATATGACCGTCGGCCGGCTGCCGAAACAACTGTATGCTGATTTCTTTTCCCGGCTCGCAAATGCCCGGTACCCTGTGCCGCACTTGCTGCTGCACAATCATGCCATCTGCGTAGTAGCCAGGCAGTTGAAAAATATTTTCCGCCATTTCGCTCTCCTATGCTTAAATACTATACACGATTTAGACCGTTTTTGCTTGTGATCTGAGGACTAAACGCTCCCGTACAATTCTGGCAGACAGCGCCTTTTCCTCCGGGTAACCGGTCTTCTTGCAGAGTGCCTGCAGAAACAAATCCGGTCTCAGATTGGCTGAGCTGCCCGCACTGGCTCTGATAGCGGCACTGTCACAATCCCAGGAGATTAATTCGAGCAGAAATGGCCTGATATCTATCTCTCTCTCGCCCCTCTTGCTATGTTTGATAACCGCAAGAGGTCCTGTGGAGGCAAAGAGGTCCGCTATTGCCTGACCTATCCCGGGCGCGTAAAAGCTATATTCCGCTTCGCGCACCTGTGCCATCAGGCTAAGCTTCTCTTTATCTGTTATTTCAATTTTGTTGAAGGCCAGATCGCGGGGCGCGGCATCGTTCAGCGCCGCCAGCATTTTTTCAAGGTCTACAGGTTGAGTGATCATCACTGTCAGCTCACAAATATCTGCCGCCAGCTCAACTCCGACTCCTGCCGGCAAAGCGAATACTATCAGAGGTCGGGGATTAAATCCTTCAGTCCAGGCTATGGGAAGTCCGGCGCGCCGGATAAGTCGTTCCATAGTACGCATCATGTCCAGGTGCCCCAGCCAGGCTAAAGCTCCTTTTCTGCTGTACTCCAGCCTAACCTGCATGGTTTCAGGGACCGGGTCCTCCGGGACAACCACTTTGTCCGTGCCAACCGGCATGTCATCAACAGGCTCGGATACCTGCTGCTTTTTGTTGACGGCAGATTCATTGACACAGACGCCGCAGCCATAAGTCTCGGCTCCGCAGAGACCGCATTCATCGCGGCATTCCGGCGTAATCTCACCGCGCAGAGCCTTCTCATACTCTTCCCAGAGGTATTCTTTGCTCACACCGACATCGATATGATTCCAGGGCAGGATATCTTCCTTGTGACGTTCGCCGGTATAAAAGGACATCTCCAGACCCTGACTGTCAAAAGCTTCCTGCCAGCGCTCAAATTTAAAGCCTTCGCGCCAGCTTTCACGATAGCCGCCGGACTGCCAGACCTTGTACAGAACCTCACCCAGTCTGCGGTCACCCCTGGCCAGGACCGCCTCGATAACGCTGCTGTCAAAGCCATGCCATTGATAGCTGATTACCTTGCTCTTGAGCAAAGAGGCCAGCAGTATCTGACGCTCAGCCATCTGCTCAGAGTCAATCTGAGCCACCCATTGAAAGGGCGTAAAAGCCTTAGGAATAAATATGGCCGTGCTGACTGTGATCTGCGGTCTGCGCAGCTTCTCTTCACGGGAGATTTCACTATGGATTTCCAGCAGTTTAAAGGTAAGGTCCGCGATGCCTTTAACATCTTCCTCTGACTCAGTAGGAAGCCCCAGCATGAAGTAGAGTTTGAGGCGATTCCAGCCGCCTCGGAAGGCAATTTCGGCAGCTGCGAGCAGGTCTTCTTCGCTGATGTTTTTGTTTATGACATCGCGCAAACGCTGGGTACCGGCTTCAGGAGCGAAAGTAAGACCTGCCTTGCGTGTGGCGGAAATCTTCTCCATTAAAGAGAAATCAAAACTGTCCAGACGCAATGAAGGTAAAGAAATATTGACATTCTTCGGCTGCAGATCAGCAACCAGTTCGTCGGTAAGAAGGTCAATTTCAGAATAATCGCTGCTGCTGAGAGATAAGAGACCAATCTCAGCGTAGCCGGTTTCGTCATAGAGGGTTTTCGCCAGCCAGGTGAGCTCCGGTACAGAGCGCTCTCTGACCGGACGATAGATCATGCCTGCCTGGCAGAAGCGGCAGCCTCTGGGGCAGCCGCGGAAAAGCTCCAGATACATCCTGTCGTGCACTATTTCTATATTGGGAACAATCTGCCGCTCCGGAAACTGGGCATCGTCAAGATCATCAATTATCTGCTTTCTGATGACAGCGGGAATGCCCGAATGATTTGGTTTGATACTTTCTATTGTACCGTCCGCCAGATATGAGACATCATAAAAGGCAGGTACATAAATTCCCGGTATCTGAGCCGCCCGCAGCAGAAAGTCCTGTTTCTTCAGCCCGGGATCTTGCCGCCATTCCTGATACAGGTCAAGAAGCGAAGAGATAATATTTTCGCCTTCTCCTAAGACAAAAAGATCAAAGAATTCAGCGACAGGCTCGACATTGACAACGACGGGTCCGCCTCCCCAGACAAAGGGGTCATCTTCTCCCCTCTCGCAGGAACGCAGCGGCACACCGCCCAGATCCAGGAGATCCAGAACCGCGCTATAGGCGAGTTCGTATTGTAATGTAATTCCCAGAATGTCAAAATCTTTCAGGCTGCGGCCGCTCTCGAGAGAGAAAAGTGGCTGACCGCAATCTTTCAGACGCGCGCGAAAATCCGGGGCAGGCGCGAAAATGCGCTCACACCAGGCATCCTCTCTTTGGTTGATTTGATGATAGATGATGCGGAGGGCAAGATTGGACATGCCGATCTCGTAGATGTCCGGGAAGCAAAAAGCAAAATTTATCAGCTCATCCTGATCGGGGTGAGTGGATTTATCTATCTGATTCCATTCTCCGCCCAGATAACGAGCCGGCTTCTCTATTTGTCTCAGGATACCTCTGGGAAAGCCATTCATTGCTCACTGTCTTTTCTATAAAGGCGCTCATGCAATGCTATGCGCTCTTCTTCGTATCCCGGTTTGCCTAATAAGGCATACATATTATTCTTATAGCGTTCCACCCCGGGCTGATTAAAGGGGTTGACCGCATTGAGATATCCGCTGACGGCGCAGGCTCTCTCAAAGAAAAATATCAGCTCGCCCATGGCGAAAGCTGAGAGTTCAGATACTTTCAAAAGCTGGACGGGCACGCCGCCATCAACATGAGCCACCAGGGTGCCGTATAGAGCCATCTGATTGACTTCGCCCATGCTCTTGCCGGCCAGATAATTGAGTCCGTCCAGATTGTCTTGATTCTCTTTTATAATCAGGTCTTCTCTGCCGGTTTCAATCTGGATTACCGTCTCCATCAGGAAACGGCGGCCTTGCTGGATATATTGTCCCAGTGAATGAAGATCAGTAGTGAAATTAGCGCTGGCGGGGTAGATGCCGCGGCCATCCTTGCCCTCACTCTCACCGAAGAGCTGCTTCCACCATTCGCTGAAATACTGCAGTCCCGGCTCATAGGAAACGAGGATCTCGGTGGTAAACCCTCGCTTCTGGAGGATGTTTCTGATCAGAGCATACATATCGCTGTCATTCTCGCCCAGTCGGGGATCGGCATAACGCTCTCTGGCCTGAGCCGCTCCGGCCATCAGGTCGTCGATCGGGATGCCGGCAGCAGCGATGGGCAGCAAGCCTACTGCAGAAAGGACTGAATAACGTCCGCCGATATCATCAGGCACGACAAAGGTTTCATAGCCCCTGCCTTCAGCCAGCTCCTTCAAAGCGCCCCGGTTCTTGTCTGTAGTAGCGAAGATCCGCTTTCTGGCGCCCTCCAGTCCGTAGAGCTCCTGCATCCATTCCTCAATAATTCTGAAAGCGATAGCAGGCTCTGTTGTGGTTCCGGACTTGGAGATCATATTTACTGAGACACGGTAGTCAGATAAGGCTGAGAGCAGCTGACTCAGATAGCTGCCACTAAGCTGATGTCCTGCGAACAATATCAGCGGACACTCTCTGCTGCTGGCAGGTCTGAGACCGGAAAACGGATCGGACAGCGCTTCAATGACGGCCCTGGCTCCCAGATAGGAGCCTCCGATTCCGCAGACAATTAAAACATCTGTATTCTCCTGAATCTCGGCAGCCACCTGCTTAATTCTGGCGAATTCTTCTTTGTCATAGTTGACGGGCAGGTCCAGCCAGCCGGTATACTCTGCTCCGGCGCCGGTACGGTTATACAGGGTCTGCCGGCTGGAAACCAGCAAAGGCTCCATGGCGGTGATTTCTTCATGGTCGATGAAACCTTCCAGATAACTCAAATCAAGTTTTATCACTGTCCTCTCCTTGTCTTGCCTAAGATTTTTCTGCTGCTGTTTCTATTTCTTCCAGATTCTGTTTCGAACTCAAATCACGATGGTCCACATATATGGGACGGACTCTGTAGATCCCGTCCACATAGTTTGTGATCCGGGCAGACATGCCCGGATATATCCATTCGTCAGAGGAACAGGATCCTTCTTGTTCGTCTTCACTGCGAAATTCACCTGTGACATCAGGTCCGGTAGTTTTCGTAATAATCACTTTTACACCCAGCAAGTCATGATAAGACTGCAGCATGGTTTCCTTCAACAGCCGCCGCATGTATATGCTGATCAGGTAGGAGATAACTACAGCGGCCAGCATAATAAGAACTATATTGGAGAGAGTATAGACAAGGCGCAGCTGATCGAAAGAGGATTGCTCCCCTCCCGCCTGCAAAATTGTCATAACCCCGGCACTCATTAACTCTTCCTATCTCCTCTTGCGCAAGCGGCAGCATGCTGGCCAATCGCCAGGATTAATTCTCGTGATCAGATCCAGGCGAAAGTGTACTCTCCCTTCTCCCCTGTCTTTTCATAGTCACAGGAGATGCCGGTCACGCCTTCCAAATCACCTGAAAGCATTAAATCCGCCAGTCTGTCCTCAATGGTTCGTGTAATTAGGCGGCGCAAGGGTCTGGCTCCGAACTTTTCGTCGTAGCCGTCTCTAGCCAGCTCATCTCTACCCTCATCAGTCACAACCAGCTTCAGACCGCGTACTTCGAGATCTGCCTGTATTTCTGAAATCATCAGATCCACTATCTGCCGCAGTTCTGCCGGCGTCAATTCATGGAAAACAACGATCTCGTCAACTCTGTTGAGAAACTCCGGACGGAAGAGGTCACGCATGACTGACTGGACGCGGCTTTCTAAAGCCTCATGATCTTTATTGCCGAAGCCGATACTGTGGCGCTTGAAGGACGTCCCCGCATTACTTGTCATGATGATCAGGGTGTTGGAGAAATTTACTACCCGGCCGTGACTGTCTGTCAGGCGGCCTTCGTCCAAAATCTGCAAGAGGATATTGAATACATCAGCGTGAGCTTTTTCAATCTCGTCCAGCAGAATGACGCTGTATGGTTTTCTCCTGATTCTCTCTGTAAGCTGCCCGCCGTCATCATAACCGACATAACCCGGAGGCGATCCGATCAGTTTGCTGACAGTATGCGGCTCCATATACTCGGACATATCCAGTCTGACAATCGCCTCTCTGGAATCAAACATGGCTTCCGCCACGGCTTTCGCCAGCTCAGTCTTGCCTACACCTGTAGGTCCGACAAAGATAAATGATGCCGGCTTGTCTCTGTTTACCAGACCGGAGCGCTTTCTCCTTATAGCCCGTGATACAGCTGAGATTGCTTCTTCCTGGCCGATTACAGTTTTGTGCAGCTCGTCTTCCAGACCTAGAAGTCGTTCTGATTCAGTTTCCGTGATCTTGGTGACCGGTACGCCGGTCCACATCTCCACTACTTTGGCAATATCTTTCTCAGTAACCTCTGTCGGTTGAGCTTCCTTCTTCAGTTCCGCTATTTCATTCTCCAGACGCAAGAGCTGAGATTTATTTTCTGCCTGTTCTTCATAAAGCGTCTCCCTGACTTTATCTTCTCCCGCTTCTGACAGCTTATTTTCCAGCTCTTCTTTGACAGCCTGCAAATCTTCATACTGGTCCTGCTTTTCGCAGATTTCCACCAATTTGCTGTTCTTGAGATTTACTTCTGAACCTGCTTCATCAAGCAGGTCGATAGCCTTATCCGGCAGAAACCTGTCTGTGATATAGCGGTCGGACAGTCTGACTGCTGTCTCCATCACACACTCAGGATAATAAACGTGGTGATGCTCTTCGTAGTAGCCTTTTATTCCGCGTAGAATCTGCAAAGTCTCATCCAGAGTTGGCTCATCAATTATCACCTTTTGAAATCTGCGCTCTAAGGCTGAATCTTTCTCGATAAAGCGGCGGTATTCATCCAATGTGGTAGTGCCGATAACACGAATGTCGCCTCTGCCCAATGCAGGTTTAAGGATGTTGGCCGCGTTCATGGCGCCTTCAGCATCTCCTGCTCCCATGATATTGTGAAGCTCATCAATGACCAGAATGACATTGCCGGATTTCTTGGCGTCATCAACGACACCCTTCATCCTGCTTTCAAACTGTCCTCTGAACTGCGTTCCCGCTACCATGGCGGTCATATCAAGGAGATAGACCTCCTGATCCAGTAATTTGAGAGGCACTGTGCCTTCCGCAATCCGGACTGCCAGACCTTCCGCCACAGCGGACTTGCCTACGCCCGGCTCACCGATCAGGGCAGGATTATTCTTCTGCCTGCGGTTTAGAATTTGAATGACTCTATAGAGTTCCTGATCACGTCCGATCAGGCGATCCAATTCGCCGTTTCTGGCTTTTTCGGTCAGATTAGTGCCGAACTGATCAAGGAATTTTCTCTTTTTGTCTCTTTTTTGAGCTCGTCTCTTCTCACGTGTGCTGCGTCTGACATGCATGAGATCATTGCTGTCTCCGCCGATATTGGCTGTCATCAGACCTGTGGGATTGTTTTCATCGTCATCGTCATCGTCGACTTCGTCTTCATCTTCGATACTGTCGAAATCATCATCGTCAGATGATAAGCCAAAACCACTGGGGAATTCCTCGTTGCCCAGCAGCATGCGGAATAGATCCTCGGTATTATGGCCGGACATTTGGCCGATTACCTGGTTCATCCGCTCTGTCAGCTCATCTATATTGGAATCATTAACACCGGCTCTGGCAAATATATCTTCCATGCCGCCGATATTTGTTTCCCAGGCGCACTTCAGACACAGGCCTTCGTCGATCCGCTCGCTGCCATTAAAACGTGAAGTGAAAATTACCACCTCGTTTAGTTTACACATTGAACATTTTGCCACGTTCTCCACCTTCTAACTAGTAAACTAGTCTCTTATTACAGTTTAATCTATCTACTATTATTTTAGAATGACTTATTTTTATTTATATTGCTTACATTTAAGGTAACTATTATAGTCACAGAAATATTATATGCAAATCAATAAGATAAATTCGCACTAATGATTTGAGGTTCAGTCAGAACGTCAGGGGGGATTCCCCTGGCAAGAATCTGAGTTAAGTAGTGCCCTGTGTAAGAGTCTTTACAGCGCGCTACGTCCTCAGGAGAGCCGGCCGCAATAAGTTCGCCGCCGCCATCGCCTCCCTCAGGTCCCAGATCCAAGATCCAGTCTGCCGTCTTGATCACGTCCAGATTATGTTCTATCACAACCACAGTATTGCCGCCCTCCACCAGACGCTGCAATATCTGCGTTAGTCGATGCACATCCGCGCTGTGCAGACCGGTAGTCGGTTCATCGAGGATATAAAAGGTGCGGCCGGTACTGCGTCTTGACAGCTCAGTAGCCAGCTTGACCCTTTGCGCCTCTCCGCCGGAGAGCTCAGTCGATGATTGTCCCAGGCGGATATAGCCCAGTCCGACATCAAACAAAGTCTTCAGCTTATTTGCGATGCGAGGTATTGCCTCAAAAAAGACCAGCGCCTCCTCTACCGTCATAGCCAGGACATCAGCAATAGATTTTCCGCGGTATTTAATTTCCAGAGTCTCGCGATTATATCTTTGCCCCTGACAGACATCACAGGTCACGTAGACGTCCGGCAGGAAATGCATTTCAATCTTGTTTACACCATCGCCATAACAGGCCTCACAACGACCGCCGCTGACATTGAAGCTAAAGCGTCCGGGCTTGTACCCTCTGGCCTTCGCCTCTCTGGTTTGCGAGAACAATTCCCTGATGTAGTCGAAGACGCCGGTATAAGTGGCAGGGTTAGAGCGTGGTGTCCTGCCGATGGGAGATTGATCGATGGAGATCACCTTATCGAGATGCTCCAGACCTTCGATACTGTCAACCTTTACTTGCGTTCTGTGTGCTCTATTTAATTTATGGGCCAAGACGCTTAAAATCCCGTTCAGCACTAAGGAGCTCTTACCTGAGCCGGATACTCCTGTGACACAGGTAAATAATCCTAAAGGAATCTCAACGTCTATGTTTTTGAGATTGTTTTCTCGTGCGCCCTTTACTTTGAGCCAGTTCTCTCCGGGCGACCGTCTCTTCTCCGGGATGGGGATCATCCTGCTTCCGGACAAGTATTGCCCGGTCAGGGAATCCTTGCAGCCGGCAATATCATCGGGTCTGCCAGAGGCCACTATTCTGCCGCCCAGCTCCCCGGCGCCCGGTCCGATATCGATAACATGATCGGCCTCCCAGATTGTCTCTTCATCATGTTCAACTACTATTACAGTATTTCCCAGATCACGAAGATTCTTCAGCGTAGTCAGCAATCGGTTATTGTCTCTTTGATGCAGGCCAATACTCGGCTCATCGAGGATATAGAGCACACCCATAAGCCCGGAGCCGATCTGCGTGGCCAGTCTGATTCTCTGCGCCTCACCTCCGGATAAGGTAGCCGAAGCTCTGGCCAGAGTCAGATAATGCAGCCCTACTTCAATTAAGAAGCCCAGTCTTGATTCCAGTTCCCGCATTATGGTTTCCGCGATCAGGAGCTGATCCGCACGCCAGGAGATATTCTCCAGGAAAGTTAAGGACTGATCGATCGGCAACATGGTTAATTCATAGATATTCAAACCGCCTATAGTTACAGAAAGACTCTCTTGTCTCAGTCTGGCACCATGACACTCCGGACAGCTGGAGATTGAAAGATAGTCTTCATAATAAGCTTTCATATCATCTGAGGAGGTTTCCTGCCATCTCTTGGTCACAATCTGCACAATCCCCTGCCATTTGGTGGAATACGGTTTGGAGCGAGGATATCTGGTTTTGCCGGTATCTATGGTCAGTTTTTTATTATCACCAAAGAGAATGATATCTTTAATTTTAGCAGGCAATTCTTTAAAGGGCGTGTCCATGGAGAAGTTATATTTTTCCGCCAAAGCGACCATAAAAGCCCTGCCCCAGCTGTTCTTCTCATGCACGCGCCAGCCTGCAACCATGATCGCTCCCTCATTCAAAGAGAGTGAGTCATCCGCCACAATCAGATCAGGGTTTATATTTTGCAGCTCGCCGATGCCAAAACAGGTCGGGCAAGCGCCAAAGGGATTATTAAAACTAAAGGAGCGCGGCGAGATCTCGGCAATGTCTATATCGCAGTCGGGACAGCTGAATTTCTCGGAGAACATTACCTCGCCCGTCTGTTGATAGTACTCATCCTCTTCAGCCCTGGGCAGCTGATACTGGACCAGCACCAAACCGCCTGTCAGCTCAAACACTGTATCCAGAGATCCGCTCAATCTGCTCTCGATGCCTTCACGCACTATAAGCCGATCGACAACTATCTCTATGTCATGTTTCTTATGTAATTCCAGCTTGAAGTCTTCTTCCAGATCAAAAAATTCGCCGTCAATGCGTACACGTACGAAGCCTTCCTGCCAGTACTTCTTTAGCTGTTTGGAAAATTCACCTTTACGTCCTCTGACTACAGGAGCCATGATGATCAGCCTGGTTCCTTCCGGCCACTCCATCAGCCGGCTGATAATCTGGTCGACGGTCTGTCTTTGAATTACCCGTCCGCAAGTCGGACAGTGCATAGTACCCACGCGCGCATAAAGCAGACGCAGGAAATCATAAATTTCGGTTACTGTGCCAACAGTAGAACGGGGATTCTTGCTTGTTGTCTTCTGATCGATAGCAATTGTCGGTGACAGTCCATCAATCTGGTCTACGTCCGGCTTCTCCATCTGCCCCAGAAATTGCCTGGCATAGGACGAAAGTGATTCTACATAACGTCTCTGCCCTTCAGCGTAGATAGTGTCAAAGGCAAGCGAAGACTTGCCGGAGCCGGATATTCCGGTCAGCACTACCAGCTGGTTGCGAGGGATGTCTACATCTATATTCTTAAGATTGTGCTCTCTGGCACCCTTAATACGAATCTGTGAATCCATGAGTGATATTCTAGCATACAGAAAGCAAAACAAAACTGCAAGAAAACGAACTTTTGCCAAGTGATATTTCTCAATTTGACTTGTAACCTGAAACCTTTGTTAATTGCTACGAGTCATGCTCAGTTTATTGTCAGATATCTGCTCCGGCTCCGGCTTCGGCTTCGGCGCTGAACGCTGTTTTACTGCCGGAGACTGCTCCGGCTCCGGCCGGCGCTGAACGCTGCTTGTTGCCTGATACCTGTCCTCTTCTGCTTGCGCCCTGCCTTAAGTCATGTTATAATCCTTTTTGCTGTCCATGGCCCTATGGTCAAGCGGCTAAGACGCCGCCCTCTCACGGCGGAATCAGGAGTTCGATCCTCCTTAGGGTCACCAGTAAGCCCCGATCTTTGGATCGGGACTTTTTTTGTCAATAATTAACTAGCCGACTGGCAGCAATTGTCCTCAGAAACGGATAAACTTGCTTATATTTTTCAGGGATTTATTTTACGGCGGAAGATTTCCCAGCAGAGGATTGTGCCTGCCATGGCTACATTGAGAGATTCAGTCCCGCCCAGCATGGGAACTGAGAGCAAATCGGCAGCCTGTCTGACCTGATCACTGATGCCGGCGCCCTCATTGCCAAGAAGGAGCGCCAGCCTGGCAGCGGGTTCAATTTCCAAATTTTGTACCGGCTGTCCGTCCATGTCTGCTGCAAAGAGCTTGTAATTTTGAGTTGACAGCTCCGCCAGCAAGTCTTGTAAAACTACCTCAGTAAGCAGAGGCACGCGGAAGGCAGATCCCATACTGGCACGCAGCGCCTTGCCGTTATAGGGCTGGCAGCCGCCTTTGGTAATTAACACGGCAGCGAAGCCGAAGGCGTCAGCAGTTCTGATCAGGGTGCCGGTGTTTCCGGGATCCTGAACATTCTCCAGAATCAGGATGGGAGCTGTTGACTGAGTGAGAATCTCCTGCAGGTCAAGCTTCTCTTCCGTCGCAGGGGTTAACAAGATGACGCCCTGACTGTTTCTGGTTTCAGCCAGCTCGTCAAAAAGTGAGGGTTTCAGAGAGATCAGATCACCCTCAGAAGGGACACTTTCGAGAATCTCTCTTATGCCCTCTTCCCCTTTATTATCTTGAGAATAGATTAGATGCTCAATTTTTTGACCGCTGGCCAGCGCAGAAATAATCTGACGTCTGCCCTCTACCAGCAGCAGGCCGCCACGCTTGCCGGTCTGGCTCCTGGCGATTTTGCGCAGATGACGGAAAAGTTCTTCGCGGCTGGAATTTATCTTGATCACATTATTCATTAAACTTGACCGATTATCTTTAAACCTGGCCGAATTTCATTGCACCCCGACTGCCTGCATAACGAAAATTCAAAACCACCCAACTGCACACATTATGTTCAGTTTACTACAGTAACCTTGATCAAAACATGTAAAACTCCCTCGGCTTGAGTTTTGATCCGGAAAATATTGACTGATATTCAATATTTTGGGAGTCATCTCAGAGTTCGAGGGAGTCTATTATGCGGCAGTTCGTAAAATTTATAAATGAGCTTGTGCCTGCTCTACGAGATAGCTGAAGCCTTCCTTATCGTTAACGGCCATATCTGCCAGGATTTTGCGATCTAGGCCAATGCCGGCCTTTTTCAGACCATTGATAAAGTTGGAATAGCTGATACCGTTCTGGCGGCTGGCTGCATTGATTCTTGTAACCCACAACCTTCTGAAATCGCGCTTTTTCCTGCGTCTGTCTCTATAGGCATAGTTGCCTGATTTCAGAACTTGTTGATTAGCTACCCGAAACAACTTGCTTTTATGTCCAAAATAACCCTTTGCTTGTTTAAGAACTTTTTTATGGCGAGCTCTTGATCTAACGCCTCTTTTAACTCTTGACATTATTGACCTCCATTAACCCTTTGTCATTTCTCTATAGTCTTATTTATTGTGATAGGGCATCAGCTTGCGCAGTTTATTCTCATGCGTCTTGTCAACTTCCGTTGGCTGGCGCAGATTACGCTTGCGTTTAGTTGATTTCTTGGCCAATATATGCTGCTTGCCGGCCTTCTTTCTCATAAACTTACCAGTGCCGGTGATTTTGAATCTCTTTTTTGATGAGCTGTGTGTTTTCATCTTTGGCATATTGCATCACTGTCCTCTCTATATAAATTGCTAAATATTTTGTTTTTTCGCTCCACACTCTTTAGGAGCTCCAATTTTCCAGTCCTTCTTGGAGTTCCGGATTCGGATCATGCCCGGGGGCTGAAGTTCCCCCGTCTGTAAAGCAGAATGCTGCTAGTCTTGATCCTTGCGCGGAGCCAGGTACATTATCATGTGACGACCTTCCGATCTGGGGGGACGGTCAACCACACCCTTCTCGGAACAAGCTTCCGCAAATTTTTTCATGACATCATAACCCTGGTCCTGATGTGCCATTTCTCTCCCGCGAAATCTGATGACAACTTTGACGCGATCACCGGCTTCCAAAAAGCGTATGGCATTGCGTATTTTAAAATCCAGGTCGTGCGCCTCGGTGGTCAGCTTAAGCTGAACTTCCTTGACTTCCGTTGTTTTCTGATTGCGTCGGGCCTCTCGTTCTCTCTTGGCCTGATCATAGGCATATTTCCCATAATCCATGATTTTGCCGACCGGATTCTTCGGGTCGGGCGAAACGAGTACTAAGTCCAAATTAGTGCGTCTGGCCTGGGCAAGTGCGTCTTCCGTCTGAACTACGCCCACCATTTCCCCCTCTTCGTCTATCAGTCGTATCTGAGGGAAACGTATGTCCTCGTTTATGATGTGCTTGCTTCGCTTGCCGATATTTGCCTTCCTTTCTCCGCATAAAAAAGAGCGGGGTTCGTTCCGCTCTTGAAAAACTAGAGTATAGTTCTAGCAGTCCAGATGAACCTTTTCGCTGAAAGCTCGAGGTGAGAAGCGGAACTTCTACTTGTTACGATGGTTATTTTACTCACCTTGTTGCAGCCTGTCAAATTTTTAAACCTTTATCACCTGTGAAATTACGATACTTACGGCGTACCAGTTTGTAAAGTTCACCGGCAAAAAACGGGAACAGCGCCAGACCCATGATCCTCAGCCAATCCGGGACAGTCAGAGAAATAGTATAGAAGAGCGGCTGCAGGAAAGGCAGATAGACTACTGACAGTGTCAGAGCAAAAGAGATCAAGACTGCTTTATTTAAGGTCGCGTTAGAGAAGAGTCCCAGATGGAAAACTGAGTAATCTTCAGATCTGCTAGAGTAGGCGCGGAACAGTTCAGCCATGATAAGAGTTATAAAAGCATAGGTACGAGCTCCCCAAGAAGGCAAATAACCTGCGAACGGTAAAAAGCTGAAGCTGGAGGCATAGGCGGTAATCTGCTCCTGAGCATTGATCATTACATCAGGATAGATGAAGCGGCCTATCTGGAAGGCGGCAAAAACTGCGACGAAAATTGCTGCAGCCTGATTTAAAATCGACCACATCATATCACGGTCCAGTATTTTTGCATCATTGGGGCGGGGCGGCTTTTCCATCACATCGTCCTCGCCGCGTTCCCTGCCCAGCGCCAGTGCCGGGAAACTGTCGGTTACCAGATTGAGCCACAGGAGCTGAATTGGCGCAAGCGGAGTGAAAGCAGGTCCCAGGAGCAGGTTCGTAATGAAGATGACGAGGATCTCGCCGACATTACATGAAAGCAGGAAATTGACGAATTTGCGAATATTGCTGTAAATGATTCTTCCTTCTTCCACGGCATGGACAATGGTGGCGAAATTATCGTCGGTCAGAATCATATCTGCCGAGCCCTTGGCCACTTCGGTCCCCGTTATGCCCATGGCAACGCCAATGTCCGCCTCCTTGAGGGCGGGAGCGTCGTTGACGCCGTCACCGGTCATGGAAGAGATGTGATTAGCAGAACGCAGTGCTTCTACGATCCGCACCTTGTGCTCGGGAGACACGCGGGCATAGACTGTAGTGTCGGAGACAATCTCCACCAGTTCTTCCTGGCTCATCTTTTCCAGCTCAGCTCCGTCCACTACTCTTTCATTCGGCTCGCGCAGGCCGAGATCATTGGCGATTGCTACAGCTGTCTCTTTGTAGTCACCGGTAATCATGACTACTTTAATGCCGGCACCGTGACATACTTCGATTGCTGCTTTCGCCTCAGCCCTGGCAGGATCGATCATGCCCATCAGCCCAACGAACACCATACCCTCTTCAGCGCCTTCATAATTGGCGTCATTATGTTCTTTGTATGCGAAGGCGAGAATTCTCAGAGCTTGGCGTGCCAGCTGAATGTTTATATCCATGATCTTTTCTGCGATCTCGGAAGTGAGTGGCTCGATGCCCTGAGAGGTCATTATTGCCTCGCAGCGATCGAGGATAATATCGGGAGCTCCCTTTGTCAGGGAGAGATAGGCCTCATCGATGGTGTCATGATAGACAGTCATCAGTTTGCGGTCAGAGTCGAAAGGCAGCTCGCCTCGGCGGGGATTTTGGGCTCTGGTTTCCGGGGCAGATATTTTGCCCTTGGCGGCAACGCTGAGCATGGCGCCCTCGGTCGGGTCGCCCAGAATGCCCCATTGATCGTTTTCGACCAGCTCGGCATCATTACATAAAACCCCTATTTCCAGCAGACGCTGAAGGACAGGATTGTCGGAGGCCACAGCGACTTCATCAGTTACCACGGCATCAGCGGATTCCACAGCTGCGCGCGTCTCCTCAGCGCCTTCAACTGCCTTAACTTTTGAAATTTCGCCAACAGGAGCGTAACCTATGCCGGAAGCTTTATAGCTTTGATTATCCGCATACAGTCTGGTGACTGTCATTTCATTTTGAGTCAGAGTGCCGGTCTTATCTGAACAGATTACGTCGACACTGCCTAAGGTCTCGACAGCCAGAAGGCGCTTGACGATAGCATTCTTTTTCGCCATCCGGTTCATGCCTAAAGAGAGCACAATAGTTACGACAGCAGGCAGACCCTCCGGGATCGCCGCTACCGCGAGGCTGACAGCTGTCATGAAGAGCGGCAGGACTTCACCGCCCTGCAGCAGACCTGCGACAAAGACGATTGCGCTCACAATTAAGACGATAACACCCAGTATCTTGCCCAGCTGGTTGAGATTCTTTTGCAGAGGGGTCATCTCTCTGGTTATGCCCTTGAGACGGCTGGCAATCTTACCCACCTCAGTATGGTCGGCAGTGGTGACGACCACTCCCTTAGCACGTCCGTAGGTGATGGACGTGCTGGAGAAGACCATGTTGACGCGGTCGCCGATACCCTGAGGCACGTCCAGCTTTTGTGCGGCATCCTTTTCCACCGGTACTGATTCTCCGGTCAGAGCCGCTTCCTCAGCCTTCAGATTTGAGCTCTCAATCAGCCTGATATCAGCAGGCACGATATCTCCCGCTTCCAGCATCACTATATCTCCTGGCACCAGATTCGAGGCTTCAACGGACATCTGCTGACCGTCACGTAAAATTCTTGCGTGCGGAGCGGACATTTTCTGCAGGGATTCAATCGCCTTCTCCGCTTTGCCTTCCTGATAAACACCCAGGATCGCATTGATAACTACGATTGCGATAATGATGATCGAGTCGGCCATCTCGCCCAGAAGTCCGGAAATAATTGCGGCTGCGATAAGGATTAAGATCATGAAATCCTTGAATTGATTAAGAAGTTTCTGCAGCAGAGTTTCCTTTTTTTCCTCTGTTATCGTATTAGGACCAAGTTCTTCAAGTCTTTTCTCCGCTTCGGCGGCAGTAAGACCGTTGGAGCTGTCAGTCTCCAATTGAGTCAGGATATCCTCTGCAGCCTGAGAATATAAGACATCACCATCTAAAGGGATTGCTTCATTGTAATCGGGCAGCCAGGGTTTCTGTTGGTCGTTCATCAAATCTCCTCCTTGAAAGAAGCCAGAGTAAATATTTTTGGAAATTCTTTTCCTTATGAAAAAAATCAGAGCTCATCGTCCTGAAGAAATGAGTCATAGTTCTGATAAAATCAGAGTCATAGTTCTGAGTTCTGATAAGTTCTGATAAAATCAGAGTTCTTCCTCCTGATTATTATCTTCTTACGGCTCAAGAACGTCCAATCTAATTTTCGCAATTCTCTTGTCGTCCATATCCAAAACAGTAAAACGGAGGTTTTTGTACTCTACTTGCGGTTTGGCGTCCGGCTCCGGGATATGACCCAACAGACTCAAGACAAAGCCAGCCATAGTGTCAAAGTCATCATCGTCTTCCAGCTCATCCAGCTCGGGAATAAACTTCCCCGCTTCGGCAGGGGTTACCAGGCCGCTCATGATATAGCTGCCATCTGCGCTGAGGACAATTTTCTCATCAGGCAGGTCGTATTCGTCTTCGATATTTCCGACAATCTCTTCCAGGAGATCCTCCATGGTGATAATGCCTTCGGTGCCGCCGTATTCATCAATTACTACAGCCAGAGAAAGGCGGCTTTCCTGCATCTCCTTGAATAAGACATTAATCTGTTTTCCCTCAGGCACAAAATAGGCCTCGCGGATAATCTTGCCCAGATCAAAGTTTTCCTGCTGATCCTCCGGCACACGGAGTAGATCCTTAATGAAGAGGACGCCCACTATATCGTCGATATCGTCTTCGTAGACCGGAATGCGGGAAAAGCGCGAATGGGCGGCAGCTTCCTTGGTTGTTTTATAATCAGAATCAACAGACAGCGCGATGATATTAGTACGCGGTGTCATGATTTCAGCGACATCCTTATCATCAAAGGAGAAAATATTCTTAATTAAGGTGACGTCACCCATATTAATATCGCCCGTTTTAGCTCCTGCTTCCGTCATGATGCAGATCTCTTCTTCTGTCACACGATCTTTGGTTTGTTCCGGATCAATGCGTAAAATCCGCAAAACTACGTTAGCCGAGGCATCGAGGAATTTAGTGAACGGCCTCATGATGAAGTCAAAACCCCGTAAGACTCCGACAAAGGTGCGGGCAAATCTTTCCGGGTTGTTCATCGCTACTCTTTTCGGCACCAATTCTCCCAGCACTAATGTAAAATACGATAAAATTACGGTAATAATAATCGTACTGATATTTTGCAAATATAACTTGGTCATGCCGGGGTCCATGGCCTTGAACAAAAGCCCGGATAAACTCTGCGAAGCAAAAGCACTGGACAGAAAGCCTGCCAGCGTAACGCCGACCTGAATAGTCGCCAGAAAGCCACTTTGATTCTCGATGAAATACAATAGCTTCTTCGCAGTACCGTCGTTTTCCTCCGCGGCTTTGCGGATTCTGTTGTCATTTAAGGTGACAATCGCCATCTCTGAGGCGGCGAAAAAGCCATTGATCAGGATAAGGGCAAAGATTACAAATAATTGTAAGACCAAACGTCCTACGCTCGCGTCACTGACAACGCCGGCCAGTGCCGCCATAATACTGTGAGATAAATCAATATCTTCCACTCTGTGGTCTCCGTTCTTGAGCCCTAACACTCAAATAACCGGCTAAATAACCTTCGTTCCGGCCGGCAATGATTAATTGGATACTAATAATGCTATCTAATATTTAAGCAGATATCCAATAAAAACTACATCTTGCTTTCAGCAATATTAGCATATGTGACAGATTTACAACAATTATTTCCTCCCTTTCACGCTATAATTAACATGGATATGATGAAGACGCTTAGGAAGGAGGTGGCAGTCCTATGTGCGGACGCTATGTGTTCGACGCCGATGCAGAACCGGCTCTTGTGATAATGAACTATATTGAACAGCGCTTCGGTCCGGAGCGGGCTGCAAAAATAAAGACCGGTGAGATCTGTCCGACTGATCTGGTCCCGGTTCTATTAACTGCCGAAGCGGATCCGATATTACCCGCAGCTCAGGAAGCTGAAACATACGGCAGTTCGCAGCTGATCGCCCTGCCTATGATTTGGGGATTTCCGGGTTTTCGAGGCAGCCAGGTCCTTATCAATGCCAGACAGGAAACTGTGGAAGAGAAGCCCACTTTCAGCGAGGCCTTTAAGACAAGACGTTGTGTCATCCCTACTACAGGTTTTATTGAATGGAGTCATGACGATAATGGCAAAGCGGTAGATAAATTTCGTTTCAATGCCCTGGAGTCGCCGATGCTCTTTCTGGCAGGCATCTATACTTTGATCGAAGATGAGATGCGCTTTGTAATCCTGACGACTAGAGCAAATTCCAGTATGGCAGACATCCATAACAGACAGCCCGTAATTCTCCCCCGCCAGATGATCCGTCCCTGGATCAGCGATTTGACAGCTGCCAATGAGCTGCGGCAGACAGCGGGCCCTCTGATGGTAAAGACTCTACTTAAGTAAACCGCCAATCAGCAGGAACTTCTCCGGCAGTCTGCCTGCGGCAGCCCAAATGAGGCTCTCTCCAAAATATAATTCGAGTGTTTTTCCGACGTCGCCGCCCAGCGATTCAAGAGAGTGCCGCATGTACTCCGGACGTAAACAAGCTTGTCCCTCCTGGCGGACACAATTCTCACAGCCCTCACACTTCCCTGCAAATAACGCCATGCTGCCGGGAAATCTTTCTTCCATTGCCAGAAGCTCTTCAGTAATTTCTTGTTTTATTGGCAGGAGCAGCTCTTTGACAAGTGCAATTAACTCGTCTGATTCATATTGCTTTCCGGTCAGTTCGGCACCCAAAAATATCTTTTTCCCATAAAGCAGGAGAGAGTCATGTTTCTGCCATATCTCTTGCGGCGAGAAATTGAATGGAGGGCAGGCCCAATTTTTCTCGTATGAGGGACATTCTTCACAGAATTTGACGAACTTTTCTACCTCTACACAAGCCGGTACATATTCAGTCAGCGACACTTCATGTTGAAGAATCTGCGTTTCGATCATACTCTACCCTCCGGCAGATCGAATCTGCGTTTCGAGCTTACTCTACCCTCCGGCAGATCGAAGAATCTTATATAACTTATCTCTTCTCCTCTGATTTTCTTTTCCTGTGGAACCAGGCTGTTCCTGTAATGCTAAGCGCCAAAAACAAAAGCAACCAGGGAGGCATAGGTTCTTCTTCGCCGGTAATCGGAATTATCACTTCCGACTCGGCTGGCCCGATTTGCTCACTTGGATCTGTATTGTCGGAAGGATCATCAGAGCCGCCAGGGATGGTAGGCTCAGAAGGCTGAGAAGGTTCATCAGGTTTAGTCGGTTCAGAAGCATCCGAAGGTTCAGTTGGTTCAGAAGCCGAAGGATCTGTCGGCTCAGAAGGTTCTGTCGGCTTGGCTTCCACCGTCAGCGTAAACGTCAGTGTATTACCTGGCTCTGTATCCATAGCGCCTGCTACCATTGTCGCAGCATATCCGCTTAACGTAAAAGAACTGATTGAGATGTCTGAAATTACTTCAGCTGTCAATACTACCGGATAGACACCTGCCGGCAGCCCTGCGAAAATATCCAGGAACCTTGTCTTATCATTCCAGACGATTTTGCCACCATGAGTTGTATTTTGACTTATGGAGGGGAATGGATTTCCGGAAATTATAAAGGGTTCTGTTGATGTATCGGTATAGCCTGCCTGCAGCCTCATAGCTGAAGTACCACCGCTGATTGCAGGTGGTGCTAAAGCTGTCCAATGGGCATAGAGTATCTGACTGCTGTCCGGGGTTGTGAAGATAGAATTTTCAGTTATCTCTTCACCACTGTCTGCAGAGGTAAACCAGCCGTCAAAACTGAAGCCGCTGCGAGCCGGTACCGGCAGTTCTCCGTAGGGGGCGCCGCGGGAAACTGATATTTGAGTTGGATTAACTGTACCACCGTTTGCGTCAAACGTTACTGTACATAGAGAGCGCAATATCGGGTAGCCGGAATTGACATCGGCTATTATTATCCAGTTAAGATAATCGTGTAGTGTCTGAGTTAATAAATCCTGCGATCCCTGTTTAGTTACCCAGGCGTTCAGGGCATCTAATAAAGTGCCTGTGCCGAATCCAGCATTTGCGTCTGTGCCGATCTTAAAGTTAAAATCAGCTTTAGTGCCTTTACCCTGTGCTTCGGTAAAACTGCTGCAATTTGTGGCTGAATAAAGACAATTTTTCCCAATACCCTGGGCTGCTGATGTATCCAGCCAGTAACAGTTTGAGACTGAGCTTACATCTTCCGCATATCCTGCAATGCCTCCATCAAAGTTGCTTTCGCTGCCAACACTGGCTGAAACGTGGCCAATATTGTAACAATTGTCTAGATCTCCCTGATTATATCCTGAGATACCTCCTGCCTCATTCTGGCTGCCTGCACCACTAGCCGTTACATTACCGCTATTGTAGCAATTCTTTACAGAGCCTCCGTTATATCCTGAGTTACCGCCGGCTTCGTTGCTGCCATCTTCGCCTATGGCAGATATAGCGCCGGTATTATAACAATTTGCCACTACACCATAATTATTTCCTATAACACCGCCTGCATTGTTATCAACGACATCTCCACTGGCTGAAACCTGGCCGATATTAAAGCAATTTACTACATTACCGGTTTCATAATTATAACCGGCAATACCTCCGGCATCGTTACGGCTTAAGTTCGTGCTTCCGCTGGAATGTACAGACCCTGAGTTACTACAATTCGCCAAATTCCCGTAGTTATTGCCTGTAATACCGCCTGCAAAATTAACACCACCGCTGTTCATAGCTGTCACGGTACCGCCATTATTACAACTTTCCAGTGCTGCTACCTTCTCCCCTGAATAATTGTGTCCGCATATACCACCGGCATAATTTGCTCCTGTCACAATGCCACTTGCGTTTACTTTTCCTGAAAAACTGCAATTGCTTACTATGCTGCTTTCGTTGAAGCCGACTATACCACCTGCATAGTTGTTTTGTCCCGCAGCTAGAGCGTTAATATCACCTAAGACAGATACATTTTTAACAGTTGCGCCTTCGATACGGCCGAATAATCCTGCACATGATTCGCCATAAATATCATCCTCTGTCATGTTCACAGCAATGCCGCTGATACTCTGGCCGCCGCCTTCAAAGATGCCACTAAAAGGTTTGAGGTCATTGCCTATCGGAGTCCACTCATAAGCTGAGAGATCAATGTCATTTGTAAGTGTCACAGTCTTGCCGGAGAAGTCGACGGGAACTTTCTGCCCGTTCAGTCCGTTCACTACGGAAATCAGCCAGGCTAAACCCTCTGCACTTGAAATCTTTACGTTATAGGGATCAGTAAGATCGTCATAGCCTTCAGTTGGTTTAGTCTTAACTTTCTCTGTCCAGTAGATATAATCCTTTACTGTCAACGTAAAATCTAAAGAGACCTCTCCTTCCAAATTTTTAGCGGTGAGAACTACAGGATAGCTCCCTATTTCAAGTCCTGCTGCAATGTCGAGAGTTTTCGCTTCTTCGTTCCAGGCAATTTCTCCGTAATTACTGTCAACCGTCACCTTGGGCAGCGGTCTGCCTGTCAGTTCAAACTGAGCTGTCGATACATCACTATAGCCAACAGCTAAGGTCATAGACGTTGGACCACTAAAAGCCGGAGCGGAATAAATGCTCAGTGTCGGATAACCGTCGTTAGAACCTTCTTTGTAAACCCAGTTGAAATAATCCTGAGATCCCTTGTTACTTACCCAGGCGTTCAGGGCATCTAGTAAAGTGCCTTGTTGTCCTTCTGTACCTATCGTAAAGTCAAATGTTTCTTCAGTACCTTATACCCTGTGCTGAGGTAAAGCTGCTGCAATTTGTGCCTGTATATTCGTTCCTAAACCCTTCGGCTGCTGACGTATCAAGCCAGTAGCAATTGGTCACTTTTATTGTATCATTAGAATTGTATCCTATAACCCCGCCGGTATAGTTTGTAGAATCACCAGATGCAATCACCGTTCCAACATTGTAACAATTATTAACTACTTCACTACATTGTCCTGCTATGCCACCGGCTCCATTCGTGCTCTTCTCGATGCCTGTTGCAGTAACAGCACCGCTGTTAAAACAATTCTCTATATCCCCGTAATCTAAACTTCCGGCAATACCGCCTGATTCGTTATTACTGGTCGTGCCGCTAGAACTAACTGAGCCACTGTTATAACAGTTAATTATCTTACTTTCGCTTGTTACCGAGTTGATGTTTCCACTGATATATCCTACAATGCCCCCAGCGCTATTTTGACTGCTGCCACTTGCATCTACAGCTCCGCTGTTTGAGCTATTGCTCACATAACCATGATTTGTCCCGGCAATTCCTCCCGCTCGATTAATATTACTCTTTCCGTTGGCGACATTTATCTCTCCGCGGTTTGAGCAATTTCTCACATAAGCCATGTTTAGACCAACAATACCACCGGATGAGTTTTTAGAGTTGCTGGCATTTACAGATCCGGAAAAATTACAGTTTTCAATTTCACCGCGGCTATAGCCAGAGATTCCGCCGGAATAGTTATAGTTTGAAGATGAAGCAGCACTTGCATTTATTTCACCTGAGACAGAGACATTCCGAACAGTACCACTGTCATTAATAAAGCCAAACAAACCGGCATACACACCTCCAAGAGACGTTGTAATGTCTACTTTAATGTTTCTGATTGTGTACCCGCCGCCTTCAAAGGTGCCACTAAACGGTTTTTGATTATTACCGATCGGGGTCCATTCATAAGCTAAGAGATCAATGTCATTCGTAAGTGTTACGGTCTTGCCGTAAAAGGTGGGATCATCCTCACTTGACCCGTTTAGGCCGTTCACCACGGAAATCAGCCAGGCCAAGCCCTCAGCACTTGAAATTTCTACGTTACCAGAATCCGTAATAACGTAGCCATCAGGCTTTGCTGTTACAGCCTGCGTCCAATAAGTGAGAGCCTGCAATAAGGTATCGTTTCCTGCTGATAATATTGCAGATGAAAGGCCAAAATTTTCAGGGATTTGGGGGGCTGCTTCTATTGTCAGTATGAAGGTCAGCGACGCCTCAGTCTCCAGACCATTTGAGGCAGTTAATACAACGGAATAATTGCCTGCAGGTAACCCTTCTGCAAGGTCCAGAGTTTTTGAAACTTCGTTCCAGACTATTTTGCCTTCGTAATTCTCGTCTTGCTGCACTGTCGGCTCAGGATTTCCGGTAACTTCATAGGCGGCCGTTGATCTGGCCTCGTATCCCTCGGACAATACCATAGTAGTATCACCGCTGATAGCGGGGGCAATATTTAAATCTTCTGCTGGCAAAGAGGGGTTAATTTCTTGAGCATTTATGATTATGCTTAGCGGCAAACAGATGAGCAACATTACCGTGGCCAGTAAGAAACAGAAAAGCTTTTTCCACTTCATAATTACTCTCCTCATATGAAGTTGTTAATCCAAATCGAATCTGCGTAGTGTATAAATAATCTTCTATGTCTTGGTATACTACCTAAGCAGCGCCACGGCAAGTTGATTCGCATAACATCAACTCATCTGCAAAACAAAATGGATCTATAAACACCTCTTATATTATAATCCAATAATTGCAAAAACTATATAGCGATGAGAGAAAATATAGTGCTCCTGCTCCCTCAGAGTTCAAACAACTCTCCGTCATCGGAAATGCCAAGAGGATTCACGGTGCGGTTCAGCCAGTTACGGGAAGTCAAATCAGGAGACGGCTCCAGCAGGCTGCTCTTTTCAAAGTGCGATCTGCTAGTGGAAATAAGATCCTCTTCGCTGTCAATCTCCATTCTCTCAAACAATTTCCAGCGGCTGTCGTCAGGTAAGTGCAGCAGAAGAATTTGAGTTTTGCCTTCGAATTCGTAGACATCCAATACTTTGAAATGCGCATCACGAGAGGCGACAAACAAGCCCCAGTCTTTCTCGTGTTTGAATTCAGCAAAATCCGACATGTGATTGGAGAGGATTAAATAACGGTGGCTTGTCATCATGCCCATAGCGAGACTGCTGGCGTCTGTGAAACCGGGTTCCCTGATAATCATTCCGGGCTTATACAGGGCTGCTATCCCGGGATCCAGATTCACGTCTCTGACATACCGGCTCAGTCCAGAAAGAGTGTCGTTTATTGTCTGTTCGATAAATTTTAGATCGATTTCATTATTCATGTTGATGCTCCTTTTCATTCAGCGGTTTGCCGCTGACTACTTCAAAATATCAGCCTTCGCCGTTGTGTTCAAGAACTAAGGTGACCGAATGCACTATCTGCTGTTATAGCCAATATTATGTTTGCTTGCAGCTCTGACATACATAGCTTTTTGAGTTTTTATGCTGCCTCCTTGAAGTTTCCCTGTATAATGAACGCAGGGCTTGCCTGAAAACTACTGTATTCTGAGGACACACTTGAAATTTAGCCGAATATCAGGTGAAAGAAATAATACACAGAAAGCCGTGCAAGGGGGCGAACGAAAATAATATGCAGAAAGCTGCGCAAGGGGCGGAGACGCAAAGATAATCGCCTTCAACAAATATTCAAGGAGATGACTTATGCTGGGAGCAATCATTGGCGACATTGTAGGTTCGCGGTTCGAATTCAACAACCATAAGAGCAAGAAGTTTGAGCTGTTCACTGAAGACTGTTCTGTCACTGATGACAGCATAATGACGCTGGCTGTTGCCAAAGCGATCATGGAAACAGTTAAGAGCGTCACGCCTTCTCAGCGCTATGATTTTGAATTCCATGAGCAGCTCTCCCGTCAGACTGTGAAATTTATGCAGGAGATTGGGCGCAAGTATCCTGACAGCGGCTATGGCGGCATGTTCGGCAGATGGATCTTCAGCGCTGATCCTCAGCCTTATAACAGCTTTGGCAACGGAGCTGCCATGCGTGTCAGTCCGGTGGGTTTCTTTGCCGATTCGGAAGGGGACACGATTGACCTGGCAAATTCGGTGACAGCAGTCAGTCATAACCATCCAGAAGGGTTTAAGGGTGCGGCTGCCACGGCTGTGGCCATCTATATGGCGCGGACAGGGGCTCTCAAGAGTGAGATACGTGAGCGCATCGAAAGTGACTATTACCCGCTGGACTTCACTATTGATCAGATCCGGCCGACCTATCGCTTCAATGAAACCTGTCAGGAGACTGTGCCCCAGGCGATTCAGTGCTTTCTGGAAGCGTCCGGCTTTGAAGACGCGATCCGCAATGCCATCTCAATTGGAGGTGACAGCGATACTATAGCCGCCATAACCGGGTCAATTGCCGAGGCCTACTATGGCATTCCTGAGGATATTGAGGCGAAGGCGCTTAGCTATCTGGACAGCTGTCTGAGGCAGATTTTTGACGAGTGGGCAGCCTTCCTGCCGCCGCAAAACGAGCAATACAAGCTATTGACCAAGTATATCGGCAGACTTGCTCCCCGCACAACGACTGCTGATGTCCGTCTGTCTGACTGGGAGAACTTTCCTTACAGAGAGTTTAAATAGGAATGGCTTAGCTCCGGCTTCCCTCGTCAGAATTTTCAGGAACTCCTGCCCGGCCCGAGACTCATAGAGCTGGAACAGCCGCACGACGAGAAGGTGGACGAGCTAAATGCTGAGCAGGTGCTCGCACTCCTGACAGCCGCCTTCATAAACAGTTCCAACCTGATCATGTATCCGCGGATTGAAAGTATTCTGAGCTGGCTCAAGCGTCTCAAAGACATCGACTGGCAAAAGAAACCCCGGCAAATTACTGAGGTTGTGCTTGAGCTGGAAGGAGTGTTCGGCGCTGCTGCCAGATATCGTCTGCTGAACACAGAGGATGGAGTAATCTCATCCGCATCCGGCTATATTCAAAAGGATGCACCCTGTCTCCAAGATGAGAGGAACGCCGACGAAATCCGTGACAGCTTAAAGAAAATTCACTTTGAATACTGGCTGGCCAGCTATCCGCAAGAGGGCGAATGGTATGTCATGGAGGGCGGGCAATGGAATGTCTCTGTCACCTATGATGACGGCACAGTTCTCAAGAGCAGAGGTGATAACACTTATCCTGAGAACTGGGATATTCTTTTGTCGGTATTCCGGATCGCGAATTAGCATCCCCGTTACGCAACATAAACTCAAGTAGATTTTTGAAATTTGTCTCTATATGTGGCAATATTATTAAGCTTACTGTAAAGATGCTTTTACCAAACATAGATTGCAGTAAAGAGCTGCAAAACCAGCTCAGAAAATTCTGGAACTAATGCAAGATAATTTGCATTAAGGGAGAAAAGATGAACGATAACCAATCAAAAAATGAGCAGAAGCCTGCATCAGATAATTTGTATCCGGAAAAAGAATTATATCCGAACAGAAAGGCGCACAAAAACCCCATTCTGCAGCGAGATGACCGTAAGGAGCTGAAAGAGTCGCCGAAGATAACTTGGGTGGGCATTCTGCTGGCTGCGATCGTGATCGGACTGATGGTGTATAACTCATACATGGATAAACAGATCCGCGATGAAGCTAAAGCTTCCGAATCCAGAATTGTGGAAACTGAGCCGCTAAGCGATGCAGAGGCAGCCGAACTGGCATACAAGGAAAGCTGTGAGGACATTTCTTATGAAGAACTGACGACGAATCCCGATGAGCATGAAGGTAAGCTGGTCAAGCTGACCGGGGAGGTTGTTGAGGTTTTAGAAGATACGCCAAAGAAAGGTTACTTTACCTATGGCATCAATGTAACGAAGGGTGAGATATCCTGGGGAGACAGCGTATATGTCACTTTTGATGTACCCTCTGCCACCGAAGCTTACGCCAAAGATTGGAATCTGACCTTTTACGGTGAATATATGGGGCTTATAGACTATGAGGCGGAGGTCGGCGGAAAGCTTACCCTTCCCTGGGTAGATGCCGAGTACTTGGATCGCAACTAAGATCTGATTGGTTGTGAGATATACCGTACCGATTTATTCAAATACTGCAAGTTTCAGCAAATAAAAAGCCCTTGCAGTGCTATAGCTGCAAGGGCTTTTCTTTTGGTACACCATCGGGGATTCGAACCCCGGACCCACTGATTAAGAGTCAGTTGCTCTACCAACTGAGCTAATGGTGCATGAACAAAAATCATTATAGTTATATTGTCCTGCTCTTGTCAAAGTGTAATTGACTTTTTAGTCGCAGGAGCTTATTATGCAATACAAATGCGATGACGGAACGAGTAACCGGCAAGCTGGCTGTACAGAGAGAGATGACTTGGCTGAGAGCTTCTCCGACCACCCCGGCGAAAACCACTCCCGAGCAGGATGTGAAATAAGCATTCCCGTGAATCTGCGTCAAGGATGAAATGAGTTAAAACAAAGGTGGAACCGTGCTGCGCACCCTTTGTCCCAGAATGTGGACATGGGGCGTTTTAATTTGGAGGGAGAGAGAAATGAAAATTACCTTGAAGGACGGCAACGTCATTGAGTACAGTAAGCCGCTTAGAGTTATCGATATTGCTGAGAATATCAGTCCGGGACTGGCCAGAAATGCTTGTGCCGCCATCGTCAACGGCGAAGAAAAGGATCTTCGCTATCTGATTGAGGAAGACGCGACTTTGGAGATTGTACCCTTTGGTTCCAAAGCAGGCGACCATGCTTTCCGTCACTCTTCTGCTCACCTCATGGCGCAGGCGGTTCAGCGTCTTTATCCGGGAGCGAAATTCGCCATTGGTCCGGCGATAGAGGACGGCTTTTATTACGACATTGAATTTGAGGAGCCCATCACCCAGGATGACATCCCTAAGATCGAAGAGGAAATGCGGCGTATCGTCAAAGAAGATATCCCCATAGAGCGCTACATTCTCTCCAGAGAGGAAGCTCTCAAATGGGCTCATGACGAAGGCGAAACCTATAAGGCTGAACTCATTAGTGATCTGCCGGAAGACGCAATTATCAGCTTCTACCGTCAGGGAGATTTCACTGATCTGTGTGCGGGACCGCATCTGATGTCAACCGGCGTTATTAAGGCCTTCAAACTGACCTCTCTGGCCGGAGCATACTGGCGCGGAGATGAAAAGAACAAGATGCTGACCCGTATTTACGGAGTCTCCTTCCCGAAGAAGAAGGATCTGGATGAATATCTGGAGCGATTGGAAGAGGCTAAAAAAAGAGACCACAGAAAACTAGGCCGCGAGATGGAACTGTTCACTTTTATGGATGAGGGTCCCGGCTTTGCTTTCTTCCTGCCCAAAGGCATGGTGTTGAAAAACACCCTGATGAATTACTGGCGTAAAGTACATGACCGCTATGATTATAAGGAAATTTCCACTCCTATCATGCTGACCAGGGATCTTTGGGAGACCTCAGGTCATTGGGATCATTACCGAGAGAATATCTACACCTCTGTGATAGATGAACAGGCATATGCAATCAAGCCCATGAACTGCCCCGGAGCCATGCTGGTCTATGGAGCAGGTCAGCATTCGTACCGTGAATTGCCTCTTAGAATCGCTGAAGTCGGTCTGGTGCACAGGCATGAGATGTCCGGCGCTCTGCATGGCCTGATGCGAGTCCGCGCCTTCAATCAGGATGATGCGCATATCTTCATAACACTGGACCAGATCAGGGATGAGGTTGAAAATGTGGTCAACCTCATTGACGAAGTATACAAGCATTTTGGTTTCAAATACCATGTCGAGCTTTCGACCCGTCCTGAGGATTCCATGGGCACAGATGAAGAATGGAATGCCGCTATCTCAGGGCTCAAAGATGTTTTGGAAAACATGGGGCTTCCTTATGAGATCAACGAAGGTGACGGCGCCTTCTACGGACCCAAGATCGACTTCCACCTGGAGGACTCAATCGGCAGAACCTGGCAGTGCGGTACAATACAACTCGATTTCCAGATGCCGCGCCGCTTCAATCTGGAGTATATCGGAGCTGACGGTGAACGTCATATGCCCATTGTTATCCACCGGGTGGCTTTCGGTTCAATTGAGAGATTTATCGGTATTCTGATCGAGCATTACGCCGGCAAGTTCCCCTTATGGTTGGCCCCTGTTCAGGTCAAGGTCCTGCCGGTATCCCGCAATACGGAGGACTATGCTCAGGAAGTAATGTCCCTCTTGCGCAGCAAAGGAATCAGAGCAGAGCTCGATGACCGCGATGAAAAAATAGGCTTCAAAGTTCGCAGCGCGCAAATGGAGAAGATACCCTACAGTCTCATTCTGGGCCAAAGAGAAGCCGATAACCGTACGGTCTCGGTCCGCATCCTGGACGAGGGTGAAGCAGGTGTTCAGAGTCTGGATGAATTTGTCGGGGAAATATCCGGACTGGCTTAATTTAGTGAGATTGACGCCAAGTTATACTGTCAGACAATTAACGATCCCCCAAGTTTTTATACTTGGGGGATTTTTATCAGGCAACTGTTCCATTTGCCCGCTGCTTCTAATTCTACTGGTGAGCAAATTCACCCTTTATTCAATTTTAATAGTGAGCAAATTCACCCTTCTAATTCTACTGAGCAAATCCGCCTAAATGAATTCTCCTGTAACGTCTGGATATAGTCTCCAATAAAGATAGTTTCCTTTTGCATTTGCCGATGCACCTGCCATAAAATTACTTGCGTAAAGGTCCTTGACATCCTATAAGGAAAATTCCTTTTTGCATTTGCCAAAACACTCCAGTGCGTAATCTAAATCTTCTCTGCTGTGAGCGGCGGAGATCTGCGTGCGAATACGCGCCTTTCCTTCGGGTACTACAGGAAACTTGAAGGCAATCACATATACACCCAGGTCCAGCATGTAGTCCGCGATCTTAATCGCCTTCACCGCATCATAGACCATGATAGGCACAATCGGGTGGCTGCCCGGGATAATATCCAGGCCCAGTTTATTCGCACCGGCCCGGAAATACGTGGCATTGGCCTCTGTCTTATCGCGCAGAGATGTGTCCTTCTCTAGCATCTCCAGAACATAGAGAGCGCCTGCGGCTATGGCCGGGGCCAGTGTATTGGAGAAGAGATAAGGACGGGATTTCTGCCGCAGCCAGTCTACTATCTCCTGCCGGGCTGTGGTAAAACCGCCGGAAGCACCACCCAGAGCTTTTCCAAGAGTTGACGTCATGATGTCAACTCTTCCTTGCACCCCGCAATGCTCAGGTGTTCCTCTGCCTGTCTTGCCAACGAAACCTGAAGCGTGGCTGTCATCAACCAATACCAGCGCGTCGTACTTGTCCGCCAGATCACAGATTGACTTGAGGTCGGCGATGATGCCGTCCATGGAGAAGACACCGTCAGTAGCTATCAGCTTAATCCGCGCACCTTGCTCGTCCGCTTCCTGCAGACAGCGCTCGAGATCGGCCATGTCATTGTTCTTATAGCGGAAGCGCATGGCTTTGCAGAGCCTGATGCCATCGATAATACTGGCATGATTAAGCTGATCCGAGATCACAGCGTCTTCTTCAGATAATAAGGTCTCGAACAAGCCGGTATTGGCATCAAAGCAGGACGAATAAAGTATCGTGTCATCGAAGCCGAAGAACTTGGCAATTTTATGCTCCAGCTGCTTGTGCAGTTCCTGGGTGCCGCAGATGAAACGCACCGAGGACAGACCATAGCCCCACTTGTCATAACTTTGTTTAGCTGCCTCTATCAGGCCGGGATCATTTGACAGGCCGAGATAATTATTAGCGCACATATTGAGAACATTTTTTGTCTCTGTAGTATCAATGCGGGCACCCTGAGGTTTGGTAAGAATCCTCTCCTCCGTATACACGCCGGCGTTTTTTAATTTTCGGATATCATCTCTGATTAACTTTAGTCCGATTTTCATATTCTAGTCCTTCCCCTTAGCTTCATATGCTCAGCCGCGTGTCTATTCCCTGGCTGTCGACCAGTCCAGTACAACCTTGCCGGATTTACCGCTGTTCATGGCTTCAAAGCCTTCTTCAAATTGTCTGAAGTCAAGACGATGAGTGATTACGGGAGTTAGATCCAGCCCGGATTGGATCATGGCCATCATTTTGTACCAAGTTTCAAACATCTCACGGCCATAGATACCCTTTAAGTTCAAACTGCCCAGGATTACCCGGTTCCAGTCGATGACGGTATCTGAAGGCAAAAATCCCAGAAGAGAAATCTTGCCGCCATTGATCATATTATTAATCATGGAATTGAGTGCGCTTTCTGAGCCGGACATTTCCAGCCCGACATCAAAGCCCTCACGCATATCCAGCTCCGGCATAATGCCCCGGACTGATTCCTCTGCCAGATCAATCGTATGGACCGTAGGCTCCACCTTTTTCGCCAGCTCCAGTCGATACTTGTTATAGTCTGTGATGACTATATGTCTGGCTCCGCAGTGTCTGCCCACAGCCGCAGCCATAATTCCGATCGGTCCGGCTCCTGTGATCAAAACATCTTCGCCGATCAGATCATATTGCAGAGCAGTATGCACCGCATTGCCCAGAGGATCGAAGATCGCGGCGATCTCCTCAGGTATGCCCGGCAGTACTTCTACCGCATTGGCGGCAGGAATGACCAGATATTCTGCGAAGGCTCCTGCCCTCTCAACTCCCACGCCTTTGGTGTCCTTACAGAGCACCAGTTTTCCGGCCCGGCAATTACGGCACTTGCCGCAGATGATGTGCCCCTCGCCCGAGACAATATCACCGATTTCAAAATTTTCTACCATTGAGCCCAGTTCGACGATCTCGCCGACGTATTCGTGCCCGATATTTATAGGCGGCTTCACATGTTTTTGCGCCCATTCATCCCAGTTATAGATATGGCAGTCCGTGCCGCAGATAGCGGTCTTGTGAATTCTGATTTTTACATCATTGGGACCGACCTCTGGAATTGGAATGCGTTCCAGGGTGAGCCCGGGCGCAGCTTCTTTTTTGACTAGAGCAAACATGGAATCAGTCATAATTCCCCCCTTAATAATGTTTAACGGCTGATTATCTAAAAAATATTTTCATCTGAAATAATTATACAGCAGCGCGGCTGCGTGCGACAGCCAGCCAGAGGCGTAATTATGCCTGCAGGATGTTCCAAAGTCCGGGAACTTCCTTGCCTTTCTGGTTGAGGATTATCAGTTGGGGCAAGTGTTCAATAACATTACGCAGCCGTGACGGCAGATTGCACAGCTCACCGTTTTGTACAGCAGATGAGACAAAAAGAGGCATAACTTCGCCGCCTTTGGTGACTGACCGAAAAGCCAGTGTTCTGGTAAGATCCAGATCCAGCCGGACTTCTCTGTCTTCCATAATCTGCGTGGAGATTATAGCGGCTTTCTTTGTAATCTGACGGTTGAACTTTTGCCGGTACGTTTTGGCTTCCTTCAGGTATTCAAGCGCGATACTGAGGGCTGCCAGCTGATCCTTCAGCTCATCTTGCTGCTCTTCGAGCTTCCTTTTCTTACGATACAGGTCAGCCAGATTTACCAGCGAAAAAGATTTTTCTAAGCTTTCTGTTAAGTCATTGAGGCTCTTATGCGCATGATCGAGCTCTATCTCCAAGCGCATCTTAGTGCCTTTGGCATTGGCCAGAGCTTCCGGATTATATCTGCTGGTTGTTACTGCCGGCAGACCATTGGCGTTTCTGTTGCCTTCCAGAACAGAGCCGAACAATTTCTCCGTGGCATAATCGTAGTCCTGCTTGATCTCTTCATCCGTGCGGCCGTCTTTCAGGTCCGAGATACGGCTCAATATCTTCGCCGTTTTTGTTTCCACCGGGCTTTCATCCGTGATTCTGCTTCTCAGTTCACGCAATGCTCTGGCAGCTTCCTCCGGATAATGGACGCTGACATATCTGGATAATGATTTCACCAGTTCGTAGCCGATAAGGTTTGTCTCTGTTTCACTTTTAGACAACTCCCTGATAGTTTCCTCTTCCCGTTGCCGGGCTCTCCGGTAACCATCTATTTCTTCTTGCAGACGCCATTGGATGCTGCTCTTCTCTTTCATAATCGCAGATAAATTATTTTTTGCAGTCTCCAGCCTTTTGCCCGCTTCCGCCAGAGCTTCGCCGCCCGCCCGCTGCCGGCTGATCTTTAACATCAGCACAATTAAAGTAGCGATGAAGGCGATAGCCAGGAGTACATAGCCTCCAACCGCCAGGTCCGCGAACACCAGGATTATCCCTGCCAGAGCTGCCAGAGCCGTCAAGATGAATATCCTGTCAGTGCCTGCATCTTTCTTCTTCGTCTGAGCTCGTTCTTGCTGCAGCGCCTGGAAATCCTGATCTTCACTCTGCCATCGCTGCCTGGATTCATCTTCCAGTTGCTCTAAATAATCCAGCTCAACTTTCAGAGTTTTGCTTCTTTGCATGCTCTGCCTGACCTCTTCAGCGGAAGTCGCCTGATTCATGCGGAGCTCTTGCAGGCTCTTCGCTTTATAGTTCCAATCCTCATGCATATCTTCGAACGAAGTCATCTCCAGAGCCGAGGGCAGATTCTTCTCCTGCGCCACCCGAGCCAGCATCTCCCTTTCCGACTCCGCTTCGTCAAGTTCCTGCCTCAGCAAAATCAGATTTTCGTATCTGGCCTTATCTTCCAGAAGCTCCAACTGGGCAATTTTAGCCCGGACCTCAGCCAGTCTTTCCTCATGACTTTTGATAGTCACTCTGTGCTGATAAATGTTTTCGATCAGATCTGCCTGATTTTTGTTAGTCGACTGCGTGATTTCAATCTGAGTATTTACTTGCGCTATCTGATCAGCCAGACCAAAAGATAAACCCTTCTCGCCATGATGATCCTGAAGAGAACTTAGTTCCTGCTCCAGGAGCTCCCGGACCTGATCCGACATAGCCTGAACTGTCTCCGGCTCAGGCAGAGGGGCTATTCCCAGACAGAACATAAACTCATCCTGACCTAGCGTGAACAGATCCCAGCCAGGCTGAGAGGAGCAGGCAGCGCTCAAATCTTCACCGCTGGTTTCGTTAAACAGCTTTATGGTGTCGCGCTGAGAGTTATTTGACGATATTCTCTCCAGCAGATATCTGTTACCCTGATGTAAAAAGCTGATACTCCCACCCAGTGACTTCATCTGTTCTGAAGCAGCAGCCGGCGCGGGCAGAAGACGGCCGGACCAGTCAGCAGCTGAATTACCGTAAAAGATAAAGACCAAAAAAGACATGACCTGATCCAGAAAATGTTGAGATCCCTCCCACAAGGCTGTAGAAGCCTCTTTGCGCAGGTCGAGTTGTACTTGAGCCAAAGTGCCGTAAGTTAAAATGTTTATCTCCAGTATTTTCATCTTTTTCTGGGGGGGCTATTTTTCTTGCCCACATCTGCTGCCTTCCCTGATGCGGGCAATTGACCTGGCTCGTTTAATATACCGATGGCAGCATCCAGATAAGTAACCGCCAAATCTTTTTGCTGCTCGTCTCTTGATTTTTTGTTTTTTGCTTTTGGTGCGCCAATTATTGCCTTTTGTCCGCTGACACTATTATTGTCTATGGCACTGCCTTTCAGATCCAGACCGGGAAATATTATTCTATAGCCCTTCCTGGGGAAAAACTGCGCTCTTCTCTCGTCTTTAATCTCGATCAAGTGCAAATCCTGCTTAAGACTGTCTTTGACGACAGCCGGCTTCACTTGAGCTGTTCTTTCACCCTGCAAGCTGACCTGCCAGAAATCATCCGGATGTGAAGATGCCAGACGGGCTGATATCTCCCGTTTTATGCTCCTGATGACGTCCGCGGAGTTATCTTCTGCAGAGCAATGATATTCCAGGCTGACAAATGCAGGCAGAAACAAGGGATATTCCTCCAGCCTGAGAGAGATTCTTTTTTGTTTCTGCATCTGCTTCTGGGTTACAAGATCAAGATTCGCCCGTCCTCCTTTAAGCAGTTCGCCTGACAGCTCTCCGATCAGAAAGGCCTTGCTTCCGGGCTCCGAAAAACCCCGTCCCAGCGGTGCGCCTGCAGAGGCATAGGGGACTTCAGAATCTTCTGCAATAATGAGCTGATGATTATGCCCGGCAGCGAGATAATCCGCATTGGAATTACGTATCACGTCAGCCGGAAGCGGACGAAAAGGGGATTTACTGTCAATTAAATCACCATGCACAGCGACAATTTGAAAAACAGAATCTCCATCAGGGTTAAACCCGGGTAAATGGCCAGGTTTTATCGCTGTCTGATGCTCGAAGGCCAGGCCCATGATCATAGTATCAAGCTGAGGAAATTCAAATACAGATCTTTCTCTGCTGAAAATATAGGCATTAATCGGCCAGGTTGCCCCCAGCCAGGAAGTTCCCGGCAAGATCGGATCGTGATTTCCCGGAGCGATGATTACCGGAATGTCCAGATCTTCCACCATGTCTATAAAGGGAGTCAGCCACTTGCGGCTTGGGCGCACCTGGTCAAACATATCTCCGGTGCACAGGACAAAGTCAACCTGATTGTCACGGCAGGCATTCTTTAGGGCCGGAAAAAGGTCAGCTTGTTTTGATTTCAATTTTTGGGCTGTTTCAGAAGGCAGTGAAGGCCAGGTCTGTCCAAGATGCCAGTCACCGGTCTGAATAAAGCGGATTTTGCTCTTCCCCATACACACCTCTACGCATGTTGACCTCGACCATAGCTGAGATACGGAATAATTATAACATATGGAAGGAGGATGAATTATTGTGCGCCAGCCCGGACAAGCAAATTTGATTTATTTTAAGTATCTTCTGATACAGAAGCTTTGGGCAATCTAGTTGAAGATGATATGAGTAACAGATCAAAAAACTCATGACAAACGAAAGGAGATTTTGAATATGAGAATGAAAGAAGAAGTACGTCAAGCATTTAGTACGCAGATGAACAGAGAATACTATTCTGCTTTTTTGTATCTGCAGATGTCAGACTGGCTCAACCAGAATAACTGGCCGGGCAGCGCTTACTGGATGTATGTGCAGTACAAGGAGGAGCTGGCCCACGCTCAAGGGATATTTGAGTATCTGCAATACAGAGGTGTAGAGGTCAATATCGACAAGATCGCCAAACCTGAACAACAAGAGTGGGAAAGTGTTTTGGCTGTATTTGAAAGTGCTTTGGCTCACGAACAGCAGATCACAACCTGGATAAACGAAGTGGTAGATATCGCTGCTGATGCCGGAGATAAAGCCGCTGTCCTTTTCCTCGACTGGTACGTAGTAGAACAGGTCGAAGAAGAAGCCAACCAGGAAAATAACATAGATAATATCAAGGCTGGCGAAGGCATGGCCGGTTCTTTGCGTGTATGGGATAAACACATGGGCAAGAGAGAATTCTCAGGTGAAGCTATCCCCATGCCGGGCTGATAGACCATTATTACAGTCAGCGCAAACAGCTTTTCTGCCAGACTTCAATAGCAGTAAAAGTCTGCAGGAGCTGTACTGATAACGTCTGTCGCCCCTTTACTGATTTTTGCATGATATAGATAACAAAGTTTTTGCCACCATATCTACCAGAGTTGTTGCCACCAAATCTACCAGAGTTCTTGCCATTAAGTCCAAAATTTCTTGCATCTTAATACCTCAGTTCAACTAAAAAATCTCAGGTGGAGATCCCCTGAGATTTTTTAGTTCCCACTGCCGAAACTTTTACTTCGGATAAAATTTTAACTCGCTTTACGATGATTGCCTGAATTCTCAAGTCCTAAGCGAAGTGTCAATCATTATAATTCTAAGTAGCTCCTATCTCATCAGTTGGCGCCTTCGACAAATCAAATATCTATGAATAACTGCGGATAACTGCATTATCCTCAGGAACAGACGATGATCAGCCTGTCGCCTCTCATCAGGGAACATTGGTATCACATCGGTGCCTGCTTTAGAGTGAGCGAGAATAATGTTAGAATCATGACATCAGATAATGCATACAAATCAGGAGGAAGAAATGGCACAAACAGAGATATATAAGCTTGCCGTAAACACAACCAGAGCACTTGCTATCGAGGCAGTAGAGCAAGCTAAATCAGGGCACCCGGGGATGCCGCTGGGAGCAGCGCCAATGGCTTTTGAGCTTTTTTATAATCACATGAAACACAGTCCGCGCAACCCAGAATGGTTTAACCGCGATCGCCATGTCCTGTCCGCAGGACATGGTTCAGCCTTGCTTTACAGCCTGCTTCATCTTTTTGGCTACGATCTCTCTATCGAGGATCTGAAAAAGTTCAGGCAGGCAGGGAGTATCACACCGGGTCACCCGGAATACGGAATGACGCCGGGTGTCGAGCATACGACAGGGCCGCTGGGACAAGGGTTTGCTACGGCAGTCGGCATGGCTATGGCGGAAGAGCATCTGGCCGCAAAATACAACCGTCCGGGCTTTCCCCTTATTGACCACTACACTTATATCATCTGCAGTGACGGCGATCTCATGGAAGGCGTCTCCTCAGAAGCGTCATCTTTGGCCGGGCATCTGGGTTTAGGGAAAATTATCGCTCTTTATGATGATAACGGTATAACGATCGACGGCGGCACAGACCTCGCTTTCTCTGAAGATGTAACTATGCGTTATGAAGCCTACGGCTGGCAGGTTCTGTCTGTCAGCGAAGGTGACGATACTGAGGCCATCGGCGCTGCTCTGGAAAAAGCAAAAGCCAATCTTGATCAGCCTACCCTGATCAGAGTCCGCACAGTTATCGGCAAATACAGCCCGGTGGCCGGTGATTCAAAATCTCACGGCGCTCCTCTGGGCGTGGAAGCAGTCAAGTCAACCTTGCATGAGATGGGCTTTAATTCCGGGCGCAAACCTTTCGATGTCATGCCTGAAGTTGCAGAATATTTGCGGGAGAAGCAGGTTGATCTGGCTCAATACGAGCAAGACTGGCTTAAGCTCCGGCAAAACTGGCAGGAGGAGTATCCTGAGCTGGCCTCTGAACTGGAAGATTGTCTCTCAGGGAAACTGCCGGATGATCTGTTCACTGATGAATTTTTCTCGTTGAAAGATGCTGCCGCAACCAGAGTGCATTCCGGCAAAACTCTCAACTACATAAATCAGAAACTGCCCAATCTCTTCGGCGGTTCCGCAGACTTGGCCGGATCAAACAATTCAAATCTGGAAGGGTCCGGAGAATTCCAAAAAGGCTACAGAGAAGGCAAAAATATTCACTTTGGCGTGCGTGAATTCGCCATGGGCTCGATTGCCAACGGCATAGTACTGCACGGCGGACTGCGCGGTTACGCTGCTACCTTCTTTATATTTACAGACTATATGAAGATGGCCTTACGCCTCTCAGCGCTGATGAACATTCCTGTTCTCTATATCCTGACGCACGACAGCATAGGCTTAGGCGAGGATGGGCCGACACATGAACCTATTGAGCAGTTAGCCGCTTTCCGCGCTCTGCCCAATTTTAACCTCTTCCGCCCTGCTGACGGGGTTGAGACAGCTGCCGGCTACCGTCTCTGGCTGGAGAGTCAGAAGCCGACTGCTCTGATCCTGACCAGACAAAAACTGAGTTATGTCCAGGGCGTCCCTGACGGCGCGCTGCGCGGAGCTTATGTCCTGAAAGACTGTCCTGATTTTGATGTCATCATCATCGCTTCCGGCTCCGAGGTTGAAATCGCTTTGCAGGCTCATGACCTGCTGGCGGCAGAAGGCATCGGCTCGCGGGTAGTCTCCATGCCCTGCCAAAACCTCTTTGATGAGCAGGATCAGTCTTATCAGGATGAAGTACTGCCTCCTTCCTGCAGAAAGCGGGTATCCGTTGAAGCGGCAGCTACCTTCGGCTGGCATAAATACATTGGTTTAGACGGCACCGCGGTGGGACTGGATCGCTTTGGCGGATCAGGCACAAGTGCAGATCTCTTTGAGCTCTTCGGCATAACGCCCAAGGCCGTGGCAGAAGCCGCAAAAGGGCTTCTTGAATAATTTTTGCAGGCGATGAAGACGCTTACCCTCGGGTACAGCGCCTGGAAATAGGTAGTCCATGATGACACGAATATTGGTTCACGGTACCTTTGTTTCTGCGCCGGATCCGGCTTTCTTAGACGTCCGCGCTGACAGCTGGCTGCTTGCAGAAGACAGCAGGATCGTCTCTTTGACGGGCGAAAGACCTGCCGATACGGAAGATGCTGAAGTCCGCGACTTCGGTGATTATATTATCATACCGCCATTTACAGATATTCACCTGCACGCACCCCAGTACTTGAATCGGGGTCTAGGGCAGGATATGCAGCTGCTCGACTGGCTTGAACATCACACCTATCCGGAGGAGAAACGCTTCAGTGACCTGGAATTTGCCGGAAGTGTCTTCGGAGAATTGATAGATGAGCTGGTCCATATAGGGAGCCTGCGCACGGTGATCTTTTCCAGTCTGCATGCAGACGCTGCGCTGCTGCTCATGCAGATGCTGGCTGAAGCAGGCCTGGAGTCTTATGTGGGAAAAGTCAATATGGACTGCAACGGTGTTCCTGGTCTCCAGGAAACGACCGAAGAGTCTGTTCGGGAAACCTTGCGCTGGCTCGACAGCTGCAAGGAGCTGCCGCCCAGGGTAAAACCGATAATAACTCCGCGTTTCGCACCATCGTGCACGCCCGCACTATTGACGGAACTGGGGAAAATCGTCGAGAAATATGATCTGCCGGTGCAAAGTCATCTCAACGAAACGCCGGAGGAGGTTGCCTGGGTAGCCGAACTTTTCCCTGATCGCAGCAACTACCTGGATGTCTACGATTATTATGGCCTATTGCCCCGGAATAAGACGATCATGGCACACTGCATATATAATACGCCCGCTGAAGATGAACTGCTGGCCAGGCGAGGCGTGCTGATGGCGCATTGTCCGACATCGAATCTGGTGCTGGGCAGCGGAATAATGAATGTGAAGCGATACCTGGGCAAGGGCTGGCGCCTTGGGCTCGGCTCCGACATCTCAGGAGGGGAGTCTCTCTCAATGCATGACATTATGCATGACGCACTTAAGTCATCCGCACTGATCTGCCGCTCCCGCAATTCACTCTGTGAGAGGCTGAACTACGCAGAAATATTCCATATGGCAACACGGGGAGGTAGCAGTTTCTTCGGGAACTGCGGCGCCTTCGAACCGGACATGCCGCTGGATTATCTCGCCATAGATGACAGTATGAATACCCGCCACCACGACTTGACCATCGAAGAACGGCTGCAGAAATTCATGTTTCTGGGGGCAGGCATTATTAAGGAACGCTGTCTGGGCGGACGCAGACTGAACGCAGTCGGGCATGCCTGGGACTAGATACAAAACGGATAATTTCTTAAGCTGGATAAAAACCGGCGAATAATGCGGGGTTTTTTAAAAAAACGGGCTCCAAAGCGGGCAGATGGGAAAAGTAGAAACCCCTGTGATTATTATATCACAGGGGTTTTCTTTGGAGCCGAAGGTGAGGATTGAACTCACGACCTATTCATTACGAGTGAATTGCTCTACCACTGAGCCACTTCGGCGAAAGCAAAATTTGCTTTCTAATGATAGCAACCGAGGCTGCTGCTGTCAAACAAGCTGACCCCTTTTCAGACGTCAACTGTCAAACCACTGACCCCGTTTCAGACGTCAACTGTCAAACCGGCTGACCCCCGTTACAGGACTCAACTGTCAGACCAACGGACCCGGTTCCAGGCGGTCAGCTGGTCAATCACTGACCGTGCTGTCGGGCTCTGCAGGCAGTAATCTGAAGTTTTTCAGGCTTGTTCCTGCCTCATCTTCTCGTCGTCTGAATTGAGATGACAGTTCTTATATTTCTTACCGCTGCCACACCAGCAGGGATCGTTCCTGCCCGGAGTGTGCGTCTTCTTAACAGGCTGTTGAGCCAACGGCTGAGAAGCGGCTGCCATCTCCGGCCGGGCTCTGCGTGCCCGCCGGCTCATTGCCGGCGCTGAGCCATCTGCTGCCTGAGGTGATTGTGCCAGAGCGGCATATCCCGAGGAGCCTCTGCCTTCTAGCAGTTCCTGTGGCTCTCTTCTTTTTTTGGTGTCTTTGATCTCTAGCCGGGCGCGCATAATCAGACGAACTGCGTCCTCTTTTATGGCATTGTTCATAGCTTCAAACATGTCGAAGCCTTCCCGTTTGTACTCGACTACCGGGTCATGCTGAGCATAACCTCTCATGCCGATGCTGTCACGCAGATCATCCATGGCATCGATATGATCCATCCAATGAGTATCAACGGTCTGGAGCAAAATAATGCGTTCTGCTTCCCGCAAAATTTCCGGAGATCCCAGTTCCTCAGCCCTGGATTCCAGACGGGCAAGAGCTTCTATAGTAAGCTGCTCGTTTAATTCCTCTCCATTAACAATGCCATCAGCAGTCAACAGTTTTTCTATTGAGGGCAAGTCGCCGAACAAATCTCGCAAACGCGTAATCAGAGCGGTCCTGTCCCAATTTGTAGTATCCGTGTTGCTGGCGATAAAGTCGAGCAGCACATCATGCATGATTTCAGCAATAATGCCACAATAATATTCGTGCAGGTCTTTTCCTTCCAGAACCTCGCGCCGCTGTTTATAAATCAGATTGCGCTGTTGATTCATGACATCGTCATATTCCAAGACATTCTTTCTGATCGAGAAGTTTCTGCCTTCCACGCGTCTTTGCGCTGACTCAATTACTTTGGTCAGCATCGGATGGTCAATCTGCATGTCTTCATCAACACCCAGTGTTTCAAACATGCGTTCCAGCCGTTCGCCGCCAAATAAGCGCATCAGATCATCTTCCAGCGACAAGTAGAATATGCTCTTGCCCGGGTCACCTTGTCTGCCTGCCCGTCCGCGCAGCTGGTTGTCTATGCGCCTGGACTCATGGCGCTCGGTGCCGACAATATATAAGCCGCCCTTTTCTATGACGAGCTTCTTCTCCTCTGCTATCTCGGAGGCGTATCGTTTGTTTAGCTCGCTGTATAGTGCTCTGGCTTCCACGATAGCCTGATCATCAGTAATATTGTGGGCTGTCGATGCCTCGATCAGCTCATCATCGATACCGCGCTTCCTCATCTCCTGCTTAGCCAGAAATTCCGGATTGCCGCCCAGGAGAATGTCAGTACCGCGCCCAGCCATATTAGTGGCAATTGTAACTGCGCCATAACGGCCTGCCTGGGCTACAATTTCAGCCTCTTTCTCATGCTGTTTCGCATTCAGTACATTGTGCTTAACTCCGGCTCGTGAGAAAAGGCTGGAAATATATTCTGATTTTTCGACGGAGACTGTTCCCACCAGTACCGGTTGTCCGGTCTCGTTGGCTGATCTGACTTCTTCAAGCAGATTACGGTATTTGCCGGCCTGAGTCTTATAGACAGCGTCAGCCTGGTCTTCCCTGATCATCGGCATATTGGTAGGTATGGTCACCACGTCCAAATTATAGATTTGCCTGAACTCATCTTCTTCCGTCAGAGCAGTACCTGTCATGCCGGAGAGCTTATTGTACATGCGGAAATAATTCTGGAAGGTAATTGTAGCCAGAGTCTTGTTTTCTTTCTTGATCTGGACTTTTTCTTTGGCTTCGATAGCCTGATGCAGCCCGTTGCTGTACCGGCGGCCCGGCATCAGTCTGCCGGTAAAGTCATCGACAATTATTACTTCATCTTCAGTCACGACATAGTCTTCATCACGATGCATGGTACCGTGAGCTTTTAAAGCATTGTTTATATGGTGGTTTATCTCATAGTTTTCCTGGTCGGAAAGATTCTCAATCTTGAAGAAGTCTTCTGCCTTTCCTACACCTTTTTGAGTGAGAACAGCAGTTTTGGCTTTCTCATCGACTATGTAATCGGCATCCCCTTCCAGCTCAGAGATCTCTTCAACGGAGCGCATTGTCTCAGTCTCTTTGATTTTCTTTTCTTTGAGACGCTGCACAAAATCATTCGCCCGGCTATAGAGCTCGGATGATTCACTGCCGCGGCCTGAGATGATCAAGGGAGTTCTGGCTTCATCGATCAAGATGCTGTCAACCTCGTCCACGATGGCAAAATTCAGTTCCCGCTGCACAAGATCCTCTAAGCGCAGCACCATATTATCGCGCAGATAATCAAAGCCGAATTCATTATTAGTACCGTAGGTCAAATCGGAGGCATAGGCAGCTTTCTTGGCAGCTTTATCCAGACCGTGGACTACCAGGCCGACATCAAGTCCCAGATAGCGGTAGATCTTGCCCATCCATTCGCTGTCACGGGTGGCCAGATAGTCGTTAACTGTGACTATGTGGACGCCTTTGCCCGGCAGAGCATTGAGATATACAGGCAAAGTAGCTGCCAGCGTCTTGCCTTCACCGGTCTTCATCTCAGCTATGCGCCCCTGATGAAGAATTATGCCGCCTTCAAGTTGTACCGGAAAGTGCCTTAGCCCTAAAACCCTGTCGCCGGCTTCACGTACCGTAGCGAAAGCCTCCGGCATAATGGCGTCAAGGTCTTCGCCATTGGCCAGCCGTTGACGAAATTCCGTTGTTTTACCTTTCAAAGCGTCTTCGCTTAAACTTTTGTAAGATGATTCCAGATCTAAAATCTGCTTTACTGTTCCCCGCAGACGTTTTAGCTCCCGATCTGAATATGTGCCAAATATATTATCAAGTAAACCCATATGATTAATTTTCTCCTGACTAAGTCTTTTAATGATACGTCAGCAGCAAAACTAAGACAAGCTTATGGCATTGTTTCAGGCTCCTGATACCTTAGACTGGTGCCATATTCCCTGATTTCCAGCTGTATGCCTAAGCCGTCAGCCTGAGCCAGCCAGTCGCTCCTTTGGCTCTGATCCAGCCAGCCTGGATAATTTTCGGGGATGACCAGAATTAAGCGTTTCCCTGCAATCTGATCAGCTGCGACTGAGTAGTCAGCGCCCTCAAGTGTGAGGCTGGCGCCCCGGAAGTTCGCCAGATCGGACAGATGAAGCTGCAGCTGCCTGTCTGCCCCCTCCGCGAAGCTGTAACTGGGAGCTGTCAGATCCATACTCTTGATTGAGGTTGCAGTCGATCCGTCCCAGCTGGCGATGACTGGAAAATTAAAAGGCAGGTTGCCGCCAAACATCAGCCGAAACTCCTGACCTCTTTGAAAGTTGCCTTGACTCCAAATATCTCCCGCATTATTTTCATTTTGACTGTCAGATGAACTGCCGGTAAGTGAACCGGATGACCAGATGGGAATTACACCATGAGCGGATTTTTGTATGCTGCCGATCAGAGTGCTTTGTCGATAATTGACGGTAAGCCCGATTACGCTGTCGCCGCTGTTCCAGTTGAGAAATACCTGTCTTTTATGGCTTATTCTATCCAGACTCAGTCCTGATCTGGCTTCATCCAGCCAATAGTCCATGCGGCTGTGAATCAGATTTGAGAAGACCAGAGAAGATCCCAGGTCAGCCGCCATGGTTGTAATCACCTCCTGCATTCCCTGTGCAGGCAGAATCTCTGCCAGAAAATCCTGAATCCCAGGCGCGGCCGAAGCGAGAGGCGAGGCCAATGCTTCAGCAGCGGGCAGCAGCAGAGCCATCTCCTCACAAGTCTGGTCGATAGCGTAGCGGATTAAGCTGTCTTCCCTCACCAGACGAATTGCAGAAAGCAGAAAGAAAATTAAAGTCAGCGTCAGGGGCAAAATGACGGCAGCCTCCAGTGTCGCCATTCCGCTCTGGCGGTTCTTCTTTGCTGTCATCACTTCGCACCCTCTGCCGCATACCGGTAGCGGCCGGATAAATATCCGCCGTCAAAAGTTATTGCCTTGCCTGTATGGTTGGTTGTGGCACTTAGCCAGACCCAGCCCGGTCCCGGATTATGGCGGGAAATGATCGTTTTGAAGCGAGACAGCAATGCCTCTTCCTTCTGAATAATCAGAAAAAGCAGCAGATAGTCATGATAGTACAAAACAAGTGATCCATCATTCTTGCCTGGCCAGAAGCTGACGCCATGACCTTCCTGCAGTCTTACGGCTTCCCTCCTGCCATCGAGGACAGCGTCCGCTAAAAGCAAGAGGTATTCCACAGCTTCCAGCGGCAAAGACACGCTGCCGGCGCTTATGGCGGCCACCGCCGCCACTATTATTCCGGCATAGATTTTGTATCTGTTCCTTAGACTCTCGTCTTGAAAATGATGGATCAGCTGGATGATCGAGCGGACCACAATTAGAACTGCCCGTACTTCCTTCCCGGCTTTGTCGCCCCTGCTGCCGGTAATAATCTCCTCAGCCTCCCCGCTTCTTTGCGGGAGCAGATCGGCATGGGATCTGCCATCCGGAGTAAGACGGGGAATCATCTTATTGTCGACTATCCTTCCCTCCACAACAGCGGGGAAATAGTCAAGCGCATAGGAAGCCAGATATAGTTTATCCAGAGATGTGTTTTCCGGCGCGGCAAGCGTTTCATCTATAAAGGCGGCTATCCTTGACATGCTTTCGGGATCGAAAAAATCAAGTTTGCCGCCTCCCGTTACATCCCCTTGTTCATCATAGATATGTACCGGCATCAATGAGGAGACAACGTCCTCATACAGCGAGTTGATCTCAGCATCGATATACTCGTCTAACTCTTCCTTCCACTCAACATCATCCGGGACCGCCTCACCTCCCTGCAAAAGGTCTTTGGCTTCCCGGCAGCCGTCAGAAGACAAGATTGTATCTATAGAACCTTCGAAGTCGAAGGCGCCCAGATCCCGGATCCGGCCTGCTATCCCGGTAATCAGCTCTGCAGGGAACCGGATCTTCATGTGCCGCAGTATTTCTTCCTTCAGATTCCCCGGCTCATAAAGCGAACTCTCCCCTTGGAGAGAGACTTCCGCTTCATTGTCAAAATGCGTAGACGACACTGTGGAGAAAGGCGTCTCATTAAGAGCTAGCAAGCCAAAGTCCTGCCAGAGCTGCCTGTCAAAGGCTGCCAGATTGACTTCCAGATTGGCGGCCAGCCAGCGGGTCAGATCCAGGTCTTTTCTGCTCTCCATGCTAAAATCAAATAATACGATGAGTAAAGAAAAAACAACCGGCAGAAGCAGGCAGAAAGTCAATGTTAAACTGCCCGCTTCCTTAAGTCCGAATTTTCCTGGACAGGATTTCTTCATGGATCACTGCTCCAATTAGTTAAGATTGACTTGGTATCCCGATAAAGGCTGATCGTCTCCACCATCTTTTGCGGCGAACATTTTAATACCGGCAGCGCTCGCTCCTTTTTTTCATAAAAATCGAATTTATACAGATGAGGCGGATTGATTTCGCGGGCCACAACCTGCACCGCTATGGCCGCACTGTTTCTGGCTGCTGCTGCTTCAGGAAGGCAAAGCGAGCTGCCGTTCAATACTAAAGACAGAGCCAGGGGCATGATTATTGATGCGTCCAGTGAAAAACTCATGATAACCTCCTGTTTCCAAGATAGAGAAACAGGAGGCGAGATATATTAAAGTCAGACGACACTGAATGTCATCTGACCAATTTTCTCAACAAGATGAGTTTTGTATGCGAAATTATGCGTCAAGATATGTTACGGCGGAACTGATCGATTAGAAACTAAACGATAAAGTTGTTACATAATCTAAGGTCGCAAAATGTTGAGATCGTAGCTGACCGGTGAGCGTTTACAGTTCAGAGATTCATGAACCAGTGGTTGAGTTTGAGATCCTCTAGTTTTACTGCGGGACCATGGCCGGGCAAAACCGGCAGATCAGGAGGCAGCTCTTCGCTTAACCGGCGCAGTCTGGCCATACTGCGGCGCATTTCTTCTTCACTGCCGCCGGCTAGATCCATCCTGCCGATATCGGTAGAAAAAACTGTGTCCCCTGTGATTAATGCCAGGTACTCCACCCGGTCTTCAGGCAGTTTTCGCAGATAGAGAAAGCAGCTGGATCCTTCTGTATGCCCGGGCGTGTGATATACACGCAGGAAAAGATTTGCACCCATATCTATTTCCTCCAGATCCCTGAGCAAAACATCCGGCTTGTTGATACCATGTGGCTTGCCAAAGAAAATGGAGGCATTTTTTCTGCTATCCGTCATTATTTCTTCTTCTGCCTCATGAATCATCAGCGGCAGACCGGGAAAGTTATGCCTCCAGGTATCGGCATGGCCGATATGATCAAAATGACCATGAGTGGCAACTAAAGCAATAATTTTGCCTCTTTGCTCTACTTTATCGGGATGTACTGCCGGGTCTATAAGAATGTATCCGTTTTGTGCAGGCAAAAGCCAGGAGTTGCCGTGGCCCATGCGCTCATGAATATGCAAAATCTCTTGAGACAAATCTCTTCCCTCAGCGAATCAGCTGCGAATCAGCTCACGCCATTCCAGATCGCCTCTGTCTATGGCAAGGACCAATATCTCGGCTGTAGCGATATTCGTGGCAAAGGGGATTGTGTTGATATCACAAGCTCTTAAAAGAGAGTTAGGGGCAGGATCCATGCGTTCGGGATCACGCAGAAAAATCACAGCATCAATTTCATTATAGAGTGCTCTTGAAGCCAGCTGTTCTATCGTACCCCGGATTTCTGTAGGTAAGGAAGTTACCTCCAGCCCGGAAGAATTTTTAATAATTTTGCCTGTATTAAGAGCCGAAATTAAAGTATGCTTGCCCAGGATTTTACGATAGGCTACACAAAAATTTGCAAGTAAATCAGTTTTTCTGTTATCGGCAAGCAAAACAATATTCATGAGCGACTCCGTTACTTTATGAAAGTATAATTTATTAAACCTATATCTATCAATGCTACAATAAAAACTGCTTAATTATCAAGCAAAGGCTGCAAATATACAATAAATCGGATTTTTGCGGATATTAATCTAAGTTATCCTCAGTATCCGGATCTTCAGCAGCATTTTAATTTCATGAACGAAAGACAATTTCTTTTGGCTCTACGCCAAAATATTCACACATAATCCGATAAGAAATCTCAGCGGAAAGATCACCGTAAGAAGCGTTACGGACGACATGAGCTATGGCAATCTCCGGATCATCGACAGGGGCAAAGGCAGTGAAAACGGAATTAATTCTATAGTTGCTGCCGCTAACGCCTTCCTCTGCGGTACCGGTTTTAACTCCCACTTTAACCGGAAAATCGCGGAAAAACTGGCTGGTATAGCCGCTTGATTTTTGTGTCGAATCATACATGCCCTGACGAATAAGATTGATATGTGACTGTGCGAGCCCTAAATCTTCTGAAATAATCTGTTCCTCGCGAACAATGCTGCCATCCTCAGCTATGATATCAGCTGTTACATGAGGTGTCTGCAAAGTCCCGCTGACAATGCCTGCCAGACCACGGACCATCTGCAGCGCCGTGTAACTGTTATCAAACTGTCCGATGGACGTCTGCGCAGTATCTGCCGGGAACCATTGCTTGTCTGCGGGTTCAGTCCGCAATAGACTCTTCAGTTCTCTGCTGGGTCTGATTCCCGAAGTCTCTCCCGGAAGATCAATTCCGCTAATCTCTCCGTATCCGAGCTTTTTAGCCCAGGCACTAATATTATCAATTCCTGTATCAATTCCCATCTTAAAAAAGTATAAGTTGCAGGATTCAGTGAGAGCTTTTGTCAGAGGGATATTGCCGTGTCCGTAAACCGGACTGGAGAAACAACGCCACCATAATTGTGCTATCTCCTCATGACCCAGACAGGTGTAATGATTGTCGGCGGGTGTAATTGTGCCTGACTCCAGACCGGCAATACCGGTCACCACTTTAAAGGTAGAGCCGGGAGCATAGTTCTCACCTATCGCACGGTTAAGTAAAGGCTTTCCTTCATTATCCTGCAGGTAGCCCTGTACTCTCGCAGCCGCGCCCGGGTCTATAGACTGCATGAGAAAATCAATCGGTTCAAAGTCCGGCAGACTCACCATCGCCAAAATTGCACCGGTCTTTACATTGAAGACGACTACTGCTCCTTCCGGTGCCTCATATTTCGTGCCAGATAAAACACCTGCCCGCAGATCATTAATATTTTTTTGCAAAGCTTCCTGTGCTACTTGCTGCAAATCAGATCTGATCGTAAGAACCGCTTTGTTGCCGCTTTCAGGCATAACACCGTAAGATCCGGGATAGTAGTATGATTCCTCGTTTTCACCGGTCCATTTATCAAAAGTCCGGATACCGTTTTTCCCGCGCAAATAGCGCTCAGCGCTGGACTCTACACCGGTTTGACCAATAATGTCAGAAGATCCGTAACCCTGAGAGGACAAAACATCATACTGGTTGCTGTTGATGCGGCCGACGTAACCTAAGACATGGGGCATGATCGAGGCATAAGGTGTATAGACGCGATTCCATTCATCTGTGGATAAAACGCCCAGATAACGTTGATTCTGCCCTTCAATCTCTGCCACAACATTATCATTGACATTTCTGGCCAGACGAATAGGATTTCTTTGTGTCCACAGCCAGTTGTTTTCCAGTATCAGATAGCGAAGCTCCATTATCTGGTATGCTTCCCTGTCAGAATACAGTCTGCTGCTGCCGGCATCCCGATCCTCTATTTCAAAGTAGTCATATAAGAGCCAGTTAAAGAATTCGTTGGGATCTTCTTGAACCAGACGGCTCCGCTGTCTCCTGGTCCTGGCATCCTCAGGAAGCACCATATTGAAAAGATCTTTATTTTGCTGCCAGCGTAAAATCTTGTCTGCACTTTGTTTAAAGACGAAACTGATCTCCTCTGATTGAGAGCCGTTGTCTGTTTCCGGCGGACCGAAATAACTGCCCAGAGAACTCTCAGAGGAAATCTCATGCTCAGCCAGCAGATTAGAGATGCCTAGAAGTTGCTGATTTAGCTGAGTTGTCAACAAATCCGGCTGAACTAACCACAAGGTTGTACTTTTCTCACTCGTCGCTATCACCGTACCATCTGCCGCAACAATATCTCCCCGCGGAGCTGCCAGAGATATTTGTGTGACATTGCCGCTGGTCAGACTGACTGTAGAGGCGTGCGAGTCTCCCAGCATTAGAACACTCGTCCTGATCAGAATCGCAAAAAGAGAAAGCACAATAACGGCAAGCACCAATGCTGTCCGATTATAAAATATCTTATAAACCGGATTGGTTCTTTTCCCTTTCCTTTGTGCGGATTTCTTCTTAAAAATATTTTTAAACTTGTTAAGCATCAGGTCCACCCGGTTCAAAGTTTATCATTACACCGCTGCGTGATTTCTTGGCACGGGGATATAGAGGCAAGACAAAGTGCAGGCCGACAATAACAGCAGCAATTATCAGATTCATCAGAATCATCAAGGGCAAGTCCGACGACATCTCGCGCACAAACCAGAAGAAGCTTAAATTATCAGCTCCTTCAGCTTGAGCAAAGAAAGAAAAGACGGCTCTGCCAAAACGCAGAAAAATTGTGGTAAAAATGATCACTGCAGCATAAAGAACATAGCGCAGTCTGCCTCTGATTACCGGTAAAAAGCCGCTGCCCCAGGCAAGCAGGAAAGTAACAAACAATCCCAGGCCAAAATATCGTCCGGCAAAGTAGTCACGGAAAAAACCGCAGATAAGGCCAATAATCATGCCGTCCCGGGGTCCGTAACGCATTCCGGCCAACAGAGGAAAGACCAGCAAAAAATCCGGCCGGATGTCAAAGCTGAACAGCTGACTGTTAAACTGCAGAGACGACCCCAGCAGGATTGCCAGCGCGTAAATCAGCCCCGGTCTGATGCGGTTCAGAAAGTCTCTCATTCTGTTTCCCCTATCAGGACGAAGACAATTGATCTGTTTTCTTCCGGCGCAGCCGGTTTGATTATTGCAGCAGTAATATCTCCGTTATCCGCAGATCTTAGCTCCTGCACCGTGCCGATGAGCAGGCCTGCAGGGAAATCACCTCCCTGTCCGCTGCTTCTGAGTTCATCACCAATCCGCAGGACAGATTGCCCGCTGATATTATCAGCCAGACAAAGACCTTGTTCCCGCAGTTCGATATCTCCTCTCACCCTCATGTTAATCGCAGCAGAGCCCGCTCCTGCCACAGCGTTGATGGCAAAGCCTTCATGTATCAGAGGCATGACTTTTGCTGAGTTGATGTCGGAGGAATAAATACGTCCTAAGAGTCTGGATCCTGCATCAACTACAGCATAGGATTCTTCGGGAGATACCGATAATCCGTCCTCACGCCCCAAATTTATTCTGTAAAGATCAAACCAGCCGCTAAAGCCATCATTCAGAATATAGCCGCCTTTGAGCTCATAACTGTCATATCTGGTTTTGATCTGCAAAGCGTCTTTCAATTCCTCATATTGCTGAGCGGCCTCCTCGTTTTGACTGAGTTCATTGGCCAGGCGGGCATTTTCAAGTTTCAGCCGTTCGTTCTCCTGCCGGATCCGTTCACTGTTTTGCAAAGAGTCAAACCAGCCGCTGACTGTATCCGATGCTGAGCGCAAACCACGTAAGATCGGATTGACGACTTTCGAGATCGGAGTTGTTATCAGCGGTATGGGGCTGGAGTCGGGAATTGTGGACAGCATGAGTACAGCCAGAATTACAATGGCGATAATAATTACGACAATTATGCGAGGTCCTTTGCTCCGATGCATCAACAATCACTTTTTTCTAAACATAAGTAGAGTAAATTGTATCACTTCTTTAAAGGGATGTCTTGAAGGGCATATCCTTGTCAGATCATTTTCGCAGATCATGAATTATTGGATCAAACCCCGCTCCCGCATGCTGATGGAACCTTTACTGCCAACGATCAGGTGGTCAAGCACCGGTATCCCCATCATCTCACCCAGTCCCATCAATTTACGCGTTGACTCCAGATCGGCCGGACTGGGCTCGGCATCTCCGCTGGGATGATTATGAACCAGGGCGATCGAAGCTGCGTTGGCCTTTACTGCTTCCCGGAAGATATCACGGGGGAAGACAACCGCTGCTGCCAGCCCGCCGCGGGAAATCTTTATCTTGCGGATCATGCGCAGACGCACATCCAATAAAATGACATGAAACTCTTCACGAGATAAGTATCTCAGCTCCGGTTCCATCAACTGAACAATATCGTCAGGATTGCGCAGAACAGGCCTCACTTCATCCCGACGTGAATTGAGATGGCGGTTACCGAGTTCAAAGGCAGCTTTTAGCCTGATTGCCCGCACTCGGCCTATTCCTTTAATCTGGCACATTTCTTCCAGACTCGCTTCATAAATGCCTCTCAAGCCACCCATGCCTGTCAGCATCTGATTGGCAATTTCGAGAGCAGTGGTTCCTGCCATGCCGCTTTGCAGCTGAATGGCAATCAGCTCCGCATCGCTGAGATCCCTGGCTCCCTGCTGCTCCAGTTTTTCATATGGCCTCTCGCTTGATTGGAGTTCTTTCATGGTTAATTTTTTGGACATATCCGCCCCTTCCTCCTATACAGGAATAAGTACTATGGTCGAAATTTTGCATAAATCAAGCCCGGTTTTGGACATATTTATACCTGCCTCCGAATAAGGGAGGAGATTTGATACTAAATTTTCAGAAGATTTTAGCCGGCTGCTGCTGCTTTCCAGAAGATTTTCCGGCGGCTGCTGCTTTATGGGAGATTTTAGCCGGCTGCTGCTTCTATGAGGAGCAGTTCCAGGCCCATAAGATCATTGATTTGACCTTGTTTGATACGCATATCCGTTTGAAACATCAATTCGTAAATCTCAGCCAGTCTGTGGGTTTTAAACCTCTGAGCCTGCATCCTCAGTTTGCGGGCGATAAAGGGTCTAAGATTCATTTTTGATATCAGTTTCTGACTGTCAGGCTCAGTGGCTGCCGCAAGTAATTGCCTTATATGACGATAGAGCATGAAAAGTATCAACTGGACAGGTTCTTTCCTGATTAGCAGAGTATCTAATACACGCAGTGCTTTTTCCGCATCACCTGCTGAGATTGCGTCCGTTAAATCAAAAATACTGCTGCGATTATCAGGACGGCAGACCAGCTCAACCAGATCCAGATTGATACTTTTCTCCCCGCTCCAGCCTAAATATAGGAATAATTTATCCAGTTCTCCTCTGATCGCTCTCATTTGTCCGTCACAGCGCTCGATCAGACTAGTCGCTGCTTTGGTCTCAATCTGAATTCCCTGACCGGCACAGCCGGACTTTACCCAGGTCAGCAGTGTCCCGCTGTCTTGCAGACCGATCTCAGCTCGTACACCTCCGGCCTTCTCCAGAGCGGAAAGCAGGCTTTTCTGAGAAAGATTAGACTTCGTTTCTTGAAAGACGAGCACAACATCTTTTGGAAAGGCTTCCAGCAATTCCTTGATCTGTACTCTGTTGTCATCAATTTGAGCCTTCACCGCTCCTTTTGCAGAAATGAAAAGATCAGTGTTTTTAAGAATTATAATTTTTCGGGGCGATAAAAAGGGCAGAGTTCGGATTTCCTGCTCCACCTTGCCGGTGTCCAGGTTTTGCGGCTGATGAGCGACATCTATCTGCACCAGATCTAAATCAGCAGATCCGGGCACAATAACAGCCTTAATCAAGCTCTGCGTTATCTGCCTGATCAGCCAGTCCTCTTCTCCGGAAAGCAGATAGACAGGGCGGATGATACCGCTGCTGATTTCTTTGCTCAGTGCTGAATAATCCATGTGCTTTTTTTGTCCCGCCATGTGCTAATCCTAACCTTTTTCTCCTCTACTTGCAATCTGACCGCACCCTTCTCATCAGTGCGCAAAACCTCCTGACAACCGGCTTTTTCAAGTCTGGTCAGAGTGTCTTCGGCAGGGTGGCCGAAGCGATTATAGCCTGTAGATATGATCGCTATCTGCGGTTTCACCTGGGCGAGAAAACTATCACTGCTGGCATATTTAGATCCATGGTGAGACACCTTTAACACCTGTGCTTTTAAGTTTTCTTGATGTTCACGGACTAAATAATCCTCAATTTCCAAGGTAGCATCGGCCGTAAAAAGCAAGCGCAGCCACATCAGCTGACCATGTATAACGATTGAATCCCGGTTGAGATCCGCCGGCAGATATTTACGCAGCTTGTCATCTTCTGTTCTGTCCGGTGCTAAATAATCCAAAGCAAGCAAACCACCTCCTGACACGACTTTGTCGCCTGCACACCGATAGCTGACCGGAACCTCTTTTTGCAGGGCAAGGCTGATTAATTCCTGAGTCAAGTCCTCTTCGACATAACTACTGTTGTCGGCAGCAAGATCTCTGCTGCCGGTTCCGGGCATAATCACTCCGGAAATCATGCCCTGTTCCAGCAGATCCATTATCCCGCCACAGTGATCACTGTGGCCGTGAGTGACAATAGCCGTGTCTATCCTGGCAATACCTTGAGAGCGCAAAAACGGCATGATCGTATAATAGCCCTGGTCTCTCTCGCCGCCGTCAATCAGTACAGTTTTGTCAGCAACCCGGAGAAGGCAGCTGTCCCCCTGCCCCACATCAAGAAACCAGATTTCGCTTCCTTTTGGTCCGGACCGGCCAATAAAGCTAATAAGGAAGACAAACAGCAAGGTAAGCTTCAGGAGCCGGCGCAGGACATATGCCGGTCTTAACCTGACCAGGGCCAGTCCAAGGCAGAGAGCTGACAGCAATATAATGATGCGGCCGGCAAACCCCATTTCTCCGCTGCCAACAAAGCCTCCTCCGGCGCCAGAGCAGCTTTCAGCAAGAGAGCGTAGAACATTAACTGCTTGCCTTAGAACAAAGCGCCAGATAACAAGCAAGGGGGAAGAGACGGCCGGCAAAATGAAATTCAGCGGCGCCAGCAGAAACAAACCTGATATGCCGCCGGCTGTAATCAGAACAGCGGGAATGCCTGCGATGACGTTGACGATCAGAGACAGAGGATTGAAACCATTCTGCCAATATAAAGAGGGGAGAATACAAGCAAGCTGAGCGCAGCAGGTAATGGCCAGAAGCTGAAACACACGGCTGACAAAGCTGCTTAAGAAGTGTCTTATTCTCCGTTTGATCTTATAGCCAGGCAGAGAACCTGAATTTTCCCGGGCAGATAAAGGCGGCGTGGTGAATTTCCTGCTGTCGGACTCTGAACTCACCCCAAGCCAGGACAGGAGCGGAGACACTCCTAAACGTATGCCGCCAGTTGCTGCCAGACTCAGCCAGTATCCTCGCTGCAAGGCGCGGAAAGGATTAAGTAAGAGAATCAAACCTGTAATAGCAAGCAAAGACATCTCATCCAGTGCCAACTCTCTATGTCTGGCATACTTCCTCAGCAAGATCATAAGACAGGCTCTGCTGACGCCTGTGCGCCAGCCGGTAATAATACCAAAGGCAATTAACAAGACCAGAGTCAGATAATCTTTCGACCTCTTGTTGATAGTTTTAATCTGCTTTAAAGGAATCAGCACAAAGCCCAGATGTGCACCTGAGACTGAGACCAGGTGTATCAGGCCGCTTTCTTTGAAAGCGTAATTCTCAGCGGGAGTGATACCGTCTGTATTACCCAGGCAGATAGCAGCGGCCAGTCCGGCTATGTCAGAATCCAGCGTTCTTTGAAAAAATCTGAAAGCCGACCCTTGCAGATCAGCCGTGAAATTGCGCCAGAGTGAGAGAGGAGAAGTCCTGCTTTCTTTTATCTCCGGTGCCTGACCAAGAAAGGCCTCTAAAAAAACTCCTTGTCCTCTAAGCTGTGCCTGGCGGTCAAAACCTCCCGGGTTTCTTTGACCTGACGGTATCTCCAGCAGCGTTCCTGACTCGATCACATTTCCTGCCCGGAGATACTTTGGTTTTCCTCTCACGGCTACCAGCGGACCTGTGTCCAGACGCAGAACTGCCTCACTCCATTCAGAATCGCCGGACACTGCCGGTATGATGATTCTGCCCCGCCAAATGGTCGCTTTGGCACTGAGTTCTTCAACCTTTCTTTGCTCCAGTTTAAACTCCCGAAAAACAGGCGCCGATAATATAAACAAGGCTAATATAAAAGCAAGCATAATGCGCCTGTCCAGTCCGCCATGCCATCCACGCCAGAAAAATACGCCAATAATGATGATAAGTAAGGGAATAGTATATAAATCCAGAGTAAGAGCGAATATGACTGCCAGAGCTGCTGCGAAAAGTAAAACAGCCGGCCTGACCGGCCTCATCCCCCATTTAGTATTTTCGACTCTGTTCAGCATGCCAACATCTTGACAGAGCACCGAGCTTTAAACTCTTCTTTTCATTGGTGTTTGCGGGACAATATACTTCAGCAGACCTCAATAATACCGGCACCCGGATTCCCGGAACATTTCACCAGGACGGAGTCGATCCTTGGCGCCTTGATTTCTCCGGAACATTTCACCGGGACGTAGTCGATTCTTGGCGACTTGATTCTCCCGGCAACATTTCACCGGGACGGAGTCGATTCTTGGCGACTTGATTTTACCGGCAACGGTTATTCTCCGGGATACTCACCTGATCGGAAAGCACTCATCATCGCTCCGGTTAGGGAGATGTTATCTTCTAAATCAGGAACATTATCACGGTCCATCCAGATGCCTAAAGACAGTTCGTCCTCTTGCAGGATGATCTTGTCATCACCGTCCAATTCAGCAAAGAATCCGACCAGAATGGAATCCGTGAAAGGCCAGGGCTGGCTCTTGTAGTATTGAATATTCTTGACCCTGAGACCGACCTCCTCCATGACTTCGCGGCGAACAGTCTGTTCCAGGCTCTCGCCAACCTCATTGAAACCGGCTACCAGGGAGTAGTTTGCATACTCCCTGTCGGCATATTTGGTGAGGAGGAGCTCGTCACCATTATATACACCAACGATGATAGCAGGAGAGATAGTCGGATAGACTAACATGCCGCAATCGTCACAATAGAGCAATCTCTCTTTTGACGACCTTTGATAATCTTTTCTGCAGCGGCTGCAAAATTTGTGATCCCTGTACCAGCGGTAAAGCTGCCAGGCGACTATGCCTGCAAAGGATCGCCAATACTTCTTTTCTGCACGAAAGCGCGAGATATGAACATAGGACCAGCCGGCTGCATCATCCAGATCAACATCCTCGAGCAGAAAGTAGTTCAGCTCGTCAATGGTAAAGAGAAATTGGGCCTTCTCCTTTAAATCCGGATAATCTTGTTGGAAATCGCTGAAAGAGGGATACCAGAGCTTCTCTCTCCCTTCCTGGATCAAAACCATCTCCTCCTTAAAGGAAATAAACAGATCCTCGTCTTGTGCGCTTTTGGGATAATATTCGTTTCGAAAAACTTTTGGTTCAATATCCTGAAGCATGTCAATCTGTCCTTTTGGCTTTAGCACCAACTAATCCGGCGAGAAATTGACGCAGATCTTTAATGCCTGTTCCCTTCTCGGCCGCAACGATGTGTATCCGGAGATCGTCTTCATCACCGGAGTATCTGCTGACAATAATGTTCCGGATTTCACGCTGCCTGAGCAGCAGCTGCTGGCGGGACAATTTGTCAGTTTTGGTGAGAACAATGGACCATCCGTGGCCCAGTGCCTGCAGCCAGTCCATCATCTGCCAGTCATTGGCTCCGGGATCATGGCGCGCGTCGAGCAAAAGCAGGATATGCCGCAGGGGGCGATCACTGGTTATATATTGATTGGTAAGATCAGAGTATTTTGCTTTCTCCGTTGATGCGGCCTGGGCATATCCGTAACCCGGGACATCCACCAGGCGCAGGAAATTATCGACCTCAAAGAAGTTTATTAATCTGGTTTTGCCCGGTGTCTGACTGGTGTAGGCTAATCTTTTAATTCCTGTCAGGGCATTGATCAAAGTTGATTTACCCACGTTTGACTTGCCTGCCAGGACTATTTCCGGTTTGGCGGGATCAAAGGCCGGGAATTGTCCAGCTTTGGCACAGGTGGCGAGAAGCCGCGTTTGCCTGAAATTTATTTCTTTGTCTGCCACTGCTGTCCTCCCAAAGCTGTCCATTGTTACTAACTAAATAGCCTTTTCTTCTATACTCTTTGTGTTGGATATTTATATTGCCATTGCTATAATAAATTTGTCCAGTGATGGGAGGATAGCATAGATGAGCTTTAATAGATATGATGACCGGAATCGGGTCTACAGCGATACAATGCTTAATTCTATCGGACCTATTGCAATGATTACTGAACAACTGGATCCCACCCTGGCCTCACAGATAAATTACCAGCTGGTGCAGCGCCGTTCAGAACATGCAGAAGCAGATCCTGAGCTCTGCAATAATGCCGGCTATGTGCGCGACGATTATCGCATCAGAGCAAATATGGAACGCTACGAGTCAGGCGAAGGCAAAGTAATCATCGAGCAATCCGTCAGAGGCCACGATGTCTTTATCTTCACGGATGTGCTCAACTATGGCAAAGAATACCCACGTTACGGTTTTAGCTCTTCTATGAGTCCGGATGAACATTATCAGGATCTGATCCGTCTGGTGCAGGCAACAAGGTCTACCGCTCTGCGTGTCAATGTAATCATGCCTTACTTATATGAAGGCAGACGCTACAGAAGAACTGCACGCGAATCCCTGGACTGTGCTCAAATGCTGCAGGGATTGTTTGATCTGGGCATCGATAATTTCATCACCTTTGATGCTCATGACGGCAGAATAGCCAACGCGGTACCCCGCCACAACTTTGAGACCTTCCCCACCTCGCAGCAAATCCTGCAGACATTATTTGAGACCTTCCCCGACATTGATCTTAATCCCGCAAAATTCATGATCGTAAGCCCGGATGAGAATAGCATCAACCGCGGCATTTTTTTTGCTTCAACCTTACAGGTTCCTATGGGAATTTTTTACTCTAACAGGAATTTTGTCCGCATAGACGGACACATTGTTGAGGAAACAACGATGAAGTTTCTGGGTGATAATGTCAAGGGCATGGATATTTTACTGGTGGACGATTTGATGGATACCGGGATTACTTTCCTGGAATGCGCTTCCTATCTCAAGGCGCAGGGAGCTGAAAGAATCTTCTGCGCGGCGTCCTTCGCCCAGTTCACTCAGGGTATAGATCACATGCGCCAGGCATACTCAAGCGGAATCATAACGGGTGTTTTTGCAACTGATATGGCTTATCGCTCACCTGAGCTGATCAGTTCGACCTGGTACCATGATGTGCCCATGGCGTCTGAGTTAGCAGTTCTGGTCGATGCTCTGAATCACGACGCCTCACTCTCCGTAATGCTCGCCCAGGCAGGCGGTATCGAGAAGCTGGCAGAGCTGCAGAGGGAAAGATACGCGCAGCTTTATGGTAAAGATAAAATGCTGAATTATGATCCACGGCAAATCACTTTAGACATATAGAAGACCGATTGAAGATGATATTTCGAGGAGGAAATAATGGATTTCGAAACTAATGGTCGTGAAAATGATCTCACCTATGATCCGAATTATTATAAGTATGATCAATACGGCAAGAATCCCATGCCGGCTTTTGCTCCGGTAGGGCTGATTGCCATGCGCAGTGCCATTGATTTCAGCAGACTGGTAAATGATTTTCTGGTTGAAAGACGCGAAGCATATCTGGAAAGTGAACCTGACACCGAAATCAGTCCCGGTTTCCTCCGCGAGGACTACAGTGTCCCGGTCAATACTTTCCGCTTCTCCTCAGGTGAAGGCAAAGCTGTAGTAGAACGCACTGTGCGCGGACATGACCTCTACATAATCTGCGATCCGGCCAACTACTCCGTAACCTATAATATCCGTGGCATTGAAAACCATATGAGTCCTGACGATCATTACCAGGATCTCAAGCGAGTCATACTGGCCAGCTCGGGAAAGGCCAGACGCATCAATGTCATCATGCCCTACCTTTATGAAGGACGCCAGCACCGCAGAAATGCCAGAGAATCCTTAGACTGCGCCTATATGCTGGAGGAACTGGATAATCTGGGCGTAGCCAATCTGATAACCTTTGACGCGCATGACGATCGTGTCGCCAATGCTGTGCCGACCTTTGGTTTCGAGAGTGTTCCTACTGTGTACCAGATTCTCAAAGCGCTTAACAATCTATATCCGGAAATTATAAAAAACCGCAGTAATCTGATGATTGTAAGCCCGGACGAAGGCGCTATATCGCGGTCCATGTACTATGCCTCAGTACTGGGGGTGCCGCTGGGCACGTTCTATAAACGGCGAGACTACACTACCATCAAGAATGGCAGAAATCCCATCATCGCTCACGAATTTCTGGGTGATTCCGTTGAAGGCAAAGATGTCTTGATAGTAGACGATATGATCTCCTCCGGTGAGTCAATGCTTAACCTGGCCCGCCAACTCAAGCAGAGAAATGCTAACAGAATCTTCTGCGCCGCGACCTTCGGTTTATTTACTGACGGCCTGGAGTCGTTTAATAAAGCATACGAAGAAGGATACCTTGACCGCATCTTCTGTACGAATCTTACTTATCGGCTGCCTGAGCTCTTTGACGCTCCCTGGTATTGCGATGTAAATTTGGCGAAGTTTGTCGCGCTGCTGATCGACGCGGTTAACCATAATGCCTCACTCAGTTCCCTGATCGATCCATCCGTCAAAATCCGTAAACTGCTCGGCTCAGCTTAATCCGACCCTCCCCGGACTGGCAGCCGCTGCCGGTCACTGCAATCTGTCAATACAATTGCTGTTAAAGTTCTGCGTATAAAAACAACTCCGGATGAAACACTGGAGTTGTTGCAATTTATAAAGACTATTGCTGTTACAGTGGCAGTTTACGGCCCAGCCCCATTTCGTATGCTTTTTCAAGGATTACATAGCCCATGGAGACATCATTTGTAGAGATGCCGATATTACTGCAGATAATCAATTCGTCAGAGCTGGTGCGTCCTTTTTTCAGATCAGCGAGCATCTCGCCGGTCTCACAGTGAATTTCGGGCAGTCCGTCAGGGAAATAGCCCATATCTTCGAATAATCTATGTTCATCGATGCTGTCAACAATATATTTATCAGCCTTGTATAAAAGTTTCGGCTCCCAGAAAGTGCTGAGATCGCAAGGCAGGATAGTCTGGCCTTTGCTCACCCATTCCGCCTTGCCGTAATTGATAGAATCACGCACACAGATAGTTGCTGAGCTTACTACTTCAGAGTTTCGTACCAGATCTTCCGGATAAGCCTTGATGATCGGAATTTCGACTTCATCCTTAACATACTCGATCAGCTCGTCCATGCGCTCAGGAATTATATCCCAGATATATATTTTCTCCAGTTTGGGGAGGGTTTTTACTATGAAGCGGACATGCTCTTTCCCCTGCACTCCACAGCCAAACATACCGAAGGTTGTGGCGTCAGGATGCAGCTTTGCCGCAGCCAGAACCGTCACTGCCGGAGTTCTCATCGCTGTCAGCCAGGCACAGTCCATCACCGCTATAGGGACCCCGGTCATAATATCATTCATAACCAATAAGCCGGTTGTCTGAGGCAGATCATACTCGTCCGGATTTCTGGGATAACAAGCGATCCACTTCATGCCGGCAGAAAGATTCTTGGGAACATAAGCAGGCATGGCATGAAAGAAAACATCATCGAAAGGATGAATGCCGATTTTCGCAGGCATTTCGTATTCCTTCCGGCCATGGTAAATCATGGCCAGATTAACCAATTCCAGCGTTTCATCAACGGTTGGCCCCGCCTGAATACATTCATCCTGGGTCAGCCAGAGAATCTCTTTTCCCAAATTCAGCCGCGTTTTGGTACGTTCATGCTCTTCTTCAAACTTTTTCACCAGCTCTTCATTTGCGATATACATTTAGACCTCCTCAACCTTAATGCTGTGTCATTTGACTAAAATATATCATACAAACTCACGTTTTGTATTAGAAAACGGCTCACGAAAGCAAAGCATGAATATTTTCACATACTTTGCCCCGCCGATTACCGAAAATCCTGGGAAGGCTATCCTGACTACCGGGAATCTGAGTGACGCTATCCTGATTACCGGGAATCCGGGGAACGCTATCCTGACGTACATATCCTGAGGGAACTACTATTTTAAGAAACTCTGTGTTCTATGAATCAGTGCTTTTGACTAATGAAGAAATATATCCAGCCGCCAACGAAGGCGATCAGGAGCTCAAGACCCATAATAATCAAGAAGGTCCTGGCGTTATTCCAAGACAGCAGCACATCAATTAAAATTACAATTATAAAAGCCAGAACAAGCAGAAAAAATCGTCCGATACCAAAAGACCATATCTTCTGCAGCAATGATTTCTCGCTGTAAGTTGTAAAGCCGTTATATTCCTGTCCGTTTTTTGCCATAACGATTTCTCCTTGATTATCATATGCTATTATACGAAAAGATCGACAATCCGGAAAGCTTGCCGTTTAGATCCGCAGCTATACCGGCTTGACCAGCTCACAAACGACCATCCGTAAGCTTGCAGCAGAAATGAGGGCAAATGGCACTAGACGGAATTACAGCTACAGCACTAAGTGAGGAATTAGACAATAGCCTTGCGGGAGCCCGAGTAGACAAGATCATGCAGCCGGACCGCTACACTATTGTCCTGACCTTATATAATGGCAGAAAACAGGAGCAACTTACGATCAGCGCTAATCCTTCCCTGCCGGCCATTTACCTCGGAGACCCCGATCTGCCGAACCCCCAGATACCGCCTTCTTTTTGCATGCTGCTGCGCAAACACCTGCAAGGAAGCCGGCTTTTATCTATAGAGACACCCCCCTATGAGCGGATATTTATTCTTTGTTTTCGGGTATTAGATGAATTCCAGGACCAGGTTGAAAAGCGTCTGATCGCGGAAATGATTAACAGGAGAACGAATATCATCCTGGTTAATGAGGCCGGGAATATTCATGATTCAATTATTCATGTTGACCACAGCATTAATCGCGTACGTGAGATTCTGCCCGCGCACCCTTACCAGCCGCCTCCGTCTCAGGAGAAATTAAGTCCTGAGGACTGGCTTGCTGAATATTCTGCCGGCAAAGAAGCATTTTCGCCCGAATTTGCATCCTTACGTCTGGAAAAAGCCCTGGTAGCTCTGATTCTGGGACTGTCACCTTTTCCCGCCAGTCAGATTGTGCAGAGCTGCGGCCTGGACCCGAGACTGCAAATAAAGGATCTCACCACTTATCAACTGGATCTTCTGGCGCGTGCTCTGGCGGCTGAGATGGAGAAGATCAAAAAAAGGGACTGGCAGCCTACTCTATACTACGCCGATGCTCACGATCCTTATCCGCTTGATTTTTACGCCCTCGATCTTCCCTCATATCTGCACAAAAAACCGATCGATTCCTTAGCCGCGGCAATGACAATCTTTAGTCGCAGCCAAAGCCAAAGCAACAGGCTGGAGCAAAAGAAACAGCACTTGCGGCGGCTCCTGAATCAGGAACTGGAAGCGGCAGTACGCAAAGCAGATATCCACCGGCAGGATATGCAGGAAGGCCGGGAGGCCGGCAAATTACAGCATTACGGTGAACTGATCCTGGCTAATCTCTGGCAGTACCGGCCAAATTCTGCAAGTCTATTGGCCATTGACTATTATGACCCGTCACAAAAGCAAATCGAGATCCCGCTTCGCAAAAACTTATCAGGTTCAGCAAATGCCGAACGTTATTTCCGCCGGGCTGATAAAGCAAAAAGCAAACTTCGCATCGGTTCTCGCCTGCTGGCCGCCGACGAGAGGGATATCGCCTGGCTGGAGTCCATGCAGACAGCTCTGGAAACTTCAACAGAAATTGAAGATACGGAGGCGCTCAGCAGCGAATTCCGGCATTATCAGAGCAGAAAACGACAGTCGCCCAGAATCGAATCCTTGAAGGAAGCGGAAGCCGGACATCGAAGTGACGACAGAAAACAAGCTAAGGGAAAGCAGCCAGGCGGCCGCTCCGACTCCGCCAACGCTCAGTCTAACAACCAGCCCGGTAAACCCGGCAAGCGCAAGTATAAACCGGCAAAGCCGGCAGTTGTGAAGAAAAAATCTAAGTCAAAATCCGGGGAGAAACCCTTGCCGCCGCGCCGTTATCTTTCCTCTGACGGACTTTTGATTACTGTGGGACGAAATAATATTCAAAACGATCAGCTCACCTTTCGCAAAGCAGCAAAAGACGACCTCTGGCTGCACGTTAAAAACGCTCCCGGCACCCATGTCATCATCAGGAAAGACCGTGAAATTCCCGTAAGCACAATTGAGGAGGCAGCCGGAATTGCCGCCTGGTTCTCTCGCAAAGCCGGCAGTATGGCTAAAGTAGAGGTTGACTATTGCCCGGTACGCAATGTCAAAAAGCCTAAAGGTGCTCACCCCGGCCATGTTATCTATGACGATTATTCTACGATTTTGATAGAGCCTCTGGATCCGGCCGTTCTGCAAAAACCGTCAGCCGGTCAGTAACAGCAATAATCAGCAGCACGGATAAACCCATCAAAACACGGTGGTTTACTCATGGTGCCTCAAAGCTAAGCGTCTTCGCCAAAAAATAATTAGTCAGCTGTTTTTGGCTTTATCGAGAGACCGGATTAATTGATCGTGCTCTTTTTTGATTTTATCTTTAAAGGAGGACTCTCCCAGCGAGATTATGCAGCCGCAGTAGCGTTGTCGGTACAATCCGTGTTCCCTGGCCATTTGCTGGCCCTGGCGATATCCCGGCCGCCAGTCTGCTGCTAAAAATTCGAGCCCATATTTTGCAGCCAATTTTCGGCCGGCCTCAATAATGAGATCGCGCTGCTGATAGGGACTCACCAATAATGTAGTTGTAAAGACCGGAAAACCGTGGCTGTGGGCAAACTGAGCTGCTTTTTCCAGGCGGGTTTCGTAGCAGTAGCGGCAGCGGTCAATTCCCGAGCTTTCAATCTCGAGCCAGCGCCCGGTCTCAGAACTGCCTTCCGCGATCAACGGCAGATCAGTGATTTCGCTGAACTTCTGCAGAGATTCATAGCGGCGCTGCCATTCTACCTGCGGCTGAATATTAGGGTTGAAGTAATACAGAGTGGGAGCGTAATCCGCAGCTAAAAGCTCCTGAACCGGGTATTCAGCGCAGGGTCCGCAGCAGGTGTGCAGGAGTATTTTCTCAGCTTGTATATTGCTCATGATAGTCTGATCTCTTGTCCTGGTGGTTTTAGTCTTCTTGATCTTATACTGGATTTTAGTCTTCTTTGTTTATTCTGTTGGTTTTATTCTGTTGCTGTTATTCTTCTTGATCTTGTTCCAAGCCTTGTTCCGGACAACTTTGCTCAGCAAGTTCTTGATCTGATCTGTCTTGTTCCAGATCGCGCAGTGCCATCTGAGCATCTAATACTGTGTTTGCCGAGGCTCTGGAGACGGGTTCCATCCCCAGATGATAAAATCCCTGATCTGTTAGCATTCTGCCACGCGGAGTCTTGGCAATGAAGCCAATCTGGAGCAAAAAGGGTTCGTAAACATCTTCGATCGTACCGGGATCTTCGCCTGTTGTGGCGGCCAGTGTATCAAGGCCGACCGGTCCGCCGTTATATATCTCCGCCATAGCCAGCATTATTCTTCTATCTGTTGAGTCCAGGCCTCTTTCGTCAATTTCCAGGGCCTTGAGCCCGACACTGCAGATTTCCCTGTCGATAACTCCGCTGCCTTTGACTTGCGCGAAATCGCGCATGCGCCGCAGGAGTCGGATCGCAACACGGGGCGTGCCGCGGCAGCGGCCGGACAATATGTCCAGTCCCTCATGATCTATACCGATGGAAAGCATAGCTGCGTTGCGCTGCAAAATCTGGACAATCTCCTCATCGGAATACAGCTCCAGGCGATGAATCATGCCAAAGCGATCACGCAAAGGAGAAGTCAAAAGACCGGCCCGGGTAGTAGCGCCAATCAAGGTAAAGGGGGGCAGATCCAGTCTGATCGAGCGCGCAGCCGGACCTTTGCCGATCATGATATCGAGGGCAAAGTCTTCCATGGCCGGGTACAAGATCTCTTCTACGGTATGGTTCAAACGGTGAATCTCATCAATGAAGAGAACATCATGCTCTTCCAGATTGGTCAGAATAGCGGCCAGCTCACCTTGGCGTTCGATCGCAGGGCCGGAAGTGACGCGCATCTGGACTCCAAGCTCATTGGCAATAATTCCGGCCAGGGTAGTTTTCCCTAAGCCGGGAGGTCCGTAGAGTAGGACATGATCCAGCGCATCTTCCCGCTCCAAAGCAGCTTCAATATAAACACGCAAGTTGTCCTTGATCCTGGACTGTCCGGCAAATTCAGACAGGGATTTAGGACGGGTGCCGGATTCTTCCCGATCCTCTGTCAGATGTTTGCGAGAGATAATTCGCTCTTCATTCTGGTCTTCGTCCATCTGGCTGAAAATATTGTACAAAAATCTTCCCTCCCGGAGCTAGATTTGCATAGTCTTAAGAGCTTTAAGTATAACATCTTCAAGGCTGTCAGTTTCTATGCGGCCACAGGCATGGAGAGCTTTTCTCGCTTCGTCCCTGCGATAACCCAGCACCATCAGAGCTGAAATAGTCTGCATCTCAATGCTTTCTGCCACTGCAGGGCTTAGGAGATCTGCACCCTCGGAATCATTATCCGGCTCAAAATGGCGGAGTTTATCCTTGAGCTCGAGGATCATGCGCTGGGCTCCCCTTTTACCAATACCTCGGATAGTCGTCAGCATATCAATATCATCGTTGAGAACTGCCAGAGCGAAAGCCTCGGGAGAGATTGTGCCGGTAATTGTCAGAGCAATCTTAGGGCCGATGCCGGAAACAGACTGCACCAGGCGAAAGAGATTTTTTTCCTTTTCACCGGGGAAACCGAACAGTGACATCTGGTCTTCACGGACATAGAGCTCAACAGGAATCTTCCCGGTTTCGCCAACGGCCGGCAGCGCATTAACCATGCCTGAATGGATCTGAATTTCATAGCCGAAGCCGCCGGTTTCTACAACTATGTTCTCTGCTGTTTTAGCGACAACTTTTCCTCTGATATATGCGTACATGGAATTTCCACCTCCTGGAAGATAGTTATCGTCCGGTGACAATAGTTTATTGATAACCGCCGACTGCCAGAGAATCCAGTCTATTGCCGGAGTGAGCGTGACAAATCGCTACAGCCAAAGCGTCGGCAGCATCATCAGGTTTTGGCTGCTGTTTTAGTATTAACAGCCTCTTTACCATTTCTTGAATCTGGAATTTTTCCGCCCTGCCGTAGCCGGTAACCGCAACCTTAACCTGCAAGGGGGTGTACTCAAAAACAGGCTTGCCTGCTTGAGCGGCAGCAAGCACCGCAACTCCTCTGGCTTGAGCAGTCCCTATTGCCGTGGTGGTATTGCGGCTGAAAAAAAGCTCCTCGATTGCGACACAATCAGGTTTGAATTCAGAGATCAGATGGGAAAGGCTTTCATGTATATCGCGCAGACGAAGGGGGAAATATGATTTGGCGGGAGTAGCTATGACTCCATAATCAAGAGCCTTGAGATTGCCATTATCCTTGACAATTATCCCGTAGCCCGTAATCGCATATCCAGGATCTATTCCCAGAATAATCACTAAATCTCCCCTGTCTCATCAGTCTTCTATAAATTGCTGCAAGGCGTTAATATTCTTAACCCAGTCTATCTTATACACTTCTTGACCTGCAGAAGTCTTGGTCAGAGCTTCATATGTCTCAACCGGCAAAAACATCTGATCTATCTCGTATTTGCGGTATTTAAGTGCATTCACCAGATAACCCTGAACTTCTCCCTGTGAAATACTTGTTTCCAGATGAGGCATAATTTTCTCCGGCAGCTTCAGAATTGAGGTCGAGCTCATGGCCAGCATTTTCTTGATCAGGCTTTCTATTACTGTACGCTGACGGCCCATTCGGTTCCAGTCATTGTCGATTTTCCGGATTCGGGAATATGCCAGAGCTTCCTTACCATTCAGAATTTCATTCCCTGCCTGCAGGGAATAGCCCTGACCTCTGAGATGGCTGGCTTCAGCTTTGCTCAGTGTAATCTCCACACCGCCGACCTGATCAATCACTTTCTCAAAACTGCTGAAATCCACTCTGACAAAGTCCTGGACATCAATACGGAAATTTCGCTGAACGGTTTTGAGCAGTAATCTGGGACCACCCCAAGTATGAGCGGCATTAAGAGTATAATTCGGAGACCAATATCTCTTGTAGGCAGGGTCAGCGTCATCGGGAATACTAACCCAAATGGTGCGGCCCAGAGAAGTGAGATGTATCTTCTCAGTCTTCTCATTGATCGAAACCAAAATCATGCTGTCGGAACGTCCATGCGATGATTGATCGCGTCTGTCACTGCCAATCAGTAAAATATTTTTTATTTCCGGATCAGAAAACACTGGCAACTGCATGCCTTCGCGCATGTCAGGTTCAATATCTTCCAGATCATCCAGGTTTTCTTCAATGGGAATTGTCATGTCGGTATCTAAATAAGTTGGCAGGCTAAGCACGTATCTTGAATAGCCATAGGCAAAGACTACTACTGATAAGACTATTCCAAATGCCAGCCCTAAGGCAACAGCTATTTTGCTTCTCATGATCCCTCCAAACCCTCACACGTCACAACATTGGTATTTTACCACAAAAAAGCCGCTTCTATATGAAGCGGCCTATTCTTCTTATTCATAAACGCAGATCAATATAAATCCGAATAAAAAAACAGGCAAACAAAAATGGTGAATTTTTTAATCGGCCTTAAAATTTACCCGCAGTTAATTAACTATACTTCCTGGCTTTGCTGTGCCAGTCTGGCCAAACGTGACTTTCTTCTGGCAGCAGTATTCTTAGAGATCAAGCCATTAGAGGCGGCTTTGTCAATATCTGCCTGAGTCTTTCTCAAAACTTCTTCAACATTATCTGCATTTTCCAGAATTGCCAGATCTGTCTTTTTAATCTGGGTTTTCAGCGCACTTTTTTTGCGCTTGTTGACCTTACCTTTGGCCTCATTTATTTTAATGCGTTTAATTGATGACTTAATATTTGCCATTTTTTACCTCCGGAACTTTTTGACACGCCCTGCATTTTACCACGACAATCAAAGCCTGGCAAGTCTTAGGGGTCACGCTTTCCTTTAAGGTTAATTGAAAACCGAAGTGCGCACTCGGTCATCTACATTGTATGCAGCAGAACTTTCACATCTGCATCTGTTCAATTATTGCAGGATTTGTCAGCTACCTGCCCATACGTCGCTTACGGACAGCAGGCTTGGCAACAGAATACCCGAAAAAGCCGAGCTTCTCTCCTACCTCATAATACTGACCATGCTGATAGCAAACCAGATTGGCCCGTTCCAGACGCAATGCATTATTTGCGTCAAGCAAACCGCTTTGAACTTCAACGGCCACAATCTCACCGATAAAAAGTGTATGAGAACCTAACTCTTTTTTTTCCACCACTTTACATGAAAGCGACAGCGGACTTTCTGCCACAGCCGGCGTTGAAGTCATTTTGGCCGCAGGCACAGGTGAAAGACCGGTAGCAGCGAATTTATCCAGATCACGGCCGGAAACAACTCCGCAATAATCAGTAGCTGCTGCCAGATCAGTACTGACAAGATTAACTACAAATTCCTGATGCAGGAGCAGTAATTCGTGACTATAACGCTCAGGGCGGACAGAAATTGACAACATCGGCGGGTCGGAATTAATAATCCCGGCCCAGGCTACGGTAATCAGATTCGCTCCTGCGAAATCTCTCTTTGTCCGGTCCTCTTCTTTGCCTGCAACCGATACCAGAACAACCGGGGTCGGAGCCAGCAGCGTGCCCGGGCCATTTTCTTGCCTGTTGTCTTTCTGCAGAGAAAGCGGGAAACTCTTATACACTTCTTTCTGTTCTTTGTTCATAAATTACAGCGCCTTAATAAACTTGTTCTAAATAATATTTTTTTCCTGTCTTAGCCAATACTGCCACTGACAATGCGAAAAGCAATATACTGCCGGCAGCAAGAATGAGAGAGAAGACAACAATCCCTGCTCCAAGCCTTCTCGCCAGCAGAGCCGAGCCGATCAGTATGCCCGCCTGAACAGCTGCAATCAGCATAGCTTTTAGAATATTCATATTCTGCTTGACAACATGCTGTTCCGAGCTCCAAACCAGGATTGGTTTGCGCAGATCGATAAGAAACGAAGTGACATTGACTGTGGCAGGCAAAAAAAGGAGCATTATTGTCACTAGAGGATGAAAATAAATATTCAGAGGAACAAGCACATAAGCCAGGATGACAACCGGCAGCCAGGTAATTAAAGATATCAGTCCGCCTATCATCAGCTTGGAAGCAAAAACTGTCCTGATCTTAATTGGCCAGGATTTCAGATATCCTGCTTCTTTCCCCTCACGGGATATTGCTGTTGTCATGCTGTAGTTGGTACTGGACAGGAATGCTGTTCCTGCGCATACGCCCAGCAAAACATAAGGCAGAGTACTCTCTATTCCCTCCGGAGAAAAGAATTGTGAAAACTGCTCTCTGATTCCGGAGATATCCCCGCCCCGTCCCATAAAGGTAAACAGCATCGTTGCTGTCAATATAATGACCATAATGGCAGGAAAAGCCAGAATATTAAGAGCATAGACCGGAGAACGAATTAAAGACTTAAACTCTCTTCCGACCATACTGCCCATATCGGTGTTAGTCTTTCGCAGTTTTTCCCAGCTCTTCTTTGTCATGGGCTTATGGACATGTCCGCTCGCTCTGCTCTCACGCGCCGCCCGGAGATAAATTCTCGATGACAGAACAACCAGCAGAGCAACGAAAGCCAAAGCAAGACCTATCAGACTCAGCATTTTCAGAGGGGAGGCCGGATCATTCGGCAAAGTCATCGCTTCAATAGCTTTGTCTGATAAAGGAACGATATATCTGATCAATGAAGGAGTATCACTCGGCGGCTGATCCAAATCCTGAGATGTTCCCATATTGGAAATTATGTAGGCGAACATGCCTGTAAGCATCAAAACTTGCGTAATTACCATGAAACGGTCTTTGCTTCTGGTAAATACTGACACTCTCATCATCAGTAAAATCACGATGGCGTCAAAGCACATAGATATCATTGAGCCGAAAAGCAAAATAAGGACAGCGTAAAGGTAATATAAAGCAGGCATTCCCAGTCTGTAGCCCAAAACAACAACTCCCGGCATAGCTATTGCAGCAGGGATGACAATGGAGAAAACATAAAGATTGGAAATTTTGGCTGCCACTATAGTACTTGGCTTGAGAGGCAAGGCAAGCAAGGTATCCAGATCCTCGGCAAAATAAAATATGCCTGCGGCATAGAAAAAACCCATGCCCAGCAGAAGAAAAAATCCCGGCAGATACAGCTGCCCTGCACTGGCGCGAAAGACAGCCAGCAAGGCCGGGTTTGCGCCCGGATTCCGGCCGCTCAGGCCCAGTGCCAGCAATTGGTCTGCTATCGCATAGCCCTGAATGCCAAAAATAACTGAAACATAGACTATAGCCAGAACAGCTAATAAGATCTTCTTAGAGCTGCCCAGACCCTTCGCGATGAGAGATCCTTTCTTCTTCTTTTTCCTTACTTCCGTACCAAAGGCATCTGATCCTTTGATCAATGCTTTGGTTAGTATCCACCACTTCTTCATAAGCTATCCCTCGAAAACTGCAGCATTGTCTTCTGTCAGTTCCAGGAACATCTCTTCCAGACTTTTATGCTCTTTGAAATGATCTGCCATCTCTGCGATGGTTCCAATGAAGATAAGGCGTCCTTTGTCAATAATGCCTACACGGTCACAAATCTTTTCGGCTACTTCCAGAACGTGAGTAGAGAACAGCACTGTTTGATTAGCCTTTGCGTGGGCATGCATGCGGTTTTTAAGGTTAAAGCTTGACTTGGGATCAAGTCCGGTCATAGGCTCGTCTAAAATCCAGACAGGCGGCTCATGGAGTAACGCCCCAATTATGACAATTTTCTGCCGCATACCGTGAGAATAACTGCTGATCGGATCATTTAACACATCTGTCATCTCATATTCATCAGCAAGTGACTTTACCCGGCCTTCACGCAGGGAAGGATCCACATCATAAATATCCGCCATGAATTTCAGATACTCTATGCCCTTGAACCTCAGAAAAACATTAGGATCATCAGAGACAAAAGAGAATTGTTTCTTAGCTTCCAGAGGTTCACTAAGGATGGAGTAACCGCGAACAAATATGTCTCCGGCAGTTGGCTGCAATATCCCTGTAATCATTTTCAATGCCGTGGTTTTTCCGGCACCGTTAGGTCCCAAAAAACCAAATATCTCACCTGCATTGATTTGCAGACTCAAGTTATCTACAGCATTCCTTTGACCATCGTAAGATTTTGTGACATTTTGCAAAACTATCATTATATTCGTTTCCTCGAAACTGATACTGTATATATGATTCTGACACTTTTCAAAGGGAGATTCAACAGTTCAATCTAAGAGTTCAATATACATTCAAGGGTGCAGGGGTGCTCCCCACATCAATCACAGTTCACCATGTGAATCCGGGCATAGATAATTCCAGCGTTACCGCAACCGGTGAATCTCGCATATAAGGGCAATTTTCATGTCATGTTCATGTTTTTCTGTTATTATGAAAATCCATATGGATGCAAAAAAGACTAACAAAAAAATAACACCCCCAGCGCGGAAACGGAAAGCTGCTCAAATAAATGATTCCAAAAGTCCCGGCTTAAGAATAATCCCTTTGGGAGGAATGCGCGAAGTCGGCAAGAATATGACCTGCTATCAATTTCAGGACGACCTGATTGTCGTGGATTGCGGCATTGGTTTCCCCGACGAGGATATGCCGGGCGTTGATATAATTATTCCTGACTTTACATATTTACGTGAGAATAAAGATAAGTTAAAGGCTGTATTTGTGACACATGGTCACGAAGATCACATCGGCGCTTTGCCCTGGCTGCTGAAAGAATTCAGCGTGCCGGTTTATGGTAACGCCATGACGCTGAAACTTATTGAGCGCAAATTAGAAGACCGGGGCACAAGAGTAAAGAACCCGGACCTCAGGCTCATGCACAGCGGTCAACGCGTAGGAGCAGGTTGTTTCAATGTTGAATTCATCCACGTTAATCACTCCATAGCTGATGCCAATTCTCTGGCAATCACAACGCCGCTTGGCGTCGTTATCCACACAGGTGATTTCAAAATAGATTATACGCCGCCGACAGGCGAGCCGATCAATCTTCAGCGCTTTGCAGAGCTGGGAAAAAAGGGCGTACTTGCTCTGCTCTCAGACAGCACAAATATTGAAATCAGCGGCTCAACAATGTCGGAGAAAGCTGTCGGTGAAACCTTTAAAGATCTCTTCGCCAAGGCTAAAGGCAGAATTCTTGTCGCCACCTTCTCTTCCAATATCTATCGCCTGCAGCAGATTATCGACGCAGCCGAGGCAGAAGAGCGTAAAGTCTGTCTGCTCGGCCGCAGCATGCTGAACGTGTATGAAGCAGCTACCAGCATCGGCTACATCAAGAGCCACAAGGGTACAATTATCGAGATGACCGCCATTGACAACTATAAACCTGAGCAGCTCGTTCTCATAACAACAGGCAGTCAAGGTGAACCAATGGCGGCTTTAAGCAAGATGGCCTTTGCGGAACACAAAAGCGTGGAAATAATGGAAGGCGATACCGTCATACTCTCTTCTTCAGTCATCCCGGGAAATGAAAAACCTATTTACCGCATGATTGATGAGCTCTACCGTCGCGGAGCGGAAGTAATTTATGAATCTTTAGCTGATGTCCATGTTTCGGGACACGCCTACAGGGAAGAACTCAAGTTGATGTATCAGCTGACAAGCCCGCGCTATTTCATCCCCGCCCACGGTGAGTACCGGCATCTATACAAACACTCACAGATGGCAAAGGAAATTGGACACGCAAAGCAAGATATTCAAATCCTGGCAAACGGAGATATTATCGAGCTGGATCATAAAGAATTGCGCTTCATCGGCTTTACGGAAGGGGCAGGCGTATTAATCGATGGCTCCGGCATGGGAGATGTCGATAAATGGGTGCTGCGCGACCGTCTGCGTCTGGCAGAGGATGGCGTTGTCTCAGCTTACATCGCTGTCGATTCCCAAAAGAATGAAATTGTGGGACAGCCGGATATCGTCGCCCGCGGCTTTATCTACGACAGCGAGATCGCCAGCACCACCGAAGGCTGCCGCAATCTAATCAACAAGCTGGCCAATGATGCCAAAAAAGAGGGCAAACCTTTGACTCACGTCTTAAAATCAGGCCGGCTGGAAAATGAATTAAGGCGACTTTTGTTTGAAAAGACGAGAAGACGTCCTATCATTCTGATATCCGTTATGGAAATTAACTGAATAACTTAATTTAGATGCCGAAGGCGCTTAACTGCCGGTACGGCTGACATCAAACTGTGCCTGAATCTATTATTTGCTCTTGCCGAAAGGCGCTTAACTGCCGGTACGGCTGACATCAACTACGCTGGGTATCTTCTTCAACCGTTTGATCAAACGTTCTACCTGAGCCTGATCTGTGGTTTCAATCGTCATCCTTACACTGGCGCTGATATTTTTGGCAGACTGCACCTTGAACTCCAGAATCGGGATTTGTTCTTCAGCCACAGCACTGGAGATCTCTGCTAAAAGATTGCGGCGATCTCTGGCTATTACTCTTAGGATAGTCTGGTACTTTAATTCTTGCGGCAAATCTTCTACCCAGAAGACATCAATCAGACGGGAAGCCCGCTCAGCGTCTTCGGACGACTGTTCAAATGAATCCAGAAGATGCACAATATTCTGACAGTCCATCCTGTGTACAGCTACGCCTTCTCCTCTGGTTACGTACCCGATAATTTTGTCTCCCGGTACCGGATTACAGCAGCGGGACAGGCGAATCAGACAGTTGTCTATACCCCTGACCTGTACTCCCCGCGACTGTTTAGCCAATTTTCTGCGTTTTTGCAGCTTGGATTCTGTATCACGTTTAGTCCAGGTCGACTCATCAGAAGAAACGATAGATTGTGGCGCATACTGAACATGACCGCCCTTTGTAACCCGATAACCCAGATTAGCTCTTTCTTCCTCGCTGAGAGAGAGAATATAATCATCGCGCAAACGAGGTACCACACGGGCGGCAGACAGACCGCCGTATCCAACAATAGCGTAAAGATCATCGAGACTGTGCAGTGAATATCGCTTCAGCAGTTTATCGTAGAATTCCTTTTTGACAAGCTGCGTTGGCGTAAAGCCGGATTTTCTGATTTCGCGATCAATTGTCTCACGCCCTCTGGCAATATTATCGTCGCGCATCTCTCTCTTGAACCAGGTCGATATCTTACTCTTAGCCGTGCTGCTTTTTACAATATTCAGCCAGTCCAGACTAGGTCCCTTGACCTTATCTGAAGTTAGAATCTCTACAATGTCGCCGTTTTCCAGCTTTGAGGTCAAAGGAACCATGCGGCCGTTAACTTTAGCCCCATACATTGAATTTCCAACGCCACTATGGATATGATAGGCAAAATCTATCGGCACTGAGCCGGTAGGCAATGAAATTACCTCACCCTTAGGAGTAAAAACGAACACCTCGTCAGTGATCAATTCTTCTTTCAAGGTGCTCATAAAATCTGAAGAATCGCGCACATCACTTTGCCATTCTAAAAGCTGCCGCAGCCAGGTTAGCTTTACATCGATAGGATCTGCCTTAGATGTGGATGGTTTTTTATCTTCCTTGTAGCGCCAGTGCGCGGCGATTCCATACTCAGCCGTGCGATGCATTTCTACGGTTCTGATCTGAACTTCAAAGGGTATCCCTGTGGAGCTTATGACTGTGGTGTGCAAAGACTGGTACATATTGGGTTTGGGCATGGCGATATAGTCTTTAAAGCGGCCGGGCATTGGTTTGTAAAGCTCATGAACCAGTCCCAGAACCGCATAGCATTCGCCAACTGTATCGACAATTATGCGCATGGCAAACAGGTCATAAATCTCGTCAATATCCGCGTCGTGCTTTTTCATCTTGCGATAAATGCTGTAAAAATGTTTCGGCCTGCCCTCAATATCCGCTTTAATTCCCATCTCGGTAATGCGTTCCAGCAGATCCCGGGAAGTCTCCTGGAGAAAATTCTCACGATCACTTCGCTTTACAGAGATCCGCTTAACCAGATCATAATAGGCATCGGGATCAAGGTAACGAAGACTTAGGTCTTCCAGTTCCCATTTGATCTTATGAATACCCAGACGATGCGCAAGAGGAGCATATATATCCAGAGATTCCCGGGATTTATCAATCTGTTTTTGTTTATCCTGATAGTCCATGGTGCGCATGTTATGGAGACGGTCTGCAAGTTTAATCAGAACAACTCTGATGTCCCGGGCCATTGCCAGAAACATCTTGCGATAACTCTCCGCCTGGATTTCTTCCTGAGTTGAGTAGGAGAATTTTGATAATTTAGTTACGCCGTCTACCAGATTACTTACATCTGAGCCAAATTCGGCTTCAATCTGCTCCAAAGTCACGTCAGTATCTTCGACAACATCATGCAGAAGAGCAGCAATCAGAGTATCCTGATCTACTTCAAGATCCAGGAGAATCTTCACTGCCTCTACAGGGTGGACAATATATGGCTCTCCCGAGGCGCGCTTCTGGTCTTTGTGCGCAGCCTTGGCCAGATCATAAGCTTTGCACAGCATGGAAGTATCACTCTGGTTAGAGTATTCCTGCCATCTCTGACATATCAGCGCGAATTCTTTGTCCGCATCTAATTCAGTTAGAGGTTGCTTATGACGCATCGGTTATCCTTCCCTGCTGAAATAATTCCTGCCATAAATCTGTAGTCTTTAGATCGATCCTTTCATCAGCAAAGCGAAAACGGAAAATTTTGTTCTTGTCTCGCAATGATCGCAGATCGCCCAGCCCGGCCTCTGAAAATAGCTGAAGAATTATTATTAGCTGACTTGATGATATACGCTTATTATAGTCACTGCTAAGCCAATGTGCCAGATGTAAAGGGTCAAAAGTCAGATCTTGCTCCACATCAATTAAAGCTGCAAGACTGTTGAATACGTGTGCAATCAAGCGGCGGCTGATCGCCGGGCTGCTCTCTTCATCTTCAGCATAAGTACTAAGCCTCATCTCTTCGATATGTAAATTAACACTTTCAATTCCCTGCCAGGTATTGCTGACCAGATAGAAGGCTACATCTATTAAATCGCCGGCTTTGTACAAAATAGCGGCATCTCCTTGTCTAAAGGCAACTGCAGTAAATCGCCCGCGATCCTGAAGCTCAAGCAATATCCTCAGATGGCTGCCATCTCCCATCGGTCTGATCTCTGCTATGGCAGCAGAGCGCAAGAGGAAGAGCGGCTGCGGATTTTGTTCACCATAAGGCTCCAGCACCTGCAAGGAATGGGCAGCTTCCAAGGTCAGATCTTGTCCTTCAAGCTCCAGATCGACAGCAAGTTCAGCAGGCTCGAAGTCACCCTGCTGAGACAGGTATGATTGGATCCGGTCGGTAAAGGCAGATAGATTCTCCTTAGGCATGGACAAGCCGGCAGCTCCGGAATGTCCTCCGAAGGTAAGCAACAGGTCCTGACAGCTGGAAATTGCTGTATAAATATCAATATCACCGTATGTCCTGGCTGAACCGCGATACACTTCATCTTCCAGGGTCAGACAAATAGCAGGCATTTGGTACTGGTCAGCCAGGCGAGCACTTAAAATCCCCAATATCCCCTGATGAAAAGACTCATGCGCTGCAACAATAATGCGATCCTCTCCCAGGACAAATTCAGCTTCAACCTGTCTGTCAGCCTGCTCTATCTGATTTCTCTCCAGTTCTCTTCGTTCATTGTTCAAGCTGTCCAATCTGTCAGCCAATACTTTGGCCTCTTCTTCATCGTCAGTCAATAAAAGCGACAGGGCGATTTCGGCTTGACCCAATCTGCCGGCAGCATTTAGTCTGGGGGCAAGGTTGAACTGAATAAAGGAAGCCGACAAATCTTCTTTGGACTTGAGACAGTTTTCGGTCAGGCGCTTAACTCCGAGAGGGGAGTTGTTGTAATAACAGATAGCATCAACGACCAGCCTCCTGTTCACACCCCGCAGCGGCATCACATCAGCTACTGTTCCAATCGCCGCCAAAGTTACATACAGAGGATCCGGTTCTTGCGGATATTCCAAGGCCCGCACCAAATAATAGGCGACTCCCACCCCTGCCAGACCCTTCAAAGGAAAATCCTCTGCCTCTCTTTGCGGGTTGATAAAGGCGGAAGCGGTATGAATTCTGTTTTCTGCAGTGTGATGGTCAGTGACTATGACTTTGATACCGCTGTCTTCTAAGGATTTTACTTCTTCCAGACTGGAGCTGCCGCAGTCAACAGTAATAACCAGATCCGGGTCATATGACTTGATGAGATCCGCTTGATCTTCTGTCAAACCGTAGCCGTCACGAAGGCGATCAGGTATGAGATTGACTGTTATGAGCCCCTTTTCTCTGAACCAGCGTGACAGCAAAGCAGTAGCCGTAAGTCCGTCTGCGTCATAATCACCAAATATCAGGACTTTGCTGTGTTCCTCCAGAGCTTGCTGTACCAGCCCGACAGCTGCCACCATGTCAGTAAATAAAAAAGCAGAGGGATAGTCTATTTCAATCGGATAGATTATTTCCTGGATTTCAGCTCCGGAATAGCCGCGAGCCTTCCAGATACGACTCAGCAGAGGATGGTATTGTGAATAACCGCAAGCAGCAGGTGCAGCTTCCCGTGATAACGGTTCCTGCTCAGCTGCTAGTTCGCCAGTATTACCGCTTTCAAATACCGTATTGCGGCCTTCTTTAATATTCCATCTGCGAGAAAGCAACAGTCTTTTTAGTTTTAGTCTTTGTTTGTGATCCATAATCTATTTTCTCTTCGCTGTCAGTATTATATAACATTGTCTCTGACTGAAAATATCCCGGTATAGTAAAAGGGACTGCCGCAGCATAATTGATGTGCGGCAGTCCCTTATAAAGCTCAATAGGACGCTATAAAGCGCTAAATTACATGGCAGTGTAACCGCCGTCTACGCAGATAGTAGCACCTGTAACATATGAAGACAGGTCGGAAATCAGCCACAAGTTTGCTTCGCCAACCTCTTCAGGCTGTGCAAAACGTCCAAGCATACTCAATTGTTTAGGATATTCAACAGGGTCTAAGCCAAACTGCACTAAAGCAGCCTGCAGCATAGGAGTATCAATTGCGCCCGGGGCTACTGTATTGACTCTGATACCGTGTGGAGAATAATCGAAAGCGGCTTGCTTGGATAGACCGATGACGCCATGTTTGGCTGCTACATAGGCCGGATTGGCAGGCTGCGGACGAATTCCGCTAACAGAAGATGTATTGACAATGGAACCACCTTCACCCTGCTTCATCATTTGACGGATCTCATATTTAAGACAGAGAGCGACACCCTTAAGGTCAACGGACAGAAGACGATCATAATATTCTACATCCATGTCAGCCAACGGCTTATCATCCGGTGTGACCGCAGCGTTATTTACTGCGCCATCCAGACGGCCATAGGTATCGACTGCGAATTGAACCATTCTCTCAACGTCTTCCTCTTTGGATACGTCGGCTTTAACAAAAGCTGCTTCTCCGCCGGCGTCAACAATCTTTTGCGTCTGTTTTCTGCCAGCTTCTTCATTATAGTCGGCAATAACGACCTTGCCGCCTGCTTTTGCCATCAATTCTGCGGTTGCGGCGCCCATTCCCATGGCAGCACCCGTAATAATTACTACTTTTCCGTTTAATTCAACCATTCTAATCCTCCTAAGATTATATTTTAGTTTTTTGGTTCTAATTTTTCGTCTAGCGTTTTCTCTTGCGTGCAGCTTCAGACTTTTTCTTCCGCTTTACACTAGGCTTTTCATAGTGTTCGCGTTTTCTTACTTCCGCGAGAACACCCGAGCGTGCGCATTGACGTTTAAATCGTTTCAGGGCACTGTCAAGGGATTCATTCTCTTTGACACGAATTTCTGACAACTTTTCTCACTCCCCTCACAGTTGACTTTGCCGCTAAACGGCAACATTGGCATTATAACGTACTCGCAAGTTCATGGTCAAACCTTTTAGATTAAATTAAACATAGGACACGTTATGTTTATACTATGGATTCACTGAGGCCTTTTCCGGCTAACAGGTGGATGTGAAGATGCATGACTGATTGTCCTCCGCCTTTGCCGGTATTTATGATCAGACGAAAGCCGGATTCAGATACTCCCAGAGCATCAGCGACATGGGGGACGGCTGACAAGAGCTGAGAGAAGACTTGTGTACCCTCTGCTTCAGAGGCTAAAGTCAAAATATTATCACTATGATATTTGGGCACGATAAGAACATGAACCGGAGCTTGAGGGTTCATATCGTGAAAGGCAACTACATCTTCGTTGGACCAGATAAATTCGCTGGGAATATCTCCAGCTGCGATTTTACAAAATATACAATCATCTTTGGTTTTCATACTTGCCTCCTGATTCTGTTTATTATTGTCAGTACTTTGCCGGAATTAATGATTTTTCCAGTGCCTGAATTTTGAATATTGACAGGATTAATTATGTTTCCGGAAATTAATCTTTTTCTTAACTTCTTGTAAGTAACATTCCTTCAGGATTTGGCAGATTCACTTTGGCTTGCTGTTTACACCTTCAATTGTTTAGCAATAATCCCCTTCACTCTTTGCAATGCTTCCTCCAGTTTGGAATGATCGCGTCCGCCGGCCTGAGCCATGTCCGGCCTGCCACCGCCGCCGCCGCCTGTTATGCGCGCCGCTTCCCGGATAATATTTCCGCAGTGAATGCCCGCTTCTACAGCTTCTTTGCTAGCCATGGCCAGCCAGAGAATCTTATCATCAAGGGGGGCTGCCAGGACAACTACTGATGAGCTGAAGTGGTCCCGTATATGGTCACCTGCTATACGCAGCTGTTCTGCATCGGGTGCCTCTATCTGGCCGACGACTGCTGCGACGGCCCCATACTTAGTCGCCTTCGTCAATAAATCTTGTGCTGCAGAAGTGATGTCCTGGGTTTTGAGAGCGGACAACTCAAGATTTAGCTGCCTGACTTCGTTTTGCAGCGAATCTATCTTATAGGCAACTTCGGCAACGGTCGTTTTGAGTTTATCTGCTGACTGGCGCAAGATTTTCCTGAAGTTGCGCATCAGAGCGATAGCGCTAAGACCTGTCAAGGCCTCTATTCTGCGTACGCCGGCCGAAATCCCGCTTTCCGAAATCAAAATGAAGATCATTGCCTGCCCGGTATGAGACAGATGCGTGCCGCCGCAGAGTTCCAGCGAATAGTCACCTATTCTGATCACTCTGACTTGTTCGCCATATTTCTCGGTAAACAGAGCAATAGCTCCCGCTGCCGCTGCTTCATCAGACGACATAATCTCTGATGTGACCGGATAATCCTTCTCTATAGCTTCGTTGACAAGCCATTCAACCTCATTCTTCTCTTCCGGTGTCATTGCACTGTGATGAGTAAAATCAAAGCGCAGATATTCAGAATTTACATAAGAGCCGGCTTGCGTGACATGGCCGCCCAAGACCTTGCGTAAAGCATTATGCAGCAGATGTGTAGCGGTATGGTTTCTGGCTGCTGCCATGCGGGCAGCGCGGTCAACTTCCATTTCAATCTCATCGCCAATATTTATCTGTCCGTCTGTCAGGACAGCGTGATGTAAATACACTCCCTTTTCGGTCACTGTCGTGTTATCTACTCTAAGGCTGGCTGTCTGGGTACTGATAACACCCATATCACCGCTTTGGCCTCCGCCTTCAGCATAAAAGACGGTCTCAGGTGTGATGATTATCAATTTGTCACCTGGTTTTGCTTGCTCCGCTACTGTTAGTTGGGGGGCTTCATCTTGCTTCAACATTATCAGTTCAATTTTGCTTGACATTTTCAGTTGCTCATAACCTGCAAATTTGGTCGCAGGCATATTTGAGACTGCCTCCGGCATAACCTCATCCGCCCAGGCTGATCCTCCCTTTTCCAGCATAGCTTCTCTGGCGTCGCTGCGTTGCTTTTCCATCGCTGCACGGAACTCTTCTTCGTTGATGGTCAGTCCTTCTTCCTCAGCTATTTCTCTCGTCAGGTCAATGGGGAAACCGAAAGTATCATGGAGCTTAAATACAGATACACCTGACAATTCCCTGCCTTTAGCTTTTTGCACCTTGAAGATCAGATCTTTAAGCAGACCTAACCCTTGCTCAACTGTGGCTGCGAATCTCTCTTCTTCAATCCTCAGATTAGTGACAATTGTATTTTCACGTTCGACCAGTTCCGGATAAGCCACAGCCGATATTTTTATTACTGTCGGCGCAATATCGAAGAGGAAGGGACGTTCCACGCCAAGCATCCTGCCATATCGCGCAGCGCGTCTGATCATGCGGCGAAGCACATAACCACGACCTTCATTGCTGGGCAGCACCCCGTCACTTATCAACATTACTGCGCCGCGGAGATGGTCCGTTATTACGCGCAGCGCAATATCGGCTCTGATATTTTCACCGTATTCGGTATCGCAGTAATCTGATACTGTGTCTAATATCTGCCTTATCGTATCAACTTCAAATATATTATTCACATCCTGCAATACTGCTGCCAGACGTTCCAGTCCCGCGCCGGTATCGATATTGCGCTGTTCGAGGGGAGAATAACTGCCGTCTTCTTCGCGATAGAATTGTGTAAAAACAAGATTCCAGATTTCGACAAAACGGTCACAATCGCAGCCGGGTGCGCAATTCGGGCTTCTGCAGCCTTCTTCAACTCCGCGGTCGAAGTGAATTTCTGAACAAGGCCCGCAAGGACCAACCCCATGTTCCCAAAAATTATCTTCGTTGCCCAGACGGGAAATATGTGAAGGATTGATCGAAGTCTCTTGCTCCCATAAAGCATGAGCTTCGTCGTCGTCTATATAGACAGTTGCATATAATTTCTCCGGCGGCATCTCCAGCTCTTCGGTTAGAAAATCCCACGCCCAGATGATCGCTTCCTTCTTGAAATAATCTCCAAAAGAAAAATTCCCCAGCATTTCAAAGAAGGTGGCATGACGGCTAGTCTTGCCGACCAAATCGATGTCGGGGGTACGCAGACATTTTTGACAGGTAGTGACTCGAGGAGCAGGCGGTTTTACGGCGCCGGTGAAATAAGGCTTGAGCGGAGTCATGCCTGCATTAATCAGCAGGAGCGACGGGTCATGCTGCGGTATCAAAGAAAAGCTTGGCAGACGCAGATGTCCCTTTGCCTCAAAATAAGTTAAAAAACGTTCTCGCAGATCATTCAGTCCTAATTTTTCCACTTTTATTACCCCCTATCCGAAAAGTCTAGCAGACGAAAGAAAGAGCGGCAAGCAGTCAGGCTCCGGATAAATAACCTTAGATACAAAAAGTTACTGATGCGGAGATAAATTGACACTCCGGAAGAATAAAAACTATAATGAGTGTTCAGAGTTCTGGTTGCAGCATAACATGCAGATCATCAATTTGGCATCTATTCGTTTATTGTATCTACCATAATTTGAGGAATAAAGCATGAAGATTACAGTCATTGGCGCAGGGAACTCAGGATTGGCGATGGCGGCTCATTTGGCTCTCACAAATAATGACGTCACCTTATGGAACAGGTCAGCTGAGAATATTGCGTCTCTTAAAAACTCAAAAACCATACAGGCAATAGGGAAGATCAATGGTAATGCCCGGCTGACTGAGGTGACAGATGAAATCGAAGTCGCGCTGGCAGATCCTGATTTAGTTCTTGTTGCTACGCCTGCGCTTGCTCATCGTGAGCTGGCAATATTAATCGGCAGACATCTGCGTAAGGACTGTATTATTGTGCTGAATCCGGGGCGAACCTGCGGAGCGATTGATTTCAGCCATTATTACTGTCTGCAGAATAATCCGATAACCCCGGAAATCGCTGAAACTCAAACAGTAATGCACACTTGCCGCAAACTGGCTCCGGACAAGGTTAGAATCCTGGCGGTAAAAGATTCTATTTATCTGGCCGGATTGGGTAATCTGAGCAACGCAAAAATAGTTGACAGCCTCCCCGAAGCCATGCGAGAACACTTTGTTCCGGCAGCGTCTATGATCCAGACTTCGATCGGCAATGTCGGCATGATCCTGCATTGCACACCCTTGCTTCTTAATAGCGGCTGGACAGAAAATCCTGACTTCACTTTTAGGTACTACACCGATTGCATAACCCCTCACATTGCCGCCTTCATCGAAGAGATTGACAAGGAACGCTTAGAGATAGCAGAAGCTATGGGATACATTGTCTTGAGCACTCAGGATTGGTGCTACCGCAGCTATCATACAGAATACGTTGAGGGGGAAACTCTATACGATGTAATTAACAAGACTGCTGTGTATCATGATATTGACGCTCCTTCCAGCCTGCACCACCGTTATATACTGGAAGATGTTCCTTATGGTCTGGTACCATTGGAAATGCTGGGCAGGTTAATGAATGTCGATACCCCCTATACCTCATTAATTGTTGATCTGGCCAGCAAACTGCTGCGAATAGACTTCCGCGCTACCGGCAGAAATCTGAAGGGAATTAATTTGCAAAGAATATACTCTGCCCTGCTAAGGCAAGATTAAAACGTTCTGAGGCAGATTAAGGCGCCCTGCTGAGGCTGATTAAGACACCCTGCTGTGGCTGATTAAGGCGCTCTGCTGTGGCTGATTAAAGCAAGAAAAAACACTACTCTTCCCTGAAAAGAAAATCCGATGGGAGCACATGAATGGTTACTTCTCAACATAAAACAATTTTTGGTTTCATCAAGCCTGCCAATGACGCTCATACTTTAGGACTGCAATCAGCGGCTGAGACGCTGAGGGAATGCGGCTATCGCGTAGCAGTTGCAGAGCCCAGGGTACAGGAAGCCTTGAGTCATTACAGTGATACTGCTGCCAGAAGAGTGATTATTGACTGGATAAAAACTGAAAGAATCAGCCGGCTGGGCTTAAGTTATCGTCTTGATCAGGCTGATGCAGTCAATATGGTAGGTTATCTCTATGAGGAACTGAAGAACAACGGCTTAATGTCTTTTCAAGACGGGCCTGTAGAAGCCATCTTCTTTGGCGGCCTGCCTCAAACTTGTCAGATCATTCAAAGGGAATTTAAGGGATCTGTTGTCTGTTTCCAAGGTGGTGAATCTATCAGTGAAACACTGGAACTAATGGAAGTCCCTCTGGACCTTATCCCTAAAACCATATTGGAAGTGGGAAAATATGATGATTCTCTCATGCAATTTGGCAGGGAAATCGTCGCTTCGGCACAATACAGGGGAGAAAGAGCCAGAGTCCCTCTAAGTTACCCTGAGCATGGTACCAGAAGCGACACCTTGCTCAAGAGAATGAATGCAGTCCGGAATTCCGACTCGGATTTTCTTGGTCAAATACCATTGATACGTGCCCATGTGGGTCCTTATTCTTCTGAGCAGGATCGTCCGGAGGCAGTGCGTGAATGCGGAGATTGGTGCAAACAGCTGGCGCAGGCGGGTTTTCTGGATATTCTTTCTCTGGGGACTTCGCAGCTGAGTCAGTCTAATTTTGGTGAAGACTGGACGGGAAGAATTAATGGCGGCGGTGTGCCGATAAACTCAATCGCCGATCTTCATTACATATATGAAGCTGCCAGACCAATGCTGGTAAGAACTTATGCAGGGACGAAGAATATTCCCGGCTTAGCGAAGATATATGAGTACTCTATTAACATCTGCTGGCATGCGCTGTCGCTCTGGTGGTTCAATAAATTGGACGGCAGAGGCCCTTACGATCTGTATCCGAATTTACAAGAACATATTAAGACTATACGTTATATCGCCTCGACCGATAAACCCTTTGAGGCTAATGTCCCGCACCACTTCGCCTTCCGCGGGTCTGATGATATAACTTATGCCGTAACCGCTTATCTGGCAGCCAGGCTGGCAAAGAACCTGGGAATAAGGACCTTCGTACTGCAAAACATGCTAAACACTCCCAGAAGCACCTGGGGTGTGCAGGACTTGGCAAAATCCAGAGCCATGCTGCATTTAGTGCGCAGTCTGGAGGACGATCAATTCAAAGTTATTTTGCAGCCCCGAGCCGGTCTCGACTATTTCAAACCCGATCTTGACGAGGCTAGAGCCCAATTGGCAGCAGTAACCTGTCTTATGGATGATATTGAGCCCGATAACATGTCCGGCCCTTCGATAATTCATGTCGTAAGCTATTCTGAAGCCTCGCATCTGGCTACGCCGGACATCATTAACGAGAGCGTCCAAATTACCCTTCATGCTTTACAAAAATACCGTCAAGCCAGACTTAGAGGTATGATTGATGATATGACAATGAATGAGGAGGTGCTGGCCCGGGAAGCTGCTTTGTATAATGACTCTAAAGCAATGATTCAAGGACTGGAACAGATGATTCCGGACCTCTATTCTGCAGAAGGTTTATATAAAATATTCATAGCAGGATTCCTGCCTGTGCCTTATCTTTGGCATGAGGCACAGGAATACAATCATGCTAGAAGCGTTAAAACCAAAGCACTGCGCGGAGCGACAGTAGTAATTGATAAAAAGGGCGATGTTATGCCGGTGGAGGAACGCCTGTCACAGGCAGCAAAGAATTTATCCGATGCTGAATATTACTTACAACAGCAAATGATTTAATAATAAATAGTGACTGCCAAAGTATGGAGATATGCCGACAAGAGAAGAAAAACAGAAAATCGCAATCATAGGAGGAGGGCTGACCGGTCTGGTTGCAGGGTACAGGCTCAGCGAGAGCGGCTTCAATGTCCATATTTTTGAGGCGGAGACAGATTTGGGGGGCATGATCAGAGGAATAAAAATATTCCCTGATCATGTGACTGTTGACTCCATCAAGGATGATCTTGGCAGTTCCGATCCCACTGATTATGGCCCTGGCAGTTCTGACTCCATCAAGGATGATCTTGGCAGTTCTGATGCCAATAATTCTGATCTTGGCTATATAGATAATATTTACCACCATCTTTTTACCAGTGACAGTTATCTCTTACAGCTATTAGATGATCTGGAGCTTAAGTCTCGCCTGCAATGGAAGACGGCGGCTAACGCTCTCATGTACGAATATAAACTTTATCCCTTTTCTACCCCGTTGGATTTACTGAACTTCAAACCGCTGCCTTTTTCTCAGCGTCTTCGTACAGGCTTTTCTGTACTGAAGGCGTCCCGTCTGAAAAACTGGCAGCCTCTCGAAGATGAACTTGCTTCCGACTGGCTCAGGAGGAATTGCGGCGAAGAAGCCTGGCGAATCCTCTGGCGTCCACTTTTGCGCTCGAAATTCGGATCTGATGCTGCAGATATCTCCGCTGTCTGGATTTGGAATAAATTCAAGCTGAGAGGCAGCTCCCGGGAAGGCAGCAAGGAAAAACTTGGCTATCTTGAAGGCGGCTTCCAGCAGATTGCTGACAGGCTTATGGAGAAGATCACTGAAAATGGCGGGCAGGTCAAACCCGGTCAGAGAGTGACAAAGATTGTACGTCATAATTTTCTGGACGGGAGAAGTCAATTCAGAGTGAGGACTGAAACGGAAACTTGTGCTCATTCTTTTGATCAGATTATCTGTACGATGGCTGCTGAACCTTTTCTGCAGATAGCCTCTGATCTGATAGATTCCTCTGAGTATCTGGACAAATTATCCTGCAGTGAATACAAGGCAAATCTTTGTTTGAGTGTGGTTTATGAAAAACCACTCTCTCCCTGGTATTGGACAACAATATGCGATGATCTTCCCTTTGTAGTTGCTGTCGAGCAGGACAACCTGAGTCGAAATCCATTAAAAGATGGATATCTGATCTATCTTTCCGGATATCTCGGAGTGGAAGAAGAGATCTGGCAGAAATCCGACCGGGATATAACAAATGAATTTATTCGGGCGGCAGCAAAGGCTTTTCCCGGCGCAAAGAATAATAAAGTATTAGCCAGCAGACTAGTGCGCACCAGGTATTCTCAACCGGTGATTAAACGTCATTACAGCAAAAACATGCCGGAAATTAAGACACCGGTTCCGGGTCTGTGGCTGGCCGGAATGGCCCAGATCTATCCTGAAGATCGCGGTATGAACTATGCATTACGCCTGGCGGAAGATGTCGCTGCGGCTGTCATGGGCGGAGAAAATGACTAGCATGACCGGGAGTAAACAATGGCTGCCTGCTTTTTCTCTATTGTTGGTTGTAATCTTAGCTCCGGTACTTCTTGGATCCGATGCTTCATATTTTTTGGTCTGGTGGTTAATCTGGACTCTCTCAGGATTGATTTTCTGGCCTCTTGCTGACCGCTTTATTCCTACTGCAGACGGCGGCTTCGCTCTGGCAAAAATTCTAGGACCCATACTCATTACCCTGACGGTTACCTGGCTTTGCACCCCCGGGTTCTTGCCATTTACTCGTTTATCTTTACTGGCTGTCTTCATTGCTGCAGCTATTTTAATTTGGGGACTGCCTCAGTTCAAAAGGAAATTTTTCGAGAGAATTTCCTCAGATATAAATCCTCGTCTGATTATTGCAGAAGAGCTGATCTTCGCCTTGATTCTATTGCTCTGGACTTTTGCTCGCGGGCTTAAACCTGAGCTGGACAGTCTTGAGAAAATGATGAACATAGGCTTTATTAACAGCCTTTGGCGCAGTGATACCTTGCCGGCATTAGATATGTGGTTCGCAGGCGGTACAATAAATTACTATTATGGCGGTCACATCCTGACTGCCATAATGATGAAGATCAGCAACATCCAAACACAAATATCCTATAACCTTGCTCTCGCTTCAACAATGGCTCTGACCGGGTGTTTGAGCTTTTCTCTGGGTTTTAACCTTCTGCAGCCGCACTGCCGGGAGAAAAAGAGATATGTCCCATGGATATCAGGCGGATTAGTCTCTCTATTAGTGACTTTCGGTGGGAATGGACATTCTTTCTGGTACGATCCCGGCTCACCTGCCTTCCCTTTATTTCAGAGGATCACGCGGCTGCTGCCGTCAGAGGCTGGAGAAATCGGCAGCTTCTGGTTCTCTGATTCTACGCGTTATATTGGTCATAATCCCCCGGTTGAAGATTTCACTATTCATGAATTCCCTTACTATTCTTTTCTGGTTGCTGATCTGCATGCGCATCTTCTTAATCTTGCCTGTGTGCTGGGGTTGTTGATTATTTTAGTCGCTGCCTGGCAAAGCGGCTGGCTGAGAGATACTGCTGAAATCTGGAACAGAAAACTGCTTCTTCCGGCAGGAGATGATGAAAGCAGCAAAGAAATCAGACAAAATCCTGCTCTCGCAGAAATTAAGAATTCGTTGCTGGATCGCCGCATCTGGCTTTTATCTGCCTTCTTAGCCTCTTTTATGATGACTAATTATTGGGATTTCATCATCTACTTCGCTGTGATCGCCTGGCTAAGCTGGATGAGTACTCATGATACCGGGCTCCCTTTACTTAGTTTGCGGGGTTTACCTGTCAAAATCATTCAGATTATGTCAGTAATTTTGCCTTTCCTTCTGCTGCAATCCCCATGGCTGACAGTTATTACGCTTTTGCTCAGCGCCTTGCTCAGCCATCTTTTACTGGCAGTTGCTGCTGACCGCATCTGTTATGCCGCCAGCAAAGCTTCTGCCCTGTTTGCCTTGGCACATTTGCTGGCTCTCCCCTTCAATCTGAACTTTTCCGCCATCAGCAAAACAATAAAACTGACAGATCGACACACCTCACCATTTCAATTTTTGATCGTTTGGGGAGTGCTTATCAGCGCAGGGCTTATCTGGTGGCTGAGTGAGATAATATCGTCACGACACAAAAGAAAGGCTGCCGGAAGAGATCGCGCTGAGGATACTTCTGAAGATGAATTTCTTGTTGAGACGTACAAGCAGGGAGAATTCTCTCAATGGCATTCGGGAAGAATATTACTGGCAGCCTTATTTACAGCTGCATTATTCTTGCTTATAGTGCCTGAGACAGTCTATGTACAAGATATTTATGGTGTCGCCTATCAGCGGTCTAACACTATGTTCAAATTCACTTACCAGGCTTTCGTCTTGCTGATGATTGTCTGGGGAGCAGGTATTGGCAGATTATTAGTAATCCCGCGAAAGAATCAGACAAAGATAGCGTTACTTGTCCTGACAGTGTTTGTTATTGTGCCGCTCTGGTATCCGTTTGCAGCGACAGAGCAATGGCTTGGGGAGTTCAGGAAGGAAAACTATCAGACATTAGACGGCACAGTTCCTTTGCGCAGTAAAGATTCCGTACAAATACCCGGCGACAACAACGACGAGCTTAGATCATATTTTGCGCTGATTGACTGGATCAACGAGAATGTTGAGGGGCAGCCAACTATTGTTGAGGCAGTCTCGGAAAGTTATTCAGACTATAATCTTGTTTCTGCCTTTACCGGATTGCCCGCCGTTGTTGGCTGGCCAACCCATGAATGGTTGTGGAGGCAAACTCAGGATGACCCGGATGCCTGGACCTTATCAGTGTGGCCGCGCGTTACTGAAGTAAGACAAATCTATACCGAAGCCGACCGGGACTTAATCAGGGACATCCTGCGCAAATATGAGGTGGAATATATAGTTATCGGGGCTTTGGAACGTTCATTATACAGTGATATCAGTGAAAATCCGGTTCCTAACGAGAAATTTTTAAGATCACTTGGTGAGGCAGTTTATGATCAGGCGGAAACGACACTGATTAGAATTGAAGACTTCAATTGATAAATATCTTCCCGGCAGTCAGACAACAATTATTTCTGTGCTTTTTCAGGGCAAGTTCCGCCGGTAACCGGAAAAAAGATCTTGACGGGCAGTAAAAAGCTCCTTCTCGAAATCTCAGAAGGAGCTTTAAATCTCTGAATGATATTACTTAATTCATTTCAATTTAGCTTATTTAAATCAGTACTACTCGAGTTTCGTGGGAATCTTGATTGTTTGGCCGACTTGCAGATTTGCTGCGTCATCTAAATCGTCCCAGCCATTGGCTTCCATAATTGCCTCGATAGCCGTATTGCGGTTAGCATTCGGGAAATATTTGCCGGCCAGGCCCCAGAGGGTGTCACCGCTGACTATTTCGTGATCCACGAATTCCGATGTCGGATCAGTAGCCTCCGCTTCGGTTTCATCAGTTGTATCTTCAGGTGTTTCATCAGTAGCTTCCGTTTCAGTACCACCCGGTAAGGTAATCGGGGTTTCCGTCTCTGAAGGTACAGTAGTTTCAACAACCGCAGGCGCAGTTGTTGTATCGGGATCCTCAGATCCTCCTCTATTCAATAATCTGATCAGAGCGTATAAACTTACAAGGATCAAAATGCCGAATACGACGTAGAAAATTATTCTCTTATTACGCTCTCTCTTATTATAAGCAGCGTTGTCATCGCCATAGGGGTCTTCGTCATATTCATCATAATTATCGTAATCCTCGTATGGATCCGCCGGAGCTTTGTCGCGTCTGCCGAAGATTCCGCCGCCGGATTTCACCGGTTCTGCCTGCTCTTCTCCGTAATCACTTTCACGTCTGCGTTCAGCCGAGTACCTGCTATACTCTGTCTCTTTGGGGGCAGCACCTCCCGGGACGTATCTGCCTCCGCCGGAGATGTCATCTCTTCTGTATCTGTCTTCCGGAGCCTTCTGGTATTGGATTTGATCGCTTTCGGAATAGTCCTCATAATCGTCATAATCATCTCTGGAATCTCCATAAAGATCATCGACAGAAGTTGGATAGTGCTTACTGGGAACACTGCTGTAATCTTCATTTGACATGCCCGCGGCTGCTCCTGCGAGAGGAGCCGGGTAACTATCATCTGCGGGCTCTAAGTCATCGGCATAACTTCTTTTTAAGTCCTGAGGGCGCTGATAACTGTCGAAGACGGGAATCCCTCCGGCATCTTTGTCATCAAGATCATCTCTCCGGGGTGCAGGAACAGGTTCACTTTTTGCATCTTGACCTGACTTATAAATGCGCTCCTGCTCATCAAGAAGATTAGCCATGGAAGAGCTGTGATAACGCTGGGTTCTTGCCAAATCCTGTTCCTTTTGTTCCTGCGCCGGCTTCTGGGAAGGAACAGTACCTGTGGCAAATCTGCCAAGGTTCAGTTTTCCTGTGCGCTCCTCCGCTGTGACAGACTCAACAAAGCCAATTGCAACCTGCAGCGGCTCGCCGGGATTTTTCGCTGAAGCTTGTGTCATAATCATGCCGGCTGCATCACTTTGATCTTCAGCTTCATATAGTAATCTAAGCATTTCTCTTTGTCCGACAGCTTCCATGACAGGAAGGTTACAAAGAATAATGCAGTCATTTGTTTCCAGCTGGGCGATGTTAGAGTAACGTATAGTGCCGGCTGTTCCGGCAATATAATCATCCAGTGACTCTATGGCGTTGCCATTATAGTCGATTGCTTCTAAAGCATAATCATCTCTGGTCATGGGATATATGACATCATTTCGATATAGGTAGGCACAGCCTTCTCCTATCGTCACTGCAGCAACTTCGCCGTCCATGACGACAACCCCGGAAAAGAACGGCTGACGATGATCCTGCTCTTTTAGTGTTGAGCGCCCGGTTACTTCCACCGCAAGCTCTGCCAGATTATTAATTTCTGTATCAATGTCGGTGGTGCCGCTCTTGATCTGCTGCCCTACACTGCGCAGCGGATTTACCCATCTGTCATCCGCAGGATCGGTACCGGGACGACCAAAAATTGACATAAGGAAGCTTCTGTCCTCTCTGTCAATTGTAAGATCTGCTCCACGGACCTCTCTTTTCCCCGGAATCCGACCGTCAATATAAAATCCATCTGACACACCTTCAGTGGGATAGTAACGGGCATTAACCGTCATTGCCAGACGAGTATGAACTGCTCTCGATCCCTTGGCCATAATTGCCTCCCTTTATGCTTAAACAATCGGACACACAAGTTGAATTGAGCCTGAAGAGCCGATTTGATCGCACAAACTACTTTCCATAGAGTATAACATGAATGCAAAAATTGCTTCAATTATCTAATAACAATTTATTACGATATTAAAGCATCCTAATTTAATAGATATTGACTTGCAGCACCTGACATAAAGGCTGCTTTTTCCCGGCAGTCATTTAGAGTTGTGAATGTCATTCCGGTTGCATTCGAGGGTTGCTTCTGATTAGAATCTCCGCTAGAGCAAGATCAGCTTTGTCAGTGATCTTGAGATTTCTGACATCACCTGCGACCAATCGCACAGGGCATCCTATTCGCTGCAGCAGTCCCAGATCATCTGACGCCTGCAGGTCTTGATTCTGCGGAGCAGATAAAGCTTCTCTGAGCAGGCCCAGACGTGCCCCCTGCGGCGTCTGCATGGCCCGGAGAAGGTCTCTGTCGGGAGAATTGCTCACCCAGCCATGCCGGTCAATCTGGCGGATTGTGTCAGTAACAGGGATCGCTGCAGCAACTGCGCATATTTCCTCTTCTAAGACAGATAAGGTACGCAAAATTACTGCAGAAGATACCAGCGCTCTGGCGCCGTCATGAATCAAGACCAAAGACTCAGAGGGAATACATCCGGCAGAAAGCCATTCAATTCCTGCCTGCACCGATCCGGTGCGGCTGGCGCCGCCCGGGATAACAGCCATCAGCTTCGGGTATTTCCCCGCAGGCAAGAGGTCTTTCACCTGATCAATCTCAGCTGAAGCAGCGCAGACTATATAGCCTTTGATCTCAACTACATTCTCGAAAGCTGAACAGGTATAATTCAGGACTGTTGAATCTCCCAGAGGCAAAAGCACTTTATTTACTGCAGCTCCTAGGCGGCTGCCTTTGCCGGCCGCCAGTATTATGGCATAAGCGTCTTCGTTTCTGTGACTTTTTTGCATGTTCTTATCCGGCATTGTAATCTGCCTGTCTTCAGTCCTCATGGGAACAAAAGATCAAACGCCTCATTGATCTCGCTCACATAAAATATATCAAGTCGCTTGCCCAGATCAGTCTTATCCAGCTGAATCTTGTTGGCAGCAGGAACTACGAATGAATTCCAGCCGATGCGATCAGCTTCGGACAATCTTCTTTCGACTTGTGAAATACCTCTGACCTCTCCGGTTAATCCTACTTCTCCCAGGATAATCGCATCAAAGCGAGGTTTTATGTCTTTGATGCTGGACACAGCAGCACAAAGAACGGCCAGATCTGCTGCAGTCTCTGTGATGCGCAGACCTCCTGTAACATTGACATAAGCATCCATTCTGCTCAGATCAAGATTTGTCTTCTTATCCAGTACGGCTAGTAAAAGAGACAGCCGCATCCGGTCAATACCTTGTGTAGTGCGCAAGGGAGTGGCATATGAACTGGCGGATACAAGTGCCTGAATCTCCAGCAGCAGAGGTCTTGTGCCCTCAATAGTTGAGGTAACAACTGATCCGCTGACTCCCATTGGTCTGCCTGACAGCAGCATTTCCGAAGCCTTGTCAAGACTGACAAGGCCTTTATCACTCATATCAAAAAAACCTACTTCGTCAGTAGCACCGAAACGGTTTTTGACTGCACGCAGCATTCTGTAGCGCTGAATTTTTTCGCCTTCAAAATATAGTACTGTATCTACCATATGCTCAAGGATTCGTGGACCCGCAATACTGCCGTCCTTAGTTACATGACCTATGAGAATAACCGTAATTGAATTTTCTTTGGCCAGGCGCAATAAGCCGGCAGCTACCTCTCTGACTTGAGTAACACTGCCGGGAGCTGCGGCAATGTCTTCAACATAGGTGGTCTGGATAGAGTCTACTACCAGGTATTCCGGTTTGTGCCGGGATACTGCGTTTATAATGCTGGCAAAATCTGTCGCGGTCAGACAGTTTATTTTCTCTCTTTCGATTCCGAGGCGATCAGACCTCATCCTGATTTGAGCAGGTGATTCCTCACCGCTGAGATAAATCGAAGAATTCGCAGGCAACGCTCCTAATATCTGCAATACTAAAGTTGATTTTCCAATTCCGGGTTCGCCTCCCAGCAACACCATGGAACCTTTGACCAGACCGCCTCCCAAGACTCTGTCTAACTCTGTGATTTTGGTAGGGATACGCAAATCGTTTTCTGCTGTGACATCAGCAAGGGATATAAGCTTGCTCCCGCCAGGCAGAACCTTGGTATCAGCTGTTACCCAGTTGCCTCTTGACGGCTGATCCTTTTCCTTGGTTTTCCCCGTTACCTTCTCCACTTCGACAAAACTATTCCAGGAACTGCAGCCCGGACATTTGCCCAGATAGCCACTGCTTTCCCAACCGCATTCAGCGCAGAAATAATTTGTTGTTGTCCTGGCCATATTATCCTTTCACGACTCTTCTATTTTTTATCCGGAGGCATTACTCTTTATCCGGGCGGCAGTACTCTATATCACGAGGCAGTTACTTTTATCCGGCGGCAGTACTCTATCCGTAGGCAGTTACTTTTATCCGGAGGCAGTTACTCTTTATCCGGAGATATAAGAAATTAAAGATCTCAGCCAAATCATCGATTGAATCCGGCTGGTTTTTAGACAGCCAATATATAATGGTATGCGTAATTCCGGCGGCATAAAACACAGCTAAAATATCCGGGTGATTTGAGAATACTTCTGATGTTATACCCTGCCTGCTCAATTCCCTCTCTATCTCTTTCTGAAAATTTTTACGTATCATATCGGCAAGTTCAATGTCCAGTTCTGTTCCGATGATGTTCTTGAGTACTTTATTATTCTCCTGAAATGACTGCAGAATCTTCTTAATCCGGACAGTGAAAGACACATTTTCATATTCAGCAAAAAGCCTGTCACTCATTATTTCCAGGCAAAAGTGCAAAAGGGCATACTTATCCTGAAAATGGTCATAAAAGGTACTGCGGCTCACCAAAGCCTCAGTGCACAGATCACGAACAGTAATTTTTGAGAAAGCTGTAGTTTCCAGCAGTGAAAACATTGCAGTCACCAGGGCCTGCCTGGTTTTTGTGATGCGTAAATCCTGTTTCGTCACCTCTGTCACAAAGCTTTCATCATACTCTAGACTGACGTTTAAGTTCACTTCTTTAAATTATACAACAAGAAGACATGTTTTAGAGTGTTCGGCACTGCGCACAGCAGGCAGGTCATTCGCCATGTTGACACTGTCCCCGGCAGAATTTGGTTATTGAGTGTAATTATCTGATCTATTCGTGTTGATTTTTCCTCCTGACAGTCCGAAATGAGGACATCTGTGAACATTGCTGAGGACATCTGCGAACATTGCCGGGGGACAATAATATTATCAGGACACTTCTCCGCAAGTGTCCGTTAACTTGCACATCTGACAATTTGACTCTGTCGCTGAGAAGGACCGTCAGATAAAATAATAGTGTCAGTCGCCATTCGAATAAGGAGGTCGGGTTAATTGAGGGAAAGAAACGCTGAAAGCGCGGAAGGCGCTGAACTAAATCAACTTGAAGGAGCTTTAGCCAAAAAAGAGCATTCACTTCAGGCGCTTTATTGCCAGTTGGGAAAAAGTGTTTTGGAACTTGCGGATGGCGAAAAGGAAAAAATCGATATTCTCGTAGATGATATTATTGAGACACGCAAGAAGCTTGTCGCAATAAGACAGGAAATTGAGTGCCCCGAATGTATGACTTACAATCCCAACGACAGCAGATACTGCCGGCGCTGCGGCACTCCCATAAAATAAATCCCGGAAAGGAGAAACATACGTGAATTCCAGTGATAAAGATAACATGAAGACAACTGTAGACAAAAATACGGATGATCCTGAAAGAAACAAGCCCAATCAAATGAACCCGGGCAGCGGATACGATAATAAACGCAATAAGAGAGGCTCAGATGAAAGCCAGGAGCCGAGCGCGCCTAGGGGGCCGAATATATTTAATATCCTCCTGATCGTTTTTTTGATCACTTTTCTGATCAATACCTTTTTCTTAAACAGATAGGGGAAATCGCTGCAGACCATAGAATACAGTCAATTTATTCAACTCATTGAAAGCGGAAACGTAAGTGAAGCAATATTGAGTGAAACTAAAATGCAAATTACGATTACTGAAGACGCTGATTTAGCAGAAGTAGAGGAAATAATTTATCCGTCAGGGCGGATAGAAGAGCAGCCGGCTCCGGCTGCGAACAGAGCTTATGGAGTTGTCAGAGTAGAGGATCCGGATCTGGTAGAGCGGCTTACCCGCAATAATGTCTCCTTTAGTCAGATTTATACCTCCACCGAAGCATCACCTCTGACGAATTTCATCACTATGTGGATTATCCCTGTACTGATAATGTATTTGATCTACTATTTCGTAATCCGCAATCTCATGAAGCGAGTCGGCGGCGGAGTCTTTGGCATAGGAAAGAGCAAGGCTAAAGAGTACAACCTTGAGAAGAACACCGGGGTTACCTTCGCTGATGTCGCGGGACAAGATGAAGCTAAAGAGAGCCTGATTGAAATGATTGATTTCCTTCATGACCCGGAGAAATATCATGAAATAGGCGCCAGACAGCCCAAAGGATCTCTGTTAGTCGGGCCGCCGGGAACAGGAAAAACCTTACTGGCCAGGGCAGTGGCGGGTGAATCAGGAGTCCCCTTCTACTCAATTACCGGCAGTGAATTTGTAGAGATGTTCGTCGGTGTGGGCGCATCTCGCGTGCGAGATATGTTTGACAACGCCAAGAAAAACGCTCCTTGTATCATCTTCATTGATGAGATAGACGCCATCGGCAAGAGCCGTGACAGCCAGATGGGTTCCAATGATGAAAGAGAGCAAACCTTAAATCAGCTTCTCGCTGAAATGGACGGCTTCGACAGAGAAGAAGGAATTGTTGTTCTGGCAGCTACAAACAGACCGGAGGTTCTCGATAAAGCTCTGCTGCGACCCGGCAGATTTGACCGTCGCATAATTGTCGATAAACCAGACCTTAAAGGTCGCGAGGAAATTCTCAAGGTGCATGTAGCAAAGGTTAAGCTGGATGATGACGTCAACCTTAATGAGGTCGCTTTGGCTACCAGTAGCGCAACCGGCGCTGACTTGGCTAATATGGTCAACGAATGAGCGTTGCTGGCAGTGAAGGAAGGCCGCAAGCGTGTAAAGCAAAAGGATCTGATGGAAGCTGTAGAAGTTGTTATTGCCGGAAAAGAAATGAAAGACCGTGTGCTGAATCCCAAGGAGCGCGAGATGGTAGCCTACCATGAGGTTGGCCATGCGCTGGTCAGCGCTTTGCAGAAAAACAGCCAGCCGGTTCAGAAGATTACTATCGTTCCCCGCACTTCTGGCAGTTTGGGTCATACAGTGAGCATGCCTGAAGAAGAGCGTTATCTATTGACCAGATCAGAACTTCTGGCACAGATTACAACACTGTTAGGCGGACGAGCAGCCGAGACTCTTATCTTTGGCGAGGTGACCACGGGAGCCTCAAACGATATCGAGCGCGCGACCAAGCTGCCCCGCGGCATGGTAACCCAATACGGCATGAGTGACCAGTTTGGTCCGGTAGGTCTGGAAAGCACGACAAACCAGTATCTTGATGGACGCAGCGTGCCACATCATTCAGAGAAGACAGGGGCTCTGATTGATGCTGAAGTGCAGAAAATATTATCTGAATGTCAGCAAAGCGCTAATTATCTATTAGCAGACAACAAAGAGTCTTTAGAAAAAATTGCCGCTTATCTCTTAGAGAAAGAAAATATCAGCGGTGAAGAGTTCATGCAGCTCCTGCAGGAATAACTATCAGCCTGTTGCAGGAATAATTTTTAGCCAAAACAGGGTCTGCCGCAGAGCATTCCCGCAAATTAAAAGTCAGCAAGCTTCAAAGTTTGCTGACTTTTTTGGTGGACGATATGAGATTCGAACTCACGACCTCTGCGTTGCGAACGCAGCGCTCTCCCAACTGAGCTAATCGCCCTCCTTGGACGGGGCATATTCTTTTTGCGCTTAGCTATTGTACCACAAGAAAGGTATTCGCTGCCCTGCAATTTAATCGAGTTTTACCAGCTCAATCGCCTTCGCGAGCTGTGTATCTTCAACGCTGGTCAGCTGAGAGATTTGCTTGTTGGCAGCTTCAGCAGGCAGCTCAACTTCATGATCCGGTGTAATGCCCTTATCTTCAATATTCTCACCCTCCGGCAAGAAATATTCAAAGCTCGTAATCTGGACTGCGGAGCCATCAGACAGTTCCCAGGTGCGTGTGCCTACTCCCTTGCCGAACGACTGAACCCCTACTATTTCTGCTCTGCCCAGATCCTGCAGCGCGCCTGCAAACAGCTCGCTGGCACTAGCAGCGTACTCGTTGAGAATAATGGAGACCGGCATATCATGCGGAACCAGAACTCCGTCCTTTGTAGTCCAGTCATCTTGTATCGGCTCGCCTCCCATTCTGCCTCTGATCACCGAAACCGTTTCAGCATCGAGCAGGAAATCCAGCATCTGAATACATTCATCAGCTAAGCCGCCGCCGTTATTCCTAAGATCGACCACCAGACCGGTCATACCTTGTTCCAGCAATTCATTCAAGCTGTTCTCAAAATTGTCTGCCACATGACCGGTAAACTCAGTCACATTAATATATCCGACATTGGCATCCAGCATTTTATGCGACACGTTCGCAGTGGTTATCTGCCTTCTCTCGACTTCAAAAACCAATTTCTCATCCGATGACGGCCGATAGATCTCAATCTTGATCTTAGATCCTTCTTCGCCACGCACAGCACTGGCTAAAGACTCTACGCTCTTGAATTCTCTGGCCAGCTTGTCCTCTACGGCAACAAAGACATCACCTGTCAATAAACCTGCTTCCATGGCCGGCGCCTCATCGATCAGGCGGGTAATGACATATGTTCCGTCATCATTCATCTGCACAACAGCGCCAATGCCGCTGTACTCACCTGAAATGCCTTCCCTGTCTAACTCACGTTCTTCCGGCGACAGATAAAAGGTATATCGGCTGCCCATATTCATAACCAGACCCTCGCTCATCATGTTGATCAGCTCCGAGTCAGAGTATTCAATATAGTAATTATCTCTCAACAAATCCCAGATCTGGGACAACTTCTCCAGCGCTTGTAAATTCTCAGGCGTACGTTCAAAAGCCAGCCCGGCAGAACTATCAACAGCATTTGACGAAGGCGCTTGAGTTTCGTCCGCTGCGCCGTCCTCAACTCCGGAGGTTGTTGACGGTCCGGTTTCTTCTGTCTCCAGACCAATACCTAAGCCTTGTTCAGTCCTGCCGGCATCCGCAAGAGCCTGACGAGTGCTGAAAAATATGTAAGAGCCGCCCAAAGTAAGAGTTATGGAGATTACGGCGGTAAGCAGTACCGACAGTACAATCTTCCAAAAGCATTTTGTTTCCGTGACCGGAGGCTTGGGCGGGGGACTGTAATATCCGGGGGGGTAATAATTATTGGGATACGGCTGCTGAGGCCTTCCTGGATCTGGCTGAGGGGGATTAGGCCTTGTTTCTTGATTCATATTAAATTCTCCTAGATTTGGTTCACGACTTACGTATTATGTGAATTGGCAGCTTGCATGTATAGGATTTCGTGACTATGTGTGAGCAAATTTTTACTCATTATCTGTAAACAGATTTTAACTTATCATCTTACGTATTTAAGAGGATTGACAGCTTTGCCATTCTTTTGGATTTCAAAATGCAGATGGGGTCCTGTAGAGCGTCCGGTATTGCCAACATAGCCGATGGTCTGACCGGCACTGACTCTTTGTCCCGGGCTGCTGCCATATTTGCTTAGATGCTTATATACACTGATAAAGCCATTGCCATGATCAACAGTAACAAAATTACCTTCATTGGTACTTCTGGAGCACCTCAACACAACTCCCGATTTAGTTGCGACGACCTTGCTTCCTTTCGAAGCGGGAATATCTATGCCCGTATGCAGTCTATAGCCAAAAAGATTTCGATAACCGTAGTAGGAAGAAATACTTCTGCTGGCAGGAACCGGCCAGGTCCATCCTGATTTGCTGACCTGATTTCCGGAGCTGGATTTTTTCTTAGCTTCAGTTTCTGCCGCAGCTTTCTTTCTGGTTTCCTCTTCAGCTTTTCGGGCGGCTTCTTCGGCTGCGAGTTCCTTTTTATATTTTTCTTGCAAGGAAGCGATTTCCGCTTCAGCTTTCTTCATTTCGGCTGCAGCGTCCAAAGACTCCCTTTCAGCTTCGGATACCGCTGACGATGCTTTTTTCAATTCTGCTGCCGAGATATCTCTATTAGCTTTAATCTCAGCCAGCAGTTCATCAGCTTCCGCAACCAGTCTTTCCATATCTAGAAAACTGGCTTCCGCCTGCACTTTCATCTCTTCTGCATAAGCTTCAGCCTCTTGCAGTCTGGTCAGCATCAGTTCATCAGTATCACTTATAATGCGAATAAGCTTATTGGTGGAGAAGTAAGACTGCATATCCGATGAAGAAAGCAATACTTCGAAAATTGATACTTTCGGCAGTTGATACATCAAAGCCAGACGTTCACCATAGGCCTCCACCTGATCTTCATATTCTTGAACTGCCGCTGCATAATCACTGCTGGTTTGTTCCATCACGAGCAAAGCATTATTCTTCCTGTTTAAAGCGTCCTCATATGCTTCCTGTTGTTCCCGGGTGCGTCCTTCCAGCCAGGCCAGATCATCAGATTTTTCTTTCCTCACACTCCGTAAATCATCCAGTTCTGCCTGAGCCGAACTGAGTTTCTTTTTTAGCTCTTTTGACTTTTGGCGCGCCTCCTCAAGCTGTTTAGAGGTTTTCCCGGAAGCAGCTGCCAGGGGAATTGTATGACCTGCAACCAGGACCAGACAAAGCACCAAAGAGATGATACTCAGAAGAAGCTTGGAAATAGATTTATTTTTACTTATCATTAAAGTTAAATGACCTCAAACTTTCACGTGACGCCTAAGTGATAAAGAGCTGGCGATGACGCAGATAACAACTCCTGTAACAATATTTAATATTAGCATTATACCGACTATCTGTGAAGTTGGCAGCAGCTTAAGCTGAGATGACATGGCTCCTGTGGCGGTTGATTGATCGAAGACATCAAACAAATAGCTGTACAGAAAACCGGAAATAAGAGTCCCGAATAATGCCCCCAATACTCCTGCCATAGCGCCTTCAATCATAAAAGGTATTCGGACGTAGCGGTCCGTTGCGCCTACATACTTCATGATATTAATTTCGTGTGCTCTGGAGAGGGCGGCAACTCTGGTCATATTGGCGACAACAAGTGATGATACTAATGCTAAAATCAGAAATACCGCGATACCGACCGTGTATAGTGTAGTCTGGGCTTTCTCCAGAAAACTCATCAGCTCTTGTTCCAGATTGACAGAGAAGACTCCCCTTTGCTGCAAAATCTCCTCTTGAAATGCTTCTGCCTGGACAGGGTCAGCGAGCCGGACATTAAAAGTGGCGGGGAAATTATCAATATAATTTTCTTCGTTGAAAATTTCATCCTTATCTATGCTCTCTTTAAAGCTGTCGAAGTTTTCCTCGGCCGAGTAAGATCTAATCTCGATAACCTGAGGATTGTCATTCAATTCAATGCTCAGATCATCAATTATTTCCTGTTCAATGCCCGGTTCCATCATTATTTCAATCGGCGGCTGCTGCCCTAAGACCTCTGCCAGATGACTGGCGTTCATAGAAAAGGCGACAAAAGTGCTCAGCAAAAAGAGCATAATGGTCAAAGTGGTTACTGAAGAAAATAAGAGCAGGGGATGGCGCAAAAGGTTAACGAAACCTTGCTTGATCGCATAGCGTAATTCATATTTCTTCATGCGCACATCTCCGGGAAAGGCTGCACAGGGTGAATTAATGTTAAATATTCGATGTTATCTGTTTTTATAATCATATAATGTTGTTGTCACTTAATGTTGTATTTACATCCAGGTTTTTAAACTCTTATCCGGGGTAAAACTTATTAGCTGCTAGGGGCACCGTCGATTAGCCGCTGAAATCTTCATAATGTTCATTGCTGTGGCTTTCTTGCCGAACTTCGCCTTGCTCAATTATTTGGCGCTTTTGCTCTGTCCTGCGCTCTTCACGCCTATTAGCCCTGCGTTTGTGCGAGTCCAGAATAAACTTCTCCACATCTATAGCTTTCGGAATCCTGATATGTTCATTTTCTTCGGATATACCCGTCGCCTGCCCAAAATAATCATAGTTCTCAGCCGTCTCTGCCTCTATTTCTGCCTGACGGCTCACAAGAGCATCTGAGCAGGCTGATTTATTGGAATAGGTGGCATGGCAGGCGTCCCGGATTAGTTTACCATTGGAGAATTCTAATACCCTCTTCGACATGCGGTCTACCAGGTTCTTATCGTGAGTGCAGGCAATAACCGTTGTGCCCTCCTGATTGATGCATTCCAGAAGAGCCATAATAGCCTCGCCGTTAACCGGATCAAGGTTGCCGGTGGGCTCGTCTGCCAGGATCAAGCTGGGATTGTTCACGATAGCGCGGGCAATACCCAGCCGCTGCGCCTCTCCTCCGGAAAGCTCATCCGTATACATATTCATTTTTGTCCGCAAGCCTACCTGTGACAAAACCAGCGGAACCCTTCTCTTGATCATCTCCGGCTTGGTACCAATAATTTCCATAGCGAAGGCTACATTTTCAAATACTGTTTTGCCCTCTATCAAACGGAAGTCCTGAAAGATCATGCCGATTTTTCTTCTTAAAAAAGGAACTAGTCTGCGTGGCAGCTGGGTGAGATCATAACCGTCTAAAGCAACTTTGCCGGAATTAATTTTCTCCTCACGGGTCAGCAGCTTGATCAGAGTTGACTTGCCTGCACCGCTCTCGCCCACTACAAAAATGAACTCACCGGGTTCAACAGTAAAGCTGACATGGTCAAGCGCAGTAACACCGTTTTTATATGTTTTAACGGCGTCAGATAATTCAATAATATTTTTGTTCTTCATATCAGCGGTCTACCACCAATGATCGGGTTCATTCAGTTTTAGGCTGTCTCTGCGCTCTAAGTACCTTCTCACCATCGAAGCTAACTTAAAGAGGACGGCATCATCGAAATTACGCAGGTCAAGGCCTGTGATTTTCTGAACCTTATCCAGCCTGTAAACCAGGGTATTGCGGTGAACAAACAGCTGACGCGAAGTCTCGCTTCCATTGAGATTATTTTCGAAAAATTTATAGATAGTCGTCAAAGTCTCTCTATCAAGCGCTTCATATGCTCCCGGCTTAAAAACCTCTTGCAGGAACATCTGACAAAGTGTGGGCGGCAATTGGTAAATCAGACGGCCAAGTCCCAATCTGTCATAGCGCATCAGATACGATGAAGGCTCAAAAATATTGCCCACCGTCAAGGCCAACGATGCTTCGCGGTATGATTTTGCAGTATCCTTAAGTGTGTCAGCTATCAAACCGATACCTATTCTGGCACTTATCAAATCATCAGTCAGAAGCTGAGTCAAAATCTTCTTTGCTGCTTCTTCATAGGTTGAAATATCGCTGCTTTCTGAAGCATCGAGAAGAATCACTACAGTATTTTCATCCAGAGGCAAGACATAATCGGAATTGCTGTCAGCGAAAATCCTATGTAAAGAACTGACGAGTCTCAGACTGTCTCCGGTCTGATTTTTCAGAACCAATACCAGTCTCGGAGTAGAGTAGGATACATCAAACTCCCTGGACTTGAGAGAAATATCTCCCGGCAGTTCGTTTTCCAGCAGAACATTCTTGAGAAAAGTCTCTTTAACCTGAAAATCATTTGACTCCCGGAGATTAGCTTCCAGACAGCAGGTTATCAATTCCAGATAAGTCACAGCTACATTATCTGTTCCTTCCACGTAAACAACTAATGAACCATAACCGTTAATTTCTATAATTTTATAAGATTTATTCCCGGTTTTGATTATGGGCTCATCGGAACTGAATATCGTGCTGACATTTGTATCCTCTACATCAAGCATTTCCGCATTAGTGGAGCCGACAATTATGCCTTCATCGCTTATAACGCCTGCTGTTCGATCAAGGAACTGTCCCAAGTCCGCCATACATTTTTTTATTTTATTCATTTCTTACCCTTTAGCTCGACAGCATATTCCTTTCATTAACAACTTATGCCGAATAATCCACAGTTTAGTATTATAACGCATTTTCAAGAACTTTTTTTGCAGAGATAATTCTGCCTAAAATAAACCGGAAATTTTTCCGTCTTCTGTAACATCAATGCTTTCTGCAGATGGTACTCTGGGCAGACCGGGCATTGTCATCACTTCTCCGGTTAAAGCGACAATAAATCCAGCGCCGGCTGAGATTTTCAGATTCCGTACAGTAACCGTAAAATCATGCGGCGCTCCCAACAAAGCCGGATCATCCGAAAAAGAATACTGAGTCTTAGCCATACAGATTGGCAGGCGGTTGAAACCCAGCTCATTTAGCTGCGCCAATTGCTTGCGGGCGTTGGGAGTCAAGTCAACACCATCTGCCCTATAAATACGTCTGGCTATGGCATTAAGCTTTTCTTCAATAGAATTGTCCAGATCGTAAGCGAAAACGAAATCTGACTTTTCTTCACTTAGTCTAATAACTTGCTCCGCCAGCTCAATACCGCCGGCTCCGCCTTGTGCCCAAACATCAGAGAGGGCAACGCTGACTCCGAGCTCAGAGCACTTCTCACGCACCAGCGCAATTTCTCTCTCAGTATCCGCTGTGAATTGATTGATAGCTACAACTACAGGCAAACCAAAGACGTTCTTGATGTTATCAACATGCTGAAGCAGATTTTCAATACCTGTTTCCAAAGCTTGGAGATTTTCTTCTTTGAGATCCTTGAGATTGACACCGCCATGCATCTTCAAAGCTCTCACAGTACCTACCAGAACTACAGCATCCGGTTCAAGTCCGGCAGCGCGGCATTTAATGTCAAGAAATTTCTCCGCACCCAGATCAGCACCAAAGCCGGCTTCAGTAATTACATAATCAGCATGCTCTAAAGCAAATTTAGTAGCCAGTACACTGTTGCAGCCATGAGCAATATTCGCAAATGGCCCGCCATGCACAACGGCGGGTGTGCCCTCGAGGGTTTGAACCAGATTGGGATTAATTGCGTCTTTAAGCAGAGCGGTCATGGCTCCTTCGGCCTTAAGATCCGCCGCAGTTACCGGTTTATTATCAAATGTATATGCTACAACGATACTTGCCAGACGCTTTTTCAGATCCTTCAGTGAGTCGGCCAGACATAGTATCGCCATAATTTCCGAAGCGACGGTAATATCAAAACCATCTTCCCGAGGCACTCCATTGCTGACACCATTTAAACCATCGACAATAAAGCGAAGTTGTCTGTCGTTCATATCAACAACCCGCTTCCAGATAATTTTACGGCTATCGATATTTAAACCATTGCCTTGCTGGATATGGTTGTCCAGCATTGCCGCCAGTAGATTATTGGCTGCTCCGATAGCGTGCATATCGCCGGTGAAATGCAGATTTATATCCTCCATGGGAATTATCTGAGCATAACCACCGCCGGCAGCTCCGCCCTTAATACCGAAAACAGGACCCATCGAAGGCTCCCGGGTTGCACAGATACTTTTCTTGCCCAACTGGCTTAGAGCATCTGCCAGTCCTATTGTCACTGTTGTCTTCCCTTCACCGGCCGGAGTTGGGGTAATGGCAGTCGTAAGTATCAGTTTCCCCCTGTGTGGAGCTTCATCGTTTTTTAGACTTTGCAGATCAACCTTTGCCTTAAATTTTCCGTAGTGAATAAGATTGTCATCATCGAGGCCAATTTTTTCAGCGATTTCTGAAATGGGACGAATCTCAGCTTCCTGAGCGATTTGAATATCAGTTTTAAAAGACATAAAGACCCCTTTCTAAAAAACAGAATTTGCATTATTTAATATTACTGATTATACAGTAAGAATAACCTTTAAGGGGGTTTCAAGGGCCATTACGAGTCTGCTTTTGAATTTCCGTTCACCAGTCCTGTTGTCAGTCCTTCAATATCCGTCAGCCAGATTACCCTGCCGCTGACTTTAACCAATCCATCTTTTTCCATGCTGATGAGCTCACGGGAAAAAGAGGGACGAGGCATCGCCAGCAGTCTGGATACAACCTCTTTGGACACGGGCAATTCAACTGCATGGGTTGATATAACCTGAGATGATGAATCCAGAGTTTCTCCTTCGTTCTCCAATTGGTCGTATAGCAGATTTAAGAGAAATGCGGAGATTTTCTGTCGCAAGCTCTTTTGAGAGAGGAGATTTATTCTTCTCTCATGCAAGCGAACAGTATCAGATAAGATCTGCAGATAATTATGCAGGAGTTTGGGGCTGCGGGAGATAATGCTAAGAAGATTCTCCCTGGATATGAGAACTATTCTGCAAGTAGTAACTGCTTCCATTGTTGTGTCAAAATGTTTTCTTGAGCCAAAGATATAACGGACACCAAACACATCTAACGGACCTAATAAATCTAAGGTTGCAAATTCTCCGTTGCTGGAATATCTTTGCATGGCGACCTGCCCATCTACTATCACATATACTCCGGCACAAACATCACCTTCGTTAACAATGACCTCACCCTTCCAGAAAGTGCGAATATTGGAGCTTTCGCAGTAATCGTGGTAGAGTTCATGAGTCAATCCCCTGAACAGCTGGGTGCTCCCCAGTATTTCACAGATTTTTTTCATATTCCCTCTCAGCAGATAGCCATTTGATAATTAGCATCCTCTTTGGCAGATCACACAAAGATCACAAACATCGTCCTCAAAGCAGAACGCTGTCACAGTAAGGATAACAAATGGTACAGAAAATGCCAATATTTATTATAAAGGCAGTGTTAATTTTTGATGACAAGTAGAAAAAGCAGAAAAAAAGCAAGAAGGCAACCTTGCCTTAAAACTCCTGAGCAGGCTATAATGCTGACACGCGGACATGGTGGAATTGGCAGACACGCTGGATTTAGGTTCCAGTGCGAAAGCATGCAGGTTCAACTCCTGTTGTCCGCACCAGGCCAAAAGCCACCTTTTGACAGAAGTTGTCAGAAGGTGGTTTTTAATAAAAGGATTGAGAATCATCATGTATAAGTATCTTGAGACAGCTTCTTTCGATCCCTGTTATAATCTCGCCTTTGAGGAATACTGCCTGACGAGCTTAACTCAGTATCCGAGAATAATGTTGCTATGGCAAAATGAAAACGCTGTCATTATTGGACGTTATCAGAACGCTTTAAGTGAGATTAACCAGTCTGCTGCCATGAGATACGGCGTAACAGTTGTTCGGCGTTCAACCGGCGGTGGAGCAGTCTATCATGACCTGGGCAATCTGAACTATTCTTTTATTACGCCGGCAGAGAAACTGTCCGCCATTAACCTGAAAGTGGCAGCGGCCCCGCTATTATCCGCCTTGCATGAACTTGGCATAAACGCCGAAGTTCAAGGCAGAAATGATATAGTTGTTGATGGCTTGAAGATTTCCGGTACTGCGCAGCGCCTGTATAAAGACCGCCTGCTCCATCACGGAACTCTACTCTATGACACTGATTTATCAGTGCTGCAAAAAGTCTTATCGGTCGATTCAACTAAGCTGACTTCTAAAGGAATTAAATCTGTCCGCAGCCGCGTAGCAAATATCAAGCAAATCACCCGGTCAAACAAGACCACCCGGGATTTCTGGCAAGATCTTCTGGGAGCCCTGCCCGATACAGAAAAGATCACTTTAACAGCAGAACAATTGTCAGAGGTAAGAAGGCTGGCGCAAGAAAAATACGCCAGCAGAGAGTGGAATATCGGCAAAACGCCTGCCTATAAAATCAACAGCAGCAAACGTTTTCCGGGCGGAAAATTAGAAGCAGGCCTGGATGTCAGAAATGGAATAATCACAGGCATCCGAATCAGCGGTGACTTCCTTGGTCTGATTTCTGCAGAAGGAATTGAAAACGCCCTGACTAATCTGACCTATGACAAGACAATTGTAGCTCAAGCTTTGGAAAACCTCCCGCTGCAACTACATCTTGGCAGCATCAGCGCGGAAGAGTTCTTGTCCTGCCTGTTCCCGGATTAGATTAAAGCATAAAAAAACCAGCGGGTGTGTTCACTGGTTTTTGTTGCAGGATTAATCTAATTTGCTTCATCTTATTACCATTTATTGCCCTGCTATTATATGGCAAATAGATACTGTACTTATTTTCTATTCTGCTTCAGCAAGAGCGATTTCGATATTATCCCTCATTTGCTCCGGGGACATGGCGCCGACAACCAGTTCCCCAATGATGCGGCCCTCACTGTCAGCGAAGAAAGTAGTAGGCACGGCGTATATGCCGGCTAAAATAGAAGCTATGATTGTATCACTGGCTAAAACGTTAGTGAATTCTACCCCGGCGTCAGCAAGGATATCTCCTGCTATAGAGTGAAGAATCTCATCGGGTTCGTTTTCATAGATGTCGCTGACAATGCCCAGAAAACCAACACCTTTATCGGCATACTCTTTGGAAACTTTTTCCAGATCCGGCATCTCCGCTATGCAATTAGGGCAGTTTGTAGCCCAGACATTGACTAAAGTCACTTTGTAGTCCGCCAGATAACTATGACTTACCGGATTGCCGTCCATATCTGTAGACTCGAAAATCCACTGAGGTTCGCTGGCTGCTGTCGTCTCAGTACTTTCAGCCGGAGCTGTGGCTTTCGTTACCTCTTTCGTAGCGGCAGTCTCTTCCTGCGTCTCCGTCTGTGTAGCAGGAATCGTAGTTTCAGTAACCGGGATCGTAGTTTCTGCCGGCTCAGCCTGCGTACAGCCTGCAGACAGCAAAGTTACTGACAGTGCCAGCAAAATCGCCAGCTTAGTGACATTCTTTTTATTAAGCCAAGGTTTCATAATTCAGTACCTCATTTCTCTTAGGTAATTATCAGGCGCAGGTTCAGCGGGCAAGAGCTTTAACTGCCTGTTATTTAAATCACAAACCGCAAAAATGCACCTTCATTGCCAATTGTTAATGTAAGCTATTGTAGGATTAAATGATTGTGTTGGCAAAGCCCCGGCAAATGCAGGTCCTATGTTACTGATAGGCAACATGCCGGATTTATTAGCAATCTTTTAGCGAATCTGTTCGAACGCCCATCAGCAAGCTGTTCAATTAAAAACAAAGCTCCGGGTTGCTTGCCGGAGCGTGCATCTAAGTAAATGTCCTGCTATTTGGCGTTCTGCCCATCGGGCTCAGGAATCTCAGAAAGTCTTTCCTCTGAGTAATTCTGAGGCAATTCCCGGTCTATTCATCGAGCTTAAGAACACTTAAGAAAGCTTCCTGAGGTACTTCTACCGAGCCGATATGGCGCATGCGCTTTTTCCCTTCTTTCTGCTTTTCGAGAAGTTTCTTTTTGCGGCTGATATCGCCGCCATAGCATTTAGCAGTAACGTCCTTACGGTAAGCGCGCACTGTTTCACGGGCGATGATTTTGCCGCCTATTGCGGCTTGAATTGGTACTTCGAATTGATGTCTGGGTATGTTATCTCTTAACTTTTCAGTGATGCGGCGACCGCGCGCATATGCGTGTTCCCTGTGTACAATAAAAGTCAAAGCATCGACCGGCTCATTATTGATCAGGATATCCAGCTTCACCAGATCAGAAGCCATATAATCCTTAAAGTCATAATCCAGTGAGGCATATCCGCGGGAGCGTGATTTTAAAGCATCAAAGAAATCGTAGATTATTTCGTTCAGGGGCATATCATAGATTAGATTGGCTCTGTGAGCATCCAAATACTCAGTAGTAATATATACGCCGCGCCGCTCTTGACACAGGCTCATAATATTGCCGATATATTCTGAGGGCGTCATGATTGCAGCTCTGACAATCGGCTCCTCTATAGCTTCTATCTGCTCTGCATCAGGCAAATCGGTCGGATTGTCAAGTTCTATAACTTTTCCGTCTTTCATCCGGATATGGTATTCGACTGAAGGCGCTGTAGAGATCAGGTCAATATTAAACTCTCTTTCCAGGCGCTCCTGGATAATTTCATAATGCAGCAGACCGAGGAAGCCGCAGCGAAAACCAAAGCCAAGTGCAACTGATGTCTCAGCCTCAAAGGAAAGTGCGGCGTCATTTAGCTGTACCTTTTCCAAAGCGTCCCTGAGAACGGGGTAATCTGCACCATCCACAGGATACATACCGCAAAACACCATCTGCTGAACAGGTTTATAACCCGGCAGGGGTTCTTTTGCAGGATTGGCTCTATGTGTAACAGTGTCTCCGACAGCTGTGTCCCGGACGTTCTTGATGCTGGCCACGATGTAGCCTACGTCCCCTGCTATCAGTTCTGTGGCTTCAAGATATGAACCGGGGTGAAAATAACCAAGCTCCGTCACAGTGAATTTTTTCTTAGTGTTCATCATCACTATGTCATCGCCTGTCTCGACCTTGCCCTGGCGCACATTGACATGAATAATTACGCCCTTGTAGGTGTCATACTGCGAATCGAAAATCAATGCCTGCAAGGGAGCGTCTTCGTCTCCTGCAGGTGCAGGCAGCTTCTCGACAATTTGCCGCAATACTTCTTCTATTCCTATGTCTGCCTTGGCGGATATCAATGGTATGTCCGAGACATCAAGCCCTATAACATCTTCGATTTCCTGCCTTATTTCCTCAGGGCGTGCAGCAGGAAGATCTATCTTGTTTATGACAGGCAGGATCTCTAGATTGGCATCTATAGCCAGATAGGCATTAGCCAGTGTCTGAGCCTCAATCCCCTGTGCGGCATCTACTACCAGAATAGCGCCGTCGCAGGCTGCCAGGGAGCGAGAGACCTCATAATTAAAGTCAACATGGCCGGGAGTATCTATCAAATTCAGAATGTAAGTTTCGCCGTCAGGGGCTTTGTAACTCATCCTGACCGCTTGTGCCTTGATTGTAATACCACGTTCTCTTTCCAGGTCCATATTGTCCAGAACCTGGCTTTGCATTTCGCGGCTTGTCAAGACACCTGTATGCTCTATCAAACGGTCAGATAGTGTGGATTTGCCATGATCTATATGAGCAATAATGCAAAAATTTCTTACATTTTGCCTCTGTGTTGTCATCCGGGACTCCTTAAATATCTACTTTTATGGTATGCCAAAGCGACTGAAGGGATAAAAACAAAATAAAACTTCTCCCGTAATGTCATTCTTGTTAACCGGTCCGAAGAAACGACTGTCCTGGCTATGAGGGCGATTGTCCCCCAGAATATAGTACTGGTCATCCGCCAACCGGACATTCTGGAAAACATCTGCAAAAGGCTCTGTAGTTACACCATCTGCCAGATAGTCCTCCGGGAGTATCTGGTTATCAATATAAATATGACCATCTTTTATTTCAATGTGTTCGCCAGGCAAGCCAATCACTCTCTTAACTATATTTGTATTGCGGTCGCTGTTGGCCAGAAGTGATTTACACGTAACTATATCACCTCTGGATATGCCCCCGAAGAATCGGCTGACCTTTTCAACCAGCAGCTCATCGTGACTATGCAAGGTAGGGAGCATTGATTCTCCGAACACAGTATTACGCTGCAGAACAAACTGTGAAAAGAGAATGCCAATCAATAGCCAGAGCAGAATAAAGCGAAGCCAGTAGAAGAATTTCTTGCGCTGCTGATCAGCTCTGACAGCACTGCTTTCTGCCGGCTCGTTGTCGATTTCAGTCTGATCACCGGAGCTTGCTTCCAGTTCAAGATTTAGAGCCGATATGCTATTGTCATGCTCTCTGGTCAAGGTCTAATCCTTCTGCCGCACGGCTAAATTAAGCTCCGTTAGTTGGTCATTATCTACCATTCCGGGCGCCCCTGTCATCAGGCAGGAAGAATTTTGTACTTTAGGGAAGGCAATAACATCTCTTATGCTGGATCCACCTGCCAAAAGCATCAGCAGACGGTCCAGACCATAAGCTATTCCGCCGTGAGGCGGTACACCGTATTGGAAGGCTTCCAGCAAGAACCCAAATCGTTCTTCCACCATTTCAGAATCAAGGCCTAAAAGCGAAAACATTTTGCTTTGCAGATCCTGATCGTGAATACGGATGCTGCCGCCACCAAGCTCTACGCCGTTGACTACTATGTCATAAGCCTGAGCCCTCACCTGTTCCGGCTCGGTGTCCAGGAGGCCCATGTCTTCCAGCATTGGAGCCGTAAAGGGATGGTGTTTGGCTACCAGACGTTTATCCTCATCATCGTATTCAAAGAGAGGAAACTCAGTTACCCAAAGGACTTTCCATTGGTTATCAGGTATCAGATTCAGTCGTCTGGCTGCTTCCAGACGCAGTTCTCCCAAAGCGGTCAGAACAATATCGTCAGCTTCATCCGCTACGATAAGGATCAGATCCTCTGTTAAAGCACTGCAGCGCCCGGCTATATTCTTGATCAAATCAGCGTCAACAAATTTTAGTATTGAACCACGCGGCAGATCTGATGGCACAAGCCAAGCCAGACCCTTGGCGCGATAGGTCTTTACGTATTCGCCCAGACTGTCAATCTCTTTGCGGGACATGCCAGAACCGTTGGGTACGGTGATGGCCCGGACAGATCCTCCGGCAGCCAGAGCAGAATCAAATACTTTGAATTCATTGTTTGCAACCAGATCCGAAATATCATGCAGCTCCATGCCAAAGCGCAAGTCGGGCTTATCCGAACCAAATCTGATCATTGCCTGACGCCAGGTCAGCCTTGTTAAAGGCAGATCCAGATCAACTCCTAAAACTTCCTTGAAGAGGAAGGCCAGGAATCTCTCGTTGATTTTCATAATCTCAGCCTGGCTGGCAAAGGCCAGTTCCAGATCAATTTGAGTGAACTCCGGCTGGCGGTCTGCCCGCAGATCCTCATCCCGGAAACATCGGGCTATCTGTAAATACCGATCATAGCCAGCCACCATCAACAATTGCTTAAAGAGCTGAGGCGACTGGGGCAGCGCGAAGAAATTTCCGGGAAATACACGCGACGGAATCAGATAGTCGCGGGCTCCTTCAGGTGTACTTTTTATCAGCATGGGCGTCTCTATCTCTAAGAAACCCTCGGCATCGAAGAAATTCCGCACCAGCTTGGTCACCCGATGACGCAATATTAAATTTTTCTGCATGGCGAGACGCCTTAAATCCAGATAACGATATTTGAGCCGCAGAGCTTCGTTTGCACCTGCATCATCTTCAATATAAAAGGGAGGTGTCTTGGCGGTTGAGAGAATCCTTAAGTCCTCGACCAGAAGCTCTACTTCGCCAGTCTTCATCCCGGGATTAATGGCGCTGCGCCTTCTGAGGATTCCTTGCGCCGCCAACACGAACTCACTTCTCACCGAAGCAGCCTTGTCTCTTATGGCTGAGGGACTGTCATCGTCCAATACCAGCTGAATTTCGCCGCTGCGATCGCGCAAATTTATGAAGATTAAGCCGCCCAGATCCCTCTGCTTATGACACCAGCCCATAAGTATAAGCCGCTCGCCTATCATCTCATTTGTTACTTCAGCACATCGACAACTTCGTGTCCAGCCCGGATTTAATTCTGCCATTCCAGCACCTCAAAATATTTAATGGCGGACTTACAGAGCCGCCTGCTTTTTTCTGCCGTACTATTATACAGCAATGTTGCGAAGCATGCCGACCGTAAACGCAAGAAATGTAAATATACCCTCAAGTACGCTCGCCTCGTGATTACTTAAGTACGCCCGCTTCGCTATTACTTGGTTTTTAGTATACAGGCATTAACATATGCTATAATTTTGACACATATAGATTGCAAATCGAGGTATGCAAATGCGCTTGCTCGCCATAATAAATCCCAGTGCCGGCAGAGAAACCTTTCAAAAGGAGATCTACAATATGCTGACCGGCCTGACCGAAACGGAGACATTCAGCAAGGTAGTGATCCGCTATACTCAAGGTTTCGGTCACGCCAACAATCTGGTTCAGGAAGAAGGCAAAAATTACGATATTATCGCGGCTGTAGGCGGTGACGGTACAGTTCACGAAATCGTCAACGGCTTAATGAAGGCAGGCCATAAGACACCGGTCGCAATTATAGCGGCAGGCACGGTTAACGACTTTGCCATAGCGACAAATTTGCCTCTCAAAACTGAGGATATTCGCCAAATGCTGTTGCAGCCGCGCATACATATGATCGACCTGGGGCACTCCGCCGGTAATTATTTCTTTAATGTCTGCGCCGGAGGCATGCTGGCAGATGTTGCTTACCGCACTACCAGTACCAGCAAAACCGTGCTGGGACGGCTAGCTTATGTCCTGAACGCGGCAACTGATCTGCCCGTGCGTCTCTTCCGTCCCTTGCATCTGAGCATCGAAACTGATAACGATTTAATCACAGGGCCCATGTATCTTTTCATGGTGGCAAACACCCGCAGCGTCGGAGGGTTTCGCGCGATTGCTCCTGATTCCAAGCCCGATGACGGCCTGCTGGATATTATTGCCATACGAGCCGAGGGGCCCGCTCCCATTGGGTCCATGGCCACACTTCTGGTCAAGACTCTAAACGGCAGTCATATTGAGCATAGAAATTTCTACTACAAGCAGACAACCAAAGCAACAATCATTGAGCTCGAAAATAAAGAAACTCCGCTCGACATGGACGGTGAACAGAAGGGTTCGCTGCCCGCCACCATTGAAGTCGTTCCGTCAGCCTTCCCCCTAATATTGCCACAGGATCATAAACCGCAGACATAACCCGGCCGTTATGCTTCATTTATGTTGTGTCGCCGGGGTTTCAGTACTGCATTTACCTGTCAGCTTCTTCCAGCAACTCAAAATACTTAGAGGTGTTCTCTTCCAGCTTCTGCAAAAGTTCTGCATATTGCTCATAGACAGAAGCTGGCGTTTCTTCAGCAAAAGACGCTTCTAAGGCCCCAATCTCCGCCTCTTGCTGATGGATTAACTGCTCCAGCGTCTGAAGAGCCTGCCTTTGCTGCGCGGCCGCTTTTCTCTTCTCTGCAGCCTCCTGTCTCACACCGGCCTGTTGCTTGCGGTTATTTTTACAGTCCGCCCTGCTTTGCTTTTTTCCCGTCCGGACAGGCGCCGGGGAATTCTCTAATCTCGCCCTCACCATACCGCGCCAGCTCTGGTAAGAACTGTATTCTTGCACCTCTGCGCCAATAAAACCCCAGATTTTATCAGCCACCTTCTCAATAAAATAGCGATCATGACTGACAGATAAAATCGCGCCGTCATAATCTAACAAGGCTTGCTCGAGAATTTCCTGGGACTCAATGTCCAGATGATTTGTCGGCTCGTCCAAAAATAACAGGTCAGGCATCTGTAAAAGCAGTTTACATAAATATAGCCTAGCTCTTTCCCCGCCGCTTAACATTGTTATTTTTTTGAAGACGCCTATTTCCCGGAACCCATATCGGGCCAGGAGATCTCTGCCCTGCCCTTCAGTAAGACTTGGATCAACCTGCCTGACTTCCGCCAGCAAGGTATTGGTCTCAGAGTCAAACTGCAAGGTCTGTCCCATATAGCCAATCTTTACTCTTGGATTTATTTCGACTTTGCCTTCGGAGGGAGAAAGACTTCCTTTCATGATATTGAGCAGTGACGTTTTGCCGCAGCCGTTAGGTCCGGTGATCATGATCCGGTCTTGCGGAAATATACTGGCGCTAAAACCGCTAAATAAAAACTTATCATCATATGCCAGACTGATATTTTCAGCCTTTACAAGGCTGCCGGTCCGATTTTTGCGTTCGGGATTTGACTGAAATGAGAACTTAACTCTGGCCTGCCTGCCTCCCAGACCCAGTTCCAGCTCATCAACCTGCCCCGAGAGTTTAGCTACTCTTTTTTCCCTGCTGTGATACTGCTTCATCTTGCGGTGCGAGAACATAGTCTGAGTTACCTCTTGCTCGTATTTCAGCGCCTCTTGCAGATTCTTCAGTTCCCTCTCCCGGGAAAAAAGCACCGTTGCCTCAGCCTCTTTAAAATCAGTATAGCTGCCAGCGCGAACTTTAAGTTTACCCTGCGCCAGCAAAGCAGTGTGGGTGGCGATATTGTCCATGAAGCTTCTGTCATGAGATATTACTATTACAGTGCCGGCAAAAGAGCTAAGCCATTCTTCCAGCCATTCTATGCCCTCTATATCAAGATGGTTAGTGGGCTCATCCAGAAGCAGGAGATCCGGCCGACTGACAATAATATGAGCCAGCGCTGAGCGCATGCGCTCACCTCCTGACAATGTATTTAGAGGCCGGTTGAGAATATCTGCTGTTAAACCCAGACCATGCAGTGCTGCCAGTAGATCCGCCTGGAATCCGTATCCCCCCAGAGCCTCAAATCTCCGGATTGCCAGATCATATTCCTTAGAGAGTTCAGAATATTGTTCAGGATGCTCCGACATTTGCTCCTCAAGCCTTCGCATTTGCAGCAATGATTCATCATATTCAGGATTAGAAAGGCAATTCATAGTCGGGTCCGGTATAGCGGAAAGCTGTTGAGGCAGATACCCGATAACTGTTCCTGAAGCCTGGTTCAACCATCTGACATCAGGGTCAGGAGTCTCCAGCCCGCTGATGATTTTAAGCAGCGTGCTCTTACCTGTACCATTTGCGCCGGTCAAGGCCAGACGGTCGCCAAAATCCAGACTCAAAGACAGACCGTCCAGCACCTTTTTGCCGAAATATGTCTTATGTATGTTTTCCAGTGTAAGAATGCTCATCGGTATCTATTTTAACAGGTGGAGAAAAAAAAAGAGTGAGGTGTATGGCGGAGAAGAAAAAGAGTGAGATGTGCAGTGAACCCGTCTATTTAAGGAGGCGCAATTTCTCTTAGAGCGGATTTTATATATAATTAACTTAAGAAAATTAAGGCAGGTACATCATGGCAAAGTTTTTTATTATTAATCCAGGTTCCACCTCTACAAAAATTGGTGTTTATGTTTCCGGTGAATTTACCATGACGCGGAAAATCGAACATGGTACTGAGATGGAAAAACTTAGGTCTGTCCAAAGCCAGCTGCCGGTCAGAGAAAAAATGATTATGGATATCCTGGAGAAGGAAGACATCGAAATCGCCTCAATGGATGCCATAATAGGACGAGGCGGGCTGCTTCATCCTCTTAAAGGAGGAGTATATGAAGTAAATCAGGATATGATTGATGATCTGGAGAGCAGCCGATACGGCTGGCATTCCTGTAATCTTGGCGCCTTGCTCGCAGCAGCAATAGCTAAGCGTAATAATCTCAGAGCTTACATTGCTGACCCCGTCATTGTAGACGAGCTGCAGCCTCTTGCCCGTATCAGCGGCTGGCCTAAATTCCAGCGCAGATCGATTTTTCATGCCTTAAACCATAAAGCAGCAGGACACAGGTTTGCCTATGGGCAAGGCGGCAAATATGAGGATTACAATCTGATAATAGTGCATATGGGAGGCGGCATATCTATAGGAGCACATCAGAAAGGCATGGTTATAGATGTTAACAATGCTCTCAATGGTGAAGGCCCCTTTTCACCCGAGCGTACGGGAGGGCTGCCTGTTATCTCTGTCATCGAAGCTTGTTATTCGGGAGATTTCGCCGATGAGTATGAAATAAAGAATACCTTTGTAGGCCGGGGAGGACTTTTAGCCTATCTGGGTACCAATGATGCCAAAGTAGTTGATCAGCGTATTCGTGAAGGCGATGAAGAAGCCAGATTCATACTTGAGAGCATGGCTTACCAGATTGCCAAAGAGATTGGCAGCGCCGCGACAGTGCTCAAGGGAGAAGTAGATGCAATTTTGCTGACAGGGGGACTCGCTTATGATCATTACTTGGTAGACTGGGTCACAGAGCGTGTCAAATTCATCTCTCCTGTCAGAGTTTATCCCGGTGAAGACGAGCTGAAGGCCCTGGCTAAAGCAGTTGATGAAGCTCTGGCTGGAAGGCAGCCGATCTTGGAGTATAATAAAGCGGATTAACGCTGTCGGCTGCAGCTGACTTAGCAGAAATATGATAGGAGAAGACAATTGATCTTACCTAATAAACAAATTACAATTATTTCCGGCCATTACGGAACAGGAAAAACGGAATTTGCCGTCAATCTCGTAATTGCCATGGCGCGCGACGGCAGAGAAGTCTCGCTGGTCGATCTGGATATTATTAACCCTTATTTTCGCTCCTTTGAGCGAAGAAGAGAGTTGGAGAAGGAAGGCATCAAAGTCCATGTTACGTCCATGGACGGGCAAGCTGATATACCCTCGCTGCCGCCCTCCATCATGTCAATATTTCTGGAAGAAGATCAGCAAAGCATCATTGATTTGGGCGGAGACCCCGCCGGGGCAAGAGTGCTGGGATATTACAGACCGCAGCTGGAGAAAGTGGATTTTAACTTCTGGTTTGTAATTAATAAAAACCGTCCCGAAACCGCAACGCTCGAAAATGTAGTACACCATTTTGAACGCACACAAATGATGAGCCAGCAAAAGATCACCGGTATCGTAAATAACACTCATCTCGGACGGGAGACTAAAGCTGAAGATATAATCAGCGGAGATGTTTTCGCTGCCGAGGCAGCTGAAAAACTGGGGCTCCCGCTCATCTGCACTACCGGTGAACGAAAATTTGAGGAAGAGCTAGAAGGAAAACTGACAGGCTCATTTTTCCCTCTTGACATATATATGATCAAACCATGGGAACTGAGCGAAAAAGAAGGAGGACAATTCGAATGGCTGGATATGTAAGATTTAGGGAGGATTTATGCAAAGGCTGCGAGCTTTGTGTCTATGTCTGCCCACCAAGAATTATATACATGGATAAAAATCATACTAATAAAAAAGGATATCACCCTGCCACGATAGATGAGATGGACAAATGCACCGGCTGCGCGCATTGCGCACGTATGTGCCCAGATTCCGTAATTACTGTGGAACGTGAAGTGAAAAGTGAATAGGAGAATATATAAATGAGCAAAGAATTATGGAAAGGCAATGAAGCAATCGCTGAAGCCGCAATCAGGGCTGGCTGCCGTTGCTATTTTGGCTATCCGATCACTCCTCAAAGTGAGATCCCTGAGTATATGTCCTTTCATATGCCGAAAGCAGGAGGGGTATTTCTGCAGTCTGAATCTGAGGTTGCCGCCATTAATATGGTATATGGGGCTGCCGGCGCAGGAGCCAGAGTCATGACTTCTTCTTCTTCACCTGGAGTAAGCTTAAAACAGGAAGGTATTTCATATATGTGCGGAGCGGAGCTCCCCGGCGTGATAGTCAATGTCATGCGGGGCGGTCCCGGCCTTGGCACAATACAGCCGGCACAAGGGGACTATTTCCAAGCCACCCGCGGCGGCGGCCATGGCGACTACCGCTTGATTGTGTTCGCTCCGGCTAATATTCAGGAAGTAGTCGACCTGATGCAGGAGGCCTTCGACCTCGCCGACAAATACCGCATGCCGGTCATGATGCTGCTGGACGGAATGATCGGACAGATGATGGAACCTGTCGAGTGGAAAAGGCCGGCTGTGAAACCGGAAGATTTGCCGAAGAAACCCTGGGCAACAACAGGTACCAAAAATAAGCGTCCTCCGAATATAATTAATTCGCTCTTCATCGATGCCGATGCCTGTAATCAGAATAATATCCGCTTAGAGGAAAAATATGCGCGTGTCACTGCCAGCGAGCAGCGCTATGAAACTACTGACACTGAAGAAGCTGAGGTCGTCTTTGTCGCCTTTGGCACGCCGGCGCGCCTGGCGCGCGCAGCTGTCAGGCTGCTGGCAGAAGACGGTATCAAGGCAGGCGTCTTCCGTCCGATCACAGTATGGCCGTATCCATATGACGCGTTGTATGAAACAGCAGCCCAAGAAAACGTTAAAGCTGTCGTTACTGTCGAGATGAACACCGGACAAATGATTGATGATGTGCGCATCGGTGTTAATGGCTGCAAGCCTGTTTCCTTTGTAGGAAGCGCAGGCGGCATCATCCCCACTCCTTATGAAGTGGCTGAGGCAGCTAAGAAAGCACTGGGGAGGTAGAAAATGGCTATCGTATATCAAAAGACCAAGGGACTGACAGATGCTGAGCTCCACTATTGCCCCGGCTGCACTCACGGTATTATTCATAAGCTGGTGGGAGAAACCCTGGAAGAGCTGGATGTCTTGGGAAAAACAGTAGGTGTCGCGCCGGTTGGCTGTGCGGTTTTTGCCTACGATTATTTCAACTGTGACATGCAGGAGGCGGCGCATGGTCGTGCTCCGGCAGTTGCCACCGGAATCAAGCGTGTTTTGCCCGAGAATGTTGTTTTCACCTATCAAGGAGACGGAGACTTGGCTGCTATCGGCATCGCTGAGGTAGTGCACGCCGCCATGCGGGGTGAAAAAATTACTGTCATCTTCGTGAATAATGCAATTTACGGCATGACCGGCGGCCAGATGGCGCCTACAACTCTGATAGGACAGAAAGCCACCACCGCTCCTCTGGGAAGAGACGCAGGACACTATGGCTCCCCCCTCCGCATGTCAGAAATGCTGGCGACAATCGACGGAGCAGCTTATATCGAGCGAGTTACGGTCACGACGCCCGCCAATATTATGAAGGCAAAAAGATCAATCAAAAAAGCCTTCGAACTGCAGATTGAGGGACTAGGGTTTACCATGATCGAAGTGCTGTCAACCTGCCCGACAAACTGGGGCCTGACACCGATAGAGTCTTTGGACTGGGTTAAAGAGCATATGCTCCCGGTATTTCCTCTCGGCATCTACCGGGATGTAACAAAAGAGGAGGCCTAGAAATGTCTTATAACGAAATTGTTATCGCCGGCTTTGGCGGACAAGGAGTAATGTCAATAGGGACAACAATGGCTGAAGCAGCAATGTCAGAGGGCCTGAATGTCAGCTGGCTGCCCTCTTACGGCCCGGAAATGAGAGGCGGTACAGCTAACTGCAACGTCGTTATCTCAGACGGCGAAATCATCTCTCCGATCGTTCTGGAGCCTACTGAGCTCATTGCCATGAATCTGCCTTCTTTGGACAAGTTCGAGCCTGCTGTAAAACCGGGCGGCCTGATACTGGTCAATAAATCCATAATAGAGCGCAAAGTAGAACGAGATGATGTCAGGACAGTATATGTGCCTTCGCAGGAAATCGCAGCAGAACTGGGCAATATGCGTGTCGCAAATATGGTTATGCTCGGAGCCTTTATTGAGGCTACGAAGCTGCTGAAGTTTGAGACCGTAGTCGACATGCTCCGCAATATTTTCACCGGCAGAAAAGCTAAACTTGTCGAGATTAATGAATTCGCACTGCAGCGCGGTGCTGATTGCGTGGATTTGTAAAGCCTGAAGGACAGGGATCACTGGTCTTTTCCAATAGTAAAGGCAAATTTTAGAATGAGAAAGGGAACAATATGAATATCACGGTGACAAAAACTCAAACCCCGAAAGAAAAACCTGTCGATGAGAGCAAACTAGGTTTTGGATCTATATTCACTGATCATATGTTTATTGTCGAATATGAAGAAGGCCGCGGCTGGTATGATCCTCGCATTATTCCTTACCAAAGCCTCTCTATAGACCCTGCCTCTCCCGTATTACATTATGGCCAGGAAGTTTTCGAAGGCGCTAAAGCATATTCACTGGACAATGGCGAAGTCGGACTCTTCCGGATACGCGACAATGCCCGTCGTATGAATCAGAGCGCCGTTCGCACCTGCATGCCCGAACTTGATGTAGAAGCCCAATATGAGGCTATCTGCCGCCTTGTCGATCTGGACCGCAGCTGGGTTCCTGCCAGCGAGGGGACATCGCTCTATCTGCGTCCTACTATGATTGCCGACGGCGCCTGCCTCGGTGCGCATTCCGCATCAAGCTTTATTTATTTTGTTATCTGTTCCCCCTCAGGTTCTTATTATCCTGAAGGCATCAAACCTATACGCATCCTGATTGAGACTCGCTATGCCCGCGCTGTTAAAGGCGGCATGGGCAGAGCAAAGACAGGCGGCAACTACGCTGCCAGCTTCAAGGCTGCCAAAGAAGCTTTGGACAGAGGTTATCATCAGGTGCTCTGGCTGGACGGACGCGAACAGAAATATGTCGAGGAAGTCGGGGCGATGAACATGATGTTCGTAATTGACGACAAGCTGGTAACGGCAGAGCTGGGAGATACTATTCTGCCGGGCATCACCCGCGATTCGATTCTGCAATTAGCCCGGGACAAAGGCTTGCCTGTTGAGGAACGAAAGATCCCCGTCACCGAGCTTTTTGAGGCCAACGCTCAAGGCAGACTGCAAGAAGCTTTCGGCACAGGGACCGCCGCAGTTATCTCACCCGTCGGAGAACTCACCTGGCTGGATAAAACTATCATTATCAACAACAACGAAATTGGCCCTGTAGCTCAAATGTTCTATGACACATTGACAGGAATTCAAAAACAAAGAGTCGAAGACGCTCATGAATGGGTATCAACAGTCCCCAGATTCAATTAAGCTTCTTATCTGCTGTCTGGCTTTGAATCACTGATTGTGCTTCATATCTGCTGCCGGTAGTTGCCCGATGGCTGCATCATCGATTGTGCTTTTCACTGCTGCCGGTAATTGCTTACTGATGGCTGAATCATCGATTGTGCTTTTCTCTGCTGCCGGTAATTGCTTACCGATAGTTGCATTTTCGATTGTGCTTCTTATCTGCTGCCGGTGGTTGCCCGATGGCTGCATCATCGATTGTGCTTTTCTCTGCTGCCGGTCATTTCATCTTCAACAATATCTGCTGATTAAACTTCCTGCCTGATTTCTGTCGCTGCATCTTCGACAGTTTCTATTGCAGCTTTTTTTGGAGATTTTCCTGCTTCTTTTTTCGCCGCTCTTGCCCTGGCTCCCTCATACATAAGGTCATCGGCAGATTTCATATCATTTTCTTCACATGCGATTTCTTCCAAAATTTCGTCTGCCACTTGATTATTTTCTTCTGTTTTCCTTCGCACGCATTCTTTTTTTCGCCTTCGACGAATAATAAAATAACCGTATATAGATACTGCCAGGGCGCTGATGAAATTTACAATGAAATCCCACATGGTATCGTTAAGCGCTGCTTGTCCTACCAAAGGTTCCCCGCTTGGCAGCATGAATTTCTGCATATTCAGTCCTAGCAGAGAATCGACGGTGAATTCATAAATTTCCCACAAAACACCTACCGTAACGGAAAAACAAAAACTAAAGAAAGCTAAGAAAGCTGGCGACAAATTAAGTCTCAAACGATCCCAATTATTTAATATGGAAATAAGTTTGAAGCCTAAAGCGGCCAGCATTCCTGCACTGAAGGCATGGAGAATCGTATCCCAGTGGGCAAATACTTGGAAGAAATCTCTCGCTTCGCCGAGAAATATTCCGGCATAGAGAAAAACATAATAAGCTATAGAAAGGCCATCCGGTATTTCAGTTTTAAAATTCTTCTCCAGAAAATTCGGCAGTCTCATAACGATAATGCTGGCAATGCTGGACACCAGCATCAGGATATAATCAGACTGCAGACGCGGAGTCTCCGGTGGAACTGCGTCAGCCGGGGTAATAATTATGCGATATATCGCATACCCCATGGAGACAAAGAGAGAAAGCCAGAGAATATAACCGACCACATTCTTAACTTTAGCCGAGGTGATCTTTTTCTCGAACGATTCCGATTTCTTCAAGATTAGTTACCCCCGTGAATGTTTCTGTCTGTTAGCTGCTCAAATACTCGTAATCTCTACATGATAAAGCCCTTATAGTTGGTGTAAATTAAAAAAGTGAGTCATGCCCACTCTT